>FLNY01001950.1_pt1 | contig 46031 bp, 39 predicted proteins | sample 1140381 | NCBI WGS metagenome assembly FLNY01 (sample SAMEA3878172, study PRJEB12797) | bioreactor metagenome | biome: Moose rumen | place: Sweden | collected 2011-10
ACCCATACATAATCACGTCTGTAGTGGCAAGACTATCGGCAGATGGAGAAGCAAACTGCAAAATTAGTCAGCATCACTATTAGTTGCGGATTTTAGGTATTACATTTTTCAGTGGAATTGTTTCCATTTTTAATCAATTTACTAAATATGTCAAAATAATTTCGTAAATTTGTAATTTAAAATGGTATCGACCAACTATGAGATTTTATGAGGAATATAAGAAATTTTTGTATAATAGCACATATAGATCATGGTAAATCGACTTTGGCGGATCGCCTTCTGGAATTTACCAATACCATTCAGATTACTGAAGGACAGATGCTTGATGATATGGATTTAGAGCGTGAAAGAGGTATTACTATTAAAAGTCATGCCATTCAAATGGAATACAGTAAGGATGGAATCAATTATATATTAAATCTTATAGATACTCCTGGACACGTTGACTTTTCTTATGAAGTTTCAAGATCCATCGCTGCATGTGAAGGTGCCATACTTGTTGTTGACGCTACTCAAGGCGTTCAAGCGCAGACAATCTCCAATCTTTATATGGCCATTGATAATAATCTGGAAATCATACCTGTTATTAATAAATGTGACATGCCTAATGCCATGCAAGAAGAAGTGGCTGATGAAATCGTGGATTTATTGGGGTGTGACTATGAAGATATTATTATGGCTTCAGGAAAGACGGGAATGGGGGTTAATGACATTTTGGATGCAGTAGTTGATAAAATCCCTCCTCCAGAAGGTAATCCTGATGCACCATTACAAGCTCTCATTTTTGATTCGGTCTTTAATAGTTTCAGAGGTATTATTGCATATTTCAAGATTGTTAATGGTGTCATGAAGCCTGGGCAAAAAGTACGCTTCATCAACACTAAAAAGGAATATCAGGCAGAAGAAATCGGTGTTTTGAAAATGGATATGATTCCTAAAAAGGAATTAAAAACAGGTGATGTGGGATATATTGTTTCTGGTATAAAGAATGCCACAGAAGTGAAAGTGGGTGATACTATCACGACCGTAAATAATCCTGCATTGAATGCCATTGAGGGATTCCAAGAAGTAAAGCCAATGGTGTTTGCTGGAGTATATCCTATAGATGCAGAAGATTATGAAAATCTTAGAACGTCTTTGGAAAAGTTACAACTCAATGATGCGTCTCTTTCTTTTCAACATGAAAGTTCTGCTGCGTTAGGTTTTGGATTCAGATGTGGTTTTTTGGGACTTTTACACATGGAAATAGTTCAAGAACGACTAGATAGAGAATTTAATATGGACGTTATTACTACAGTTCCTAATGTCTCTTACATGGTCTATGACAAACAAGGTAATGTACAAGAAGTACATAATCCATCGGGAATGCCAGAGCCCACTATCATAGATCACGTGGAGGAACCCTTTATAAATGCCACAATTATTACGACATCGACCTATATAGGTCCGATAATGACTTTATGTCTTTCAAAACGTGGAGAATTATTAAAGCAAGAATTTATCACGGGAAATAGAGTGGAAATTCAATTTCTTATTCCATTAGGAGAAATTGTAATTGATTTTTATGACAAACTAAAGTCAATTAGTCGTGGATATGCTTCTTTCGATTACTATACTGCTGGTTTCCGTCCTTCAAAATTGGTGAAATTGGACATTCTTCTAAATGGAGAAAGTGTTGATGCTTTATCAACGCTTACACATGTCGATAATAGTGTTTATCTTGGCAGGCGTATGTGTGAAAGATTAAAGGAATTACTTCCAAGACAACAGTTTGACATTGCCATTCAAGCTGCAATTGGTGGTAAAATCATTGCTAGGGAAACTGTTAAACAAGTAAGGAAAGATGTAACGGCAAAATGTTATGGAGGTGATGTTAGTAGAAAGCGTAAACTTCTTGAAAAACAGAAAAGAGGAAAGAAGAGAATGAAACAAATAGGAAATGTACAGGTGCCACAAAAAGCTTTTTTGGCTGTTCTGAAATTAGATGATTAATAACATGTTTTTGTTCATGTCATTTCTCGAGTCTATATTTTTATGTATGATGATTTATGTTCTTGCTATATGACAAATTAAACTAGTCAATGTTTCATCTCAAGTCTATGATGCTCATTATATTCTTATGTTGCTTGCTATTAAATTATGAATTGATTGAATATGTATAAACAATATTCTTCAGAATTGCTTGACAATGCTGTTGAGGAATTTGCAAAATTACCAGGGATAGGACGAAAGACTGCCTTACGTTTGATGCTTCATCTTCTTAAAAGGGATGTAAATGACGTGGATAAACTAGCTGAAAGCATTGTGAAACTTAGGCACGATGTAAAACACTGCAAAGTGTGTCACAATATTAGTGACAATGATATATGTGAAATATGTAATAATCCATTAAGAGATACCTCTATTGTGTGTGTTGTAGAAAACTTTCAAGATGTTATTGCAATAGAATCAACTTCACAATATCATGGGCTTTATCATGTACTTGGAGGTGTTATTTCACCAATGGACTCTATTTCCGCAAACGACCTTGAAATTGACAGTTTGGTTACTAGAGTTGATAAGGAAAATATAGAAGAGGTTATTTTGGCTTTAAGTTCAACTATGGAAGGCGATACTACAAATTATGTAATATCTAAAAAGATAGAAAAATATAATAACTTAAAATTAACCGTCTTGGCAAGAGGCATTTCTATAAATGATGAATTGCAATATACCGATGAAGCTACGTTAGGTAGATCAATCATCAATAGAGTGCCTTTTAAATGAATGAAATGTATTATGGATAACACTTTAAAGAAACTGTCTTTCTTTTTGGTTGCAGAATTTGTTACTTTTCTGCTTCTCATTTCTTGTATTGTAATTATTGGGTATTCTGATTTGTTTCCTTACGGAACTTATACAGGCAAGACAAATGCAAACGCATCTTTTGTATTGAATACTGTTGCCGTCTGTATCTCCTTTGTGGCTGTTTGGTTGAGTATTAAGTTGTTTACCCTATATACTGAAAAAAACATAAAAAAGTTGAATTTTGATTCCGCTTTACATACTTACCATATTTGGAGCAATATAAGGCTGTTTATTCTTTTTATTACCATTGCGTTCGACTTAATTGTATATTTTCTTACTCTTGAAGACACGTGCTTGTTTTTCGCTGTTGTCATTTTGTTAATTTCATTCATTTATTGTGTCCCCTCTAAATCTAAATTAATTGATTATTGGGAAAAAATGAAAGATGATATTTAACTTGGATTATTTGAAATTTATGGATGTTTCTGTGATTATAGTCAATTATAAAGTTCCTGATTATATCTATCAATGTGTCCTTTCTCTGAAGAAGGCATTGATACATTATGATTATGAGATTTTTGTCGTTGACAATAATAGTCAAGACAACTCAAGTGATTTTCTTAATAAATATCATAAAGATATTATTTATATTCAGAATAATGACAATTTAGGCTTTTCTAGAGCCAACAATATAGCAATTAAACAGGCCAAAGGTAAATATGTTCTAATTATTAACCCTGATACATTTGTCTCAGAAGATATAATTGACATTTGTGTTGATTTTATGAATTCACATGAAGATGCCGCCGCTTGTGGCGTCAAAATGTTTTCTGCTCAAGGGAAATATGCCAGAGAGTCTAAAAGAGGAATACCAAAAGTTTTTACAGCTTTTTGCAAATTAGTTGGCTTATGCACCCTTTTTCCAAAAAGTAAACTTTTTGGCAAGTACTATATGGGTCACCTGAATGAGAATGAGGTTTGTGAAATCGAAATATTAAGTGGTGCATTCATGTTCGTAAGAAACGATGCTTTTGAAAAAGTAGGCGTTTTTGATGAGGACTACTTTATGTATGGTGAAGATATTGATTTGTCTTATAGATTTTTGAAAGCTGGATATAAAAATTATTTTCTACCTATACCCATAATACATTACAAAGGAGAAAGTACACAAAAAATATCATACCAATATGTCAATAATTTCAATAAGTCTATGATTATTTTTTTTAAAAAACATTTTAGTATATATTCATGGCTTTTGGAATTTCCTATTTTATCGGCTGTCTATTTTAAAGCTTTAATAGGTTATTTTAAGGTTGGATTGTTCAAATTGTTGGGACTCGTACCGTCTGTACAAGATGTTGCATATAAAAAGAAGTTCCTTGTATTTACGAATTTTGATGATGAAAGCGATGACCCAGCTCTTAAAATTCTAAATAAATTCGGATATAAAACCGATGTAATTCATATTAACGATGATACGATGAAAAACGGTCATCTGTCATTGCAAAACAATGGTAACGATTATGATTTTGTGGTATATAATACCTCTATTTTTTCTTTTAAAGATATAATAAGTTACTTTACAAAAAATAACAAACCTGATGATGTTGAAGTAGCCTTGTATCATCCGGACATAAATAAAATAATTACTTCTATACAAGTGTTGGAGCTATAAATAAAATTATTATGATTAGAATTGCTGTTCAGTCTAAAGGTCGTCTTTATGAAGACACAATGACTTTGTTAAAAGAAGCGGGTATAAAGATAAACCCGTCGAAACGTACGTTGTTGGTACAATCAACAAATTTCCCTCTTGAAATTTTATATCTCAGAGACGACGATATTCCTCAGACTGTAGCTGACGGTGTGGCTGATTTAGGAGTTGTTGGTGAAAATGAATTTGTGGAGAAACAAGGTGAAGGAAATATTGTCAAACGTTTGGGTTTTAGTAAATGCAGATTATCACTTGCTATTCCCAAATCCCAGGATTATAATGATTTATCATGGTTTAATAATAAAAAAATTGCAACTTCATATCCTTGTATTCTTAAAAAATTCATGTCTGACAACGGTATCGATGTCAATATTCATGTTATCCAAGGATCTGTTGAAATTGCTCCAGGAATAGATTTGGCTGATGCCATTTTTGATATTGTAAGCTCTGGCTCTACATTAATTAGCAATAATTTAAAAGAGGTGGAAGTTGTTATGCAAAGTGAAGCCCTGCTTATTGCAAATAAAAATTTGAGTGACGAGAATAAATCTATTCTTGATGAATTGCTTTTTAGAATCAATGCAGTTATGGCTGCTGAAGATAAAAAGTATGTATTAATGAATGTACCTAATGAAAAAATTAAAGAGATAACAAATGTTTTACCTGGTATTAAAAGTCCTACCGTCATGCCTTTGGCAACGGAAGGGTGGAGCAGTGTGCATACCGTTTTACAGGAAAAACGTTTTTGGGAAATTATAGGACAGTTGAAATCGCTAGGTGCCGAGGGAATCTTGGTATTACCTATAGAAAAAATGATTCTTTGATGAAAATAATTAAATATCCAAATGAGGATGTTTGGCCTAAAATTTTAAAACGTCCTCTTAAAGACAACGAACACCTCTTCGACATTGTCAACGAAGTTCTGGAAGATGTGAAACTAAATGGTGACGAAGCAATAAAGAAATATGAATTAAAATTTGATAACGTCCAATTGAAGTCATTACTTGTATCAGAACAGGAATTTATTGATGCCGAGTCACATGTGGATGATGTCTTGAAACAATCTATTGTTCATGCATACAATAATGTATCAATATTCCACAAGTCTCAATTATTTCAATCTAAACATATTCAAACAGAACAAGGTGTGGTTTGTTGGCAGAGGGCTGTTCCTATTCAGAAAGTTGGACTTTACGTACCAGGCGGTACAGCTCCACTTTTTTCAACTGTTATTATGCTTGCTACTCCGGCTAAGATTGCCGGATGTAAAGATGTTATTCTATGTTCTCCACCAAATTCACAAGGTTTAATCCATCCAGCCATTCTATTTGCATCTAAGATAGCTGGAGTAAATAAAGTATTCAAAATAGGTGGTGTTCAAGCCATTGCCGCAATGGCCTATGGAACTGAAACCGTGCCAAAAACATTTAAGATTTATGGACCTGGAAATCAGTTCGTCATGGCTGCAAAACAAACTGTATCATTGCATGATGTCGCTATTGACATGCCAGCAGGGCCATCCGAAGTTGCAGTTATTGCCGATGTTAATTCTAATCCAGATTTTGTTGCTGCAGATTTGTTGTCACAAGCAGAACATGGTCCGGATAGCCAAGTCCTATTGATTTCCGATAGTGAAACTCTTATTTTGGCAGTTAATGAATGCATTGAAAAGCAATTAAAAATGTTGCCACGTATTGAAATAGCAAAACAGGTTTTACTAAATAGCAAGTGTATTCTTGTGCATGACATGTCAGAAGCCATGAAAATGGTGAATGAATATGCTCCAGAACACCTTATTTTGGCAGTTGATGATTATGAATCGTTGTCTGATATGGTTGTTAATGCAGGCTCTGTTTTCTTGGGTAACTTCTCTTGTGAAAGTGCAGGTGATTATGCATCTGGCACAAATCACACTCTTCCCACAAATGGCTATGCTAATATGTATAGTGGGGTGTCTGTCGATAGTTTTATTAAAAAAATTTCTTTTCAAAAGATTTCCAAAGAAGGAGTCTTGTCTATAGCCAACACTGTTGAAACGATGGCTCATCACGAAATGTTGTTCGCTCATGAAAATGCCATGAGAATTAGGCGACAATATGTTTTAAATAATAAATAGAACTCTCCAAATTTTTTATCATGTTACTTGAATTGTTAGTTAGACCGAATATTTGGAATTTAAAGCCATATAGTTCTGCAAGAGATGAATATAAAGGAAAGTCTGCAAGCGTTTTTCTTGACGCAAATGAAAATCCTTATTCTACTCCATTAAACAGATATCCTGATCCACTACAGGGTGATTTAAAAAGATTGCTGGCTACAATAAAAAAGGTTCAATCTGATAACATTTTTCTTGGAAATGGTTCCGATGAAGCCATTGATTTACTTTTCAGAATCTTTTGTCGTCCTCAAATTGATAATGTAGTTGCCATTTCTCCTACTTATGGCATGTATGAAGTGTGCGCAAACATAAACGATGTTGAATATAGGCCAGTAAGATTAAATAAGGATTTTGATATCGATGCTGATAACATATTAAATTCGTGTGATGCAAATACCAAATTAATATTTCTTTGTTCACCGAATAATCCCACAGGTAATGTTTTAAATAGAGCTGAGATTGAAAGAATTATTGAATCTTTTAAAGGCATTGTTGTTATTGATGAAGCTTATGCTGATTTTTGTAAACAAAAATCATTTAGTCATGAACTAAGTAAGTTCCATAATATTGTGGTTTTGAGTACGTTCTCAAAAGCTTGGGGAGCTGCTGCAATTCGTTTGGGTATGGCATTTGCGGACAAGGATATTATCTCGCTTTTCAATAAAGTCAAATATCCTTATAATATCAATTTGTTGACACAAATGAAAGCTAAAGATATTATCAATGATATGGATTTAGTATTCCATAGAATTCTAAATATAATTAGAGAGAAGGAACTGCTTATTAAGGCATTGTCGGAATTGCCAATTACATTAAAGGTATATCATAGCGATTCCAATTTCTTATTGGTTAAAGTAGTCGAAGCAAATCAAATATATGATTATCTCGTGAATAAAGGAATTATCGTTAGAAATAGAACAAATGTGGAATTATGTGAAGGCTGTCTTAGAATAACTGTTGGGACAAAAGAAGAAAATGCTATGTTGCTTGGAGCACTTAGAACATACGGCTACCCAAATTACTGACTTTAACTCTTTTACGTTTATGAAAAAAATATTGTTTATAGACCGTGATGGTACTATTCTTGTAGAACCACAAGATGAACAAATTGATTCATTTGACAAGTTCAAATTTGTTGATGGAGTAATTAGGAATTTACATTTTATACGCACACATACTGATTTTGAATTTGTCATGGTGTCGAATCAAGACGGCTTAGGTACATCTGCATATCCAGAAGAAGATTTTTGGCCTACACAAAATTTAATGTTACAAACGCTTAAAAGCGAAGGGGTTGTTTTTGACGATATTTATATTGACAGATCTTTTCCTGAGGATAATCTTCCTACACGAAAACCGGGAACAGCTATGTTGACAAAATATATTGAGGGGGATTATGATTTGAAAAATTCTTATGTTATTGGTGACAGGAAGACAGATATGTTGCTTGCTGAAAATCTTGGTTGCAAATCATTGATTATAGGGGATAACATGTCTTGGGATAAAATTGCTGAATTAATTTATGCCGGTGAAAGAAAAGCCGAGATAAAGAGGTTTACAAAAGAAACAGATATTTTTGTTTCGATTAATCTTGACGGTTCCGGCATTTCAAACATAAATACAGGATTGGGATTCTTTAATCACATGTTAGAGCAAATTTCGCGGCATAGTAATATTGATTTGACTATTGATGCAAAAGGTGACCTTAATGTTGATGAACATCATACAATTGAAGATACGGCAATATCTTTAGGAGCATGTATAGATAAAGCCTTAGGGAACAAAAAGGGAATTGAAAGATATGGCTTCCTCCTACCAATGGATGATTCTCTTTGTCAAGTCGCAATTGATTTTGGTGGAAGAACTTGGTTTGTGTGGGATGTCGAATTTAAGAGAGAGTACGTTGGTGATGTACCAACAGAAATGTTTATGCATTTTTTTAAAAGTTTATCTGATTCTGCCAATATTAATTTAAATATCAAGGCAGAAGGATTAAATGATCATCATAAGATTGAAGGTATTTTCAAAGCATTTGCTAGAGCACTCAAAATGGCGATAAGAAGAGATATATCACATTTCACTTTACCATCAACAAAAGGATGTCTATGACTTTAACCCAATGACTAATTGGTGTTAATATGACTTTTTATACATATTTATAATATTATGAAATGGGGGCACTTCTAAATGAAATGCCCCCATTAATCTATATAAAAATATTATTACATGTTGAACTTATAACGGAAATCTTCTACTTTTGCCAATTTGGTTAACGAATTAAAGAGACTGTTATTTAACAAAGAGTAGTTCGTTAATTTCACTTGATTAATTTCGTTATAGAGATTAAATTTCTCATCTGATTTTTCTTCAGAAATAACTTGTAACATATATACGCCTTGATTACCCTTGAATGGGCCACAGAATTTGCCAGTTGGGGTGATGGATGCCTTCATGCTTACCATTGGTTCTTGTGACGTTCCAATAAATGCTGGTCTTTGTGCAATTGTGCTAATTGAATCTTGGAAAACAACATTTTCAACCGATTTTGCAGATTCTATGTCTTTAACATTTGATAAACTTTTCATGATTTGATCCGCTTTCTTTTCATTCAATAATTCGGTTCGAATCATGTCCTTAACCATCTTTTCGGACATCGTTCCCTTATTGATTCCTACAAGTGAAAGTACCATAAAGTGGTCGTTTGATCCACAACGGAATATTTGAGATATATCACCTACATCTGCATCGTCAAATAACCAACGTAAAGCATCGTGAGTCCCTCGTACGCCAGCTATTAGGTGCTCATTGCTTTGTACTGCTATATCTTGAACTGTGTATCCTTCTTTTGGTGCATTAGCCTCTATGTCAGCAATGGTTTTGTTTGAAGAAATGAACTTGCTAAATTTATTAAAATAGTCATTGTATGTTTGTTCAGAGAAAACAAAAGGCTTTTCAATGATTGCAACATTATATTTGGTTATTGGCTTTTGTGCTTTTAGGATTTGAATTATTAGATAATTGCCATTTTGTAGCTGGAATTTGTGAATGCCAACACCTGAAGTGAATAATGTTTTGATGTGATTCAATACATCTTCACTTGTAATGTGTTCATTTTCATATTGAGCTGTACTTACCCATACGGAATCTGTAGGTTGATTATATGTCTTTGCTATTGTTGAGTATTCGACACCAGATCGCAATGCATTAAAAATACTGTCGGCACGTGTTGCTTTGTCATCATCACTTTCTCCGGAAACTGCAATCTCGCGATACAATACAGAGTCAACTTGTTCGATTTTATTAATGAGTTTTGCTATATAGAATTTATTTGAAGCAATGTCCAATTGAGGACGAGAAGTTTTACCTATACTCAAAGAGGTGGAATCTGTGGCTTTCAACATGTTTTTGATATAGGTTGGATAACCATCGATACTTTTATACAATTCTGTATATTGAATATCGGACCCACTATTACGTACAGCCAATTTAATGTCTTTAGAATCGCTTAAACTGTCAAGTTCCAAATAATATTTCTCAAAATCTTCTTCTATAGCTTTACGGTCGGCTTCACTTGGTAGAACCTGAATGTTTAGTAACTTGGCATCACGTATTGCGTAAAGGCTAAAGTATTTCGCTTTATCCTGCTCAAAACGTTTGTTGATTTCTTCGTCAGCGATTTTTATTGTTGAGTCGTCAATGCTTGAAAATGGTATATAGGCCACTTGAATGTTTTTTGTTAGAGTTCTGCTATCAAATGCTGATTTTGCCTCAACGGGATTTGATATTAAACTCATAGCCAGAAGGTTCTGGTATTTGTTTTGTAATGCTTCATGTCTTACTAGTTCTTCAACGAAAGTAACATATTTGTAGATCTTTTCAAAATTCTCATTAATCGGTTGGCCGCTCTTCTTAAATTCTTCATATTGAGATATGAACATAGGAATGGCAGTTGGATCATACTGTTTTGTTTCCTGATTCATGAAATAGGGAGATTGTAAAAATTGGCTATTACCCGTGTGAAGAATATTTTGAATTTCTGCATCGGTTACAGCTAAACCAACTTTTTCACATTCAGATTCAATGATGGAATTCATTACATAATTATTCCAAGCAATATCTCTAACATAATTTGAAGCCTCTTCAGACTTCATGTCCTGATTCGGTTGTGTAACTTCAAAGAAATTTTGATAATCCTGAACCATTTGTTGATAATCCTGGATATTCAACTTTTCACCATTTACTGTTCCTGCGGTTTGACTGTTGGAACCAAATAAGAAATTACCACTGAATACGCCCTGAATTACAAATAGTAAGAGGGCTAATGCAACAATTGAGACAAGTAAAATGTTTTTGTCTCTGATTTTCTGTAATACTGCCATTTTTAATATTTATTATTTGTTATTATTAATTTCAAAAAATGAATGGTGTATCTGATATCTTAACAGATATCCCAAAAGCATACAAAGATACAAAAAAAACATCGATTTGGGAAATAAATCGATGATTTTTAAACTATATTATCGAATTTAAATGAAAAAACAATAACTGGATATGTGATTTTGATTCAATACCGTTTGAAATAATTAACAATTATTTGACTGAATCCTTCATTTGATTGACATTTTTTATTGTTTTGGAGGTATTTGGATTGTTATTTGTTAGACTATCTATCTGTATGTTTATATTGTTGCTATCATTGCTTACGGTATCTCGCATTTCAGACATAATTACAGGGTCCGGATGTGGTTCTGTTCTATCTTCACTAATTGGGAATTTTGCTCGTGAACTGTGAATTTCATAATCTGTCATCATTTCATTTGAATAAAAATCATAACCAGACAGCTCTCTATCAATTCCCTTTATTTCCATATATTGGTCAGAATAAATTCTTTTTTCATGTTGGTCCCAATATAATATCGACGTTTTAAATGTCTCTCCTCTAGAATTGCGAACATTTACGCGACCACGTAACTCCCAAATGCGTGAGTCGTAGTAATAATATGCTGTGTCACAATGTAAATAAGCTTCAACTTTAAAGGATTTGTCGTATTTTTCCATAAACAATCCTTTTTCAAAACTCCAATATGCAGGTTCCTTTTTATCATATACAAACCATTCTTCTGCAATCAATCTATAGCTTACAATACCGGAATCACTTATAAGGGTTGATACCCCTATGGATTTTAATAAAGGAATTGAATCTCGGTTTTCTATTGCATCAGTGTATCTTATTTCATCTTCTGCACATGAAACAAAAATGCATGGAATAACAGAAATGAGAATGAATATAAATAATATGTGCAATCCGATTTTGTACATTTACATCTTTTTATTCTTATTGCACACGCCATTTATAGAACCATACCTCACTGAAAGTTAGTCCAATGCTTAATTTCAAATAATTCTCTTTTAGGCTCTCTTTATTAAGATTTGATGTGTTTATGTATGGTATGTTTGAGTGTACCCAATGTAAACCAATGTTTAATCTCGGACTATTATATAATAAGTTGCGACGTATGATTGGTATTGTAATGCCTGCACTTAATGAATACTCATATGGTTTGTCTTTAAGTGTTCCAGAGAAATCTGTGTTTGCATATGTACGTGAGTAATAACCTCCAATTTTATATGTTATACGATTTATTAGTTTACTGCTTTGTATATTAGGAGTTATGTCATAACCGACACCAAAATGAATCCGATCGTTTAATGCCCCATCTGAACTAATGTATTTCTCAATCTTATCATTTTGTATTGGGAATTTGCATTTACTCCACTTCTCTATTCCAAAGTCTGCTCCTAATCTCCATCGGTTTGAATGACGATATGTCAACCCCATGTCAATGGAGAAGGGTAATTCAAACGCATTGTGTAATGTGTCAGAAGTTATGCCTTGTACAACAGACGAATTGCTTGAAGATGTTATCGTCTCAGTGTTTCTGATAGCTTTATTGTTAACACTATGTCCTAGGCTTGCAGTTGCGCCAAAAGTAAGACTGTTCGTTTTGTTGATGTTAAATTCATATTGGAGTCCACCGTCCAACTTCCATGTTGAAATATCCGCACTATATCCACGAACCATAGAGTAGGCGGATGATTCATTAAAGGATGTTGTTGCTGTATGAGCATAATTACCATATATATAAGATATGTTTATGCCAAGAGATAATGGCGTTTTGGGTAATTTCCATCCTGCTCCAAAATATACCTGATGTAATCCTCCGTTTCCTTCAAATTTGTATGAAGACGTTAAGTTTTCAGTTCCGGTAATGGTTTCACCTGAAGAACTGAAATTGTAATTGATATTTGTATATGGAAGTATGCCAAATGACATGCCTAAATTCTTAAATGCCCTGAATTGAAATGCAAAGTAGTCTATACTTGTGTTCTGAACATTTTTCTGTATTCCGTTCATTTTGTAATTACCATTTGACAACGACATACCGAAATCTATCAATGCGGTTAAAGAGTCCACCGAAGAATATGAAGCAGGATTCATTACATTTATCTCCTGTCCAGCCCTAAAACCTTGCGAAACGCCACCCATTGCCTTATTAAATCCTAAAGCTCGATCAGTCATCATGCCGAAACCATATCGTGAATATGGGGAATTGACACCATTTTGTGATTTTACAGGTGTGGTAATGATTATGAAAAATGTGATACTTATAATACGTCTTAGAGTTTTCATTTTTTTGATAATATATAGTGCAATATTATATTCAATCCTTTCAATACTAAATTTTCTTCTACAAAAATACGCTTTTTTGTTGGATAATCAAAATATAATGCATCTCCACCAGTTAAAAAGATATAAAGATCGGGATATTTTGATTGATATTCATCTATGTATCCCTGTAATTCGTTTTTTAAACCTAGGATAACTCCACTTCTTATAGCTGTTGATGTGTTATATCCTAAATCTGGAATGTCGCCGGTTTTGTCTAACAATGGTAACTTTGAGGTATAGTCATGTAGTGATTTGAAACGAATTGATAGTCCTGGTGATATGTTACCTCCTAAGTATTCACCATCTGCTGTTATAAAATCGTATGTTATTGCTGTCCCTAAATCAACACATAAGACAGGATTGTTTTTGCATGCCAAATAATAGCCTCCAACGACACTTGCTATTCTGTCAGTACCAAGAGTGGATGGGGTTTTATATCGGTTCTTAATTGGAAGGTTATCGGATGCGTTTAATTCTTTAATGAAATTGATGTTGTGACTTTTTAATGTAGAATATAACCATTGGGGGATTTTTGACGTCGTGGATAATATACACGCATTTATAGAATATGAATTCAAAAAAGTGTCGAATGTTTCCAATTCGTCAAATCCAATTCTAGTCGTTGATATTGGACTAGAAACGTTTCTCCCTGGGTATTTCCCTTCTTCGAAGTGAAATACACCTACTTTAATGCTGCTGTTTCCTATGTCGATTGTTAGATTCATGCTTTCGGGTGTGATGGGATGTGTCTTTATTGTTGTTTAATTGGTTTGGGTGTGCGTCAAAACCTTTTGGTAATTGATACCGTTCTATTTTTGAACCTATTAACTTTTCAATTCTATGAAGTTTAGACATTTCTAAAGCGGTAACTATGGTTATTGCGCTACCTTTTCTGTTTGCTCGAGCTGTCCTGCCGATTCTGTGGACATAATCTTCTGGATCCGAAGGTGTATCATAGTTTATGACAAGTTGAATGTCGTCAATGTCAATACCTCTACTAACAATGTCGGTGGCTATTAACATGTTGATTCTGTGGTTACGAAACTCATACATAGTTAAATCCCTTTCTTGTTGTGTGAGATCTGAATGCATCTGTCCAATTTGTAAATTGGATTTATTAAATGTTCTGGAAAGCTCTTTTACTTTGGATTTTTTTGATACGAACATAATGATACGGTCGTATGTGGAATTCTTTAGTATGTGATTAAGTATTTTGTCTTTAATCTTTTCTTCACAGATATATATGTGTTGGTCAATATTATCTGCTGGCTTTGATATGGCAATTTTAATTTCAACAGGATTGGTTAAGATGCTATGTGCCATATTCCTGATTCCTGACGGCATTGTTGCTGAAAACATTATGGTTTGACGTTTCTTTGGAAGATAACTGACGATTTTCATTATATCTTCACTAAAGCCCATGTCTAGCATTCTGTCGGCTTCATCTAATACAAAGAAACTGACTTTACTTAGATCTACATTACCCGACTTTATGTGACTAATTAGTCGTCCAGGCGTGGCTACTATAATATCGGCTCCTAATGACAATCCTTTACGCTCTTGCTCATATCGTTGACCATCATTCCCACCATATACAGCAAAACTTGATATTGGCATAAAATATGAAAAGCCTTCGATTTGCTGGTCTATCTGTTGAGCCAACTCTCTTGTTGGTACCATTATTAGACAATTTATGGCAGAAGATGGATAATTGCCATTATTTAATTTGTTTAAAATGGGAATTAGATAGGCGGCTGTTTTGCCCGTCCCTGTTTGGGCTATTCCAATTAAGTCTTTACCAGATAATAACGGTCCGATGCTCTGTGCCTGTATCGGAGTACACTCTGCATAGTTCATCGAATATATGGCATCTAATAATACGTTATCTATATTAAAATCTTCAAAATACATTTGGCTTATAAAATCTTTGTGATGTGTGTTATTTGGGTGCTTTTTTATATAATATGTATGCAATTATGGAAAATACCATGTTGGGTAACCACGCAGACAAAGCAGGATGTATGTTTAAGTTCACAGCAAATGTTTTGGAAACAGTTTGAAACATAATGTAAAATAAACTTAGAAATATACCAATGCCAAGAGCTATACCCATACCGTTTTTCCTTTTTCTAGCTGAGAGTGATGCTCCCATTATGGTCAATATTATTATTGCAAATGAAGAAGCGCCTCTTTTCCAATATTCAAATTCAAATTCTTTTATGTTGGCAAAGCCTCTTTCTTTTTGACGTTCAATATATTTTTTCAGTTCCGGACTTGTCAGTGTTTCTTGTTGTCCTTTAGTTATCATAAAGTCTTGAGGTTCCATTTTTATAATTGTATCAAGTCGCTCACCACTACTGAGAACTTCGCACATACCTTGAAGATCGCGTATTTCATAATTTGATAATATCCAATGGTATGGTTCTTCTGATAGACTATCGTATCGAATTGTATTTGCTTGAAGATGGCTTACCAACTTTTTGTTTTTGAATTTATCAAGAAAAAATTCATATCCTGTTTTTACTCTGTCTTCATATCGACCTATATATGCTATTACACCTTTATCTACTTCTAATTGAACATTTGTTGTATAGGTCTTAACATTATTTTTTTTGAAAGTGTTTTCAAATTTGATTAATTCAGAACTGCCCTTAGGAATGATATAGGCACCGAAATAAAAAGTAAGAGCAGCAATTATCATGGATGATATTATGTAAGGACGTAATATGCGACGAAATGACATCCCTGTTGACATCATTGCGATTATTTCTGAATTTTCAGCTAACTTGGTCGTAAAATATATGACAGATACAAATACAAAAAGTTGGCTGAATAAATTGCTGTAGTATGGGACAAAATTTACATAATAATCAAATATAATCTGACGCATTGTTGCATTACGAGATACAAATTTGTCAATATTCTCATTTATGTCAAAAACAATGGCAATTGAGATGATAATCAATATTACAAAAATATAAGTGCTAAGAAACTTGCTAATCAAATAACGATCCAAACGTTTTAGTGGTATGATTTGAGTGAAAAAGAATTCTTTAAATTGTTTCCATCTTCTTTTAATTGACCAATTTCTCGGATTTATGTATTTTGACAGAGATGTTTTTTTAACAGAAGACCCTTTTCTTTTTACTTCTATTTCAATTTCATCTGACTTGTTTGTGCTTTTGTTTGTTATTGATGATGTTGTTGTATTAGAATTGTTGCTCTCTTCTGAGTTTTCAGTATTGGTATAATTATTTACCGATATAGCTTTTTCAGTTGGGGCAGATGCCTCTGATACGTTAATGGCTTCTACATCAGATGATTCTGATGTAGTATCATTGTTGTATATGACATCATTATTTATGTTACCATCTTGAATGTCTATACTTTTATCCTCATTTATGTTTTGGTTTTCGTCTAACAATTAACTTTTATAAAATATTATATGTCGCTTACAATCTTCTATTTAACTCATTAACCATTCCTGATTTCCAAATTGAAAAATCTCCTTCAGATATATGTAGTCGAGCTTCGTTCATGAGTTCCAAATAAAATGCTAGATTGTGTATGGATGCTATTTGCAATGCAAGTAACTCTTGTGCTTTAAACAAATGGTGAAGGTAGGCTTTACTATAGGTTTTGTCAACATAAGAGGTGCCATTCGGGTCAAGTAGGCTGAAATCATCTTTCCATTTTTGATTGCGCATGTTAATGGTGCCATTGCGGGTAAACAACATTGCATTTCTGCCATTTCGCGTTGGCATGACACAATCAAACATATCAACTCCTCTTTCGATTCCTTCCAATAAATTGACAGGTGTGCCAACACCCATTAAATAGCGTGGTTTGTTTTTAGGTAAAATGGAATTGACAATTTCTATCATTTCATACATTACTTCGGGGGGCTCACCTACAGCTAATCCACCTATAGCATTGCCATCCATTTCTTTTTTCGCAACATTTTCGGCAGCTCGAGTTCTTAGATCTTTATATGTACATCCTTGTACAATAGGGAATAAACTCTGATAATAATCATATTTTGGACTAGTCTCTTTATAACGTTTTATGCAACGTTCCAACCAGGATTCTGTCAGGTCTAATGATTTTTTTGAATATTCATAATCAGAAGTGCCGGGAGGGCATTCGTCGAATGCCATCATTATGTCTGCTCCTATGCTGCGTTCTATGTCAATTACTTTTTCTGGTGTGAAAAAATGTTTGGAGCCGTCTATATGGCTTCTGAATTCCGCACCTTCGTTTGTGAGTTTTCGGATGCCAGACAATGAAAATACCTGAAAGCCTCCACTATCTGTTAATATGGGACGATTGAAACCATTAAATTTATGTAAACCACCAGCGGCTTCAATGATGTCAGTTCCAGGACGTAAATATAGATGATAAGTGTTCCCTAATATGATTTGGGCTTTAATGTCATTTGTTAATTCATGAAGATGTACACCTTTGACACTCCCCACTGTGCCTACAGGCATAAAAATCGGTGTGTGTATGTCTCCGTGATCGGTATGGATTAAGCCAGTACGAGCGTTGCTTAGAGGGTCTGTATGAAGAATGGTAAACGTCATGATTATATGAACTTTATCCAATGCTGTGTTGGAAATACATTACTTTGAATCGTTTATAGTGAAATCAGTGGGATTTTTCACTTTCTCTTTCAATAATGCATAGTCAATAACTTCGTCGATGGTGTCAACATAATGAAAAATCAATCCGTTGATATAACGAGAAGGAATGTCTTTTACGTTTTTCTCATTTTCATGACATATAATTATTTCTTTAATTCCGGCTCTTTTTGCAGCCAGAATTTTTTCTTTAATGCCTCCAACAGGTAGAACTTTGCCTCTCAAAGTGATTTCACCAGTCATGGCGAGATTTTTTCGAACTTTACGTTGAGTTAAGGCGGAAGCTATGGATGTGGCTATTGTAATTCCTGCTGATGGACCATCTTTAGGAACTGCTCCTTCTGGGACATGAATGTGAATGTTCCAATTATCAAATATATGAGAGTCTATGGAAAGATTGTCAGCATGGGATTTTATGTATTCCAATGCTAATGTGGCAGATTCTTTCATCACATTACCAAGATTACCCGTAAGTGTAAGTTTATTACCCTTTCCCTTACTCAAAGAAGTCTCAATAAAAAGGATTTCACCACCAACCGCTGTCCATGCCAGACCTGTTACAACACCAGCAAAATCGTTAGTCTGATAACTGTCTCGACTATATGGCTCCACTCCAAGATATTTCGAAATATCGTCAGGTTGTAATTTATAATTTCTGTTTTCGTCTGAAGAACGGACTGCGGCAAGAGCGATTTTACGTAGTAGCTTGTTAATTTGTTTCTCTAGTTCGCGTACACCTGATTCACGAGTGTAATTCTCGATAATTTTTTCAATTGTTTGCTTCGTGAAATGAATCTTATAATCTTTTAAACCTAAATTCTCTATTTGTTTTGGTATGAGATGACGCTTGGCAATTTCTATCTTTTCTTCTGTTAAATAACCGCTAACTTCTATCAACTCCATTCTATCAAGGAGTGGGGCAGGTATGTTGTTTATGTTATTTGCTGTTGCTATAAACATAACATGAGATATATCATAGTCAATGTCGATAAAGTTATCGTGAAAACTGCTGTTTTGCTCAGGATCCAACACTTCTAGCAGTGCTGATGATGGATCTCCATTAACATTCATTTCACTTACTTTGTCAATTTCATCAAGTATAAATACAGGATTGGAACTCCCTGCATTAACAAGCCCCTTAATTATTCGTCCAGGCATTGCACCAATATATGTGCGTCTATGTCCTCTTATTTCTGATTCATCATGAATGCCACCTAATGAAACGCGTATGTATTTGCGATTTAAAGATTTGGCTATGCTTTTACCTAAAGATGTCTTTCCGACACCTGGAGGTCCATACAAACATAATATCGGACTTTTTAAATCTCCACGAAGATGAAGAACGGCAAGATGTTCTAATATGCGCTCCTTCACAATTTCCATTCCGTAGTGGTCTTTGTTTAGGATTTTTTCTGCGACATTGACATTTAAACGGTCTTTTGTATATTCTCCCCATGGCAAATTAAGCAATGTCTCTAAATATTCATATTGAACGTTATAATCGGGACTTTGGGGATTTAAACGTTCCAATTTGCCAATTTCCTTGTCGAATTGTTCTTGAACGGAAGAATTCCATTTTTTCTTTTTACCCCGTTCTATTAATTCTTCAATATCGTGAACGTCGCTATCACCTAATTCGTCTTTAATGTTTTCCATTTCTTTCTTCAAGAAGAATTCTCGTTGTTGACGACTCAAATCTTCATGAGTTTGCATTTGGATATTAGCCTTGAGCATGGCAAACTGATATTCGCGGCTTAAAAAACCAAGTAATTTTACGGCACGATCATGGAGGTGGGTTTGCTCAAGAAGCAATATGTGTTCAGAATTTGGCAATGGAAGACTGCCACACATGAAATTGATGAAAAAAATACGACTTTGTACATCTGTAAATGAAAAAGAGGAGTCAAGACGAACTCCTTCGCCTTTTTGAATGAATTTGTCTGCAATGTCTTTACATGATTCTATTGTAGCAATAAATTCACGATTACCCTCTTCTGGAAGTATTTCTGGATATTCTTCTACATGTCCTAATAAATAACGTTCACCTGTATGTGCTTCTAATAAATGTATTCGAATATATCCTTGAAGAAAGGCCGTTTGAGTACCATCCGGAAGATTGAGTATCTTTACTACTTTACCCAAAACGCCAGTTCTAAATAAATCTTTAAAAACAGGCTCCTCAATATTCTCTTCCCGTTGACCAAATACACCAATTAAACTTTTATTTTTATATGCATTGTTTAATAGGGTTTGTGCTGATTCTCTACCAATTGTGACAGGTAATAAAGTTCCTGGAAATAACATCATGTTACGCAAAGGTAATATGGGTATTTCCGTATCTTCGGTTGGTAGTTCTTCTTTGTCAATGTCGCTTTTGTCAAAATTGGCGATAACAGAAAAGTTCTTACTTTCTATCCTGCCAAAAAGATCGTCAAATATGTTGTTCTCGTTGTAATTCATTTAATTTGTTGTGTATTAAACCTTTAATAATAATAATATCCTGAAAGCGAAAATCACGTGTAATTTAATGCAAATTTACTAAAAAATATCCAATAATGATATTGTATATTTCATAAAAAAGCCAAAATGTAAGAAATTAAATTTTTTTTAAATTTTTTCTTATGAGTGTTTTGTGAATAATAATAAAATCAATTTTAAATAAATATTCATAACAAATAATGATACATTCCTCTTTTTTTTATAAATTTGCTTATTAATTGATTTATCGTGATAATGAAAAGAATTATTTCTTTATTATTTTTAGCTTTTTCCATATTATTTGTGCTTTCTTGTGCGGAAGATCGTACATATGAATATGAAAATAAAACATCAAGAGCCCATTGGATTATAGACCAAATGAAAACAAAATACCTGTGGGCTGACTATATTGATGAAGAATCTATTGGGTGGCAGAAATATTTTTCTTCACCGTCTGATTTTATGAAAATTTTAACAGCTTTTGCTCCTGTTTCCGATTCATGGTCCTGGTGTGATGTTGATACAGTTGAAAATGATTCACATCAAAGAGGCTATTTTAATCATTATGACTCTTATGGCATGGATTTCATTGTTATGACCGACCCCACAAGAACTACTTCTAGACAGTACGCACGAGTGATGTCTGTTGTCGAAAATTCTCCTGCAGATAGATGTGGGTTGAGACGAGGTGACTTTATTGGTTACGTAGATGGTGTTAAGTTTTCAAGTTCTATAACTGATAAATTGGTTTCTGGGAATGGGAGAACTCTTGTTGTGTCTGAAATATCACTAAATGATGATGCGACAGAATTTATTTGGTTGACCGAAAGAAATGTTAATATGGATAAATCCGAATATGTCGAAGACATACCTTTCCCCGTTGTAGCTACATTTCATGTAAATAATAAAAATGTCGGATATTTGATGTGTAATAGTCTAGCAAGTGGCCCTTATGATAAGTCGGAAAATTCAAACGATTATGAAAATCAATTGGCTAATTCTGTAACACAATTGAAAACGTCAAGTCCCGACATAATGGTCCTGGACCTAAGGTTATGTAACTTTGGAACATTAGAAATGGCCAACCTGCTAAGTTCTTATATGCTTGATGCTTCATTTGCTAATACTGTCTTTGCTAAGACTTTGTATAATAATACACGTGTTGACGAAAACAAATTATATAAATATAATGATAATGCTTTGTCAAATTCGGTGGCTCCATCTGATGTGTTTTGTATTACAAGCAATTATACTCAAGGGGCTGCTGAATGGGTTATAAACGCATTGACTGCTTCGTTGGGAGAGGAACATGTTTTTAGAATTGGCCAAACAACTGCTGGCCAGCCCGTCCTAACCGAAGCTATTGAATCTGATTATCTAACAACAATTCATCCTGCTGTTGCCTTTGTGGAAAATGCTAATGATGAGAGCGTGCCTATTAATGGCTTGGTACCTGATTATGAAATTGATGAAAGTGTGTACGTTAATCTTTTTCCTTATGGAAATGCTAATGAGGTAATTCTGTCATATATTATTGAAGAAATTAATAAAATGTTTTAATTTTTTAATTATGAACCTTGTAGAACGATTTCTTAAATACGTTTCGTTTGACACTCAGTCTGCATACGATAAAGAGACAACGCCAAGTACTGAAAAACAATTTTTTTTAGCCGATTATTTGAAAGATGAACTGATTTCAATGGGGTTGGAGCAGGTCGAAAGAGATGAATATGGCTTTGTTTATGCCACAATTCCATCAAATCTTAATAAAAAAGTGCCAACGGTCGGTTTTATCGCACATATAGATACAAGTCCTGATTTCAACGGAAGTAACATAACCCCTCGTATCGTTAAAAACTATGATGGAACCGACATCGTTTTAAGTGATGGTATTATATCTTCTCCAGATATGTTTCCTGAATTGTTAAAGTATATCGGAGATGATCTTATAGTAACAGATGGCACAAGCTTATTGGGGGCTGACGATAAAGCTGGAGTTGCTGAAATAGTATCTGCGTGTGATATATTGATGCATTCACCAAATATAAAACATGGCACTATTAAAGTGGCTTTTACTCCTGACGAGGAAATAGGTCTTGGAGTTCAAAAATTTGACATCGAAAAATTTGCCGCTGATTTTGCATATACCATGGATGGCAGTGAGTTGGGAGAAATTGAATATGAAAACTTTAATGCGGCCTTTGCCAAAATTCATATCAAAGGTATAAGTGTGCACCCTGGATATGCCAAGGGTAAGATGATTAATGCGGCGAGAGTCGCTACCGAATTAATTTCATTATTACCTGATGGACAAACTCCAGAACAAACAGAAGAATACGAGGGTTTTTATCATTTACTATCTATAAACGGGGATTGTGAAGAAGCATCAGTTAATTATATTATTAGAGATCACAACCTTGTTTTGTTTGAGGAGAAAAAGAACGTCTTAACCAATGTCGCTATGACAATTAACAAAAAATATGGTGATATAGTTGATATTGACATTATAGACCAGTACTTTAATATGAAAGAGTTTGTTCCAGATCATGTGGTTGATTATGCTGTCATGGCATTGAAAATGGCAGGTGTTAAGCCGAATGTTAAACCTATTAGAGGAGGAACGGATGGTGCTCAGTTGTCAGTAAAAGGATTGCCATGTCCAAACATATTTGCAGGAGGCGTGAATTTTCACGGTCCTCATGAGTTTTGTTCTATTCAGACAATGGAAAAGGCCGTAGAGACAATAGTGAATATATGTAAGATTGTATCAGAAAATTAATACTTTGTTTTTATTCAGTTATTATTGGTTTTTAATATTTATTTTCGTGGAAGCAAGGCTTGATAAATGGTTATGGGCTGCTAGAATATTTAAAACGAGAACTATTGCAGCTGATGCCTGTAAAAATGGTAGGGTTATGATTGATGGTGTGAAAATGAAGCCATCCAGAATTGTAAAAGAAGGTGACATTATACAAGTTAGAAAACCACCTGTTACTTATTCTTACAAAATATTAAAATGTATTGAAAATAGGGTGGGGGCAAAACTAATACCGGAAGTCTTGGAAAATGTCACGCCACGTGAACAATATGAATTGCTGGAAATGAATCGAATTGGAGGTTTTGTAAGACGTGCAAAAGGATTGGGAAGGCCAACCAAGAAAGAAAGGAGAGTAATGGACGAATTTACAATGCCATTGTTTATTTCAGATTTTGATGATGATGTTTCGTTTGAATATGAAGGAGATGAAGGTGAAAATGATTGATGCTATAACCATTTTTATTGTCTGTTATATTCATTCATGGCTGAAGTTATGCCTGTAAGACAAAATGTCTTTATTGCATCTGTAGAACGATGAATTGATGATTCCATTTCTGAAATTTCTTCGTCTGTGAATTTACCTAAGACATAATCCACTTGCCCACCATGCGGATAATTATTGCCAATTCCAAATCTCATCCTGTTGAATGTCGTATTGCCTAGCACAGAAATGATGTGTTTTAAACCATTGTGACCACCATCACTACCTGAAGTGCGTAAACGTAATTTTCCCAATGGTAATGATATGTCGTCGCATATAACAAGCATTCGTTCAACTGGAATCTTTTCTTTTTGAAGCCAATATCGAATGGAATTCCCACTTAAATTCATATAAGTAGATGGTTTTAATAAAACTAATTCTGCATTTTTAATTCTGCATTTTCCAACATGGCCGTAACGCTTGTCTTCAAGTTTGCAATTAAGCAATGAAGCCAAAGTGTCTATAATAGCAAAGCCAATATTATGCCGGGTATTGGTGTATTCATCACCAATATTTCCTAATCCCACTATTAGATATTTCATTATTTCATCCTTTGGATTAGCGACAGTTTTGTCCCTATGTAATATTTTTGAAATTATACCAAACATTTTATCTTGAAAAATCCGAATTATGGATATTATTGCCATAATTCGGATTTTGTATTAAACTAAATTGAAAATATACTTAAATAATTATTCTGCTGCAGAACTTTCTTCTTCTTCAGTAGTCTCACTGCTTGCTGAACGAGCTGCACGAGTCATGCGAACTGCACAAACAACCACTTCTTTGCTGGTTACAATTTCCAAATTGTCGAAATGGAGTGCGCCGACTTTCATTGATTTACCTAATGTCAATTCAGTGACATCGATATCTAATGTGTCTGGAAGAGATGTGTATGGCGCACGAACTTTCAGTTTTCTGACATTTAGAACCAATTTACCTCCGGCTTTAACACCCTCTGCCAAACCATGAAGTTTAACAGGTACTTCTATTACTATCGGAGCATCAGTGATTTGGTAAAAGTCAACATGGATAGGACGGTCACTTACTGGATCGCATTGGAGTTCTTTAAGAATTACTTTACATACATTTCCATCTACATCCAAATTTACAATATAAACATTTGGAGTATAGATTAATTTTGAAAGTTCCTTCTCGCTTACAGTGATTGAAAGGGCTTTTGGTAGGCCTTTCTCATCTTTTTCTACTCCGTAAACTACGCATGGAACTAATTCTCTACGACGCAATTCGCGACTTGCTTTTTTACCTTGTTCTTTACGAACCTGAGCTTTTAATGTAATTTCTTTCATTTGTGTTACTATAAATTAAGTTATTAATGCTTAATTCGCCATCACACTTCTAACTTGATGCCGATTTAAATTCATGCAAAATTAAGGTTTTTTTTTAACATATACAAATTTTTCTCTTTTTTTCAAAAAATGTGAGAAAATGATGGTATCATTTGTGTGTTTTATAATTTTTATTAAAATAAAATCATTATCTTTGCATTCATAATAATTTTTTACAAAAAAAGAGTTTTTTGAAAATGATTAATCGAACCCTTATTCGCCTTAAAATTGTACAGCTCATCTATTCATATTATCAGAATGGTGGCAAAGATATAAATACTGCTGAAAAAGAACTTTTATTTAGTCTCTCCAAAGCACATGATTTATATCAATATTTACTTTTGCTGATGGTTGATGTAACAAAGTATGAGGAGGAAGCACTAGATAATCAAGAACAGCTTAATAAAATAACACACAAGGACGAAGTTATTAATCGTCGTTTTGTTAATAATCGATTCATTAGTCAGTTAAAAAACAACGTTAATTTGACTAAATTTGCTGAAAACCAAAATCGTTCATGGCTTAATGACTCCAATTACTTAAAATCATTACTCACAACTATAAAAAACACAGATACTTATTCATCCTATATGAATAATGAAGTTGATGATTATGCTACAGATCGAGAGTTTTGGAGAAAAATCTATAAATCAATTATCATGAAAGATGATAAGATTGACGATGTGCTAGAAGATATAAATTTATATTGGAATGATGATAAGGAAATAGTTGATACTTTTGTTTTGAAAACCATTAAACGATTTCACGAATGTTCAGGAGAAAATCAAGAGCTGCTTCCTGAATATAAAGATGATGAAGATCGTGAATATGCTTTGAAGCTGTTTAAAACAACTATTTTGAATGATCAAGAATATAGGCAATATATTGCACAAAGTGTTAGAAATTGGGAGTTTGACCGTTTGGCTTTTATGGATGTCGTGATAATGCAAATTGCAATATCTGAAATAATTAATTTTGTTCAAATACCAACTACTGTAACTATAAATGAATATGTTGATATTGCCAAATATTATAGCACTCCTAATAGTGCAGCCTATGTAAATGGAATTCTTGATGCTGTAGTAAAACGATTAAAAAAAGATAATCTCATTGTAAAAAACTAATTTTTTTTATTGTTTTCATATAATTGTCATTTAATTTTAAAATATTAATATTATGTATTTAAATTTTCTACAAGCCCAAGGTGCTTCAAATCCTCAGGGAGGAAGTATGATGCCAATGTTGATTATGTTGGTTGCAATGTTTGCCATAATGTATTTTTTCATGATCAGACCACAAAAAAAACGTCAAAAAGAATTGCAACAATGGAGAAGTTCTATCGAGCCAGGAACAAAAGTCGTTATTGGTGGGGGTATTCTCGGCACTGTCAAAGATACTAATCAAGGCGAATCTTATCTTTCAATTGAAATTGCCAAAGGCGTTATAATTAAAGTCGATAGGTCAATGGTATTTGCTGATATTGAACAAACAATGCAGAAATAATTTGTTATGGTCAAGTCATTGAAAACAAAATCAAGAAATAATTCACGGATTTCACAAATAAACCGTGAATTATTGTTGTTTTTATTGTTTTTAATAGTTGCACTTGCTTTTTGGTTCATTCTAACATTAAGAAATTCTACAAATGCAACACTTGAATTTGACCTTAACGTTAGCGGAGTCCCTAATTCGGTTATTGTAACATCAAAAATACCAGAAAAAGTTTCGGTAAGATTAAAAGGACAGGGATTTCAATTGATGAAATTATTATTAAATGGAACTAACAGAAAAGTTATTGTTGACTATTCTTCATTAAAAGACAATAATAAGGCTCTGATTATTAATGAGGATGTGTGGAGAAAGGCATTTTCTAAAATATTGCCATCGGGAGTGTCTGTTTATGAGTCTTCTTTGCCTACAATCGAAATCTATTATTCTAATGGCGAACATAAGCATATTCCCGTCAGGGTAGCAGGATATTTGTATGCTGATGCGGATTATGTTATTGGCGATATTAAACTTCAACCAGAATTTGTTGACATTTATGCACCAAAAGACTCTTACGACACAATTAATTATGTAAATACTCAAAGTGTCGAATTGGGTAACATGAAAGATACAACCGAGATAGAGTTAAAATTAAATCCGCCTGTCGGCGTGAAATGTGTTCCCAATAAAGTTAAGGCTACCATTTGTGTGGATTTGCAGACAACAAAACAGATTACTATACCAATTTATACAATAAATATACCTCAAAACGTTATTCTTAAGCCTTTCCCCATGACTGCAACGGTCACATATCAGGTTAGTGCGTCAAAATATGACGAAATAAGGGATGAACAGTTTAATGCGGTAATAGACTATTCAACAATTAAGCCTTTTGATTCTCAATGCAATGTTGTTCTTTCGAGTTTACCTGAAGGAGTGTCAAATGTGAAATATTCACCTCATAGGGTTGATTATGTTATCGAACAATCTGAAGATTAAAATGAACAATTTGCCAATCAAGGTCGGTATCACTGGAGGTATGGGATGTGGAAAATCTCACATATCTAGAATATTCGAGGACTTAGGATATCGTGTGTTTGATTGCGATACTGAAGCCAAATACATTATGACACATAATGATGAGGTTATTAACGAAATATTTAATGTTGTAGGTTCTGATTCATATTATAAAAATTTTGATTCATATAATAATGTTGTTTGGAAACTTAATAAGCCTGCATTATCCAAATTCTTGTTTCATGATAAAATTAATGCAACAAAGATTAATACCATAGTCCACCCCCCTCTGGCTGTACATTTTAATGAATGGGCAAATAAAATAGATGACAAAATTGTATTTGTGGAGTCTGCCATATTATTTGAATCAGGATTTAACAAACTTGTAGATATGATTTTATTTGTATATGCAGATGAAAATATGCGTGTAAACAGATGTGTAAAAAGAGATGGAACCAGCAAGGAAGATGTTTTAAGACGAATTAGAATCCAAGAACAACAAGATAAATTAATTGAATATTCTGACTATATTATTTATAATAATAACAATAGTGATTTAGGTGGTCAGGTGAATGGCTTTTTCAAATATGTGTCAAAAAGTTTTTTATAAATTTTCTGCAGAATTACTTTTTAATTATTAATTATATAATTTCAATTCAACATGTTAAGTAAAATATTAGCAATTTCAGGCAAACCCGGATTGTACAAGTACATTTCGAATGGGAAAAATATGATTATTGTTGAGTCAATAGATGAGGCAAAAAAAAGATTTCCAGCCCATGCCACAGATAGAATCGTTGCTTTATCTGATATCTCGATTTATACAAATGATGATAAAGAATTGCCTTTGTCAACAGTTTTTGACAATATAAAAAAACAATATAATTCTCAACCGGTTGATTTGCATCATAAAAAAGCTTCTCAAGATGAAATAGTTAATTTCTTTGAAAAAGCTCTGCCAAATTATGACAACGATCGTGTACATGAAGCTGATATGAGGAAAGTATTGCAATGGTACAATATATTAGTTAATAATGGATTGAGTGATTTTTCTTCTGATTCTGAGAAAATAGATTGATGATATAATAGTTGGTTTTTAGGAATATTTATGTTTTATGGCTGTTAATATTACAATATTCGTTTCAGGGAACGGTACTAATTGTGAACAAATTATTAAGCATTTCGCCAATACTTCCAAGATAAATGTAGGACTTGTCATCAGCAATAGACCGGATGCTTATGCTTTAGTTCGTGCTAAAAAACATAATGTTCCATCAATTGTGTTTAATAAGACTGAAATAAATACTAAAGAAATATTATTACCTGTTCTCAAAAAATTTAATACTGATTTTATTGTTCTTGCAGGATTCCTCTTAATGATTCCTAATTATGTGATTGATGCTTTTCCCAAAAAGATAATTAATCTTCATCCAGCTTTGTTGCCCAAATTTGGTGGTAAGGGGATGTATGGACATCATGTCCATGAAGCTGTTAAAGCTGCTGGTGAGAGACAGACAGGTTTTACTGTTCATTATGTCTCTCCAGAATGTGATGGAGGGCCAATTATAGAACAATTTTCGGTCGATATTGACCCTACTGATACAGTATCCGATATTGCCCGAAAAGAGAATCTTCTTGAACTTGAGCATTTCCCTTGTGTCATTGAACGAGTAATCCAATCCACTTTTAACAATTAAGAGTGTATGTCAATATTATTATTGGGAATAAACCTTATGATATACTACTAATAATTTGGCTTTAATAGAGTTTGTTATTAATCTTATTATTTTTAAGATTTATGTATTTGTTAGGTTATGACATTGGTACATCTTTTGTGAAAGCTTCTCTGGTTGATGCTTTGACTGGAAAGAGCGTTTCTTCTGCTTTTATGCCGGAAAGAGAGGCTCCAATTATCTCAGGACAATCGGGCTGGGCAGAACAAGATCCTGAATCGTGGTGGACTTATCTAATACAGGCTACTCAAAAGGTGTTGTTGTCATCAAAGTGTCAAGCATCCGATATTAAGGCTATCGGCATCAGTTATCAAATGCATGGATTGGTATGTGTTGATGAGAATTTTCATCCTTTGCGTAAGTCCATTATTTGGTGTGATAGTAGAGCGGTCCCTTATGGAAATACAGCATTTGAATCCATAGGACATGAACGTTGTTTATCTACGGTTTTAAATTCACCAGCCAATTTTACAGCCGCAAAACTTGCATGGGTTAAGGAACATGAACCGCAAGTTTTTGATAAAATTAAATATATAATGCTTCCGGGCGATTATATAGCATTAAAATTGAGTGGTGTTCCGAATACTACTGTTTCTGGTTTGTCAGAAGGAGTTTTTTGGGATTTTAAAAATAATTCATTAAGTAATGATGTTTTCAGTTATTTTGGCTTTTCACAAAATATTATTCCTGAAATAGTCCCGACATTTTCTATACAATCTGTAGTATCCCATAAAGCCGCAAAAGAACTTGGATTACGTGAAGGCACCCCAATATCCTATCGTGCTGGTGACCAACCCAATAATGCCATGTCTCTTAATGTTATGAATGCAGGAGAAATAGCGGCAACAGCAGGTACTTCGGGTGTTGTGTATGGTGTGCTTGATCATATTAATTATGATCCTCTAAACCGTGTTAACGTTTTTGCTCATGTTAATCATTCAAATGAATTAAATAGATTGGGTGTACTCTTGTGCATTAATGGCACTGGTATTCTTAATGCTTGGGTGAAACATAATATATTTAACAATAAATTAAGTTATGATACAATTAATGAGATAGCCGCTGAAGCACCTATTGGTTCTGCAGGCCTTTCTATTTTGCCTTTTGGTAATGGTGCTGAACGTATTTTACAAAACAAGGATACTTCATGCTCAATAGAAGGCGTGAATTTTAATATTCATAATCTTGCCCATATAGCTAGAGCAACGCAAGAAGGAATTGTTTGCGCCTTCTATAAAGGCATATTAATCATGAGAGAAATGGGCATGGATATTAATACCATACATGCTGGCAATGCTAATTTGTTTAAGAGTAAAATCTTCAGAATCACACTTGCATCCATGGCAAATGTTGCAATAAAACTATTTGAAACCGATGGCGCCGCGGGCGCCGCAAAAGGTGCAGGAATTGGTGTCGGTATTTATAATAATAAAGATAACTTTTCTTCACTGGAGCTAAAATCAGAAACACATCCAGACATTCATAATCGTCATAAATATGAAGATATTTATAATTTATGGAATGAAAGACTGGTCAGACATCTGAATCGAATCTGTTAAATAAATATTTTTATTTTATGTTCTTAAAATCTAATATTATGGTTAAAGAATTTTTCCCGGACATCAAGAAAATTCCTTTTGAAGGTAAGGAGTCAAGAAATCCAATGGCTTTTCATTATTACGATGCCGACAAGGTTATTTTAGATAAAACAATGAAACAATGGTTAAGATTCGCTATGTGCTGGTGGCATACTTTGTGTGCACAGGGAACAGATCAATTTGGCGGAGACACAAAATTGTTTCCATGGAATATCGGCCTTGATCAATTAGAGATGGCTAAGAGGAAAGCTGATGCCGGATTTGAAATTATGCAAAAACTAGGTATTGAATATTTTTGTTTTCATGATGTTGATTTGGTTGATCAAGGTAATTCAATTGATGAATATGAATATAATTTATCTGAAATCGTTGCTTATCTAAAACAAAAAATGCAACAAACTGGCATTAAATTGTTATGGTCAACTGCTAATGTTTTTGGAGACAAGAGATATATGAATGGTGCCAGCACTAATCCTGAATTTGATGTTGTTGCCCGTGCTATAGTACAGATAAAAAATGCCATAGACGCAGGCATAGAACTTGGTGCTGAAAATTATGTGTTCTGGGGTGGAAGAGAAGGATATATGTCATTGTTAAATACAGATCAAAAAAGAGAAAAAGAACATATGGCAACAATGTTGACTATGGCTCGTGACTATGCTAGAAAAAGGGGATTTAAAGGAACATTTTTGATCGAGCCTAAACCCATGGAACCAACTAAACATCAATATGATTTTGATACTGAAACCGTTATAGGGTTCCTCAGATGTCATGGACTCGATAAGGATTTTAAAGTTAATATTGAAGTGAATCATGCTACTCTTGCTGGACATACTTTTGAACATGAATTATCGGTTGCCGTAGATAATGGTATGCTTGGTTCTATTGATGCAAATAGAGGTGACTATCAAAATGGTTGGGATACCGACCAATTCCCAGTCTACCAATTTGAACTGGTTCAAGCCATGATGCAAATAATAAGAAATGGGGGATTTACTACAGGCGGAACAAACTTTGATGCCAAAACACGCCGTAATTCTACTGATTTAGACGATATCTTTATCTCTCACATTTCAGCCATGGATGCAATGGCAAGGGCTCTTGAAAGTGCATATATAATATTGGAAGAATCACCATATAAAAAAATGCTTAATGATAGATATTCATCATTCAATTACGGCATGGGAAAGGCTTTTGAAGATGGTCGATTATCTTTAGAACAAGTATATGAGTATGCAAAGAATAATGGCGAGCCTAAACTTGTTTCCGGTAAACAAGAATTATTTGAGGCCATTATATCAATGTATATGTAATTATTCTATTTTCTTTAGTTTTATTTGAGAGACGGAGACTATGTCCCGTCACTCTTTTTATATAATATTTTTAATATTAAAAAGGCTTTTTACGAAATTACATATTCGTATATCTTTCGACCGTTTAATTTCAATTTGAATATAATTTATCAAATTTACTGAAAAAATGTAATTATTTTATGATTTAATAATCATTTATATTAAAAAATGTTAAATTAAATAATCTTTTTTATTATATGTAATTGTTTAAATATTGAAAATTATTAATTTTGCAATGTGTTTTTCATGGTATTAGATTTATTTTAAGGTTAGTAAAGATTGCTTGTCGTGAGATAAGCAATTTTTTTACCCTTAATCTCGAGATTAGGGGTATTTTTTTGAATATGCTAAATTTGTAAAATTTTTTTGCTAAATTTATAATTTGATTTTTGATAGAATGATATTTTGCACATATTCTTTTCTTTATTATAAATGATTGTTTGTTATGGAAAATTTACCTAAAGCTTTGGAACTACTGTTAATAGGTATGATAACTGTTTTTGTTATTTTATGTATTGTAATTTTACTTGGAAAGCTTCTTATTTTATTTGTCAATAGGTTTTTTCCAGAAAAAGATTGCATTACTCCTAAGTCAATCAACTCAACTAACACAGTTGATGATAATACTGCTTTAATAATTAATGAGATAGTTAAACAGATTACATCATCTAAGGGAGTGGTTTCTAATATCAGAAAATTATAAAAATTAAATATATATTATGGTCAAAGAAGTTAAATTCAGTTTGGTTTTTCGTGATATGTGGCAAAGTGCCGGTAAATACCAGCCGAGAGTTGACCAACTTCTGAAAGTGGCGCCGGCTATTATCGATATGGGATGTTTTGATAGGGTTGAAACAAATGGTGGTGGTTTTGAACAAGTAAACCTGCTATATGGTGAAAATCCTAATATTTCTGTTAGAAAATGGACAAAACCATTTCATGATGCTGGGATACAAACTCACATGCTTGACAGGGCTTTAAATGCATTACGTATGAGTCCATGTCCAAAAGATTTAAGAAAACTATTTTACAAAGTTAAGAAAGCTCAAGGTACAGATATCACTAGAATTTTTTGTGGTTTAAATGACACCCGAAATATTATTCCATCAATTCAATATGCTAAAGAAGCTGGTATGATTGCCCAAGCATCTTTATGCATGACACATTCACCAATCCATACTGTAGATTATTATATATCACTTGCAAAAGTTTTAATTGATGCTGGGGCTGATGAGATTTGTCTTAAAGATATGGCTGGAATTGGACGCCCCGAGTCTCTTGGAAAAATTGTTAAGGGGATAAAGGAATATAATAAAGATATCATTATCCAATATCATTCTCATTCAGGTCCTGGCTTTAATATGGCAAGCATTTTAGAAGTGTGTAAAAATGGTTGTGATTATGTTGATACTGCAGTGGCGCCATTAGCATGGGGTACTGGTCATGCTGACATTATTGCTGTTCAGGAAATGCTTAAAGATGCTGGATTTAAAGTAAAAGATATCAATATGGCTGCATATATGGAGGTTCGTCATCAAATACAAGAAATGATGGATGATTTTCTTGGCTATTATTGTCCTGATTTGAACCGCATAAACAATTCTTTACTTGTCAAACCGGGATTACCAGGAGGTATGATGGGGTCTTTGATGACTGATTTGGAAGAAAATCTGATATCACTCAATAAATGGAAAGTAAAACATGGTCAAAAAGAGCTTTCTATTGATGAACTTCTAATCAAGTTGTTTGATGAGGTATCCTATGTTTGGCCAAAAGTTGGATATCCATGCCTTGTCACTCCTTTTAGTCAGTATGTGAAGAATTTGGCTTTAATGAATGTGATTCAAATGGAAAAAGGAAAAGAAAGGTGGTCAATGATTGCTGATACCATTTGGGACATGATTCTTGGTAAGGCTGGTAAACTTCCTGGTCCTGTTTCTCAAGAATTGGTTGATATGGCAAAGGCCGAAGGACGTGAATTTTTAGATACAGATCCACAAGAAAACTATCCAGATGATCTGGAAGAGTATAAAAATAAAATGATAGAAAAAGGATGGGATTTGGGTGAAGACAACGAAGAATTATTTGAATATTCAATGCACCCTACTCAATATGAGGCATATAAAAGTGGCAAAGCAAAGGCTGATTTTGAAGCAGACTTAAATAAAAGAAAATCTGCGAACAAACTGGTGGATAACGATTCAACTCTTCCTAAGACACTTGTTGTTACGGTTAATGGGCAAAAATATAGTGTCGATATTGCTTATGGAAATGAAATAGATAAAAACGAATCTAATGCATCATCAGTTAGTGGCACAATGGGAGATGTTGTTGATCTTCTTGCACCACTGGAGGGTAAGTTCTTCTTTGTAAAAGAATCTGGTGAAGTTCCCAAGAAAGTGGGAGATTCAGTTAAAGCAGGCGAAGTGGTTGGTTATATTGAAGCTATGAAAACATACAATGCTATTAAAGCCGATAAAGATGGTGTTATAACAGCTATTATGGTTAATGCTGGCGATTCCGTAGAAGAAGATGATGCCATTATGAAAATAGGTTAATATAAGAAGTAAACTGTTTTATTGATTATTTGTATTGAATATTCAAATATACGTAAATAGAATTTTTTAAAATGTCTGAAATTTTCAAGAATCTTTTTGAAATGACGGCTTTAAGTGATTTGATAGCCGATCCTTCATTTCTTATAATGTATATAATTGCATTTGTTTTATTATATCTTGGAATAGTAAAACATTACGAACCATTATTGCTTGTTCCAATTGCATTTGGCGTTCTAATTGCAAATTTCCCTGGTGGAGATATGGGCGTCCTACAAGCTGATCAAGCAGGTATTATTGTTAAAGATGGCCATGAATACAATATATGGGAAATGTCATTGCCTAAGATTGCTCATGAACTTGGTTTGATGAACTTCCTGTATTATTCTCTAATAAAAACAGGATTTCTTCCACCTGTAATATTTATGGGGGTAGGAGCATTGACGGATTTTGGCCCGATGCTGCGTAATTTACGTTTGTCTATTTTCGGCGCCGCTGCACAATTTGGTATTTTCTGTGTGCTTATTTGTGCTGTTCTAATGGGATTTTCTCTCAAAGAAGCCGCTTCATTAGGGATAATTGGTGGTGCGGATGGACCGACTGCTATTTTTACAACCATTAAGTTGGCACCACATTTGTTAGGACCAATAGCGATTGCGGCATATAGTTATATGGCGCTTGTGCCTGTCATTATTCCTTTAGTTGTTAAAATGACTTGTTCAAAGAAGGAGTTGACAATCAACATGAAAGAACAAGACAAACTTTATCCTCCTAGAAATGAAATAAAGAACATGAGGACTGTTAAGATAATATTTCCCATTGCTGTCACTACCGTTGTAGCTATTTTCGTGCCAACAGCTGTAAGTTTGATTGGTATGTTGATGTTTGGCAATTTGCTTAAAGAAATAGGTCCTGATACAAGCCGTCTTTTTGATACAATTAGTAATTCCATAATGAATACGGCAACAGTGTTTTTAGGACTCTGTGTCGGTGCTACAATGACGGTTAGTGCTTTCCTTAATTGGACTACTATTGGAATTGTTATAGGTGGATTCCTTGCATTTGCATTGTCTATTACGGCTGGTATTATGATGGTTAAACTGTTTAACCTTTTTACAAAGAAAAAAATCAATCCACTAATTGGTGCTACAGGACTTTCTGCCGTACCTATGGCAAGTAGAGTATGTAATGAAATTGCAACTAAATATGACCCCAAGAATCATGTTCTCAATTACTGTATGTCTTCTAATATTTCGGGTGTAATTGGTTCTGCCGTGGCTGCTGGAGTGCTTATTTCTTTCTTAATGAATACTTAAAAAAATATATAAAACACGTTTGTTGTGAAGTTGGGAAGTAATGTAAACTTTTTGACTTCACTTTTTTTTATTTGTTTTTGACCAAAAATCCATATATTGTTTTGCTACTTTTAAGTTGTTATGGTGTCGTTTTATATATTCAACGCTTTCCTCCGACAAACGTTTGAATTCATTCTTGTTATTAATGAGCCATTCCAGTTTTTCATACACATCTTGTTCGTCTGGTATTACATTAATTATTGGACGTAATTCATTTTCATTTAATAGTTCATAATGTTCTTCTTCTCCACCACCAACTAAGATTATACCTTTTGACATAGCTAATAATCCATTCATACCAGGAGTGTAACTATATAATTGATCAAGAAGCACGTCTGATGAATTCATCATTTTACTGTATGCATCGAATGGCACAGATTCGGCCTTAATTATATTGCATTTTTCCGGGTATTTGCTTTTAATGCGTTCTAAGGCTCGAAGCATAATGTCTGTTCCTTTATACTCATGTCTGTCCTTTTGGATACCTATAAAAAAATTAATTGGTTCTGTTGTTTTGCGTATCTTATGTTTAGGTTTTGGGTTATCTGTTATTGGGAGAGGAATATATGTGGTCTTTTGTGGATAATAAGGATTATAACATTGAAAATATTCATATAATCCACTTATTATACCATCACAATCATTTGCTATATATTGGTTGAGTTTTCCTTTTTCACCATATAACCAGTCATTTATAAATGCTTCGTTATAGGATTCGTTTAATCTTTGATTAGGCCCAATATTAAAATCAGAATAACGAAAAGTCTTGCAATCAAGACAGGTCTTCACCCAATAGTAATCCATGCCAAATGCACCCATAAAAATACTCTTATTATTTTCTTTAAGAAAATCATAATAAGGCTTGATTTTATTGGCTGAAAGCTCTAGAAATATCGGATTAATGATTTGAACGACATCAAATCCCTTCAACTTGTGGAATATTTTTTTTAACTTAAATAGATAAAATATCGTGTCTAATAATTTTGTTGATTTTCTACTTAAATCGATGTCTCTATTATAGTTTTTCCATCCATCTCCATCGCTTACAACATATACTTCATTGCCCAACTGACGAAGCCCATCAGCTAATCCGTTATGAACATTACTATATTCACCAAACAATAATATTTTCATATTTATGGAACATTTAAATTCATAAAATATAAGAACATTATTTAATAATATTGAAAGAATATTATTTATGATTATCTTATTTGATTCCTCTTTTATTTAAGGCATCTGCATATTTTTTTGCATTTTTCTCATGTTCAGATGCAGATGCCGTGTAATAATGTTCTCCGGAAAAGTCTTCTTTGGCACACATATATAAATAATCATTATCATCAGGATTCAAAACTGCGTCTATCCCTGCAATTGTTGCTATTCGAATTGGACCTGGAGGAAGCCCTTCATTCTTGTATGTATTATATGGGGAATCAATGTCAAGATGTTTTCTCAACACTCTTCTTAGGGAAAAATCACCTAAAGCAAATACTACTGTTGGGTCGCTGGCTAATTTCATTTTTATTGCTAACCTATTCAAGTATAGCCTTGCTATAATTGGTTTGTCTTGGTCACGTGCTGTTTCAGAATCAACAATACTTGCTAAAGTAGTAACTTCATTAGGTGTTAGGCCAATTTCTTTTGCCTTTGATAACCTGTCTTCATTCCAAAAATCGTCATATTCTTTCTTCAAACGTTCAAGAAGTTGCTTTGGTTCAGTGGTCCAATAAATTTCATATGTGTTTGGTATGAATAATGCGGGAATTGTCTCTTTGGTAAATCCCAATTCTCTTATAAATATACTATCATTGATTAGCACTTTAAGATCTTCACTGTCTAACATGAGATAACGTGCAATTTTGTCACATACTTCACTTGTTGTACGTACACTTGGAACTACAACGCTTACTGGTGTTTGTTGACCATTACGGATATTTCTGAATAACGACAACATTGTCATATCTTCAGATACTTTATATCTTCCAATTTTAATGGATTTTTCATAGTCAGTATAATCATTTAATAGATTGAATCCAAGCATTGAGGTAGGTTTGCCTAGAGCTTCTATTTTTGTCTTAACTGAATCTATGTTGTCATCATTGTCTATATATATATATTCAGCTTTCTCATTTGTTAATACCTTGCCAAATATGGATAAATAAAAGGCCATTATAACACAGAATAACGACAAAACAATTATTGAGATAATAATAATTGCTTTTTTCTTTTTTTTATTTAATTTTGTCATGTAAATATATAAATATGTTTTAACCCGTTTTTAACGATAGAGCAAATCGTAATAATTATATATGCGTATTTTGAAGGTAGTTGGGGTAGGGAAGGATGTAAACTTAATAGTTAAAAGTTAAATTATCGTTTTCTTTATTGTAATTAACATTTATGACTGTACCGTCTTCAATGGAATTCTCAACAAGCAAGTCGGAAATAGGGTTCTCAAGATATGTTTGAATTGCACGCCGTAAAGGCCTTGCGCCAAATTGTTTGTCATAACCATTTTTTGCCAGATATTCTTTAGCCTCTATACTTATTTTGAGCATATAGCCAATAGATGTCATGCGTTTAATGAGCTTTTCCAATTCAATATTTACAATTTTAATAATTGCATCAATGTCTAGTTGGTCAAATGTTATAATGTCATCTATTCTATTCAAGAATTCTGGAGAAAACTGTTTTTCCAACGCTTTTCTAACTATACGTCTGGAATTCTCTTTTATATCTTGATTTGACATTGTTGCAAATCCTATACCTGTACCATAATCTTTAAGTTGTCTTGTACCTGCATTAGAAGTCATAATGATTATAGTATTTCTAAAATCTACCGTTCGCCCATAATTGTCAGTTAAACGACCGTCATCCATTATTTGAAGTAAAATGTTAAATATGTCGGGATGGGCCTTTTCTATTTCATCAAATAAAACTATTGAATATGGTTTACGCCTTACTTGTTCCGTCAAATATCCTCCTTCTTCATAGCCGACATATCCTGGAGGAGCACCTACCAACCTACTTGCATTGAATTTCTCCATATATTCCGACATGTCAATTCGTATTATTGAGTCTGAAGAACCAAACATATATTCTGCAAGTTCTTTTGCTAAATATGTTTTGCCAACTCCTGTCGGACCAATGAACATAAATGTGCCTATTGGACGATTCGGGTCATTTAATCCAATACGATTTCGTTGAATTGCTGATACTAATGTGTCAATTGCAGAGTCCTGAGATATAATCGTTTGCTTCAAAGATGCCCTCATCCCTTTAATTCTTATACCCTCAGACGTGGTTATGCGATTTATAGGAACACCCGACATCATGGAAACTGTTTCTGCTATGTGTTCGGCATTAACGATTTCTCTATTCTCATTTTTAGACGACTCCCATTTCTGACGTTTTTGGGCAAGTTCTAATTCTAATTGCTTTACTCTATCACGGTAACTGGCAGCTAATTCATAATTTTGGTTTTTGACAGCCAAGTCTTTTTGCATATTGGCATTTCTTATTGCTTCTTCTTGGTCTTCTATTTCTTTTGGAACAGTTATGTTGTTTATATGCATTTTTGAGCCAGCTTCATCCATTGCATCTATGGCTTTATCTGGAAATTGCCTGTCTTTTATATACCTATTGGTTAAAGTTACACAAGCTTTAAGAGCATCATCTGTGTATGTCACATTGTGGTACTCTTCATATCTGTCTTTTATGTTTTGAAGTATCTGAAGCGTTTCTTCAGTATTTGTGGGTTCAACAATTATTTTTTGGAATCTACGTTCAAGCGCTCCATCTTTTTCTATTGATTTACTATATTCTTTGAGAGTGGTTGCACCGATACATTGCAATTCGCCTCTAGACAGAGCAGGCTTAAACATATTTGCAGCATCCATTTCTCCAGGAAGATTTCCTGCTCCAATTAACAAATGAATTTCATCAATGAATAATATGATGTCTTTATTGTTTTTTAATTCAGTTATTATAGATTTAATTCGTTCTTCAAATTGACCACGGAACTTCGTTCCAGCCACAACACTTGTCATATCTAAAGAAACTACGCGTTTGCCACTTAATGCACGAGAAACCTTATGCTCAATGATTCGTTGAGCAAGACCTTCAGCAATTGAACTTTTTCCAACACCTGGTTCTCCTATTAGAATAGGATTGTTTTTCTTTTTCCTATTTAAAATTTGAGCTACCCTTTCCAATTCTTTTTCTCGCCCTACTACAGGATCGAGTAATCCTTCTTGTGCAGCATGGGTTAAATCATAACCAAATGAATCGAGTACGGGTGTATCTGATGTTTGCTTTTTTATTGATTTCAGTTGTCTCATTGAACGTTGATTTAAACCATTGGAATTTGTATTTGTTGGTGGCATATCATCGTCTTCATCATTTTCGTCATATTCAACAGAATCTTTTGGAGATGAATTATTCTTGAATAATGCATGCAAGTTATTGTAACTAACATTAATATTATTAAGTATCATTGCCGGAATATTATTTTTTTGTCTCATTATTGCTAGAAATATATGCTCCACATCAATGGTATTTGAATGAAGCAATCGAGATTCAAGAATACTTAAATGTAAAATACTTCTAGATGTTTCATTTAAGGTAATCGTGTTTGTTCTTAAATCATCTGTCAAGTCATAATGAATTTCTGATTCTATTGAATTTTTTAAGTCAGACAAATCAATTTTATATTCATTTGTCAATATATCAGATGCTATATTATTTCCATCGCGCAAAATGCCGAGCATTATGTGTTCTGGACCTATATATCTGTTCTTGAGGCGAATTGCTTCTTCTTTACTATACTGAAGGATTTCATTTAATTTTTCTGTGTAATTTCTTTCCATCAATTTTTTTTATTCCTTTACACGCAATAACTATGCCAATTTGACTATTGTAGCCATTTTGTCAGAAGTGACATGATTTCTTTATATAGATGATTAGGCATAGTACGGATGCGAGTTGTGTGACTACCTTTGGGTTGTACGAATATTTTCATGTTGTCTTTTGATGAGCAGTCCAACCATTCACACACACCTGATGCAGACCACGGGTCATTCTCTCCATAAATAAAAATCAATTTGGGATCATGATTTATTAGATAGTTTCTAGTAGTATTATAAAGGTTGCTATTGAATTCGATATCTTTGGCATCTGGAGGTAACATTAAATCACGGAGATAGTTGTGGGTCTCTTTAACGCTAGTTAAATCTGAAAGATTATCAAGAGAATAGCCATAATAACCTAATTCATAAGCCGCTTGTACAAAAAATGGTGTTGTAGGTACTGGGTATGAAAAATAATCAGGTTCGCTTATTGCTATCATGAACTTGAACCATTCGTTGTCGTTGTCATTAAGTGATGGTATCCTTTTAATAGGTGTTCCCCATTGCCAAAATGCGAAAGGCAATTCCATTACACAATAGTCATAGATGTCTTCAATCGGCGCTTGGTAATTGTAATCATGTGATTGACAGTAATTTTGAAACGAACTCAATAATTGGGGTTTGCGTTTAAGTAATTCTAGTTGTGCACTCAATACTATTTTTCGTTCATCTTCCGTACCTACTTTGTTTGCTAAAAATGGTTCGTGGCGTCCATCTTCAACACTTTTATTTAACGGAGCTACATAAGCCACGCTTACATCAACATCATCAGGATATTTTGCACAATAAAACATTGTTGTTTGACCACCCTTGCTTATACCTGTACTTATCCATTTATTTTTGAATATGCTACCAAATAATGTGCGTGCATGATGTATATCTGCTAAAGCATTATCAACAGTTAGATAATGCCAATCTAAAGAGTCTGGGACAGATTTTCCATAGTAACGATGTTCGCATACTATAACATTTGAGTTGAATAAATGGCTTAATTCTTCTTCATAAGTAGGGTAAGATGCATAATTGGCATAATAGCCTTCTGTTACAATAACAGTAGGGTAATCCATACCTTTGTAGCATAGTATTATTCTAGATTTGAAAGTGGAACTATTGGGATCGTTCCAGTCTATAGGATTTGTCAAATATAATTCATATTTTTCTGGATATATTGAATTTGAAAGTGTTGTTATATCAGAAATTTCGGAAGTATTTGATAAGATATCTAATAATTCAGAGCCAGACTCAGATTGTGCTATTGTTATTGAAGGAATGAATAACAATAACAAAAAAAAGTGTTGTGCAAGTTTTTTCATAATTATTTAATTCCTATTGTAAGTGATATGATGATTAATAATATATAATTAAATATAATGACAGCTATAAAATTATTTAGGTCTGTTTTTTTATATCCAGATTCTGTATATTCTCCAGACGAAAGATAAGTTTGTTCTTCTCTGTTTAATAATCTACTATATAGTTTATAGAAGACATATCCTATTAGGGAACCAACAATCCACCCTATTGTTATGTCACCAAAATAATGAACGCCAAGGTAAATTCGTGTATATGTAGTGGTAATTGACCAAAAAAACAATGCAAATGATAATTTTCTGCTTTTAAATAAATGTGATAAAAACATTGCTACACACATTGTGTTGCAAGCGTGGCCGGAGAAGAATCCAAAACGTCCTCCGCGATAGTCTCGCACGGTATCAACTAAATACATTATCTGAGGATCTTGGGTTGGACGCCAACGACTTACCATAGGCTTTATCAACCCAGAACAGAGACGATCTGCAACAAAAATCATTATGCCAATACTAATCAGTATGAAAAATACATTTCTAATAGAATTATTTTTGAATAAGATATATAATAACATTAATATTAATAAAGACCATGACCAAGTGTTTGTTATGGTTAACATAAAATTATCCCAAAATAGGGAGTCACTTCCGTTTAACCCTAGTGTTATGGACTGATCTATATTGTTAATGTTTAAAAGGTATTGCATACTTTAAATAATTGATATGTCATTTTTATATACCCAACCTGCTTTTCCTTCCTCAAATTGAACTTCACACCATTCTTTCATTGTGTTATCTATAATTTTAAGTCGAGCACCTGAATGTAGAATGAATAAATCCGTACTACTATTACTCGGTGCACCTTTTACATTTATTTTTTCTGAGGTTACGATAGCAGATTGAACGTCTATATTGGAATAATATTGTTGCCATGCAGCAAGATTGCTTATTAAACTTATACTTATGGTTAAAATGATGAGATATTTCAGAGATTTGCTTTTATATATGAGGAGATATAAAAGCAATAATGCCATACCAATCGTAAATAAAATCAAGCCTAATGCTTTCCAAAATGATATACTTAATTTATTAACTAATGAATACCACCAGGCAAGAATGAAGAATTCTGTAGGTTCCGTGCTTTTATCTTTGATTTTACCTCGTGCTATTGATAGGTTTGTTCTAATATCTGAATCGCTTGGATCTAATTTTAGTGCACGTTCGTAATTTAATATGGCTAAAGCCATATTACCTTCTCTGTAATAGCAATTTCCTAGATTATAATATAATTCAGATGCTTTTCCATTATTTTCAATTATATACTCATATATTTTAATTGCCGATTTAAAATCAGATTTGTTGTATAGTGAATCTGCACGAGTTTTATTTATAGAATAATCATGTGGATGAATATTCGTTTTTGTAGTACTAAAAGTAGTACATTGTAGGTAAGGTATAAATAATGCAAAAACCGATATTATAATAATTCTAATTTTATTATCCATGTATAATCTATTTTATAATATTGTCAATTCTATTTATAATGTTTATTACATCATTATATAATGCCAAATGATCATTGTCATATTTCTGCTGTGAAAAACGAGCGGATTCGCATCTATTTATGATTTTTAAGAAATCTTCGATTGTTTCTTTGTCAACATTGTTTTCTTCAAGTACTTTGCTAACATATTCCTTATTAAATGACTCTTTTTCTATATTTAGCTTATTTTGTGTGTATGAATATATGCCATTTATCATCTCATCATAAAATAAACTTACATTATTTTGCTCTAATTGTAACTTTGCTTTTTTAAGACACTTTATGACATTCTTGTTGGCTAATTTTCTTTTCCCCTCAGCACTTGTCGGTTCAGTATGGAATATTTTGTTGCGAATCAATAATAAAACAAACAATGAAATTACAATCATATATGCTGTAATCCATTTCCATGAATATAATTGAGACATATTATCTTTTTTAATGTCTATGTCATTGGTCTTTATATGTTTTATGTCTTTATCCAGTTCATCAACTTCTAATTGAATGTCATTAGTCTCGCCATTACCTGAAACGGAAATGTCATATGAGGGAGTCTTAAGTGTTTTATATGTATGAGTGAAGGAGTCAAAATAAGTAAATAATAGTGATGGAATTTTATAATTGCCTTTTTCACGTGGAACTGCAAGGTATTCATAGGTTTTTAAGCCAGAATTACCGTCTTTGGTTATATCTATGTTGTCTGTTGTTTTACAATCGTAGGATTCGAAGGCGTCAGGGAAATTAAATTCCGGTGCGTCAAATAATTTTAAGTTACCAACGCCTCTAACAAAGACTTTTAATGATATAACATCACCAACTTTAAAATTCTTCTTATTGATAGAAGAACTTAAACTAAAATTACCAACAGCTCCATTGAAAGAAGACGGGGAAGGAGGCAATTGCATTACGGTTATTGAAATCGGAGTTGTGCTTACCTTCCTGGTTTCACTAACCGGCATCCTAAATACCATTCCCAAAGGGCCTGTTTGTTCTTTTATTGTTACTATATCTGCCTCACATTCAATTGATGGAATTTCAAAACTGCCAGTTGATTGTGGATATAGTATGTATTGTTTCCATATGGCTGTTATATATGGTTTCCCATTAATGATTTCTTTTGATTGTTCATTTGTGGATTCTATTTCTTGAATATGAAACCCATCTAGAACTGGTAATTTCCCATGAAATCCTGATACTTCAGTATTTGTATATATTTTGTAAGTCAATAAAATAACTTCTTGTTCAAATACTTTTGTTTGTGATGCAATGGCTTTAATCATTAAATCACCTGTTGACTGGGTAATTGATGGAGGTCTTGAGGAAGAGTTGGGAGGGGAAGTTGGTGAATTTGAATATCTGGTATTACTGTTTGAGCTATTTTGTGATTGAACTACACGTATTGGGATTGAACGAGACTTGTAGATGTTACCTTGCAATATTATAGTTGCAGGGGAAATTGTATATGAACCTATAGCATTCGCTTTTAAAAGAAATATGAATGATGTTGTTGATTGGGAAGAAGTTTTGCCATTAATTATAGTGGTTGATGATGATGTACTTCTTCTTTCATCTAATAAGGTAAAGCCATCAAAATTAGGTGCTTGAAAATTAGATATTTCAGTTGTACCAATTTCATATTTTATCGAAAATTCTTCATTAACTCCAACTTCTTTTGGAGCCTCAATTTTTACACTTATATTTTCCGCTTTAATATATAAAGTTGTTATTAAGGAAAGAATAAATATATATAATCTCTTCATAGAATCTTTAATGTCTTATGATATGCTAACTACCAGTCTTTCTCATAATGAAAATTAGTTTGTGAGGAATGCTCAAGTTTACGATGTACTCTGTTTTCGTCTTGTTGAGCCGCATTTAATAATTGATTTGCTGTTCGTGCGTCAATTGGCTTTTTATTTCCTTGATTATAATCATCTTTATTTTTCTTATTGTTTTCTTCGTCTTGACCATTCTTTTCATCTGGTTTTTTGTCCCTATCTTCGTTATTGTCACCCTTA
>FLNY01003883.1_pt1 | contig 45967 bp, 39 predicted proteins | sample 1140381 | NCBI WGS metagenome assembly FLNY01 (sample SAMEA3878172, study PRJEB12797) | bioreactor metagenome | biome: Moose rumen | place: Sweden | collected 2011-10
TGTTTGGTTTGTATGCAGTCTCAAATGATGAGATGGTTCCTCGAATCAGCCCTGGTGATTTGATATTGTTTTTTAGATTTGATGATGATTACCTGGCGGATGATGTAGTTATTTATCAGGCAAATGGTGAGAAGCATGTAGGACGAGTGGTTGCAACATCGGGTGATACAGTCGAGATTGGCTCGGGGGGGGGCTTGTATATAAATGGAAACTATGAGGTAGAACAGGAAATATATTTTGACACTTATGCATTTGAGGTGTATCAGGAATATCCTGTCACGCTTGAGGATGGAGAATATTTTCTTTTGGCAGACAATAGAGAAAATGCCAAGGATAGTAGATATTATGGTCCTATTCCAAGTGGGCAGATAGTTGGAAAGGTGATTTCTCTTATGAGGAGGGGAAAGCTATGATGCTGGAATACGATTCAAAGCCCATTGAGGCATATGAAATAGATGTAGGGGTAGACCAATCGCTACAGGAAAAAAAGCAAAAGCTTGAAAGCATGACTGATGCTGGCGATATTCCGACCACTATGGAGGATGTTTCTGAAATCATTAAGAAGATGAAATTCAAGCATGTCCTTGTTGGTGGAGTAGATGACGCTGATGTATGGCGACAGGTTGAAAAGCTGGATGAGGCATATCGTACACTGCTTGCATTCAGACAGGAGGAATTTGGCAGAATATGTGCCACATTGGAGCAGCAGAACAAGGACCTTAGGATGCAACTGATGCAATTGAGTTACGATTACAGTTGGGCATACAAACAGTTGGAGAGTTTGAAAACAGAGTTGGAGGATATGAAGGGGGTGAAACCATGAAGGCTTCAAGGAAAATTTTCTCGTTAATATTGGTATTTGTACTGGTGGTCGGCACGCTGACAGTGGGGGTGATGCTAATACCTTTGAAGGCAAAGGCAACTAATGACTCAATTTCAGAGACTACACTTCAAAGCAGCAGTCTTACAAACAATGATTCGAATAGGGTGCTTCTTTCTATTCCTGCAATATTGCATGTTAATAATCACACCGTAGAGGCAAACGGTCAGGATGCATATATACCGGCTTTTGATGCTTTTATAGTGGCAAAGCCCTATACATCTGGTAACTACTTCCCATATGATAATTCTTATATGACTAGTGGATATCCCGGATCTACTTCCTGGATATATGGCAGATTTGCTGTATCAGCCAGCTCGAGCGTCACTTTCGGAGATGATTATAATCAAGCTATAACATCGACAGATTTTGGTTTTAATACCTCATGGTTTTCTTCGACATCTGATGGAATCTATAGATATCAGATATTTTTCTATGATGATAGTGATAATTCATTTGGCGATATGTTTACACTTCCAGATATGACGTCAGAAACGAACATGTTATTTTTGGATTTTTATATAAGCAGTGGAAGTGTTTCAGCTGTAGTACTTGTAGATGCTAATAATAATAAGCTTGTTGGTGATAATTTGGTCGGTAGTAGCACCTATTTACCATCCGGGGATTATAGTTGGATAAATTCTGCTACAACGATTAGTAGCGGCAGGAGCATAGATTATAATGTAGTCGATGTAACTGTTTCAAACAAGGTCATTAATAGTAGCAGAAAATCGCATTTCTATTATACTGCGGCGGTAGGATCGACAGAGACTGGTGGCCCTATAGAATATACGATTGATTCTGCAGATCTACCTGCAAATAATGGAACTACAACTGGTACAATGGAATATACCTATGACAGTTCGTCTAGTACGGTTATTAATCAATTTGATATAGATGAAAAATATGGTGATTTTACCTGCACAATAAGAAATTATCCTGACGGACAATCACTTACTGTTACACAGACAAAACCTCAACATACAACGGACAAGCTACTTGTGTATACCGCTGAGGCTACGCAATATAGTGGAGATATCGCTACGGCTGACGATTGGCTGGCTTCTGTTCCGACCGGCTATTCGACTGCAACTTCCTCGCCGGTTAGTAAGGATATTACAATTACAGTCAGCAGTTCTAACAACGCTGTCAGTTTTGTAAACGTAGCAGTTATCGAGCTTCCACCAACAGGAATCAGAACGACTGTTATTCCATTTATAGTTTTGATAGTTTTAGCAGGAGGATTACTTGCTTTTTTCATCAAAAGAAAAGATAGAGAATTGTAATTATGAGCAGTGTGGCAAAGGAGATAAGAGCAAATCATAAGTCCGAGTATGCGTTCTTTGGAAAAATGGCTAGGGGCGGAAATACCGTCCTTAGCTTTATTGCGGTCACAATTGTAATTGTCTTGTCTGCTTATGCATTTTATTCTTTGCTATATACCTATCAGATTTATAATGATGCAAATCTGGATTCGGATATACTCGATCTTAAGCCAGTTTACAGCGGAGATACAACAGATAATCGTCTTACATTTAGGGAGCTGCTTGCAATTAATGAGGATACGACCTCGTGGATTACTATTGATGATACTTTGATTGATTATCCGGTTATGCAGGGTGAGAATGATTACGAGTATGTTAATAAGAATATTTATGGAGATTTTGAGCTTTCCGGCTCTATATTTATATCAGCCAAAAATGAACCGGATTACAGTGATCCATATAATTTGTTGTTTGGTCATCACATCTATAACGGAGCAATGTTTGGAGATGTAATGAAATATCGTGATGAGGATTTTTTTAATAATCACACCACCGGAATTCTTTATCTCCCTGAGGCCACATATTCTATATCTATATATGCATGTATAGAGTGTAGTGCCTACGATGATAACATTTTTTTCGCTGCAAAGGAGCCGGGAGAAATGTCAGAATTTCAAGAGTGGGTCAGAGAAAATGCCACTCAGTATACAGATATTGGTATTACAGAAAATGATAAAATTATCGCATTGACCACCTGCGAAAATGCTACAACAGATGGAAGATGTGCTGTACTGGGGCGTTTGGATCAGATAGCAATGGTTGAACAGAGCTTTTATGAGGATGATAGCTCAGTAACGACAAATGATGTCGATGAGGCGGAAAATGAGTCTTCGGGTAATGCGATTACAGGAGCGTATTTTGTTCGGTTAAGCAATAGCTATTATTACCTGATAATACTAGGAGTTTTTCTATTATCATTGTTAATAGTTGGATTGATGCAGACAGATAATTATATAGGTCCCAATGCATCTGAGATTGAAATAACTAATCTGGAAAAAAAGACATTTACAAAACGTAAGCTGATTCATCGATTATTATGTATTACAAATCTTGCTGTTGGAGTGATTTGTATATACTATGGCCGCACTATTTATGAGGAAGTCAGTTGCGTTGTGGCAGTCGGTACAATGTCATTTTTGTCGGCAGCAGAGCGTGTGAGACGAGTAAGGAGTTTTTAGTGTTTAAGAAAATAATCAAATAATAAGAGCCAACCGATTTGGTTGGCTCTTTAAATTTCGTTTAGTAAAGCAAAACTATTATCCTTCTACTGAGTAGTTTGGAGCTTCCTTGGTGATATGGATATCATGTGGATGTGATTCCTTGAGAGAAGCGGCAGAAATCTTTACGAACTTACCGCGCTCCTGAAGCTCAGGAATTGTAGGACAACCGCAATAACCCATTCCGGAACGGATACCACCAACGAGCTGGAAGATAACATCCTCAAGGCTACCCTTGTAGGCAACACGTCCTTCTACACCTTCCGGTACAAGCTTCTTGGCACCCTCCTGGAAGTAACGATCCTTTGATCCGTTTTCCATGGCTGCAAGAGAACCCATTCCGCGGTAAACCTTGTATTTACGGCCCTGGAACAACTCAAATGAACCCGGAGCCTCGTCGCATCCGGCAAACATTGAACCCATCATACATACAGAACCGCCGGCAGCCAAAGCCTTTGTCATATCGCCTGAGTACTTGATACCGCCGTCTGCGATGATTGGAACACCGTATTCTTTTGCTACCTCGTAACATTCCATAATAGCAGATATCTGAGGAACACCAATGCCGGCAACGACACGAGTAGTGCAGATAGAACCAGGTCCGATACCAACCTTGACCGCATCAGCGCCTGCCTCGATGAGAGCCTTTGTTGCAGCGCCTGTTGCAATATTGCCGGCGATAACCTGCAAATCAGGGTAAGCAGTCTTAACCTTTCTGACAGCCTCGATAATATTCTTTGAGTGGCCGTGTGCACTGTCCATAACGATACAGTCAACCTGTGCATTGACGAGAGCCTCTACTCGCTCCATCATATTGCCGGTGATACCTACACCTGCACCGCAGAGGAGACGACCCTGGTCATCCTTTGCTGCGTTAGGATATTTAATCTGTTTCTCGATATCCTTTATAGTAATGAGACCCTTGAGCTTGAAATCGTCATCGACAATAGGAAGCTTTTCTTTACGAGATTTGGCAAGTATTGATTTAGCCTCCTCGATTGTAATGCCTTCCTTTGCAGTGATGAGACCCTCAGAGGTCATTGATTCTGATATTTTCTTAGTGAAATCTGTTTCGAATTTCAGGTCACGATTAGTGATGATTCCGATAAGTGTGCCGTCTTCTTTTGTGATAGGAACACCTGAGATTTTGAACTTGCCCATAAGGTCATCTGCCTCAGCAAGAGTGTTGTCCGGGCGAAGTGAAAATGGATCTGTGATAACGCCGAATTCTGAACGCTTTACCTTGTCTACCTCGTCGGCCTGAGCCTCGATAGACATGTTTTTGTGAATGATACCAATACCACCCTGACGTGCCATGGCGATTGCCATGCGGGATTCTGTAACAGTATCCATTGCTGCACTCATCATTGGAATGTTAAGTTTGATTTTGTTAGTAAGGTTTGTGTGAAGATCAATAAGATTTGGAGTTACTTCCGAATACTGAGGAACCAGTAGGACGTCGTCGAAAGTAATGCCATCACCGATAATCGATGCCATGAAATACCTCTCTTTCTCATTTCAAGAATTAATGACTGTAAATTTTTTAAAATTATATATACCAATTTGATTAATGTCAATGAATGACGCGGCAGAAAAATGCTGATTTTTTTGTTTATTTGGTAGATTTTTTTGACATGTAATTATGACGAGGACATTTGTCCGCGAGACTCGTCTCTTTTAGCAAGTTAGACACATCTAACTAATAGACTTTGTTAAATAATTGGCAATTATAGACATAAAAACAAAAAAAATTAACAATTTTGTACTTCATAATATACAGAAAAGCGATTTTGCTTTATTGAAATTTTTTATCATTCGTCCTATCATTAAAATACGACATTAGGGGATAACCACCGGTTTATAGTGCGATGTGTCTTAGAGCATCGCTTTGGTTATCCGGTTACTATAAATGTCCTATATAAAAAGGAGGAATTTTAAAATGCCAAGAGCAAAACAGTCTATGGATGGAAACCAGGCTGCAGCACATGTTGCATATGCGTTTACTGATGTTGCTGCTATTTATCCTATTACACCATCCAGCCCTATGGCCGATTTCGTTGACCAGTGGTCAGCAGCAGGCCTTGAGAATATTTTCGGAAATCAGGTTCAGGTAGTAGAGATGGAATCTGAGGCAGGTGCAGCAGGTGCCGTTCATGGTTCACTTGGTGCAGGTGCACTCACAACTACATTTACTGCTTCACAGGGACTTCTTCTTATGATCCCTAATATGTACAAGATTGCTGCAGAGCAGCTTCCTTGCGTATTCGATGTATCAGCTCGTACAGTCGCTACACAGTCACTTAATATCTTTGGTGACCATAGTGATGTTTATGCTTGTCGTCAGACAGGTTTTGCTATGTTATGTGAGACAAACCCACAGGAAGTTATGGACCTTTCACCTGTAGCACATTTAGCTGCTATCGAGGGCAAGGTACCTGTTCTTAATTTCTTCGACGGATTCCGTACATCACACGAGATTCAGAAGATTGAGAAGTGGGATTATGCAGATCTCAAGGAGATGTGCAATATGGATGCTATCGCAGAGTTCAGAGCTAAAGCACTTAATCCTGAGCATCCTACAATGCGTGGTTCACATGAGAACGGAGATGTTTTCTTCCAGCATAGAGAGGCCTGCAATACAGCTTATGATAATTTCCCTGCTATCGTTCAGAAGTACATGGACAAGGTAAATGCAAAGCTTGGTACAGATTATAAGCTTTTTAATTACTATGGTGCAGCAGATGCTGATAGAATTATCATCGCTATGGGTTCTATCAACGACGTGGCAGAGGAGGTTATTGATTACCTTAACGCACACGGAGAGAAGGTTGGTGTTCTCAAGGTTCGTCTTTACAGACCTTGGTCATCAGAGGCATTCCTTGCAGCTCTTCCAAAGACAGCAAAGAAGATTGCTATTCTTGATCGTACAAAGGAGCCTGGTGCTCTTGCAGATCCTCTTTACCTTGATGTTGCTACAACACTTCGTGAGGCTGGTCTCAATGACATCACTATCTGTGGTGGTAGATATGGCCTTGGTTCAAAGGATACTCCTCCTTCATCAGTATTTGCTGTATACAAGGAGTTAGAGAAGGACTCACCAAAGAGCAGATTTACAATCGGTATCGTTGATGATGTTACAAACCTTTCTCTTCCTGAGGTTAAGCCTGCTCCTATTACATCAGCTCCTGGTACAAAGGAGTGCAAGTTCTGGGGTCTCGGCGGTGATGGTACTGTAGGTGCTAACAAGAACTCTACAAAGATCATCGGTGATCACACAGACAAGTATATCCAGGCATACTTCCAGTATGATTCAAAGAAGACCGGTGGTGTTACAATTTCTCACCTTCGTTTTGGTGACAACCCAATCAAGTCTCCTTACTATATTAATCAGGCTGATTTCGTTGCATGCCACAACCCTGCATATGTTACACAGGGCATGAAAATGGTTCAGGATGTTAAGCCGGGCGGAGTATTCATGATCAACTGCCAGTGGTCTGATGATGAATTAGAGCAGCATCTCAATGCTGAGGCTAAGAAATATATTGCAGACAATAATATCCAGCTTTACACAATCAATGCTATCGATAAGGCTATCGAGATTGGTATGGGTAAGCGTACAAATACAATCCTTCAGTCAGCTTTCTTCAAGCTTGCTGATGTAATGCCTATCGACGAGGCTGTTGAGTACATGAAGGCAGCTGCTAAGAAGTCATACGGCAAGAAGGGTGATGATGTAGTACAGATGAACTGGAAGGCAATTGATGCCGGCGTTGATGCTGTACACAAGGTAGATGTTCCGGATTCATGGAAGAATCCAGCTCCTGATGCTCCTAAGCCAGAGCTTGAGGGACGTCCGGAGCTTGTAAAGATGGTTAAGAATCTCCTTGAGCCTATCTCTAAGATGGATGGCGATTCACTTCCTGTATCTGCATTTGCAGAGAATCCTAATGGACAGTTCGAACTTGGTGCTTCTGCATATGAGAAGCGTGGTACTGCCGTAACAGTTCCTACATGGGATGAGACAAAATGTATCCAGTGTAACCAGTGTGCATTCGTATGTTCACATGCTACAATTCGTCCATTCATGCTTTCTGATGACGAGGTTAAGGCAGCTCCTTCAAACATCAAGCTTGCTGATACCAAGCCAAAGGCTTCTGAGTACAAGTACACAATGAGCGTATCTCCTCTTGATTGTATGGGATGTGGTGAGTGTGTTACTGTTTGTCCTGTTGGCGCTATCTCTATGGTTCCACAGGCAGATGAGGCAGATGAGCAGCCTGTATTCAATTACTTAGTTGCTAATGTAGGCCGCAAGGAAGCAGCAGGTTCTGACCTCACAGTCAAGGGTTCACAGTTCAATCAGCCACTTCTTGAGTTCTCAGGATCATGTGCAGGTTGTGCTGAGACATCATACGCTAGACTTATTACACAGCTCTTTGGTGAGCATATGTATGTTTCAAATGCTACAGGATGTTCTTCAATTTGGGGTGGTCCGGCAGCTACATCACCATTTACAGTAAACAAGGATTCTAAGAAGGGTCCTGCATGGTGTAACTCACTCTTCGAGGATAACGCTCAGCATGGTATGGGTATGGAAGTTGGACAGAAGTACCTTCGTGAGCGTGCTATTGAGTCTGCAAAGAAGGCAGCTGAGGCTGGCTCAGATGCGCTCAAGGCTGCATTTGCTAAGTTCGAGGAGACAAAGGATTCAACAAGAGAAAACGGTGCAGCTACAGATACACTTGTAGCAGAGCTCGAGAAGGCATCTTCAGAGGATGCTAAGGCAGCACTTGCGCTCAAGGATTACCTTGCTAAGAAGTCTGTATGGATCTTCGGTGGTGACGGCTGGGCATACGATATCGGATTTGGTGGTCTTGATCACGTACTTGCTTCAGGCGAGAATGTAAATGTCATGGTATTCGATACAGAGATGTACTCTAATACAGGTGGACAGGCTTCAAAGGCTTCTAATATCGGTGAGGTTTGCCAGTTCGCTGCAGCAGGTAAAGAGGTTTCTAAGAAGTCTCTTGCAGAGATCGCTATGTCTTATGGCTATGTATATGTTGCGCAGATCGCTCTTGGTGCAAATATGAATCAGGCTGTTAAGGTTCTTGCTGAGGCTGAGGCTTACAACGGACCTTCACTTATCATCGGATATGCTCCATGTGAGCTGCACGGTGTTAAGGGCGGTATGAATCATTGCCAGGATGAGATGAAGGCAGCAGTAGCAGCTGGTTACTGGAATCTCTTCTCATTCAATCCGGCCCTTAAGGCTGAAGGAAAGAATCCATTCACTCTTACTTCAAAAGAGGGCGATTACAGCAAGTATCAGGATTTCCTTGCAAACGAGACGCGTTACTCTCGTCTGACAAAGGCATTCCCAGAGCGTGCTGAGAGACTCTTTGCTCTTAACGAGGAGACAGCTAAGGAGCGTTATGCTCACTTAAAGAAGCTAGTTGATCTTTATTCATAAAATAAATTTTTTGCCCCGCGCATTATGCGCGGGGTTTTTTAGTTTATTAGGAAATTACTATGTAATTCCTATAAAGTAAAAACAAGCTACGCTTGTATGAGGTGTCTCGCCGGCAGAAGGAGTTAATTGCTTGCAGCAATTGCCGGCTCGCACTGTTTACGTTTTGCATGCAAAACTCTTTCTTATTGCGCATAATACCGTGTTTTGATAAAATATAACTATATATTGTGTAGAGTTGGGGTAGTTGATAACAACTTATTGTTTTACTTGGAGTAACTGTGCAACTATAAACTTAGATTTTAAGGGAGGGATTTATGAAGTGTCCATTTTGTGGTAGTCCTGATACTAGTGTTATTGATTCGCGTCCTGCGGACGACAATACATCTATTAGACGTCGCCGCTCTTGCCCGGAGTGCGGCAAGCGTTTCACTACCTACGAAAAGGTGGAGACCATCCCACTTATCGTAATAAAGAGAGACAATAACAGAGAGCAATATGATAGGACTAAGATAGAGCGTGGTGTTCTTATCGCATGTAGAAAGCGCCCTGTATCAGCATCCCTTATCAGCAAGACCGTAGATGAGATTGAGACTGAGGTTTTTGCACTGGAGGAGCGTGAGGTTTCCAGCACCAAGATTGGCGAGATTGTCATGGCAAAGCTGGAAAATGTCGATCCTGTCGCTTATGTTCGCTTTGCATCTGTTTATCGTGAGTTCAAGGATGTTAATACCTTCGTTGATGAATTAAAGCGAGTATTGAACAAATAGTTTTTTTAAGGGGAGAAAGGTTAATATTTTTATTTTCGTTTCGATATATATTATGAAATCATTGAAAATAGAAATATGGGGTATGTTATATGAATATTTCAGGAATTCGTCCATCAGTTGGTTTCTACGATGAAAATTCCATAAAAATAAGACAGGAATACAAAATACAGGATATTGAAAAGAGCCCGTTGCAACATGCGGACGTTGATAATGATATTATAGGCATAGATAGCGCGAATGTTTCGAATCAAAGCTTTAGCTCGTATGATTACGCTAATCAATACAAGCCGGGTGAGATATATAATCTCAAGGGCGCTGATAGTGATATAAAGTCCCTTGATATTGAAAAGGCTGTAGATGATATGAAAAAGGATTCCATCATACAGCAATATCAGTATTTCGTCAGTGACAAGACCACGGGTACAATTGGCGGTGAAGATAAACGTGACATGGAGAATTTTACATTGTAGTTGTAATAATATATTAATGATGATTAAGGAGCACATCCATTGAAGTGCTCCTTTTCTTATGCTAAAATCGAGCCTATGAGTAAAAGAAATTTATATCCGGGTGACTATGTAGAAAGTACATATATTATTGATTTTGAAAAGTTGTATCAGAAGGGGTATCGAGGAGTTATTTTTGATGTGGACAATACACTGGTTCCTCATAACGCTCCTGCTGATGAGAGAGCAATAGAATTCTTTAAGGAATTGCATGATATCGGTTTTCAGGCTTTGCTTCTTTCTAATAATAAGGAGCCTAGAGTCAAAGCTTTCCGGGAGGCGGTTACATATTGTACATATATTTACAAAGCAGGGAAGCCCTCTATAGCAGGCTACAAAAAGGCAATGGAGCAGATGGAAACGGATGAATCCAATACTATTTTTGTAGGAGATCAGATTCTTACAGATATATGGGGCGCCAATAGGGCAGGTATACGCTCAGTAATGGTAAAGCCTGTTAGAAAGTGGCATGAGGAGATTCAAATTATTCTTAAGCGTGTATTAGAGGCATTCATCCTATTGGGATATCGAATCTATTCTAAATATGGTAGTGATATCCGAAGGGTTCCCATAAAAAATGACCTTGTATAGGCAATAATGGATTAAATCAGGAGGAAAGATATGAAGATAGTAATTGCAAATGATCATGCGGCTGTAGATTTGAAATATGAGGTGAAGTCGTATATTGAGAGTCTTGGGCATGAGGTCGTAAATATTGGTACAGATTCAAATGAGAGCTGTCATTACCCTGAATTTGGCGAAAAGGCAGCCAAAATGGTTGCAGCCGGTGTGGCTGACTTGGGCGTTTTAATATGTGGCACAGGTGTTGGAATATCTCTTGCAGCTAACAAGGTTAAGGGGATTAGATGCGGAGTTTGTTCAGAGACCACCACAGCAAGGCTTATCCGCCAGCACAATAATGCCAATATGATTGCCTTTGGTGCCAGAATTGTTGGTGCAGAATTGGCAAAGGATATTGTAAAGTCATTTTTAGAGGCAGAGTTTGAGGGGGGCGGACGTCATCAAATACGCATAGACATGATTTCTGAGATAGAGAACAGACAATAATATTGTCTAATATTTGTCAAACTCCGATGTTGTAAATTGAAAATTGTTGTGATAGAATATTTTGGTCTATGTGAGACTATCACGTGAATAAAGGCTATTTTATAGCCATACCTGATATATAGTTATAGAGGAGGATTATATTTAAATGAACGTACAGGTAGAAAATCTTGAGAAAAACATGGCAAAGCTCACTGTTACAGTAGATGCAGCAGAGTTGGATAAGGCTATCACAAAGGCTTACAATAAGCAGAAGAACAGCATTTCTGTTCCTGGATTCCGCAAGGGAAAGGTACCTCAGGCTATGATCGAGAAGATGTATGGTACTGAGATTTTCTACGAGGACGCTGCTAATTCAATTATGCAGGAGACATACCCACAGGCATACGACGAGGTTGATATTGAGATTGTTTCACAGCCTCAGATTGATATTACTCAGCTTGAAAAGGGTAAGGAGTTCATCTATACAGCTACAGTTGCTGTTAAGCCAGAGGTTAAGCTTGGCAAGTATAAGGGCGTATCTGTAGCAAAGGTTGATTCAAAGGTTACAGCAACAGAGGTTAATAATGCTATTAAGGCTGAGCTTGAGAGATCTGCTCGTACAGTTACAAAGAAGGGCAAGGCTGCAAATGGCGATACAGTAGTTATCGATTTCGAGGGCTTTGTTAATGACGAGGCATTTGAAGGCGGTAAGGGTGAGAATTATGATCTTGAGCTTGGTTCAGGCACATTCATTCCAGGATTCGAGGATCAGCTCGTAGGACACAAGGCAGGCGAGGATGTAGAGGTTAATGTTACATTCCCAGAGAGCTATCAGGCGGAGGACCTTGCAGGTAAGCCAGCATTATTCAAGTGCCATATTCATGAGGTTAAGGGCAAGGATGTACCAAAGCTTGATGATGAGTATGTGGCTGATACAACAGAGTTTGAGACAGTTGATGAGTACAAGGCATCAGTTAAGGAACGCCTTGAGAATAATAAGAAGACAGAGGGACGTCGCGCTCAGGAGGATGAGGCTATCGCTAAGATAGTAGAGGACTCTGAGATGGAGATTCCTGATGCAATGCTTGATTACCAGGTTGAGAACATGATTAGTGATTTCGCTAATAACATGGCACAGCAGGGTATTTCACTTCAGCAGTACATGCAGTTTACTGGCATGACAATGGATGCTTTCCGTGAGCAGGTTAGACCTGATGCACTTTCACGTACACAGTCTTCACTTGTGCTTGAGGCAATTGCAAAGGCTGAGAATATTGAGGCCTCTGATGAGGAGCTTGATGAGAGATTATCAGATCTTGCTACTAACTACGGCATGGAGCTTGACAAGGTTAAGGAATTAGTTGGCGATGCTGAAAAGGATTCTATGAAGAAGGATATATGCATTCAGAAGGCTATTGACCTTATCATGGAAAATGTCAAGGAGACAGCAAAGAAGTCTACAAAGAAGGCAGCTGAGGATAAGTCTGAGGATGCTGAGGAGAAGCCGGCAAAGAAGACTGCAGCAAAAAAGACTACAAAAAAGGCTGAAGAAGAGTAAATGTCTGGTTTTTCCTATTAATACATAATGTAAAAAAAATATTAACATTTTGTAAAAAATGGGACAGTAACTTCCAAAACAATTATAATAAAAGAAAATTCACATAGGCCTGAGCATTAGCTCGGGCTTAGTGTCTATCTTAGGATTTGTGTAATACTATATGATGGACGAATAATTTGCCGATATATTTATTGGTATATTGTTATCTTACTTTAAGGAGGACATTTTAATGGCAACAATACCTTATGTCATTGAGCAGAATTCTAGAGGAGAGCGCTCTTATGACATCTATTCAAGACTTTTAAAGGACCGTATCGTATTTTTGGGCGAGGAGGTAAATGAGACAACAGCATCCCTTACAGTTGCACAGCTTCTTTTTTTGGAATCTGAGGATCCAAGCAAGGATATTCACCTTTACATAAATAGCCCAGGAGGAAGTGTTACCGCTGGAATGGCAATTTATGATACAATGCAATATATAAAGTGTGATGTTTCCACAATTTGTATTGGTATGGCGGCTTCAATGGGAGCCTTCCTATTAGCCGGAGGTCAGAAGGGCAAGAGATTTGCACTTCCTAATTCAGAGGTTATGATTCACCAGCCACTTGGTGGAGCTAAGGGACAGGCTACTGAGATTGAAATTGCAGCAAAGAATATTTTAAAGACCAAGGAAAAGCTCAACAGAATGCTTGCTGAGAATACCGGCAAGTCATACGAGCAGGTATGCCAGGATACTGAGCGTGATCACTGGCTCGATGCTCAGGAAGCTTTAGATTATGGTCTTATTGATGAGATTATTACTAAAAAGAACTAAGGAGTAGTTATGGCGAGAAACGACGATAGAATTCGTTGCTCTTTCTGCGGAAAGACACAAAACCAGGTACGCAAGCTTATTGCAGGCCCGAACGGAGCTTTTATTTGCGATGAGTGTGTAGACATTTGTCAGGAAATTATTGTAGAGGAGCTTGAGGATTTTGCACCTACAGAGGCAGGTGATTCAATTGAGATTAATTTGCAGAAGCCTGAGGAGATGAAGAAATTCCTTGATCAGTATGTAATTGGTCAGGATGAGGCCAAAAAGGTTTTATCTGTAGCTGTATATAATCATTATAAGCGTATAATGGCAGATCCAACAGATATAGATGTTGAGCTTCAGAAGAGCAATGTTCTTATGCTAGGACCTACAGGTTCAGGAAAGACATTATTAGCTCAGACTTTGGCTCGTATTATTGGTGTTCCTTTTGCTATTGCTGATGCTACAACACTCACAGAGGCAGGATATGTTGGTGAGGATGTTGAGAATATCCTTCTCAAGCTTATTCAGGCAGCTGATTTCGATGTGAAGAAGGCAGAGATTGGTATTGTTTATATTGATGAGATAGACAAAATCACCAAGAAGTCAGAGAATGTATCAATTACAAGAGATGTATCCGGTGAGGGTGTACAGCAGGCGCTTCTCAAGATAATTGAGGGTACTGTTGCAAATGTTCCACCTCAGGGTGGTCGTAAGCATCCACAGCAGGAGACTATTCCTATCGATACCAAGAATATTCTCTTTATCTGTGGTGGCGCATTTGAGGGCTTAGAGAAGATTATCTCACAGCGAACAGATAGCAGTCAGATTGGTTTTGGTGCAGATATAAAGGATAAGAATAAACAAAAGGTTGATGATTTACTTCAGCAGGCATTGCCACAGGATTTCATCAAGTTTGGTCTTATTCCGGAATTTATCGGACGTGTGCCTATCAATGTTTCTCTCAAGGAACTTACCGAGGATGATATGATTAGAATTCTTAGAGAACCTAAGAATTCTCTTACAAAGCAGTATGAGGCATTATTTAAGATGGATGGTGTACATCTTGAATTTGAAGATGATGCTTTACGTGAGATTGCAAAGAAATCAATCGAAAGAAAGACTGGTGCTAGAGGCCTAAGAGCGATTGTTGAGAGTGTTATGATGGACCATATGTATCATGTTCCGTCTGATGAGACTATTACAAATATTACTGTTACAAAGAAGATGGTAGACGACAATCTGACATTGGTTGATAAAGAAGACGATGGCAGTGTTGTTTCCATTGAAGACAAAAAGGAAAAGAGTGCATAATGGTCATTAGATCATGTAATCTGGAAACAGTATGCGGACCTACATCTACATTGCCCAAGAATGATTTGCCTGAGGTAGCATTTGCCGGCAAGTCCAATGTAGGAAAGTCATCACTTATAAATGCTGTAATGAATCGTAGATCTTTGGCGAGAGTCTCTTCTCAGCCCGGTAAGACACAGACGATTAATTTCTACAATATAAATGATGATATTTATGTGGTAGATTTGCCGGGTTATGGCTATGCCAAGGCATCCGAAAAGGAACGCGAGAAATGGGGCAAGATGATTGAGACGTATCTTAATACATCTGATATGATTCGTGCCGTATTTTTGCTTGTGGATATTAGACATGCGCCATCGGCTAATGACAAGCAGATGTTTGAATGGATGGCATACGTTGGCTATGATCCTATAGTTATTGCGACCAAGGCAGACAAGATAAAGCGTAGCCAGCTAGACAAACAGCTAAAGCTCTTAAGAGAGGGATTGGGCGCAAATAAGGATACAATTATTGTTCCATTTTCGTCTCAGACCAAGCAGGGGCTTGACACTATCCAGGATTTCTTGGATCAAGTCATTGAGAATGAGGCTAGTCTTTCGGATGTTCCGGATTTAGATTAGATTGATTCTTATAGGGAGTTACCTATGTAACAGACTAAATTATAGAACTGCAGTTAAAGTCACGACTTATTGTGGGCTACTTATGGGCCTACAATAAGTCTTAACCTTTGATTTGGCAGTTCTTTGTGTTTGCGAAAGGTTTTAAAAATGTTGAAAAAGAAGATTACATTTGTGTTGCTATTGCTTATATCAATTGGTATTGTCAGCTTTTGCAGCACATTTTTTTATGTGAAATACAATTCGAAGGATTATTATGATTCGGATTTGCTTATTATGACCAGTTGCAATCCAATATATCTTGCTACAATTAATATTGTAGGTGATATAGAGGGCGTGACAGTTACTAATCTGAGTCAGCCGACTACAGGTTGCCTACATGACTACACCTTGACAACAGAGGATATGAAAAATTTGTCTTATGCAGATGTACTTGTAGTGAATGGCGGAGGTATGGAGGGGTATCTGGATGATGTGATTGAGTCTTATCCTGATTTGCCATTGATTGATTCATCTGAAAATGTTATAGATACTGTAGAAGAATATATTGACGATGCTGATATTGCAGATTTATCTGAACTTGTAGATGAAAACAGTCATATGTGGATGTCTGAGACAGTTTATGAGGGACAGGTGTATAATATAGCGCTTAGGCTCTCTGAGATTGATCCTAGTCATGAGGATAGTTATATGGCAAATGCCAGAGAGTATTGTGATACAATCGCTGAGCAGATAGATATGCCTACAGCACTTACAGAAATATCCGGAGGAAATGTTGCAGTACTTCATGAGGCATTTGAGTATACAGCTAATTCGCTTGGAGCAAATGTTGTTGCATCGATGGATTTGGATGAGGAGCGCCAGGTTAGTGCAGGTGAGGTCAGTGAATTCATAGATGCTATTGTAGATAATGGTGTGAAAATTGTCTTTGCGGAGTACGATTATGGCAATGCGATGGGCACTCTTATAGAGGAGCAGACAGATGCAAGGGTCGTATATTTGGAGACACTTATTCATGGTGAATATAGTGGCTTGGATTATATTTCTGTTCTTAGCCAGAATTACGAGGATATAGCAGATAGACTTGCGGAATAATTTTTACGAGAGAGGTTAGCATGAAAAAGATTATACCATGCGGTTTTCATTGCATTAAAATCAAAAATCTAGGTGTTACTTTTGGAGAGCAGGTTGTTCTTGAGAATATCAATCTGCATATTCATTGCGGACAGATGACAGCTGTAATCGGTAGAAATGGTGCCGGCAAGTCTACGCTTGTCAGAGCTATTTTGGATGAAGTCCCACATACAGGTGTTATAGAGTTTAAAAATAAAACAAATAATAATATAGAGGGCCTGAAAATAGGCTATGTTCCTCAGACTGTTAATATAGATCGTTCTACACCGCTTTCTGTATATGATATGTTCCAGAGTTTTACCGGAACGTTGCCAATACTTTTTAGCAGCAAAAAGGAGCATGCGCATGTAAAGGAGGCTCTTGCGGAATTTGATGTAGCTGAGCTTATCGACCAGCCTGTAGGTACCCTGTCAGGAGGGCAGCTACAACGAGTCCTTCTTGCTATGGCGGTACATGATACTCCAAATCTTTTGCTTTTGGATGAACCTGTATCAGGAATTGATAAAAATGGTATGGATGCTTTCTACGAAAAGATGAAATATCTTAAGGAAACACATGATTTGGCAATTATAGTCGTAAGCCATGATTTGGATTATGTATATAAATATGCTGATAATGCCATTCTAATAGATAAAACAGTTACAGCTGCCGGCTCGCCAAAGCAGGTATACGAAACAGAGGCCTTTTCTTCTGTATTTGGAAAGGGGGCTGTATAATGTTTAGTTATGATTTTATGCGTAGAGCATTTGTTGCAATTCTTTTAATCACTCCGCTTTTTGGTGGCGTGGGAACAATGATTGTTCAAAAAAAGATGGCATATTTTAGTGATGCGCTTGGACATTCGGCATTGACAGGTATTGCTATTGGAGTGATTTTTGGAATAGGTAATACTACAATTTCCATGATTATATTTGCAGTTTTATTTGCGTTGCTGCTTAATTACATTTCTAGAAAGGGACTGACGTCATCAGATACCCTAATATCGGTTTTTGCTAGCTGCGCGACTGCAATTGGTTTGGCGATATTATCTAGAGGTGGCAGTTTTAGCAATTATTCGGCTCTTCTAGTTGGGGATATCTTGGCAATTACCTGGAATGAAATTATTGAGTTAATCCTGTTATTCATAGTTATAATTGTTTTTTGGTGCTATAGTATCAATAAACTGACAGCAATCAGTATCCATCCAACATTGGCGAAGAGCCGCAGTATCAGCGTACGCGTTATGGAGGATGCTTTCGCAGTTTTAATAGCGCTTTTGGTCATGCTTTCAATAAAATGGGTTGGTATATTACTTATCAACGCCTTACTTATACTTCCGGCAGCAGCTAGTCGCAATATTTCCGAGAATTTTAGGGAGTATACATATTTCTCAATTATTTTTAGTCTGTTTTCCGGAATAACAGGTCTGTTTGTTTCATATTTTACAGATATGGCGACAGGCCCAATGATTGTTGTTATAGCATCGGTTATATATTTTGCAACATATATATACGGAAAAGGGAAATAAATGAAAGTGAAAATTTGTGGGCTGACAAGCCCGTCTGAGGCTGTAGAGGTCTGCAATAATAGGATAGATTATATCGGAATGGTGCTTTTCTTTGAAAAAAGCAAGAGAAATATCGATATATCAAAAGCACAGGAGATAATGGCGGTTCTGCCTCCTGATATTCGGACAGTGGCGGTGACAGTTGCACCATCTGTCACACAGGCCAGAGAGGTATGTGCAGCGGGATTTGATATTATTCAGGTGCACGGAGATTTGAGCCATGAGGTGATAAATGAATGTACGGTAGATATTTGGAAGGCATTTAATATCAAGGATATGGATAGTGTGTCGGATTATATTGATGAGCCAAAGATAAAGGGGTTTGTTTATGACTCGGCAGAGCCTGGTAGTGGCAAGGCTTATGATTATGGGCTGCTGAGTCATGTTCCCAGGGATAAGGACAAATTATTTATACTAGCCGGAGGGCTTAATTCTTCCAATATATCAGAGGCAATTTCAAGGATTAATCCCGATGTTGTGGATGTATCATCAGGTGTAGAGTATAGCGACAGAAAGGGCAAGAATCCCAAGCTGGTACAAGAATTTGTCGCTAATTGCTTTAGGCGATGAATTCTTGTTTTGTATGCAACAATTCTTAGGCTCGCTCATGATTGGTCCTGTACCAGCGTAATATTGCAATACCTATGATAATGCCATAGCCTATGAAGCTGAGGATAACCGGGACTTGACCAAGGAATAAGAATCCTAATATTGCTGCGAATATGACCTGTGTATAGTCGAATACGGAGATTTCCTTGGCAGGGGCATATTTGTATGCAGTTGTAATCGAGAATTGTCCTAATGAGGCGGATATGCCGGCGAGAATCAGATATATCCACTGTAGTGCTGTCATCGGATGGAAATCAAAAACAAAAAATGGAAGAGTGATTATGCAGGAAAAAGCAGAAAAATAAAATACAATTACAGGTGTCCTTTCTCCGTTGTTTCCCAGTTTGCGTACAAATACATAGGCTGTACCTGCACAGAATCCTCCGAATAATCCTACAAGAGCTGGAAATACTGAGGTGAATGCGCCGGTAGGTCGTATGATGAACAGCGCGCCGATAAATGCGATTATTGTGGTGAATATATCAAATCTGTTTGGGATTTCTTTCAGGATAAAAATCGATAGGATTATTGCAAAAAATGGAGATAGCTTATTTAGCATATTTGCATCTGCGATGCCGAGTCTGTCTACTGCATAGAAATTTGCAATCAGTCCGGCTGTCCCGAAGCTACATCTGAATAGCATATCCAGCCTATTGCTCTTTCGTATTGTGATTTTTTCTTTGGATTTAATAATGGCTCCTGTCGCCACGAACAATGCCACGAAGTTTCTGAAAAATGCCTTTTGCATTGTAGGAAGGTCGCCGGATAATCTAACGAAAAATGTCATTAGGGAAAATCCTAACGCCGCCAATAAAATAAATGTTATTCCTTTAATTTTGTCGTTTCTCATGATTAGTGTAAACCTCTTGTTTTTACCTAATTAGCCAACGATTATTATAACATAGATTCCTGTTTTTCATCAGAAAAACAGGAATCGTAACTACCCCGATTTATCAGAATGAGAAATCGGGTCCTGCGGAAGCGGGATTCTTGCGGGAAATTTCATATTTCTCCCGCAAGAAGTCATAGATTATTGCAATTTTTTAGAAGTCTAAGAGGATAAATATTATGCATGAACTTGCAGTTACAGAATATGTATACAATCTTGTAAAAAAACAAGCTGAGGCAAATAATGCAAAGCGTGTTAATAAGATAGAGCTTCTGATGGGTGATCAGTGTGATTATGTTCCAGAGATAATAGAGGAGTACCTTCAGGTAATGAGTGAAGGATCGCCACTGGAAGGTGTGAAGGTGACTGCTAAATATAAGCAGTCTACAGTTTTCTGTAGGGATTGTGGCGCCGAATTTACGCGTCGCGAATTCAAGGATAAGTGTCCTAAATGCCAGAGTTTCAATTTAAAATTAAACCGTTGTACCGATTTTTTGGTTAATAATATAGAGATTAGTGAATAAGCAACAAGGCCATGAATTTGCCTACCAGGTCATTGTTTTTTCACATGACATGACACTGACGGGATGTTATAATTCAATCAAAGCAGGAAGTATGCGGATTTTTTATAACAATGTAGAATTGAAGGAGAGATGTATTATGAGGATTCAATCTACTACGCAGGCACAACATTTTACTAATCAGATTAATGAGACTCAAAAGAAGCACGATAAGGCTGAAAAGGAGCTTTCTACCGGTAAAAAAGTCAATACAGCAGCAGATGATGCAGTGGCAATGCAGCTTTCGGAGGAGATAATGAAGGAGGCAAAAAGCCTCAATGCCGGAAGCAACAATATTTCATATGGTATTGACGCTGCTAATATTGCAGATGGTGCATTATCAGGTATTTCCGATTCCCTCGGAGATATAGAGCAAAATACCGTCAGGGCAATGAATGGCCTGTATTCAGACAGTGATAGGGCAATTCTACAGCAGGCGAATGAGGCAAGCTACGCCACCATTAATTCTACTATTAATCAGGCTTCATATAATGGTAAGAATCTATTAGATGGTACTAGTGGTGATATAAATATTTATACAGGTACATCAAGTACCACAATAACAGAGACTGATGCTAAGGCTGCGGTTTCATCACTTGAGAATTTTGATGTTTCAGGCAGTGCGGATTCCATTTCTACGGATGCACTTGACAGTGCTTATTCAAGTGTTAGCTCTATGAGAAGTCAGCTTGGAGCAGAGACAAATGGACTTTCTGCGGCATATAATGTTAATAATACTACTGCTGAGAATCTCGAGGCGGCTGAGAGCTTGCAGACAGATTCTGATACATATGATGCAGTATCAAGATATAAAGCCAGCGGTGTGGTAGGCGCGGCACAGAATATGACAATGAAAAATGATATGGAAAATCAGGAAAACCTCGTAAACAAGATGTTTAACCAATAGTTTCCTTTAAACACGCGACAATAAAAACTCCCGAGAAATGTTTTTCTCGGGAGTTTTTTACATTTGGGACGTGTTTTTTTCATTAAATCTCCATAATTGTGGTATAGAATAATTTACTAGGCTAGATGAATTTTGCAGACCCAGTCATCCGTTAACAATTAATAGTAAATATATAAGGAGACCGAGTATGAATAGTAAACCTAAGTCAGAGAATCATGTAGGAATACACTCTATCTACGTGAGAATTGTTGTATTGGTAGTTATTAGCGTTATTGCATTTTTTGGCCTTAATCTCGGTTATATTATTCCGCAGGCAAAAAACACGATTGAGACCGTTAATTTGCATGATATGGAAGATTTGGCTACACTTTGTGCAAAGCTGGTTGAGTATGAAATTGATGATTATGGAACAGATAATGTTACGTATGATCTTTTACAGCCTCTGCTTGATGGCAAGGGATTGCAGGGCATTGATTCCAGCTATATTTATGTTGTAGATGAAGACGGTACATTTATCTATCATGCGAAGGAAGAAAAAATTGGTACAACTGTTACTAATTCTTCAGTACAGGCATTGCTGCAGCAGATTCCTACAGGTTCATATGAGTCTACTGGAATGTATCAGTATTCGGATGAAAATGGCGTTGTTAAATATAGTGCATATCAGGTTATTGATTCGGTAGGATGGGTTGTAGTCTGCGTTGCAGATAATACAGATATCATGGCTGAAATTAATTCCATTAGAAATAAAGGTATTATATTTTCTTTAATAGCAGCTGCAATAGTATTGGCTATTGGTATTGTTGCGGGCAAGAGAATTACACAGCCTATTAGTATATTGACAGGCGTAATTAAGAGAGTCGGTGACCTTGATTTTTCTACAAGCGATGATTTGGTTCACATGGAAGACAATAAGGATGAAACCGGTATTATGGCAAATGCTATAGGTGATATGGAGGAGAGCCTTAGACATATTGTTGAAAGAATATCAGATACATCGGTTGATTTGGAAGGACATGCTCTTCGTCTCAAAGATATTACCATGGAAATTGATTCTGCAAATGCAGAAAATTCAGCCACGTCTGAGGAGCTTGCAGCCTCTATGCAGGAGACCAGTGCTACCACAGATGTAATTAGCGAGAGAACACAGGCCATCAAAGAGAATGCTGATAGTATAGCTGAGAGAACGAAAGTTGGTGCAGATAATGCACAGGCTATCAGTCAGAAAGCTACTAGGGCACAGAACGAAACAATTGCAGCCAAAGAAAAGACCGATAAGATTTATCAGGAAATCAATGAGCAAGGCAAGATTGCACTGGAAAAATCAAAAGCTGTTGAAAAGGTTAATCAATTGGCAGCGGCTATTCAGGATATTGCAAGCCAGACCAATTTGCTTGCACTTAATGCGTCTATAGAGGCTGCAAGAGCAGGTGAGGCAGGAAAGGGATTTGCAGTTGTTGCTTCCGAAATCGGAGGGCTTGCTACTCAATCAAGTGATACGGTTGCAAATATTATGGAAATTGTTGCAGAGGTTCAGGACTCTGTAGATTCAATGAATAAATGTCTCGTGAGGACACTTGAATATATCGAAACAGATGTTGCCGGAGACTATGATACATTCTTGAATGTAGCAGGTGAATACCAGTCCGATGCAAAGGGATTTGCAGATACATTGGGCGAAATATCCGAAAAGATTACAGAATTGCAGGAGTCAACAACGGAAATTTCAAATTCTGTAGAACAGATTTCTCGTACAGTTGGCGAGGCAGCCAATGCAGTTACAAATGTCGCTGAAAAGGCTACGGATGTAGCAAATCTTTCAGATGGTGTTGTGAAGGTTGTGGATGAAACCGAGCAGAATTCCGAGGATCTTAGAGACATCAAGGATTCCTTCACTATTTAATAATATTAACTTATATGTAGACCTGCAGAAAGTTTACTTCCTGCAGGTCTATTTTCGTATCGCATATGAGTTTATTGGTATAAAAAAAGGTATCTTGGGGCGAATAGTCATATCGTAAAATAATTTTTCTTGACAACTACAATTTAATTGCATACAATCTAATTATCCTAATAGATTGAACGCAATTAAATGTTGATGATGTCTGATTTCATTTTTTTTGAAAACCGGAATTGTAATAGGAGGTTGAGATTATATGGAGAGATATGATATCGCAATTATTGGAACCGGACCTGCCGGATTAGAGGCGGCTATTACTGCAAAGGTTAGAAATAAATCAGTTCTTTTAATTGGCAGCAAGTCTTCATCTGACAAGGTGGCTAATGCTCATGCTATTCAGAATTATTTGGGATTGCCTGATATTCCCGGGGATGAGATGGCACGTACATTTTTGAATCATGCCACATCCATGGGGGTAGAGATTACCGAGGACAGAGCCAATGCAATATATGCAATGGGTTCGTATTTTGCAATACAGTGTCACAATGGAGATTATGAAGCAAGCGCCGTTATTATTGCAGCAGGAATGACAGCCATGAAGCCGTTCCCCGGAGAGATGGAGAATCTAGGTCGAGGGGTGAGCTATTGCGCTACCTGTGATGCAGCCTTATATAAGGGGAAGACAGCCACGATTGTTGCATATAGTAGTGAGGATGAGGAAGAGGCCGAATTTTTGGCAGAGCGGGCTTCGGAGGTTACATATTTACCTCAGTATGAATATAGTGGTACACTTCAAGGTAATATCACTGTTGTTTCTGATGTAAAACCTGATACAATTCAGATGAAGAATGGTAAGGCTGTCCTTACTACAGACAAGGATACTTATACTGCAGATGGAATATTTGTACTTCGTGCACAGATTGCTCCATCACAGCTTGTCCCCGGACTTACAATGGATGGTAATCATGTAAAGGTAGACCGTCAGATGGCTACCAATATCAAGGGATTGTTTGCTTGTGGAGATATTACCGGTACACCATATCAGTATATCAAGGCGGCGGGCGAGGGCAATGTAGCTGCGCTTTCTGCAGTAGGATATTTGGCAGAGCTCAAAAAACAGCAATAGATGGAAGGAGATTTATTATGGTAAAAAAAATTACACAGGATGAATTTAAGAATTTAGACAAGTCAGGAGTTTCGGTTTTGGATTTCAATGCTGTTTGGTGTGGACCATGCAAGATGCTTGGACCTGTACTCGAGGAAGTATCTGAGGAATTAGGGGACAAGGTTAATTTCTACAGTGTAGATACTGATGATAATCCTGATTTGGCTCAGGAATATGGTATAATGAATATCCCGGCATTGGTTGTTCTCAAAGATGGCCAAAAGGTAGATATGAATGTGGGATTTGTTCCAAAGGAAGCTCTCACTGATTTCATTACAAAAAATATTTAAGAGGAGAGTTTTATGGGCGATAATTATGACTGCTTGAAAATATGTAACCAGCTGTGTTTTCCGTTGTATGCGTGCTCCAAGGAGATAGTCAAGAGATATAAGCCGTATCTTGATCCGTTGGATCTTACATATACTCAGTACATTACCATGATGGTAGTTTGGGAGGAGCAGGAGATTACTGTCAAAGCATTAGGCGACAAGCTATTTCTTGATTCCGGGACGCTTACCCCTGTGCTTAAGAAATTAGAGCAAAAGGGTTATGTTGTGAGGAGTCGTTCCAAGGATGACGAGAGGAATCTGATTATATCCCTGACCAAAGAAGGAGAGCAACTTAAGAAAGAAGCCGCCAAAATTCCTGAGCAGATGGGCAAATGTGTATGTTTGTCGCCTGATGAGACGAAGACGTTATACCAGCTTTTATACAAGGTCCTTGGTAAATTCGAGGAAATTGATTCATAATTAAAAACGGAACTGCATTTCGCAGTTCCTTTTTGATTTTCCAAATTAGAAATTTTAAAATAAATTAAAAATATCTGTATTCTCACGGGCTTTATCAATGACATCGTCTATAAAAGAGGCGGTGTCATTTCTTATTTGAGCCCAATCAATTACTGTGACTGAATCCAGGTCGGTGTCAATGTCTTCAAATACATCTCTCATATCGGAAACATTTTCGATTGAGGCATTGCAATAGCCCTCCAAAAGTACAGTAGAATTCTCTTTTACTGTAATATTTTGAGCCTCAGCACTGATTCCGGAATCTACGAAATTCATTGTTAAATCGAAGTCAATAGTGTAGACAGTACCATCCTCAGTGTTATAGGTCATGTTATTGGTAAATGCATTGGTGTATTTGATATTACCGTTTCGAGTGAGAGTCCAAATGAAGACCTCGTCATCCGGAAGCGGAACATATAATTCCATGGTGTTGCAGTTTTCCCCAGAAACTGTAAGATATGCGCCTTCGGTCTTGTAGGAAAGATCAAATATTACCTTTCTAATCTGGCAGTGCTTGTCCAGGAAGACAGAGGCATTGATATCATGATCGGGAGCATTCATTCCCAATAGGTCCCAAATGAAGTCACCCTGTCCCTGAGGGATGGTGATGGCATATTCCTCAGAAGTGATATTGTCGTCATCGGTATATGTATCACCGGTTTTTTGAATGTCGATGCTATTTATAAAATTAATAATATTGCCCTTGTTTTCGTGAAACCATTCCTTGGTTAAATCTTGTGTGAAGGATGGGCCCTTTTTGAATAAATCCAGGCCGGTATCAAACCCATAGGACAAATCGCCCAGCATTGGTGCAACCACATAGATGGTTTGATCCTCTGCATAGAAATCTAATTCGCCTACGTTGAGTACCAGAACATTCATATTGCTCTCACAGCTGAACTTTTTTTGCGCAAGAGAACGCTCCCCGGAGATGCTACCGCTTAATGAATATGGGAAGCCCTTTACCTTTTTTACGTAGGCATTGCCTGAGTATTTGATATCTGAATTAGTGTAATCACTGAAAAGATTCTCTAGATTAATGTCATACGCCAGGTAGTTTTGGCTGCTGAGGGTCTTTTCGGAGAAAGATACCACAGATAGTAAGAGCCTGACGGATGGATTGGAGTCCACCTCGACCTTGACAAAAATTGCCAATATAAAAATTATCATTACAAATATTGATAGTTTAAGATGCTTCCTAATCATTATTCTATAAAAATGAGCCAGGCTATTGGTGCCTGGCTCTTCCCCTGTAATAGTCTATGTATTTTATATCAAATCAATCGGAGTATCTGCAATAGACAAAGCAATCGAAGTGTCCATATCAACTATACGTTTCTCGGCTTTGTATTCCTCAAAAGCGATAGAGTTCTCTGCGTATTTAACACATGCATCGTGGTAGCTCTCTATATTGTTTTGCAATTTGTAGATGTACATATATAATTTTGCCGATTCGATTTCAAGTGGGTAATCATTGTTGTTTTGTGCAGCATAGTCTAATGATTTGACAATTCCTATTGCATGATCGAATTCATTCATTGCACACAGTGTTTCTATCAAAAGGGTTATGTCCTTGATGTAATCCTGTATGGTTATATCGATAGCTTTTACAAAGCCAAGCAATTCGTCCATGTGGTCATATATAAAATTGGTGTCACCTTGTTTCATATGTAGATTTGCATCCAATATTGCTATGGCAAAATCATGCTGGTGCAAATCGTTTTTGATGGCGATTTCCTTGGAGCGTTTAAGATATCTGACGGCATCCTCCAATTTGTTAATATGAGTATATATGTATGCCAAACTAAGGTAGATTACCAAGTAGGTGAATGGATGATTAGGAAAATTAGGCCCGTAATCCTCCAAATCCTGGAGGGCAAGTCTGGCATAAATCAAGCTACTATCGTAATCCTTGAGGTCGATATAGCGCGCACAGATGGTGGAATAGAAATAGTGCTTTGCCCCTTTGATGGATTTCTTGTCCAGATATTGGATGCCGTTTAGGCATTTTGATAGCATCTTAGAATCGTAACCAATTGCCCCGTATCCAACAGCTAGTCCATGCATAGCCATTATATAATTAACATCATCGCCAAGCTCCTCGTAGATGGAGAGTGCCATATTCAAATTATCAATACCTATTTCAATATTGTTTGAGAATATGCACTGCATTCCTTTGTTATAGTATTGCTTTGCAATCTGTTCTGTAGTAGCCATAGTTCCTCCAATCTCCCATCATGTAGATTATTATACCATCTAAGTATGAAGTAAATGTTACTAGTACATGAATTAAGTAAATACCTAAGACTCCTTAAATTTCTGTGAACAGTAGGGCGGGTTTGTTGTGCTAATATGCTTAAATATTTATAATTAGGGTAGTGAGTGCAATTTTGCGATGTTATAGATTCTCGCGATATTCCTAGCTACTCCACATAGCGCATAGTAAGCACGAGGAGGGAGGCGACATACCGAGCTTAGGAGGTACCGCTTTAGCGGTAGGTTGCCTAAGCGAAAGTATGGAAGGTGCCCTCCGGGAGCACGGAGTACTTATAGGAGTGGCTAGGAATATCGCAAGAAGTCATGACATTATCAGCAAAATAAATCGTCCAAACGATAAAGATAGGGGAAAATATGAAAAAGGATACAAGTGATAGCAGCAAATTTTTATATGAGCTGATTTTTGGATGCGGGTTTTTGATGATAGTTGTATTTTTAGGAATACTTATTGCGGGGGAGAATTTCCTGCCGGATGAGCGTACCTACACTGATATGACATATATAGATTATAACGATGGATGGAGTAGGATCTATTCTGATGGAACAGTGGAGGCGATTACTCCACCGACACAGGTTGAGCCTGAAAAGGGTCAAAATATCGTTATATCTAAGACTATAGAAACAGCTGATGCTCAGGATTTATACATATCCTTTGATTCTGCAAAGCAGGATATCTATGTCTATATAGATGATGAGCTGAGATATAATTACAGTACAAAGGACACCAGACCATTTGGAAAAAGCTCTCCCGGAGCAATAATGTTTATACCAATTCATCCTACTGATGATGGCAAGGTTATCAAGATTGTATTTTCAGGAGATAATAATTATACAGGGGTAATTGGTTCCATGATTCTGGGAACTCAATACGGAGTCGTACATTCAGTATTTGAAAAGGAAGGCTGGAAGGTAGTATGTGCCCTGTTTATAATGATACTCGGTGCAATTGCATTTTTGATTGGAGTATTTATTAAGGTAGTGTATGAAAAATCTATGTCGCTTTTATTTGCCGGGTGGCTTGTTAACTTTGCTGGCTTGTGGGCATTATCTGAGTCAAGCATGCGACAATTTCTGGTACCGAATTTTTCGCTATTTTCAAATATGACATACCTAAGTATAATAATGATTCCTTTTGCCGAGGCATTGTATTTTGATTGTTTGCAACGAGGTAAATTCAGAGTTGTATACATGCTGGCATGTGTCCTGGATATAGTACTTGCAATAATAGGTCTGATACTTCAGTTTACTGAGCAGGCTGATTTGGTAGATACATTGCTTTACTCAATGATTTTGATTGTATTTTGCATGGCGTTTTTCCTGGCCACTTCAATCAGAGATTTTATAGATGGCTCTGTGAAAGAATATTGGCCTGAATACATAGGTATAATCGGCGCAATCATTACCGGTATATATCAAATGATTGAATATTTGAAGAGACCAACTACAGTTGATGGTAAGTATGTATGCTATGGACTTTTGTTTTTGATTTCCATGTCATATATTCGAGCTCTCAGAGACATTAGAAATTTGGAGTTGAATATGTATGCGGCAGTTCATGCCAGGGAGTCCAGTGCTAAGTTCTTGACCAGAATGTCTCATGAGATGCGTACGCCAATTAATGCTATTTTGGGTATGAACAAAATGATTCTCAGGGAGAGCAAGGAAGAAAATATTCTTGATTATGCGAGGGACGTAAATAGTGCAGGTGATTATCTTCTTGGAGTGGTAAATGAGGTACTTGATTTGTCAAAGGTTACAGCAGGAAAAGTAATCCTAGATGAGAAAGAATATGACGTAATCAATATGGTCAGAGAATGTTATGCGATGGTTCGTCCAAGAGCCAAGGCTAATAGATTGGCTTTTGAGGTGGATATGAGTGACGTGCTTCCATCAGTATTGTTTGGTGATAGAGATCGTGTGATTCAGATTATTACTAATTTGCTTACCAATGCTGTGAAATATACACCTACCGGCAGGGTTACTCTTACCATAGATGGTAAAATATCCGAGGGTAAGCTGTTGCTTATGGTGGCTGTATCTGATACAGGAATAGGAATTGAAAAGGAGAATATACCATATCTATTTGATTCTTTTGAGAGAGTTGGCGAATTCGATGACAACAGAATAGAAGGAACAGGGCTTGGACTTACGATTACCAAGCAGCTGGTGAACATGATGGGAGGAACTATTTCTGTTGAGAGTGAGTTTGGTAAGGGGTCTATATTTACTGTTATAATTCCTCAGGGCATACGGTCAGTGGAGCCCTGTGGTCAGTTTTCCATGGGACCAAATGGCGATCGCCGTGTGGCTGATAGGAATGAAGTATACGATTTCCTTGGCAAGATTCTTGTTGTAGATGATGTGGCAATTAATCTAAGAGTTTTTACAGTGCTTCTCAAAGACACTGACCTAAAGTTAGAATACGCGAAAAGCGGACAGGAAGCACTGGAAAAAATGAGGACGACTAAATATGATCTTATATTTATGGATCATCTTATGCCGGGAATAGATGGAGTGCAGGTGAAAAAAATTATGGATGCTGAGGAAAATAATCCTAACAGAGATACTCCAATTATTATGCAGACGGCAAATGCTGTTGTTGGCGCGCAGGAAGAGTACGAGGAGATAGGATTCACGGATTATATAGCAAAGCCTATCAAAGAGGAAGAACTTCATGCTATACTAAAGAAGTATCTTTAGAATTACAACTTACATAGACGGAAGGAGATATTATGGCATTTAATCCAGCAGATTTATTTAAAATTAAAAGTGCAGCGGCTCAGTTTAATGCAAATCATCCCAAGCTTTTACCATTTTTTAATGCAGCCAGACCAAAGGCAATGACGCCGGGGTCGATTATAGCAATATCAATTACAGATCCAAACGGAGAGAAAATCGAGACTAATCTTAAGGTTCAGGAATCTGATATTGAGATGCTTAATCTATTGATGGAGATGAGTACTAAATAATAAAAAGGCAACCGTTTTTGATATCGGTTGCCTTATTTTTTACTTTAAGATTATTTAAATTCAAAAAATTTGGTATCTAATTCCGGGTACGCGCGCTTCATGGAAATTGGCATGCCGGATTTATTTACAAAGCAATGGGTGCTTTTTGCGATAGCTCTATCTTCACCGGTTGCCTTGTCATATATTCTGTAGGCTATCTCCATCTCATGTCCGTCGTAGGATACCAGTTTTGTGTCAACCACGATTGTCTCATCGAATTTTACCTGGCTTCGATATTCGATTGATTGAGCAAGGATAGGAGAGTTAATTTCCATATCTAGCATTTGTTTGAATCCCAACCCCATTTGCTCCATTAGATTCATGCGGGCATCCTCGAGCCAGTTGACGTAATTGGAAGGATGAATGATTCCTTGCATGTCGGTTTCATGATATTTTGTGTGGTGTTCAAATGGTGCTATTTTGATTTGTCTTTTTGCACCGGCGACTTCGATTTCCTGTTTTGCCATAGTAATACCTCCCAATAATTCTTAAGTGTGTCTTGTATTATATTTTTATTATACCACTGGAAAAATTCATTGAATACCAAATCGTGAAGTGCTAGAATATTAATAATTGATAAATTTTTAACGAGCGGAGGGTAATATGGATTATCAAGCTGAATACAAAAGAAAACTGACGACTGCAGCAGAGGCTGTAAAGGTCGTCAAGAGTGGCGATTGGGTTGACTACGGATGGGCTACCGGTACACCGGATGCTTTGGACAAGGCACTTGCTGCTCGTACAGATGAGCTTAGAGATGTCAAGGTTAGAGGCGGTATTATTATGTCTCTTCCTGCTATTTTTGAGAGAGAGGATGCAGGCGAGCATTTTTGCTGGAATTCATGGCACATGGGTGGTATCGAGAGAAAGCTTATTGCCAGAGGATGCAGCTATTATGCACCAATTAGATACTCCGAGCTCCCGAGATACTATAGAGATCATATTGAGCCGGATGATGTCCTGATGATTCAGACCACAACAATGGACAATCATGGTTATTTTAATTTCGGACCGAATGCTTCTCATCTTATGGCTGCGTGCGAGACAGCAAAGCACATTATTGTCGAGGTCAATAAAAACATGCCACGTTGTCTTGGTGGTTTTGAGGAAGGCATTCACATTTCTCAGGTAGATGCAATTGTTGAGGGGGATAATCCTGCGATGCTTCAGATGGGTGGCGGAGCCGAGGCCACAGATATTGACAAGGCTGTTGCCAAGCTTATTGTTGAGGAGATTCCTAATGGAGCATGCTTGCAGCTTGGCATTGGAGGTATGCCTAATGCGGTTGGCGCTATGATTGCCGAGTCAGACCTGAAGGATTTGGGTGTACATACGGAGATGTATGTAGACGCATTTGTTGATATTGCAAAAGCCGGCAAAATAACCGGAGCTCACAAGAATATTGATAGATTCAGACAGACATATGCATTTGGCGCCGGAACACAGAAGATGTACGACTATATGGACAATAACCCTGAGCTTATGAGTGCACCGGTAGATTATACAAATGATATCAGACAAATCAGTGCACTTGATAATTTCATCTCAATCAATAATGCAGTTGACATTGACTTGTTTGGACAGATTAATGCTGAGTCTGCAGGTACAAAGCACATATCAGGTGCGGGCGGACAGCTTGATTTTGTACTTGGAGCATATTTATCAAAGGGTGGCAAGAGCTTTGTATGTCTATCATCTACATTCAAGACAAAGGATGGTCAGCTAAAGAGTCGTATTCGTCCGACCCTTGCAGAGGGCTCAATTGTTACAGATACACGTTCTAATACTCATTATGTTGTTACAGAATATGGCAAGGTTTGCCTCAAGGGTCTTTCATCATGGGAGAGAGCAGAGGCACTTATCAGTATTGCGCATCCTGATTTTAGAGATGAGCTTATCGCAGAAGCTGAAAAATTAAAAATCTGGAGACGTTCTAATAAATAAAATAAACTTGTTTTGAAAAATGCCTGCGTAGCATGACTTACTAATAATTAGTCAGGTCATACGACACAGGCATTTTAAATTTAAAGGATTTATCTAAAGTGTATCGATTGTTTACTGCCTTTGGGGCTTGAGTAGATTTTTGATTACAAAAAGCATTGTAATGAAGCATGCGAGACCGCCAACTACATTGCTTATTGGCTCTGCCGCAAAAACTCCATTCGTTCCCATATTAAAGGCGTATGGCAGTATGTAGGTGAGAGGAACTACGATTATTACCTTTCTGAATAACGAGAAGAATATCGCATGAACCTTTTTGCCGAGAGACTTGAACATGGTCTGTCCTACATGCTGGAATGTCATAAATATAAAGGTCGAGAAATAAAGGTTGAATGCTGGAATAGCATCTTCCAGAATTGTCTTGTCATTGCTGAAAATTCCGATGATAAATGCAGGGAATAATCTAATTATTATCCATACTAAAAAAGTATAGCCAAGTGATAGCAAAAACATGAATACAGCGGATTTTTTGAGGCGATCATATCGCTTAGCTCCATAGTTGTAGCTGATTACCGGGGAGCTTCCCTCGACAATAGCTACAAGAGGTGTTTCCATCATCTGACGTGCACTGTTTACAATTGTCATTATTGAGACATAGATTGTGCCACCGATGTCGGCAAGTACATGATTGCAGGCAATCTGTACCAGCGCGTTGGTGAGCTGTGTCATAAAGGCTGCTGTGCCCAGTCCTACGATTTTGCGTGCCCTAGGGCCGCATTTTTGGATTTCTGATAGTGTTAGAAGACTTAGCTTGTATCCGGCTTTTTTGCTCAGAAGAAATTTGCAAACATATGTAGCAGAAAGTGCCTGAGAAATAACTGTGGCAATGGCGGCACCCTGTATACCAAACCCAAGTACAAATATAAATATTGGATCTAATATGATATTTGCAGCCGCACCTACAATTACAGTCGTCATACCTGTAGTTGAAAACCCCTGTGCATTGATGAATGGATTCATGCCTGTTGCTATCATAGAAAATATTGTGCCAAGCAAATATATTCTAAGGTAAGGCAGAGCATATATCATTGATTCCTCGTCTGTACCGAAGGCCGCAAGAATAGGCTCTCCAAAGATTTCTCCTATTATAATCAGGATGATTGCTGTTGTGACCAGCAAGAAGAATGAGGTGTTTTGGATTGCGGATGCTTCTGTATCGTCGCCTCGACCACGAGCTATTGAGAATAGAGGTGCACCACCGCTGCCGTACATATTGGTAAATGCGGTAATCAATATAACTATTGGAAAGCATAGTCCCACCGCTCCAAGTGCAATTGTTCCTATTACCGGGATTCTTGCTATATATATTCTGTCGACTATGTTGTATAGCAAATTGAGAATTTGTGCTACCAGCATGGGAAGTGCTGTAGCCATGATAATATTAAATGTTTTTCCGTTTTTAAAATCTACCTGTTTCAAAATGACTCCTTTGATTTTATTTTTTCACTAAAATTAAAACTTCTTTATGAGAAAGAAAATTAGTGATTTAAAATCGCCACTAGTTTATACCTATTATCTCTAAATGTAAATCCGTATGCTTGATATTAAAAATTTCATAAAATGAGATTAATGCAGACAAAAACACATTTTTTTTACACAAATAGGTATATGTAGTGGTATTATTAGAAAGTAAACATAATATTAGATGAATAATCACTCATTACAAGGCAAATGAGAGGAGTTAATCTGGTAGATTATTGGGAGGCTTGATTTATGAATGAAAAGGTAAAAAAGTGTTTGGAGATTCTTGCTGTTCTTGTAATTACAATTATCATTGCATGTTCTAGTCCATTGAATCCGTGGATTAGCAATTCTATGACAGCTGTTCAATCGGAAATCTTTAGTATAGCCCATTCAGTGAGAGAGGGATATCTGGCGTATGTAGAGACGGATGGACATTACGGACCTGTGCTATACGAGTTCTACGGATTAGGATATTTACCGACAGAAACACACATAGTTCATTTTGTTATGGAACTTATTATAGTTTTTGTTGCGGTACTGTTTTTATATAAGACAGCAGGGCTTTATACATCGAAGATATTTGCGCTTGTTGCTACAGCGATTATTACTATATTTGGATGGGGCGCTTTGACAACTGCAGGTGCAGAGGAATTGATGTTTGTGATTTTATCATTGTCGGCGTACCACATCGCAAGACAGCTTACATCAGGTTTCCTTTCGCACCATACATATCTGTTGGCTATCGATATGGGTCTTGTATTTTTCCTGCAGCCGGGATACGTTTTTGCGTGGGTAATAGTAATTGTTTTCTTTGCTGTATATTTTAGAGTAAAGAGACTAGAAGGAAAGGAATATAGGGCGTTTTACTGGTCTACGCTTGAGGGTATATTAACTGTTGTTATTCCTATGGGAATCTATTTGTGGTATTTCAAAAATGCAGGAGCTTTTTGGCAGCAGGTCGTTGTATATAACATGAATAATCTCGGCAGTCTTGGCGCGGGCCTTGGAATAGTGTGTGGCTCACTGTGGCTGATTTGCCTGTGTATTTTAGTAGTCGTAATGATAATAAAGGGACTTAAGAGTGAGAATATTGTAGATTTGTGTTGCTGGCTTGGAATCACGGTTGTGTATTTTGTTGTGATTGCGCTCCAGGGAGATAATCTTGATTCTTTCCTTGAACTTTCTAAAGTATTGTATATTGTACCTTTGGCTAGTCTTGGCTCTATTTTGGATAAGCCACTTGGACTGAAAAAGGACTAGCGTTTTGTAGAATTTTAAAGCCTAGTTAGTAGGAACTATTGTGGGCAGGATAAAGAAAATGCCTGTGAACCCATAGATACTAACTAGGTTTTTGCTATATAAAAATATGGTGTTTTAGTTGAGAGGATAAGGATGGAGCAAATTAGTGTTTTGGTCGTTACAGATGATATTGAAAAGTTTGATTTCGACCTGCCTGATTATCTGAAGATTATTTTGTGGAATGATAAGCTGGCAGATACTAAGGAATATTGCGCCATTCTTGTGCTCGATAAAAATATTTCTAATACGCAGTTTGATGTGCTCTCAAGGATAATAAGAGCATATACGGTTTTTTGTCTGGATACATTTGATGTTGATGCTTTAACAAAAAGATTCGTAGAATTAAAAATTGGACAGGCACTACCTTTTTTAGAGCTTGAAATATTCTTGAAAAATTGTGCCAAGAATTATTATCTTGAAGAATATGGAGAAAAGTTTACGCCAGGTAATGTGGGTATAGCACAGGGATTTATGGGCAGCGTCCAATGGCTGGGGCAATACGAGGTGTGCATTGAGGGGGATTACGGGCAGTCGTTTAATCAGATTGCATTTTGGAGAAATAATATTCCCGTAGAGCCGGGACAGGCCATCGATATCTGGCTGGAGTATATACATGACAACACCGTAGAAATTCAGCTTAAGGTCAGAAAGATAATATCAGGGAGCGTAGCAGATATTTCAAACGAATGGGTGTTTAGTGAGGAGGATATGAAGCAGGAGGTGACACTCGACAATGACGATGTGCCGGGTTCATTTTTCTTTTCGATTTCTGCCAAGGGGCATGGAAAACTAGAAATAATAGCTCTTCATGACAGGCATTCAAGACGAGGCTTAGGTTGTTTTATGGTCGGTGGAAAGCGACATGTAACTTCGGCTCGTGAGGAGATATTTACATATTTTGATCCCGGTGATATGAAACCTCCGCTTGCTGTTTATTTTTCTGGATACAAAACAAAACAAGGTTTTGAGGGGTATCATATGATGCGTAAGCTCGGGTGCCCGTTTTTGCTTGTATCTGAGCAAAGATTCGAGGGCGGTGGCTTTTATATGGGCTCGGATGAGTATGAAGGACTTATGGTCGATATTATCAAGGGATACTTGAAACAATTAAAATTTTATCCTGAACAATTGATATTATCTGGAATATCGATGGGCTCTATTGCCTCAATGTTTTATGGATGTGATTTGAGGCCCCATGCATTGATACTTGGCAAGCCGCTTGCGAGCCTTGGCGATATAGCAGAAAATGAGCGATTGAATAGACCCGGAGGATTTGCCACGTCACTTGATTTGCTACATCATTTCGGCCATTCGATGGATAGAGTGGGGATAGAGAGTCTTAACAATAAATTTTGGAACAAGATTAGAAAAACAAATTTTAGCCATACGAAATTTATTGTTTCTTATATGATTGAAGATGATTATGACAGGACGGCATACGACAGGCTCCTATCGGAGCTCAACTCGGATGGTGTCCAGGTGTATGGCAAGGGACTACACGGCAGACATAATGATAATTCAGCGGGAATATCTGCTTGGTTTAAGGGACAGTACGATAAGATAATGCGAGAGGATTTTGGCCGCAAGTAAAATTATCTGATATTCAAATTTTGGGGAGTGGATTTGAAGAGTAAATTTTTTCCGAAGACATTAATTCAAAAAATGTTTTTCACCTTCATAATAATGGCTATATATCTCATAGGTCGCGAATTGCCATTGTATGGGGTTGATTTGGCTGCCTATGATGCATTTAGAAATCAGGGCGAGGATTTGATTATGCAGACTATAGGTGGTGATAGATATAAAACCAGTCTGCTTGCTCTTGGTATATCTCCGTTTATGTTTTCGATGCTTTTTGTACAGGTTTTTGTTGCAATGAAAAATGCTGACAGCAAAAATCAAACTTCTCCTAAAAAGGTGGCGAAAGCTACACTGTTTCTTATGACAATCTGGGCTTCGGTACAGGCGTATTTGCAAACTCAATCTACCATATACATTTACGAAGGCAGGATGCTTATTTTTGCTCAGATTATTTCCGGAATACAGATGGTGACCGGAGCATTTGTAATACTTTGGCTTGCGACAAGAAATGGCAAATATGGGGTTGGAGGACAGACGGTTCTTATATTTGTAAATATCCTTGATAGCATTGTTAATACGGTTAAATATTCTGATTTTGACGAAATAAAGATAATTGGAAGCATAGGTTTTGCGGCCATGGTTGTAACTATCATATTTGAAAATTCCGAATACAGAATTCCTATGCAGAGAATATCTATTCACAATATTTATTCAGATAAAAATTATATCCCTATAAAGCTAAATCCAATAGGAATGATGCCGGTTATGTTTTCTTCTGCATTTTTCATGCTTCCGGTTTATGGATTGATGGGGCTTTGCATGGCATTTCCTGATGACGTGAATCTTGCTTGGGCGTATGACAATATGAATACCACACATACACTTGGAATTATTGTTTATGTTGTGATTTTGTATATGGTGACAATTGCATTTTCTTTTGTTTTTATTAGTCCCAAAAGTCTTGCCGAAAATATGCAAAAAACAGGTGACAGCATTACAGGGCTTCGCTCGGGGAAAAATACTCAAAAGTTTATTGGAAGGCGAGTTTTAATAATATCTGTTTTTAGTGCAAGTTTTATGGCGATATTTATTGCATTGCCACTATTTCTTCAGATGAGGGGTTATATTTCGCAGGATATAATGAGCCTGCCGTCAATCATGATTGCTCTTGCTAGTATCAATTGTAATTTGTACAGGGAGATTGTTGCGGTAAGAGATTACGACGCGTATGTTCCTTTTATCTAGTTTATATTAGATGAGAGCGGTTAGTAGAATTGGAGGATATATGCTGTATTTTATTCCGGCATGGTATCAACAGAATAGATGGAGAGAATCGGAACAGTCATGGTATACAAGACGAATGCATACGGAATTTGACGATACCGTAAAACAGGTACAGCTTTTTGCAAGAAGTGGAATGGCGGATTATAAGATTCTGTTGCTCAGCTATACCCCTAATTTTCGACATTTTCTCCATAGGCAGGGTGTGTTTCACGCACCTTATTGGTCATGCTTTGATGCGATACAGGAGGTTACCAGAAAGAAGATAACAATCTTTTCTTTTCATAATTTGGATTGGCCGAAAAATATTGAATTCGTATATACGCCGTTTTCAGTACTGGCTTTTTTAAATGGAAAAAAATACGCACAGATAGAATTTGGTGAAGCGGGAAATCCTATTGAGGTTTTGATGTATGAGGGAGATCTTCTTGTCAGAAGAAATATTTATGATGACCGTGGCTTTGTATCTGCAACAGAGGTTTATGATGCCGGCGTGCTGAAATATACGGATTTTCTGACAGAGAAGGGCATCAGGAAAATGCGCCAGTTTGCAGATAGCGGCAAGGTGGAAATAAATAGTAAGCATAATACGTTTTTGATTGCAGGAAAAGGTAAAATTCAACATCGCATTTTTGAGAAGACTCATTATGATAATATTTCCGAGGTTATACTTGAGGTGCTGAATTCTCACTTGGAGAATGATGGCGGTGGAGATATTTTTTGTATTGCAGCCCATGAACTGAATTTTATTGCGGCAAAAGAAATTATAAAGACTAAGAAGTGCATATTTTCATTTTACGGTGAGCGATACAAAATTGGCACCGTGCCGGCTGATGGTGAGCTGATTGATAAAGCGGCATATCTTATCACAGATTCAGAGGCTACAACTAAATATCTGATTAGAGATTTGAATCGTCAGATAGACAATGTTATCGATATTACACCATATGATTCCAGAATGGATTTTGGAATCAGTCAGGAGCTTACAATACAAAACATTTTGGTTCCTGTGGATGATTTGCCTGAGGATAGATTTAATGAATTGATTGGAAAGCTGGCAGAGTACGTTCAGACGAATGAAAATGCTATGGTTCATATTTTTACTCGAAATGCTGAGTATGATTTGCCGGATAGGTTACTTGATATGGTCGCAGGCATTTTGGATAATGCAGGATACGATAGACGGATGGCAATTGCAGAGCAGATAGACGAGACAGCAGAGAATGATTTGGATGATGAGGAAACAGATGAGGTACCGGTGCGATTTTTTGTGGATCAATGTGTAGATGAATTGTCGGTAAGTAAATGTATTCGTGAGCAGAGGATCATGGTTGATATGCGTCACTATCCGGATTTATATTTGCAGATTAATTGCATCAGTACTGCCATTCCTCAGATTGTTCGTCGTAAAACCCAGTACATAAAGGATGGTGAAAATGGATTTATTGTACAGGATATTTCAAAGGTGATAGAGTCGATTGATTATTTTTTGGGGACTCTCTCTAATTGGAACAAGGCCAAGGTATGCTCTTATGAATTAGGACAACAGTTTACAACCAAGAAACTCCTTGAAAAATGGAAGATGGTTATGGGGGCAATATATGAGTAAAGCCAGTTGGACAATTTATTGGAATGAGTATAGCTCTGATACGTATTTGTATGGCTCAGAGATAGAATACATTTCGAAAAATGGTGTTAGGTTCAAAAATCAATTGATGCCACCGGGGACGGTAATAAAGCAGTGGTATTCTCTTACAAATTATCAAAGAAATAGGATTGAACCTTCATTACCCATAATAGATGGAGAAAGCCGATATCGAATTACGATAAATATCGAAACGAAAAACGATACAGGATGTCTGATAAAGCTCTTGTTTTTGGATAAGTATGAGCGTGAGGCAGGGGATATTACAATTCGCGATAATCAAATGGAGTTTTCCTGTCCCCTAAAGACATATAGTTATAGGATGCAGCTGATAAACGGTGGAATGACGGAGTTTATTTTTCACTCAATTACAATTGAAGAAATTGACGAGATTGAAGATGAAAGTAAAGACAAAGCGAACAGTAAAAAAACTGAAAAGAGAATTAAAAAAGGTAAAAAGTAATCAGCCACGTTTTGCAGCCATGTCTGATGATGAGCTTAAAAATATGACACTTGAGTTTAAGGGCAGGTATGAAAATGGCGAGAGCCTCGACAGATTGTTGCCTGAGGCTTTTGCAGCTATGTGTGAGGCAGACAAACGGGTGCTTGGAATGTACCCTTTCGATGTTCAGATAATGGCAGGTATTGCTTTGCATAGAGGTTATTTGTGCGAGATGAACACCGGTGAAGGAAAGACACTTACTGCCACATTGCCTATGTATTTAAACGGACTTACAGGCAAAAGTACAATTCTTGTAACTAATAACGAGTATTTGGCGCTGCGTGATACAGAGGAGATGGGACCTGCCTATAGATTTATGGGACTTTCAATTGCAGCAGGTGTAAAGCGTGATGAGGATGATAAATTTGGGAATGATGAGAAGAGGGATATCTATGCCCATGACATAGTATATACTACCCACTCTGCGCTGGGATTTGATTATTTGATTAATAATCTCGTAAAGTCTGCCAAGGAAAGGTTCATGCGAGATTTTAATTATATTATTATCGATGAGGCGGATTCTGTTTTGCTTGATAGCGCAAGTACTCCACTTGTAATTTCCGGAGCCCCTCGTGTTCAGTCTAATCTGTATGAGTCTGCAGATTTCTTTGTCAGAACGCTACAGGAAAACGTAGATTACGAGATCGAGGAGAAGAATGTTTGGTTCACAGAAAAAGGACTCGAGTATGCGGAAAGTTATTTTGGTGTAGATAATATTTTTGATCCTGATTATTTTGAAATATATAGGCACCTGGTGCTTGCTCTGAGAGCTCACAAGATAATTGAAAAGGGAACTGAGTATATTATTTCTGAACAGGGCGAGGTGGCACTTATAGATGCCAGCTCAGGACGAATGCTAAAAGGGGTAAAGCTGCGTGGTGGCCAGCATCAGGCAATCGAGTGCAAGGAGAAGGTGAAAATTACACAGGAAAATCGTTCCATGGCTTCCGTTACTTATCAGAATTTTTTCAGTATGTTCCCTAACATGGCAGGAATGAGTGGAACTATATACGATGCAAAAGATGAGCTTTTTGATGTCTATGGCAAGAAAGTAGTTGTCATTCCACCAAATAGGCCGATAAAGAGAATTGATTGCAAGGACTGGTATTTCAGTGATTCAAAGAAACAATTTGAGGCAGCGATTAAGCTTGCGATGAAGAAGCATGAGAAAGGCCAGCCGGTTTTGATTGTTACAACAATGATTGCCGATACCGAGATTATATCTCATCTGCTTGTTAAAGAAGGCGTTCCACATTCCGTCTTGAATGCAAATAATGCCTTTTGGGAGGCGGATATTATCAAGGAGGCGGGCCAGTGGGGAGCCATGACTGTGGCTACCTCTATGGCTGGCCGAGGAACAGATATCAAGCTTGGAGATGGCGTGAAGGATTTGGGAGGTCTTGCGGTAATTGGTGTTGGCCGTATGCAAAATATTCGTGACGAGAGGCAGGCGAGAGGACGAGCCGGCAGGCAGGGAGACCCGGGCTATAGCAGATTTATAGTTTCTTTAGAGGATGATATTGTTGAAAAATCATCTGATATGGAGAAACTAAAAAAATATATTGAAGGTAAGAAACGAATCAGCGACAGAAGAATTAAAAAGATAGTTAATAATGCCCAGCGTACCAATGAGGATGTTGGTGTAACCGGAAGACGTACAGCAAAGGACTATGATCTTGTACTTCAGCTGGAGCGAAAGCTTATGTATGATACAAGAAATAATCTTTTGGATGGCGGTACGGTGGAGCAATCCCGTTTGATGAAAATTGCCGAGGAGAATATAGATAATTTTTTGGCGGAGAACAAACAAATCACGGTGTCTATGCTTAATAGATTTTTGCTTGATAATATTTCTTATAAGATGGAAAAGAGCAGTAGAATGGTAAACCTTCGCAACAAAAAGGAAATCAAGGCATATATCATGGGTAGAGTGGGACAATCTATTCAGGAGAAGAAAAATGATATCAATTCTGTTGCTGGGATGAAGGATTTTGTCAGAGTTTCTGCACTTTCAGCTATTGATGATGCATGGATAGAGCAGGTGGATTATTTGCAGCAGTTGCAGGCGGCTGTCAGCGGACGTTCAAGTGCACAGCGTAATCCAATGTTTGAGTATCAGGCGGAGGCGCTTGAATCCTTTAGAAAAATGGAGTCGGCTATCAAGAAAAATATTGTTCGGAATGTATTGCTTAGTGAGGTTAGCATGGATAAAAAGAATAGACTCCATATTATTTTGCCATAGGTCATAGGGAGGAGTAGGCATGATTTACAATTTTAATCTAGGTATAGGCTGGGCATCGTCCGGTGTTGAATATGCTCAGGCGTATAGGGCGTCGGTATTGCGCAAAATTAATGAAAAAGCCAAATTCATTTTTTCGGACATGTTTCCTCGGGATAATTTGATTGACATGACCAGAAATATTGGCTTTGAAGATGATGAGATAATATGGCTTTATACCTACTTTACAGATCAGAAGCTTGGTCCGGTAACATATTCACTTGATATGTTACGGGAGACGGTAAAAGAAGATTATAAATACAGTCGAGATGGGAAAATTGGCAAATTTAATTTTGAAGGTGAGAATAATTTCTACAGAATTTATTTTACCGATAAGGATTCTGAGATGGTGCACAGAGTTGAGATTGTAAGCTCAGGGCTCCTTATTCGCAAGGATTATTATATGTCGGATAGATATTTTTCGGAGTATTATGCACCGCTTGATGGCAAGGCTCATATGTATTTGAGGAGATTTTTTAATCGAGATGGATCTGTGGCATATGATGAGATAAATGATGATGATGTTGTCATGTACAAATTCTCGGATCAGGTAATCTGTTCAAAACAGGATCTGATTGGATATATGGTCAAATCGATGAACCTGACGAGCGAGGATATAGTGATAATTGACAGAGCAACCGGACAGGCCCAACCGATTCTTGAAAATAAAAAGGATGCTCATACAGGAATTGTGGTCCATGCGGATCATTTTAGTGAGGGCGCTACGGATGATGATTATATCTTATGGAATAATTATTATGAGTATTCTTTCTCGATGAATAAACATATTGATTTTTACATAACGGCAACTGACGACCAAAATAAGTTGATGATGGAGCAGTTTGATAAATATATGGGAGCTACTCCAAATATTGTAACTATTCCTGTCGGTGCTCTTGATGAATTAAAAAAGCCTACAAAAGCTCGTAAGCCGCATTCTTTGATTACAGCCTCAAGACTTGCAAGTGAAAAGCATATAGATTGGCTAATAGATGTTGTGGTGGAGGCTCACAAGACGATTAGCGATATTTCTCTTGATATATACGGCAAGGGTGGTGCAGAAAAAGATTTAAAAGAAAAGATAGAACAGCTTGAAGCAACAGAATATATTCATCTGAAGGGACAGCATAATCTTACGAATGTTTACAAAAGGTACGAGGCGTATTTGTCCGGGTCTACATCGGAGGGATTTGGATTGACATTAATGGAGGCTATTGGATCTGGACTACCAATAATTGGTTTTGACGTCAGATATGGTAATCAAAATTTTATTGACAATGGCAAAAATGGATATATAATTCCGTATTCTCAGGGGATGGAGGCCGGAAAAAGACAAAAGAAGATGCTTGATGCTTTGATTAAGCTTTTTACAGAAGATGATTTGGAGGCATTCAGCAGTCACTCTTACAAAAAGGCAGAGAAATATTTATCGCAAGAGGTGGAGAAAAGATGGAAAAAACTGGTAGAGGCTCAGATATAGTTTTGCTATTTGATTACTACAATGTATATAGTCGTAATCTGCATGAATCATTTAAAAATGCCGGCTATGATATCCCGGTAGTGGTTATCAGTGAGGAGGGGTTTCTGCCGGATGATACAGTGAATGTTTATGAGTATTTTTTAAAAAATGCTCATGAAGATAATCATGATATATCAAAGCGTAAGCCGAGATATTTCAATCAGATTGACAAGCCTGAGTATTGGGAAATTACAGGTAATAATACAGAAGGTGCAATTAGTGACAAGGGACATGAACGAGGAAAAATTTTTTATTCTGTGCCGAAAAACAAGAGGCTTGTAAATATTGTAGATTGGAAAGATGAAACAGGAATTGTTCGGTGTAGTGAGCATTATAACAAGCAAGGTTTTTTGTATGCCAGAACCATATTTAATAAAAAGGGACAAAAGGTTAATAAAAGTTATTTTGACGAAAAAGGGCGTGAGGTCATTGTAGAAAACTATGTGACCGGCGATGTCATACTGAATCATCAAAATCAGGTTTTGATTTTCAAGAACAAAACGGATTTTGTGGTTTATTTCATGAAAATCGCAGGATATGATAAACGGAGGGTATTTTTTAATTCTTTGTCCACGCCATTTTTTGTATCAAATCAGCTCCCTGTAATGGATGAAAAGCAGGATATATTATTCTGGCAGGAGCCGACAGGTGAGAGTATTCCCGGGAATATGTCATTTATATTTGAAGGAAAAGCTCCTCGTTGCAGCAGAGTTATTGTACAGCGACAGGATTCTTTTGACAGACTTATTAGTCTTGGGGTTCATAGGAGTAAAATTTCCAAAATCGGATTTATCTATTCCTATGTGAAGGAAAATCTGGGCAGACCGGATGCCCTCATTTGTACAAATACGGAAAAGGTAGAAAAGCTGTCTGAGCTGGCAGAGATGCTTCCGGAGGTTACGTTCCATGTCACAGCTTTGACGGAAATGTCAGCAAAGCTTTTGTCGCATGAAAAGTATAAAAATGTGAGAATGTATCCAAATGTCAGCATGACTACACTTGATCGTTTGTTCATTCAGTGTGATTTTTTTCTCGATATCAATCATGAAGGTGAAATTGTAGATGCAACTAGAAAAGCTTTTATGCACAACCATTTAATTTTGGCATTTAGCGAAACCAGCCATGGTAAGGAATATACAAATCCAACAAATATTTTTGATATCAAAGATTCTGCAAGTCTGGCTAACAGGATTAAGTCGTGCCTAACTGATAGTAAATATCTAATAGCGTGCATTGATTCTCAGCAAAAACATGCATTATCCGCCGAAAAGTCTGATTACGACCTATAATTTCATAAATCGAAACGCAAATGCGAAAGCAGGAGTTGCGTAGATAAAATGCACAAAAACTCCTGCTTATTTTCTACAGTTTACACAACGGTTTTAATTGAAATGTGGAATAAACTGTGATTAAATAAAAAAGGACTGTTTAGGAATGCTAAAATTTCAGACAGCAATATACAGTTTTTTTAGGAGGATTTATAAAAATGGGTAACAAATGGGTTTATATGTTCAGCGAAGGCGACATGACAATGCGCAACCTTCTTGGCGGAAAGGGCGCAAATCTTGCAGAAATGACTAGCATTGGTCTTCCTGTTCCTCAGGGATTTACAATTACTACTGAGGCTTGTACACAGTATTACGAGGATGGACGCAAAATTAACGACGAGATCATGGCACAGGCCATGGAAGGCGTTAAGAAGATGGAGGAAATCAACGGAAAGAAATTTGGTGACCTCAAGAATCCGCTTCTTGTTTCAGTTCGTTCAGGTGCTCGTGCTTCAATGCCCGGTATGATGGATACAATTCTTAATCTTGGTCTTAATGATGACGTAGTAGCAGCTATGATCGCCGGTAATCCTGATCCGGCATTCGAGCGTTTCGTATATGATTCCTATAGACGTTTTATTCAGATGTTTTCAGATGTTGTTATGGAGGTTGGTAAGAAGTATTTCGAGCAGCTTATCGACGAGATGAAGGAGAAGAAGGGCGTTAAGTATGATGTTGATCTTACAGCTTCTGATCTCAAGGAGCTTGCAGAACAGTTCAAGGCAGAATACAAGAAGCAGCTTGGCGAAGACTTCCCATCAGACCCTGTAGAGCAGTTAAAGCTTGCTA
>FLNY01000021.1_pt1 | contig 45945 bp, 17 predicted proteins | sample 1140381 | NCBI WGS metagenome assembly FLNY01 (sample SAMEA3878172, study PRJEB12797) | bioreactor metagenome | biome: Moose rumen | place: Sweden | collected 2011-10
TCGGCGGGTTTATCTATCACGCGATAAGCCATGCGCAATGGATAAGCAAGAAACGAGCCACTGTTACCTGGCTCGAATATCTTGTCTATCAAATAGCGGCTGCATAGTCGCTCTGATTTCGGGAAACGGTTATTCATCTTCTTGTTCCTGAAGGTAATGGCGCAAGGCCCCCGTCATTGACGGATAGCGCTCCGTAGGAGCTTCAAGGTCAAGATTTAGTCCTGCATCGCGCACAGCCTTAGCCGTAGAAGGGCCGAACGTACCAATCTTCAGTTCGTCTGGTTTCATCGTTGGAAAATTCTCCTGCAAGGCCCTAATACCTGCTGGTGAGAAGAACAATGCCATATCGTAGTCGAAAGACTTCAGTTCCTCGGGGGTAAAGTTATTGCTTACGGTGCGATACATCACACACTCTGTATGGTCGAGTTCCTTAGAATCGAGCAGTTTAGCAATAGAGTCACTTGCCACATCGCTCAATGGTACGAGGAATTTCTCGCCCTTGTGCTTGACCATTGACGGTATGAGGTCATCAATCTTGCCAGTCTCACCAAAGAATATCTTACGCTTACGATACTGAGCATACTTCTGTATATAGAGAGCGATAGTCTCAGTAACGCAAAAATACTTTGTTGTCTCAGGCATCGTGATGCGCATCTCCTTCGTAAGGTTGAAGAAATGGTCTATGGCATGGCGCGAAGTGAACACGATGGCCGAATATTCAGTTATGTTTACCTTTTGTTTGCGGAATTCCTGTGGGGTGATACCTTCCACCTTAATGAATGGACGGAACACGAGTTCTACATCGAAATCGCGCGCAATGTCGTAATATGGTGACTTGTCACTTGAGGGTTTTGGTTGTGAAATTAGAATCTTTTTAACCATCGTGTTTATGCTAAATGTTTATCTTTAGGTATTCTGCTATGAACAGTGCAACGACCGTCAGCAGAGCTATTGGTACGGCTTTCAGGGTGCAAAGGTACAAAAAAAACTGCAAAAAATTACCGTTTTTTTGAAAAAACACTCTATAAGCCTTGTAATATCGCAACATCATAGTAGTGCCAATCACCGCCAAAGCCGCAGTTATGGCGGTCTCAATATTAAGATGAAAATAGAAATACACCAATGCAACCGGGAGCAGCAACGCTCCTTGCAGTGCTATGAAGAAAAGTCGTGCACCTGCCCATATCATGCGCTGACTATCAGTAAAGTACACTGGCAGCACTAAGACCTCGAGCAGTTCGCATACCAACCTGTAGAGCAGGAATATCAGGAAGTATATGCCTATCAGTTGGTAGTCGCCCACGCTGAAATCTTCTCCGTCAGCAAGTTTATAGCGAGCCAGAGTATAGGTAAACAAGCCCATGAGCAGCACACCCTGCAGTGAGAAATACACTTGATAGCGCATCTCGCTCGATGTCTCACGCATTATGGCAGAATCCTCACGCGGTGTACGGAAGATGTTCTTCAACTGAAACCGCAAGAATCGCCAAGAGCGAGAAGCCGTGAGTATAGTAAGCAATATACAGATAAACAGTCCCATAGACAGAAAACTGTCGCTGGCAATGGTATATTCCACCGGCACGCCCACTACGCCATCGCGGACGGGCGGTAATTCCTCATGATAGTGCTGCGTGGTGCTCACATAAGAGTCAAACGTTCCTTTCCATGTTGCTTTCTTATGAAAGCCATTAAGTTGCAGTTCGGGCAGGCTGTCGCGCTGATACATGCCTGGCACCTCTGGCAGATTGTCGAAGCGCCATTTATGCACATGACCGGTATCTGCCACTGCCGATGCGGTGTCAGCAAACTCAGCGTTGGCTACGCTGTGGTGAGATATGGAATCCTGAGGGTTCAATATTTCTATTCGTCAATACTTCAGTTATACTACACGCCAAATTCCTTTTTGAACTTATCTACAAGGTCAAGCTTTTCCCATGTAAACAGTTCCACTTCCATCTCCTTTGTAGGGTGATAGGCAGAGGTGAACACCTTCTTGACGGTGCGTGGCATACGTCCCATGTGACCGTAAGCTGCTGTCTCGCTGTATATAGGCTGACGCAGTTTCAGTGTGCGCTCAATAGCCTTCGGACGGAAATCAAACAGTTGCTTGTTCTTCAGTTTCTCAGCTATCTCGCTGTCGGTATATTTTACATGGCTCTTGCCGTAAGTATTTACATATATGCTTACAGGCTCAGCCACGCCGATGGCATAGCTCAGCTGTACCAGTATCTCGTCACTTACACCGGCAGCCACAAGGTTCTTTGCTATGTAGCGTGCAGCATATGCTGCAGAGCGGTCAACCTTCGACGGGTCTTTGCCTGAGAAGGCACCGCCGCCGTGCGCTCCCTTGCCACCGTAGGTGTCAACTATTATCTTGCGACCGGTCAGACCCGTGTCTCCGTGAGGACCGCCGATGACGAACTTGCCCGTAGGGTTCACGTGGTACTTTATCTCTGTGTCAAAGAGTTTCAGCATATTCTCGTCCTTCAGCTGCGCCTTTACGCGAGGAATTAGGATATTGATAACGTCCTCTTTGATTTTGGAGAGCATCCTGTTGTCTTCGTCAAACTCGTCGTGCTGTGTTGACACTACAATAGTATCAATACACTGAGGCACACCGTCATCGCTGTATTTTACCGTAACCTGAGATTTGGCATCAGGGCGGAGATATGTCATGACCTTGCCTTCCTTGCGTATTTCGGCAAGAGTCTTCATTATGAGATGTGCCAAGTCGAGTGTTACCGGTATGTAGCGGTCTGTCTCGTTAGTGGCATAACCAAACATCATGCCCTGGTCGCCGGCTCCTTGATCCTCCTCCTTCTCGCGTGACACACCTCTGTTGATGTCGCCGCTCTGCTCATGTATGGCAGAGAGCAGTCCGCAAGAGTTGCCGTCAAACTGGTACTCTGACTTGGTATATCCTATACGGTTGATTGTCTTGCGAGCGATGGTCTGCAGGTCAATGTATGCCTCTGATGTCACCTCGCCCATGAGCACTACCTGACCAGTAGTAACGAACGATTCTATGGCGCAATGCGATTTCTCATCGTATGCCAGGAACTGGTCGAGCAACGCATCACTTATCTGGTCGGCTACCTTATCTGGATGGCCTTCTGAAACTGATTCTGAAGTAAAGAGATACATTCTAATTAGTAATTAAGAATTAGTAATTTTACAATGTAGCCTCCTTAAATGGGGCTAATATCAAATAAATCCTGCATACGCAGCGCACCTCAATAGAAAAGACCTCCTATTAAGAATTATGAGTTATGAATTATGAGCATCCCCCTTGTTCGAGCGACTCATAAATCATAACTCACAACCTAATAATCAGCGAAGTAGAACTTCAGCCTTTTTTACTTACGCAGACCGAGAGCCTTGATGATGGCGCGATAGCGGTTGATGTCGCGATCGTAGAGATAGTCAAGCAGAGCACGACGCTTACCTACGAGCTTTGTCAATGAGCGTGCTGTGCGATAGTCTTTGTGATTTTTCTTCAGGTGCTCAGTGAGGTGCTTGATGCGATAGGTGAAAAGAGCAATCTGGCTCTCTGCAGAACCTGTGTCTGTTGCCTGCTTGCCATACTGGCCGAAGATCTCTGTCTTCTTTGCGCTGTCTAAATACATTTTATTATTCTTTGCTTTTTGCTGTGACTGTATGAGTAATTTTAATTACATTACATCCTTCAGATGCCCCCGAAAACCCAGTCACCAAGCCCTCTGGCATCATTCAAATGCAGCTCTATGTCTCAAAAGCGAGTGCAAAGGTACTGCTTTTTCTTGAATTGCAGAAATTTAGAAGGATATTTCTTTTAAATGTTAAATATTTTTAACTAATCGCTTGTTTGGTTTTTTGTAATTGAAATTTGTTGTTGAATCTACGCTTTTACTTTTAGGTGGGTTCTATAAATTAGCTTTGACAGATTTTCGGATTTCTTTCGAGGGCAGAGTGTCAGCAGATGAGGGAGCATAGCGGGCTATGTGACCAAAGATGCTGACAGTATGCACCGAAAGAAAACGAAAAGATGGCATTGCTCTCCCTCGGGAAACGAGGGAGTCGGAGGGAGTTGGTCAACCCCACACTTTAAGTATAACATTACGGTGGTAATTTATAGAACCCACCTTTATATATTTGTATATGAAATGTCCTTCAAACTGCAAAGTTACTAAAAAAACAATTCACTGCATCTTTTACCAGAAAAAACATAATAGGAAATTTATACGCAATATCAATTTAGTCCTATTTTGTTTACTGCCTTACCCTAGTTTTCCTTGCGATATTCAGGAAAACCTTCCCGTCGGTTTCGTACAGCGCAATCTTCGTGCAGACATAACTTGCTGATACTCAGCATAGGCATCTTCGGCAAAACAAAAAAGTGATAGTTTTTACCGCGTAAAAGCTATCACTTTGCGTTGTCAAAGCTATCACTTCACGGTCTGAAACCATAGCTTTGACACTCAAAAAACTGTCAAATCATTCCAAGGGGTACCTCCATGTGTCAATAAAAGTATGAGAAACTCCCCTCAGAAGTCTCTTCTGTCTTCTGGTTTGCGTTTTTTCGTCAGGCTTTTTGAAAGAACTTGATGACAAAAACGTCCTGTCCGACAGTGCCTGTGTCTGTTGAAATATGAGAGGGGCACATACTTTTTTCGGGGGCTAGTCCTCATCATTGTCACCTACGGAGATGACGCTCTTTTTTTTGAATTCATTTACTTTGTATTCCTCCCCGCTGGCTGCCAGTATGGCGGTTTTAGTATTGATGCGCACGAAGCGCGCGAAGGGGCTTGTGTATGTCTTTTTCATCATTTTATAAGTGTTGTTCCGAGTTTGATGTCAATTGTGTTGGTTGAACTTTCTACCCAGTCGCTTGTGTCAAGTGGTATAATGGCAGTTGTCTGTGTCTGACCTGCAAAAGCGTATGTCACCTCCAGATATACGCCCGTCGTGCCGTCTTTCGCGCGTTGCTGCGGTATCATGAACAGATAGTTGCTGCTGAGGGACTGAGGAGTTGTGGTTACGGTGATGTCGGCATCGTTCAGCGTGTAATAGTTCGACTCGCTTAGCTCCTGCCAGCCTGTGGCGAAGTAGTATTTACCCTTGCTATATACGTTGTGCAGTACTATGCTGCTAATCGTCAGCGGTGTGTCGCTGAGCTGTGCCTTCAGTTTGTCGTTCATACAAACGCTGAACTCTACGGCTGCGCAGGCATGGTCGAAGGTTAATGATACCTTTCCGTTCCTGTCGCTGTATGCCACGTTGTTGGTGGCCACAAGCAGGTCGTGCTGTGTCGAGGCGTTCTCTGGAACGGTGTAGCTTACGTAGGGGTTGCCGCCGTTGTAGTAGTATGTGCCGCCAGTGTAGGCATAGAACGGTACGACGTCATTATTCCCTGCACCTGACGGCCATGATTTTGGAGATATAGTCCATTTATCACCGGACTTGGTTATCGCGTATGCGGATACAGTTCCGCTATACACACCGCTCATAGAGAAGTTGCTGAGTGTCTGGGTAGTAGTGATGGCGGCACGTGTCATGCCTACCTCTACGCTGATGGGGCGTTGTGGGGCGGCTGGTACCACGTTGTCATCATCTGACGAACAGGCTACGAGCAGTCCTGCTGTCAGAACAAGTGTCATGAGTGTTTGTTTGTTGTTCATCTGTTTTTTTATTGTAATTGTAATTATTACCCCAGTTCGGGATAAGTATTTTAGTTTTTTAACGAACGATATATCAAGATAACTGCCTGATTATTTGCAAAATATCGATATTTTTAGTAACTTCGTAGTAGTAAACAGACAATGAAACTAAAGAATACTAAAGAATATCGCTATGATTACCGAGGACAAAGTTACAGAAATTTTTTGTATTATCGATGAATTTTGCAAGTTTTTTTTGAGCAGGAGAATAAAAAAATATTGATATATGTTAATTATTTGCAATATATAACAGAAAAATTAGAACTGTTTACTTGCAGATGAGAAAAAAAAAAATAAATTTGCAAGACACAAAATGCGCATCCGACAAACTTAAATTGAAGGAGAATTTTACTACGATTATAAGAAAAACATACATATTATACATCTTTTTATTCTTGTGCTACGCGACAACGGTAAGTGCCGATGTCAATAGCATGGTGACAAGAGGCAGCGTAGAACACGATGGCGATTCTGCGTTTGTCTTTCTTACTCTTAATCCTGATGAGATAGATGTAGGAGACAAAGAGGTTCTCTCTATCAGACCAAGACTTGAGGGACGCGGAGGACAGAGAGTTGACCTGCCTGCCATTCACGTTATGGGGCGTCATCCATACTATCGTCATATTCGCGGACAGGAATTGCCAAACTCCAAGCGTGGGGATAAGTTCTTTTGGATAAAATATTGCTACAACAAGGAAAACAAGCTCTATATGCAGGGTGTGCCTTTCCAGGCATGGATGGACAGTACGTCGCTCGTGGTCACAATAGAATCGGCTGATACTTGCGGCGGAATACAATCCACTACTGCTACGGTGATGCAGACTGCCAGCAGAAAACAAATACTTGTGCCGGCACCTTTGATAGAAGAAAAGTTGCAGTTGACCGGTACGGCGAATATTCAGTTCCTTAACAACGATACTCATCTGCTACCAGGCTGGCAAGACAATGAGAATGAATTGCAGAAAATTCTGAATTCACTGAATCAGGCGTTGAACGATACAAGTGCTACGCTTCTCAAACTTCATCTGCATGGCTATGCCTCTCCTGACGGTCCTTATTTCAATAACAGACGATTGGCAAAGGAACGCACAGATAGCGTGGTGGCATATATTGTGGAGCATACGAAGATACAGGCTGAAAGAATTGATACTAATGCTACGCCGGAGGATTGGACGGGGTTGCGCCGGTATATAGAACAGGCTTCCGAGGTGGATTTGCCAAACAAAAATGCTCTGTTGCGTATTGCAGACTCGGCTCGTGATCCGGATAGCAGGGAGGGGGCCATGCGCAGATACTCTAAGGACTTCGCATATCTGTTGGAACATTGTCTGCCGCGCTTGCGTCGAACGGACTATAAGATAGACTATACTAGTCATCATCTCGTTGAGCAACCTCCTGTCATCGACTCCGTCTGGCACATGCCAGTGTCAAAGAAGAAACTGATGCAGGAGCCTATAACGGACAATTCGTTCTTGCCAATTATTGCACTGAAAACGAATATGCTCGGTGACGTGCTCATTACGCCTAACATTGAAGCAGAATTGCCTCTCGGAAAGAAAAACAAATACAGTCTGATGGCTGAGTTCTGGATTCCTTGGTATGTTTGGCACCATAACAGCCGCGCATACGAGATAATGCTCTTCGGAGCGGAACTGAGAAAATGGTATGGCAAATGCCGTGACCGCAACCGCCCGCCGCTTACAGGGTTCTTTGCCGGTGCATACGCTGCCGGTGGCAAGTATGACATAGAGTGGAACTCCGTGGGCGACCAGGGGGAGTTTTTCAGTCTCGGACTCTCTGCCGGTTATTGCTGGCCGGTTGCACGCAGGCTGAACCTTGAACTGTCGGGCAGTATCGGAGCAATCTGGGGACCGCGTCGCCACTATAACGGTGAGTTTGACGACACCCACCTTATATGGAAGTATAACTCCAGTATCTTCTATGCCGGACCAACGAAGGTGAAGTTCTCTCTCGTATGGCTCATGGGCAATAAAATGAAGACGTTTGACAAGAAGTGGAAAGGAGGTGTGGCGGAATGAGAATAAAGACAGCCTTGATGATGGCTATTGCGTTCTTTGTAATGTTTATATCTTCTTGCCGCCGCCCGCTGGAGGTCTATTACTGGGACCATGCGCTGGTGAAGATTGAGGTGGACTGGATGGCTAAGTACGGCACAAAGCCTAACGGCATGACTCTGTACCTGTATGACGGCGACGGGAAACTCATCAAGGCCTACCCGCCTACGAACAACGTGGACGTGATGTACCTTGAACTCACCCAGGCAGGAAAATACAAATACCTCATCATGAGCAAGAGCGTGAGCGAGTATGAGGAGCAAGGCACAATGTCGTTCTTTGACATAAACGATTTCAACGGTTTCACAGCCCGCGCCAACGAGGGCGTCAATATGTCAAGGCTCAGGACAAGAGTCGAATATGACACGGAGATGAAGGACTTCAACTATATGCAGGCACCTGAGCAGTTCGCCGCCGTGGTTGACAGTTTTGAACTGACACAGGAGATGCTGGAGGAACACCTTCACTTCATCGACTACCGCGATGATGCCACACGCCAGACCAACATCTGCATGGTGCGCCACGTAGAGCCAGAGCGTATGGTGACAGACATCCACACACAGATACGCGTGGGCGGCATCGACAATGCACTTGGATGCACGGCGGCTCTCGAGGGAATGGCAGACGGCTGCTATATGTGCAAGGTATGGAGAACTACAGACAAGGGTACTCTCAACCTCAACTCATGGAAGGGACTGACCGATGCGAACGGCAAACTGACACGAGCCGACAACGGAGACGGTTGGATATACTGCGACATCATGACCTTCGGACTGCCAGACGGCACCGAGCCTGAGGACGCGCGAACGCCCGAGAGCCTGAAACTGACACTCTGCTTCACCCTGCGTGACGGTTCCACACGGGTATATTCATACAACGTAGGCAAGACGGATAAAGAGACGGGGCTGAAACTGTACTACGAGGGTTATGAGGACGGTCTGTCCACGCCTGTCACCAAGGAAGACGTACGCCGCCACATTGACCTGATAGTCGATATACCTGACTATCCCATACTCCCCGACGTGGAGGAAAGCAAGATAGGAGCCGGCTTCGATGCCATAGTACTCGACTGGGACGACGGCGGTGTGATAGACCTCGGGAACTTCTGATAATGCAGAATGCAGAATTCATAATGCAGAATGCAGAATTAGAAATCAGCAATTATTGTTTGGTGGGCAGCAGTTTCGCTGCTGCATATACCATCTGGACAAACGCCAAAATAACTAAGAAATAATTCATTAACCACTAAAAGCAGAAAGGGAAATACCAAGAAACAGACATTAACTGAAAGGAAACAAGAAAACAAAGCTAAAACAATGAAAAGAGATTAAAAAGAAGAAAAACTTAAATCTCAAGAGAAAGAAACAAAAAAGAATATTAACTTAGTAAAACCGTAAAATTATGAAAAAACTATTTATCTTCGCAACAGCAGCCATAGCATTTGCAAGCTGCTCAGAGAGCGACCTTGGTAACATTGCACAGGAGAACACACTGGAGCAGGCTACCGCAGTGAGCTTCGGCACCTACATGGGTGAGAGTGCCACACGTGCAGGAACGACAGGTTCTATCACGACAGAATCATTACAAACTGGTGGTACACATGCTACAGACGGATTCGCAGTATTTGCATTCAACACCGGTTCTTCTAACTGGGCAACAGCCGGTTCATCTACCGCTCCAAACTTCATGTATAACCAGCAGGTAAAATACAGTGGCAGCACCTGGACTTACGATCCTATCAAGTATTGGCCTAACGGTATTGACGCTGCTAATGCAGAAAACACCCCATCGAATACTGCTACTGACGGAGACACTCCTAAACTCAGTTTCTTTGCATACGCTCCCTATGTGGCAGCAACCGCAAGCAACGGCGTAGTCACACCTGCGGAAAACGGTATCATAGGCCTGACTGCCAACAACGTAAACGGTGATCCAAAGGTTACATACAAGTTCAAGAGTGGCAGTCTGAAAGAAGCTGACAATGTTGACCTGCTCTGGGGTCTGGCTGGTGCTACAGGTTACTCTCAGGCAAACGGCACAGATATTTCCGACCTGACAGTAGGAACTAACTACAATGTAGATATTACAAAGACTAATACTGACGAAAAGATTAAGTTCTATTTCAAGCATGCCCTTGCTAAGATTGGTGGTGCTACAAGCACAACTACTTCTGGTCTGAAGGTTGTTGCAGACATTGATGACAATGGCAGCGGACTGACAGGTAACGGTTCTGTTGACCCTAAGACACTTATCACAATCAACAGCATCACCATTGCCAACGGTACATCAGGCTCTACATCTACAGTCAAAGGTGGTGGTGTGTTTGACATCGCTACAGGAACATGGGACTTGACTACTGAGGCTTCTGACCCTATCGAGTTCTCTAATGTATATAAAAGCGATGATGAAACCACCAGCAAGAACGCAGTTATCTGGGAGCCGGCAACCTCACCGACATACAACGGAGGCTGGCCTATTGCTGGCGTTCAGACAGGAACAGCACAGAATGTATTCTCTGACGTAACTGACGCTATCTACGTTATTCCTGGAGCAGAACAGACTTTGACCGTTACCGTGCAATATACCGTTCGCACGAACGATGCTAACCTTGCAGCAGGCAAGACTGAAGTGGTACAGACTATTACAAACAATGTCAACATCGGGGCATTGGAGTCTAACAAGGCTTACACTCTTGTAATGCACCTCGGACTTACCTCTATCAAGTTTGCCGCTGAAGTAGCCCAGTGGAACTCTAATGATGGTGAGACTCCAACCGAGACTACTCCGTCAGTTATCTGGCTGCCATCTAACGTAGTTCCAACTCCTGTAACTCAAGCTCCTTAATATAGTTACTATAATCACTATAGCTACTATAGTTACTATAGCCACTATAAAACTATAAAAATGAAATGATGAGAAAAGAGAATATTCTTTTCATAGCTCTTACCCTCTGCGCAGCTCTCACCATGGGGAGCTGCTCTGAGGATACCACAGGTGACTACCAGCCCTCTGACAGGGGGCTGGCTGTCACCTTTGATACATATATAGGCACACGTGCCGGCGCGACGGGTGCCCTGAATGACATCACCGCCCTGCGCGAAAGCGGTTTCGGAGTGTTCTCATTCTACACGCAGAACAACACATGGGAGGACAACCAGTCCACCCTTGCGCCAAACTTCATGTATAACCAGCAGGTAAGCTGGACCGATACCGACAACGACGGTCTCGACGACTCATGGACATACAGTCCCCTGAAATACTGGCCCAATGACAACAACCCTGCCGATGACGGCACAGCCGCTGGCTCACAGCCACACAGCTATCTGTCATTCTTCGCGTACGCACCCTACACAGCTGCAGAACCAAGCAGCGGCACAGTGCTCGGCGAGGACGGTTCGGTGCTCAGCAGTTCCGCTGCTGTGACAGAGAAAGGAATAGTATCACTAACATCTAACACCACACAGAGCGCGCCAAAAATCACCTACAGATGGAGCGCCGACTTAGACAACCAGGTAGATTTGCTCTATGCACAGCCACAGACTAATCTCTACAAGACAAAAGACACTCATGAGGGCTACACCAACGGCAATGTACTCTTCACCTTCAAACACGCACTGACGTGCATAAACTTCACGGTGCAGCGCGTCTATGACGATGAAAACAACCCTAATAGTTTGGTGGGCGGCAGTTCAGCTGCAGCATCAGACACGCGCATCTTCGTCAGTTCACTGCAACTGACACCTACGGCCGCCATGCCGACATCAGGCACGTTCAACCTTGCCACCGCCACATGGGAAAGCACTGCCAACACAGGCGGCGATGCCACCATCAGCATATCGGCAGACAACATCAACAACGACATCAGCGGCACGCTATCAGACGATGCCGACGACATAAAGACGAAAGAACTCAACAAATACGCCACAGGTCTCCTTGGAGTAACCGAGACAGCGGTGCCACTGCTCAACTCTAACCGCACCGTCATGGTAATGCCGGGAGACAACGCATCCTTCGACATTGACATCACCTACTCTTTCATAACCAAGGACAACGAGCTCGCCCTCAGCAATCTCACCGACTACCAAGGCAACAAATACGGCCGCATAGTCAACAGAGTGAGCAAACCTGCCGTTGAGATAGGCGACCTCCAGCCAGGCAAGAAATACGATGTATTGATAAAGATAGGCGTAGAGGAAGTAACCTTCGAGGTCATCGGCGTAGAAGACTGGTATTTCCCCATGCGCTTCACACCATCCACAAGCGACTACAGCGACGGCGGTGAGTCAGAGCTGATAGGCAACGAACAGTAAGGAATTGTGATAACAGCTATAGCCACTATACCCACTATAGTAACTATAGTATCTATAAAAACTATAGCTCCTATAAAAGATAAGAGAAAATGCTAAGAACAAGAACCACATATCTGCTCGGCATCATCGCTGCGCTTAGCATCGCTTCCTGCAGCGACGACATCTTCCCCACCGCCGCAACTGCAGGCAGTGAGGAAGGCATCACTTTCACCATGCACACCATGGAACTGGAGCAAAGCATTCTCAGCGGTGCCACACGCGCCTACACCGCCGCTGACTTCGATGCCACCACAACCACCTTCAACGAGACAGGAGGAACAACTGCGAGCCAACTCTCTTCCCACATCCCTCATCTTTCTTCCCTGTCACTCCAGTCCCTACCATACCCCGCCATAGGCGAGCACAGCACAGGCACAACAGCCGCAACCCGCACCGCCGCTTCCGGCATAGCCTCAACCGATGATTTCCACGACGACATCAGCCTGTGGGGACACATCAATGACGGAACGACACTGATAGAGGAGCAGACACTGACACGCGCCAACTACTGGCGCTCAGGTGTACGCTGGCCTTTCGAGAATACCGGCACCATGCTCTTCCACGCCATAGCCCCGGCCACCTCCGAGGTAGAGGTGCTGACCATCAACAGTGCGTCATACAGCGCACTCACCTTGCACTATATAGTAGATGAGGACCGCACCAACCACTGCGACCTGCTCTACGGCACATCCGCCGCAGTGAGCATAGACACCAAGACCATAAAGACCGATGAGGACGAGCAGACATATCCCGAGGGCGACCTCAACGTTGACCTCTCCTTCAAGCATATCCTCTCAGCCGTGCGCATAGCACAGGGCAAACTGCCCGAGGGCTGGATTATCACCGGCGTAAGAATAAAAGGAGTAAAGAACGAGGGCAGCTATGACGGCTCTGCATGGAGCAGCGTCACAGGTAATGCCGAGATACCAGTAATAGAGAGCGAGTCACAGACCGACGGCGGCATAACCACGTGGACCAGCACCGTCGGCTCCACACATACCTCCACCGCCTACAGCCCCGGCACAAATGTTTTCATTGACGGCGGCGCACTCTTCATGATGCCGCAGTCTCTTTCTGACGCCACGCTGGAGGCAGACATTCTCATTGGCACCAGCAATGGCGAAGGCGGATACACATACGAAGAAAAGCCGCACACCATCTCCGCTTCCCTCACCGGCACATGGCAGCCCGGCTTCCAGTATATCTACAAGATAACGGTAGGCGAGATTTCTACTGACGAATACCAGATATTCGGCAACGACATCAACTACAAACACGACACGCAAGCCGCCACGCAGCAACTGAAAGTGACCAGCTACCGCAAGTTCATTGACTATAGTTCCTCGGCAAGCGGCTCAAGCATAGACTACGACGCATACTCCGCCGCTACTGGCGACAACCAGACGAATCTCGCCGCACGCATCAACGCCCACGCCGTGAAATGGAAGGTGGAGGGAGTGTATAGCGATGCCTCTTGTGAGACACCTGATAATCCAGGATGGCTGACGTTCCAGAACTCTTCTACCGCTACAATCTCTGCCGTCGGCATGATATGGGACGGCGGTTTGAACCAGCAGAAGATAAAGGCGGCGTTCTCTCCTCAGGCATACACTAACAGCTATAACCACACAGAAACACTCAAGAACAACCGCACGTCATCAACCTCCAGCGGCGCTAACGTCATACACTATGGCACACATGGCATAGACCTCTCTAAGGTCAACAGCAACCTAGTGGCATATACAAGCAGCGAGACCGCCAACTGCTACATCGTCAACCGCGCTGGGCAGTTCTGCTTCCCAATGGTAGAGGGCAACACCAACACCGAAGTGACAGGCGTTGACCATGTAGGCATACTATGGCAGAGCAGCACCTCACCTGCATTGATAAGCAAGGTATCAACCATCAGCAAGAGCGTACTGTCATCACCTTACGACAACTCCACCGACTACATCTCATTTAATATAAACAACGCTGACATTCAGCAAGGCAACGCACTCATAGCCGCCTACAACAGCAGCGACAAAGTACTATGGACATGGCACATCTGGGTGACTGACCAGGTATTGACAAATGACAACATAAACGATGGCAAGACACGCAACAGCATTACGCTGACCAATGCCTCTGGCGCCGACTACAACGTGATGCCCGTACCATTAGGATGGGTGGAGACGGAAGCTGACTACGGCATCTACTCCCACCGCTCCGCATACCTGAAACTGCAGCAGGTGGATAACGACGGCAACGCCATAGGCTCTTCCGCCGTGGTACACATAGAGCAGCATGCAGCGCAAGACCTCGAGACAGGCACCTGTCCCTTCTATCAGTGGGGCAGATTCACGCCGCTCCCCTCTGACGGCAGCGTTACGTCAAAAGACATAACGATGGTGGCAGAGGCTGTGACCTATTCCCAAAACTCCGTGCGCGTAAGCGGCGAGAACTACTGGTTCAACACCGCTGACAACCGTTGGGGCGGCGACGCCACAGGCACCGCCACTACAAAGAGCAAGTACGACCCCTCGCCCATAGGCTACAAGGTAGCACCGAGCAGTGCCTTCACAGGACTCAAACGCACGAGGGTGGAAACCAATAAATCTGATTATGGTGCCATTTTCTACACCAATGACAACAGTGATGACACACAGACCATCTACATCCCCAAGACCGGCTACTGGAACTGCGCTCAGACCGAAGGCACGGCAGCCGTCAAGTTGAATCCGAGCAAAGGCTGTTTCTGGACCTCCGACTACGATTCCACACAACCAGCCAAAGGCTACTCGCTATACATTGACCCTGCCTCAGGACTGGTGAATGAAAGTGTAGCCGAGAGCAACCACATCAAATTCACCGACCAGCACAATAACATAGACGGTCTGGCTGTATGGCCGATGAAAGAATAAAGAGGAATGAGAGATGAGGGATGAAGGATGAAGGATGAAGGATGAGAGATGAGGGTTTATTAGAAGAAGAGGAAAGCAATATATATGAAAAAAAAATATAGCGACATAAGGACCGACACGCACAGACTGAAGACAACGGCAATGACCATTGCCACCGCAGTCATACTCACCGCCTGCCAGAGCGAGGGCGACGACCTCGGCGCAAGCCCGGGCAATGGCGCTGGCAGCAATGCCGATGCTGCCGTCACTTTCGCCGCATCTACCATAAACGCCACAAAGCAGACACGCGCCAACAGCACGCTCGTAGATAGCGGCAGCAACCTGCCGCTGACAGAGGAGACAAAGCACCATGCGGGTATCTTCGGCTATTATACCGGCAGCAACAACTATGACAACAGTACTGCCACTGCCAACTTCATGTATAACCAAAAGGCTGCGGTAGAGGCCGGCACATCTGACAGCCGACGCTCTCTCACTTACTCCCCCCTCAGGCTGTGGCCTAACGACGGTGGCAAATTGTCGTTCTGGGCATACTATCCCTACAGTGCCACCAGCGAGACTGTCAACAGTGCCGGCGACAACGGCATAGGCATCAGCACCGCCGGCATAGGCGAGAGCATGGGCATGGGCAGCATCTTCTTTCAGGTGCAGGAGCAGAGCAGCGAGCAGGTGGACCTGCTGGTAAGCGAACTTGAGGCAGACAAGACAAAGCCGAGTGTCGTTGACGGCACACCAGAGCCGGTACAGTTCCGCTTTCACCACGCACTGGCACAGGTGAGGCTGTATATCAAACTCAACTTCACCAGCGATGAATGGGAGTATAAAGACGAGGACGACAACGGTACGCCCGACGTTGACGCTGACGGCTACCAGATACTGAAGGATGCGGAGACCACCGTGCAGTTTGCCAACGTATATACCGAGGGAACAATGACACCTTCTCCCGTCTATACCACTACGAGTACCGCCGAGGCACCGCTATGGACCACGTCAGGCACCCTTGGCACAGTACTGATAAACAACTACGACCACAGCGGTGTACACATCAACACCAAAGGCGAGCTTGCCACGGCAAGCAGCAGCGTGGCGCGCGCCGACCGTCTGCTCATGATACCACAGGACATCACCGACCGTCAGGCGGCACACATCATCACCACCGTGACACAGGCTGGCAAGACAGCCAAGCTGACCATCAACCTGCAGGGCATGGAGATGAAGTGGCGCGCCGGTTACATCTATTCATACGCCTTCACCGTCACCCTCGCCCCAGGTGAGGACGTGGTGGCAGGTCCGAGCCTCATCACCACCGTCATTGACGAAAGCCAATACACCGAGCAGTGGTAGTGACGGAGCAAGTTATGAGTTTTGAGTTTTGAGTTTTTATTACGAGCCTATGAAAAATAATATACATACTACACATATTATGCGTAAGACTATTGTCTCACTCCTGCTGTTTGCCGGCATCGCACAAGGAATGTGGGCGGCAAACACCTACTACATCATTGTGAATGGGAAAGGGGAGACCGTTGTCAGTTCTGACAGTACCAGCGGCAAGGGACTAAACGCAAAGCTGCGCAGTCCTTATGCTACTAACTACAGGTATTATGAGAGTCTGACAGACGCTCAGGCTGACGCTACAAGCAACACACGCACCAATGTCATAACAAACGAGAATGACCTAGTCACCACTGACAAGATATACTATGTACGCTATGACTATCAGACCTACAGCGGCTCAGGTACTGCACTCGACCTTAGTGGCAGCACTTGGTACACCATCAAGGCGAACACACGCTATATGTATCTGAATACTAACAATTCATCTCTGCCCATAGCCTCTACTACATCAGAAGATGATATAGCATTAAAGCAGTATCACTGGAAAGTCGTGGCAGAGACCGATGGTCAGGGAAATCCTGACCCTTACAACATCAAACTATATAACCGCGCCATAGCAACCAGTAATCCCGACTATGTATTGACAGGTGTCAAAACAACAGGCGGAACTACTTTAGACAATAGCGGTGTCAACAACAAGACTGCAGTTTTATACTGCAAGGACGACGGAACGACAGAAAACGCAGGGCTGACCTTCCAGCGTTTCATACTGACACAGGCATCAGGGAAACAAACAACATGGCAGCTGATAGGTGTATATGAATACCCGGAACTCAACGGCAGTCCTCAATATTATACCGACATTAATAATCCTAAAAGTAAGTATACTGCACAATATCACTACATACGTGACGACAATCCCGTCAATGCAACCAGAGTATGGAATAGCCAGGATGGATATGACAACTCACAACTCACCATTACTGAAGCCCCTGCTCTTTCTGTAAGCTGTACATATCACCTTATAAATCTTGGCACCGACGGCACGGGAGTGAACCGCAGGGAGATATTATACTATACTACAACCAACAATGGCACACTGACAGCCTCGCTTGACAATACTTATCGCAGTCCCCTCGTGCAAGAATACCGTTACTACAAGGCATCAGCGGTTAGTGTGGACGGCAGTGGTAACTATACTATAGACACCAGTGGTGCTGAGTGGACGGAGGGCAGCACCATAGAAGACGATGTGGAACACGTATATGTAACCTACGTATATGACGCCTCGTCAGCCGCGGTGAAGTTGAACAGTCTGTCACACTATAACGTAAAGATAAATGGCAAATACCTTCGTGCGCGAGACCGTAGTGTATTAGATAATGAAACAGAAAATTATGCTAGTGACTGGTCTGCCGATGTCTATGCGTCATCTTTGACTGGTACTTACGAAAAGGCCAACGGAGAATATCTCACAAAGTCAAACTATTGCTGGGCATTGGAAGGCAATGACCCATACTATATAAGGCTGTTTCCTGCAAAATATCCGAACTACTACCTCGCCCCTTGTAGTACAGATGGCACATCAAACCGATACTACCGACTGTTCAAACGTACGTATAGCAGTGTAGCAATACCAGCCTACTCTATCTTTAGTAATGAGAACGGGGGCTATGAGTTGAGGTTCATGAACTCAGACGGCACGTTCTACAGTAATGAAGAATACCTGGCACAAAACACAAGTTCCAAGAATTATCCTGATAGAAATGAGGTAACAAATACTTCTACTACTCAGCGACAGATATTGCTTACACCAGTGTATATGTATCATGTGGTGAACAAGCAAGGCAATGTGGCTATATCTAAGCGTGACGAGTCATTGGGAGCTACGCTGTCAATTCCTGCAGACCTGAAATCACCTTACATCCCCACGGCAGGCAACTACAAGTTCTTCAATACTCAGGCAGAGGCGTATGCTTACAGCAGCGCCGCCAATGCCACGGCACGTAGCACGGCAGCGGCGGCAGCCATTACCACCTCGGCAGAGCTCGCTGGCACTGAAATCTACATTGGCTACTACTACGACGAGACAGAGAAGCCAGATGCCCTGCCCGACCTCAGCGGCTCGGTATATTACCAGATGAAAAACATGGATAACAACTACCTGCGCCTCAATGACAATGGTACACAAGCCATAGGAACAACAACCAACAGCACCGCTAACGCATGGCTGTGGAGTTTTGCCAACAACGACCCTTACAATATCTCCATACACAACAAGGTGGGAAAGGTGGGCTATTCCTCTCTTTCAAAACTTAAAGATGATTGGTATCAAAACATGGACTGCGGCAACAGCGTGCCGTCAGATAACAACGGGTCATACATCATGCTCACCGATCCTAACACGGGTTACTACGACTTGGCGCAGACCCGCGCAGCATATACAGAGACAGGCAGCTGGGCGTACATTGTGTATCTTGGCATTCACAATGACATTGGGCGCGCCACACGCAATAACAGCGAGACGAGTGCGCGCTACGTTACCGATCGCAATCTTGCGCGCTGGCAGTTCACCTCTGTGGCAATGGGTAAGTTCCGCTTCGTGCTGCACAAACACGTGACAACAAAGGGAGAGACTCTACAGGCCGATGCAGTGACCGACTATGGCTCTTCTACCAACACCATAACACTGCCTACAGAACTGGTGCGCAAGTATGCCAGCTCTGACGGACTGTTCTACACCACTTATACCAACGGCACATTCTCAGGCAACTACACCACGTTCAAGGACATGTGGACCTACGGCACTCATGCCACCCCCGAAGACATTGGCGGTGATGACGACTATGTGACCATCCACGTGGACTACACCACCTCCATGCCATTCACCACCAGTGCGACATATACCGATGCCACATGGTACCGCCTGACGATGAACAATAAGTATATGTATCTGTACTCTGACCAGAAAATCACCTATAATAACAACGAGAACATCGGCACAGCCTACCAATTTGCAGTGACGGGCGACCCTTACGAACTGAAGATATGGAGCAGAGAGGCAGGTAGCGGCAGCCTGTACCTCGGTGTCCTCAACTCTGATTCTTCTCCAGCCGCCAGCGGCAATGCCATATACCCTATGGCAGACAACGGCGAGAACATAGTTACATGGGAACTTGTTGACTATACCGGCTACACAAATGAGCAGTTCCGTCTGCGTCAGTACGGCACCTATGCCTCTCCAATGTACTGCACGATGCCTGGTGGTTACGGCGACATGAAATACTCCAACGATCCGCAGAAAACGCAACTTGTGGCTATGCCCTACTACACATATACGTATAACATTGTGGATAACGAGGGACGCATAGCCATAAAATACACCCTGAAAACAGATGAGAAGCAGATGGCAACCAAGGCACTCGGCAGCGACTATACCTCAATACCCGAAGCCATACGCAGCCCGTACCTTGAGGGGGAGACCATAACCTTCTACGACACCTTCACCGAGAACGACCTCACGAGCCTTGAAGGACATGCCATAACCACGGCACCTGAGACTGACAATGCCGACATATACGTGCGCTACACCACATCGCAGCTGATAGTGAAGCCACTTCACCTGCGCAGGATACGCACCTTCAATATGCTCATCAATGGCCATTACCTGTATGACGACGGCAACGGCAGTCTCGTCAACGATGCCCTCACGGAGGATACAGCCGACCGCTCACACATGTGGTTTGTAGGCGGCAACGACCCTTATGCGGCAACTATAGAGAACCTCAGCAGCGGCAAATACCTGCGAAATGACGCTGGCACGCTGGTCTATGACTCCGAGACTGACGGCAACCGCTTCATAATAATGAAGAATGGTACAGACGATGACGACGCCCTGGTGGAGATGATGGCAGCCACCGGCGCAGACCTCTCCACTGCCAATTATCTCAGCATAGGACGCAATGCCGCTGCTCCTGCCATATACGGCAGCGACGTATATGAACACGATGCCACGCAGCTGCTTATACGCTTTGCACCTGCGCAGGTATTAGTGGTGTATGACATCATTGACAAGCAGGGACACATAGTAGTGGCAGACATACCAAATGAGAGCAGCGGCGCACCGCAGCTGCCCACGGCATGGATTAGTCCGCTGGCGAAGAACTACCGCTACTGGACCTACGATGACTTTGACACCGACGGCGTGACATTCACGCTGCACGGCAATCCTACGGAGGTACAATCCCTGTCAGAGACCACCAACGGCCACATCTACGTTACATACGATGCCAAGACAGAGGGCGACGAGGGCTATCGCGACATCAATGCCGGAGTGGACTATGCCACCCGCATGGCCCGCAGCACTACCGACAACACGCAGATACGCAACGCCGCACAGTGGGGCAAAATGTACAGGCTGGAGTTCACCTCCAGCCAGCCATACCAGCTGGAGAACGGCAGCGACTGGGAAGACACCAACATTACCGCCGCCGGCACGCACCTGTATCCGTACACCAACGGTGACGGTTCCTTCTACATATACACTGAGAACAGGTGGAACACGCAGAAAGACGCTGCGGCATCCACACGCACACGCTGGATATGGTATCTGCTCAGTCCCAACAACGACCCTTACCGCGTGATGATCACGTCATGGCAGAACTCTCATGCAAGGAGCGGAAAGAACTATTACTCTTTCTTCCACACATACTATGACGACACACTCGGCGAAGTGCTCACCAACAACGTCACCGACGACGAGCGCACACTCGACTCCCGTGGCAGCCGCATCCTGCCCACGGAGTACATGATACTCGGCGGTGACACCTCAGACGAGTACCTGCTCAAAACCTCTGAGACCATCAATGGCAGCCACCAGACAGTGAACAGCTTTGAGCAGTACTGGCGCAACAACCCCACGGTGCAGCGTAAGCTCGGCATGACCACTGGCTCCGGTGAACCTACAGCCGCACAGAAAGAGAGCCTCATCCCCACATGGCACAGCTACAACCACTATGTCAACTCCACTCCGTGGAACGGCGGCTCAAAGAGCTATAACAACGATGAGCACTGGTTCATGACGGTAAGAATGGGCACAGGCTCGTTCAAACTGCAGGAGACAGAGATGAACGCTGCCCTCATACTCGTTGACAATCACGGTTGGGAGGTTATGCGCCGCAACATCTACAAGAAAGACTCGCAGACAGACCTCTACAATGCCAGCAAGGAAGAGCTGAAGAAGTATGACAGTCCGATGGTGGCAGAATACCACTACTATATCAATGCCGGCAAGCTGGCAGGCTATCACAAATACACATTTACGGACAACAACCTGCTGCAGAGCGGTACATCGCTTGGCGATGACTACCCGCAGTCATATCAGGGCGGCATGATACGTGACCTGTACGTGACCTACACCGTCAAGCCAGAGTATGCGGAAGGCTACGACGCGGCCACGGGCAACGCCACGGCATACCTCGTACAGCAAGGCACCACCTATGCTGCTGCCGACGGCAGCAGCATAAGCGCCATCCCTGTGGCATCAACAGACCTCCTCACAGCAGGCGATGAGATGTTGTGGCTCTTGCAGCGCAACACCGACATTGACACTGAGATGGGCTACCGCTATGAGGGCGAGAGTGACGTGCCGGGTGACGCAGAGCCAAAGGACAAGGCCGGCACAGAGGCAGAATATACAGAGTCACAGCAAGGATTAGACCCCTACAACCTACAGCTGAGGAACAAGAAGACAGACGGGTATATGAACGTACAGAACATTGACGAGGTAAACGTCTCCGGCGGTTCGTTAGAGACCACATACAGCGGCACCATGAGCATAGCCCTTGTAAGCGACCCTCAGGCAAGCACCGCCACAGGAGAGTTCTATGACAACCCGTCACTGCGCGTCACCGGCTCCACCTTCATGGCCATAGCCGACGACAACGGCAACATACGCCTCATGCCGCGCTTTGACCACAGCCACGTAATGACCGGCCTCACCACGCTGGCTGCGCAAGACGCGGCAGCACCAGCCGGCGACGAGACCGCCGCGCGCCAGACCACACTCTTCAGACTGCCGGCGGAATACACATATATAATAATTGACAACGACGGTAAAGAGGCACTGCGCTTTACGTCGAAGGGCGACATAGGACCGAGGATGCAACCGCAATACACCAGTCCGTTTGCAAAGGACTTCACGTTCTACAAGTCTTCAACGCTGACTGACGGCGACGTGATTAACTCCCTCGCCCGTACAACACTCACCGACGGAAAGATATACGTGCGCTACGAATATGACGCAGTGGCCGACACGAGAGAACTGCTCAACGGTGCATGGCTGTCCACTCAGATTAACACGCAGTATGTGCAGTATGCCGACGGCGCGGTGAAGAGCGGCACTCACAACAGCAACGCAACTGAATGGCAGTGGCGACTGGTTCAGAGTTCGTCAGAGGCAGCCGACCCTTACAGCGTGAAGATATATAACCATACCGACATGACAAACCCTATGTCGGTATCTACACCAGACGGAGGCAGCGTCACCGCCAATGCAAGCGGAGCATATACACGCTTTGCCTTGCTACCGTGGAACGACGGCACGGAGACCTATGCGCTGGCACTCTGCGGTACGGAGACAGCTGATGCCTACTACTTCCTCAACGGCTCCAGCATAGCCACCGCCGCGACAACAGCGGCAGAGGCTGACTTCAAGACCAGCGGCACAATAAGCAACGCGGCAAAGGTTACATTCACCGACGACATAACCCCGTCAACGGTTACCTACAAGATTATAACCCACACGGGAAAGGTGGCACTGAGTGGCACAGATACTCCGGCATCACCCTATACAGCATCGTTGCCATGGTGGATGCAGTCACCGGCAATGCTCACCTCCGCATACGAATACTACGGTTCTGCCACCGGCAACGACGCTGACGGCTACACCGTGGCTCCTGACAGCAAGACAACGTCGCTGCGCACACTTGACGACGGCGAGACGGTATATGTGCGCTATCAGTATAACAACGACACACGCAAGCCAATAGACTATGGCAGCAACTTTGCCGGTGTGCGCAAAGGCACATCAGACTATCTTGACCTCTCAGGCAGCATAAGCAATTACCTGATGACCGGACCAAACTATTACTGGGATCGTCAGGATAACGGTGTCATGATTCTCCATTCTGAGGGCAATACCTCCTTGCAAAGGATAGGTCTGGCATGGCTCCTCACGGGTAACGATCCATACGAGATAACCATCACCAGTCTGCGCTATGACGACAACATGAAGATTACCGTGAAAGAACCCGCGGAAGCTGAAGGCAACGAGGCCGTAAAGATACTCACCGGCACTGACGAGGAGTATCGGTACAACACGTTTATGGTGCTGAAAAGTGATGACCAATACGAAGGACTTGTGCTTGCTGTGACAGGACGTGAGGACTTGTTCATGTACAGTAATGGCAGTAGCGGGGAATTCACACTTTACAAGAGTGCCGACTTGTATTCTACAAAGAGGAAGCAAAACACTTATGTAGTTGATAGCAAAATACGCTTCCAGTTCCAGCCAGCGATAGTATATCACGTTATCACCAATGAGGGCAAGACGGCAATGAAGGTTCAGTCAGAGTATAACGTCACAACCCTCTCACTGCCAGAGTGGGCACAGTCTCCACTGCTTCGCCCGACAGACTTCACGTATTACACCAGGCGGCCTACCGTGGATAACGGCACCATGACGCTCAACGGCACACAGATCGCCGCCGGTACAGAGATAGCCGACCTTTATGGTGTGACGGAGGGTGGTCAGGTGTATGTGCGCTATAGCTATGACCCGGCAAACAGTCCGTTTGACATTGCCGTAGGCTTTGATAACCATAGCGAGACCAAGCTTGACTTCAACAAACCTGAGAAACTCACGCTCGACGGCACCGTGTGGTATAACATGGCAAACATGCTGTCTCAAGGAAGTTCTGAAGATATACCAAAACTCTTTGGTACTCTCGTCAATGCCAACAACCAGCCTACCGACAGGTTCTCAGCAGAAACACTGGAAACTGTACTCACCAACTCCAGCTTGTCTAACAAAAAGTATCTGTGGAAACTGGATGGCAACGACCCATACGCCATACGTCTGTATAGCGCATATTCGGGCAACAAGTGTCTGTCGTCAACTAATGGATCTGACGTTTCTTTTGCTGAATACGGAGCCGATGGATACAGTTACCAGAGCTTTATGTTCTTAGGCTATGTAGGCAGCGATGAGAATGAGAGAAACAAGAGCAGCTACGCACTGAAACGCTGGTTTACGTTCATACCTACTGGATGGCTCACCAACGACCAGTACAAAATGTTGAACCTCTCTCCGCAAAATAACGGTATTACATACCTGTCTGCTACTTCTTATAGAAATAACAATGCATCTACATACTCCGCACGAATAGGCGCCGATGAGGTGGTGCAGCGCAGTTACATATCCTGTGGAGGACATACATGGAGCTATACCATAGAGTTCATCAAGGCTCCGTCTGAGCGCAACTACATCTTCCATGCCATGAACGCTGACGGCTCTGCTCTGACCAACACGTGGACTAAGATGATAGCCCGCGATATGCTTACGCCGGCAAGGCTCACGGATGACATGAGACGTATGTTCTGCGAGTATGAGCAGACGGCAGACACCTACACCGCCGATGGCACGGGCAGGTTCTACTCTGACCCTGCGTGCACGACGCTCATAGTGGGCGACGAACACGAAGGATTCTACCCTGAGATTGGCGCTAACGACACCTTCGACGTTTACTTCAAGTACCAGACGCTGGATAACGACGATATAGCAGCCACAGGCTCTGACTTCAGGTACAGCTCAACAACCGATATCAGCAACGACATAGAGAAGCACGCGGCTGACGCTAACGTGAAGCTTTATGATGTAGACACCGCTCCCGACGGACTGAAGGCTTCCTGGTATATGATGAACATCAACCTCAACGACCAGCACGGCACCAACCTCGGACGCTACTTCATGCGATACGAGCCTGACCTGGGCAACGAGGTACGCTATCTTACCGACACCATCATCAGCGACCAGGCCCCGAAGCACCAGATAATGAAGGCCATACAGCAGTGGAAAGGCAAGGAGAGCGACCCGTTCCAAGAGGGACGCTGGCTCTTCGCCTTCACCGGCGACCCATACACGCTGAAAGTGGTCAACATGCAGGCTTCGACGGCTTATGACGAGAATGGCAACGCATCGCTCGGAGCACTGAGCTACGTCACCGCCACGGCTGACGACAACACCCTGACGCAGCGCGACAACCCTATGCTCATACTGCCTGAGAGCGAAAGCACACGCAACGAATGGGGCATATATGACATAGGCAACGCAGAGGGCGGCTTCGCCCTGAACCTCAACAGCACCAATCAGGGCAACCAGACAGTTGACAGGCTCTACTGGTATTTCGACAACACGCCGCGCAGCCTCTGCGGCAATGTCATGGAGAGCAACACCACGTCGAACGCCATCAAGCTGCTGCCATACGAGCCGTGCGAATGGATAGACGAGGTGAACATACACATAAGGAAACTGGTAGGCGGTGCGTTTGACACCCAACAGAAGACCGACGGCACGCTGCTCCACGGCGACGACGGTTCATACACCGCCCTCAACTCACGCTACTACTCCGTGGGCGACAACTTCAGCGTGGACAACATACCTTACAACCTGAAGCGCCGCTTCTGCAAATATATCATAACCACCGTGGACGAGGATGGCGCGTACACAGGCGATGCCACCGACCAGTCATCAGCCGCGCTCACCAATGCCGGCGGCGACATATACCTGCGCTATGAGGTGACACCTTACGGACAGACACTCTTCACCACCCCTGAGGCTGCCATGAGCGACACATTGACCAACGTATGGTTCATGGACTTCCCGCTGGCCAACACCACCATGGCCGACTCATGCGGCATATATGGTCAGCACGCATACGTGAGCGAGACGGAGATACGCCTTGACAACAATACCACCACTCGACTCTACAACAGCACAACCAACCGACTGGTGACGGCTCCCGACCGCTTGAAGTGGTTCCTCGTGGGCGACCCTTACGCCCTGCAGGTATATAGCACCCACCGGTTGGCGGGCTACGGCACCAAGCCTCTGTGGCGCGTGTCAACGGGCGGCGAGGACAACCCCTACAACTGGCAGTACCGCAACGACTGCGCCGATCTCAACGGCGAGGACGACGTATGGTGGGAGATGGTTGACCCGATGGCCGGCGACGAAGACCTCTTCGCCCTGCGCTTCAAGGTGCAGGCCGACCACGCCATACAGTTCTACCAGGGTATGTACTACTACCTCAGCCCCATATATTCACGTCCTGGCTACTGGAACGCCAGCACGGAGAGGGAGGAGAACAAGGACGTGAACCTCAGCTTCTCATACGGCAACACGCTGACCACATACGACGGACACGCTGACTGGCATACCGCCAACGGCACCATGCAGGCCATACGCCTCGTGAAGCCGGCGAAGATATATGCCACGGTGCATGAGACAACCACCACCGGCACGGTGGTGACGCGCGACGAGCTGTCAGAGTACTACGGCGTAGGCGAGACCATCACCGACCTGCCGCAGCACCTGAAGCGCGCCTACTGCAACTACTTCACCAACAACGCCACGAAGAAGTTCTCATACACCATCAACGCACAGACGGGCAACCACTTCGACTGCGCATACACCGTGCAGAGCATCAACCCGTTCTATGAGTCGGCAGAGGCTCTCGCCGCGGCTGCCGAGGCAAACAGCGTAAAGTGGTATGACATGAGGGTGGGCAACTACATGTATTACGACAAGCAGCGCACCACCGCCGCCAACGGCACAATAGCGGCTCACAGCAACTACGGCACCATGAAGGGCTACCACTGGGCGTTCATCGGCACGCCTTACTCCTTCCAGGCAGTGAACCGCCGCCAGTATGACGACGGCAGCACCACCTACAGGCTGGGAGCTGAGACCGTGGGGTCTGTCAGCAGACCGGTAGTGACCGTGGGCGACTGCACCGGACAGACTGACTGGGCGTTCATACGCAAGAAGACCGGCCGCGACTTCATGCTCTGCTACAGCGAGCCTAAGACCACCGCCACCATGCCCGACGTGGCTGACGACGGCGGAACGGCGGCGGCACAGACCAGCAACTTCCGCTATGTGAGAAACACAGTGAACAGCTACGCGGGTTTTGCCAACGGCTATGCCGTATATGACTACGGGCTGGACTATACAGAGACCTTCAAGAACTTCAACGAGGCACTGGCACACGTGACACTGCTGACAGTGAAGCCCGACCAGGGCGAGATCGGCGGCGACAACGTGGACAACGACTGCTTTGACGGATTCGTGAAGATATGGGATGCATCGTCAACGCCTAAGCGACTGGTATATTACTCAGGCCGCATAGAGCTGCCGCGCAACAGCACCTTCGCCGACGGACTGCCTTACGACGCACGACGCGACTACTGCTATTACCCCACGGAGGGCGACGAGCACGGATATTACGAGGAGGCACTGACCAACCGCATGGATGCCTTCAACGAGAAGGACGGCAGCGGCGCATACAAGCTGAAGGACTACAGCAAGTATCAGGATGAGGACGCTGCCACCGTACACGCATACTACACGTATGACGACACCTATTTCTCCGCCGATGCTGAGAACATGAACTGGGTGAACGGCAAGTTTGACTGGAGCGTGTATGTCACCACTTCATCCACCTACACCGTGACAGAGCTTGACTACGACCATCCTATCTATACTTACAACGTGAACACCGGCCTCATAGAGACGGTGGACTACCCTAAGACTGTGAAGACGAAGACCGTCACCTCGGGCAGCTATGACTACAAGACGGGATGGGCATCGAGCCCCAACCTTGACAGTCCGGGCAGCTTCAACACCTCATACGCCTATGGCAAGGACCTGCTGCAGACTAACAGCAACCAGCTGAAGTGGGCTCTGGTGGGTGACCCTTACGGCTTCCGCCTTACCAACTACACGCAGTACCTGAAGAACCAGAACGTGTATCTCACAGGCAACGGCACGGGCAGCACACGTGTGCAGTTTGCCGACGTTACCACAGGGTTCCCCGCCACGGGTGCCATGTGGACCATCAAGGTGAACAACGACGGCAAGACCTACCTCGCACTGGTCAACGAGGCGGCCGGCGAGACGGAATACACCCTCGGCACTACACAGAGCGCGGTGAACACCCTCGGCAGCATCAACGGCTACGTAAGCTTCACACGCGAGAGCAACGCCGGCAACGACGTGGCTGAGACGGCACAGTTCCTGCGCCTCACGGGAGGAGCAACCACCGACTATACCGCCAACGCCATGACGCTCAACGGTGCGAAGGCATTCACGCTCAACGGACTGCTGCAGTCTGTAAAGAAACTCATCTACCACCTCGTGATAGCCAACACGGGCAAATCCGTGAAGATACCTTACAGAAAGAAGACATCTGACGATCTCTCTTACACCGACGTAGCGGGCACCACACAGCGTAACCTCACCCTTAACCCTATAGCCGACTATGAGGCTGAGAAGGTGGGCGTGGGCAATATCCTCGCCGTGCCGCAGTATATGCGCCGCCCGTTCTGTAACTACACCTTCCGCGTGGCTGAGATAGAGAACGTGAACGGCCTTGATATGACCGAGGCGCAGCAGACCGCCCTGCAGAGCCTGGTGGGCACTACGGTGACCGAGGCACTCGCCGCCTTCACCGACATGAAGGTGACGCTCAACGTGGTATATTCGCTCAGCAACGACGTGAAGTTTGCCAAGGACAGCAGCACCAAGGGCTGGTACACCTACGAGACCATGACCGACGGAGCCGGCAGCGAGCCACAGCTCGCCAACTTTACCTACCAGCGAGGCAACATAGCCACCGCCGAGGGACGCGACACCCACTATACAAACGACTACCTGTGGGCTCCTGAGGGCGACCCTTACGGTTTCCTGCTGCACAACCGCTATGCCACCAAGAACCACAGCGGATGGTCTGAGGTGATGACCACTGCCGCCACGCCGGCCAAGGATGTCACCATGACGCTCACCACGCCGCAGACAGGCAACTCCGTGATGGAGATGCTCATGAGCAACTACAGTGCTACCGACAAGGCCTTCCTCACCCACCCCGTAGCGGCCAATGACTGGCTCACGGTGGAGGAGCGCAGCACTGACAACAACAACATCATCACCAAGTTCTCTCTCGGCAATGCCCTGTACCTCTACACCGACGGCACCACTACGAGCCTGAAGCAGATGAGCCACGCTGATGCAAAGCGAGCCGCCGACGCCAGCTGGAGGCTGAACCTGAGCAAGGAGCAGCTGCTGCCTTACTTCAGCCGCGCCGGATACGTGGGCGGACTGAAGCCTGACGTGGCACGCGCCAACCAGCCTCTGTGGACAAAGCTGCAGGCGGCCACACCGGGTGCGGGCTCGCTCAGCGAGGCACAGACACTGGTTTATGACGATGCCAACACCGTGCCGCTCAACGACAACGCATACTACCGCATACACGGACTGCTTACGCCACGATACATCAGCGGCTACACACACCTCACGGAGCAGACCGAGGCGGTGAACCTACACTTCCACGAGGTGAGGGAGGCTGTACGCACACGCACGAAGTACAGCGACCTTGAGAGCGGCTCTTACGACGAGACAACTGCCACACGCGGCGACATTGAGCTGCTGCCAGTGGAGTATGACCCGTCAAGCATCTGGTACTTCCAGCCCTCGGGTGCAGAGACCACCGTGAGCACGCAGGGACTCTACATCAACACCGACGCAGGCAACACCAAGATGACCGCCACACAGCAGAGCCTCAACTGGATGGACATAGGCGGTGCCGTGGTGACACTGAGGGACGACAGCGACATTCGCACCGGCTATCTTGACATCAATGCCGACAAGGAACACACCATAATGGCCGGCACCGCCAACGAGCTGGAGCAAAGCACCAAGTGGTGCCTGCAACCGGTGGGCGACAACGGCGACCGCTACTACAACCAGATGCCGCTGCGCCTGCAGGTCAACACCGACGACACCTACTGGTATGCATCGCTCTGCGTACCGTTTGACGTGAAGCTGTCATCTACGGTCAACACGGCGTTCATAGCTCCGGCAGAGATAACCAGCCTGCAGTCAGTGGGCAAGTATAACGGCAAGGGCAACGGACAGTTCGTGCCGGCACTCACCCCGGTAATCATACGCGCCATAAACGCTGAGCAGGAGGGCGAGGGCAAGCACTACATCACCATGACCGTGCCTACCACCACGCCTACGGCAGCCATAGCCCAGAACCTGCTCACGGGTCAGCTGCTGGAGCAGATGCTCGATACCTCTGACAAGGTAATGACCTACGGTATGCCTAAGACCGACACCGATGGCTGGAGCGTTGCCGGCGATGGCTATATAGAGAAGAACTCCGCCCATGTCTTAGGCGCACAACCGGCAAGCGGCAAAGCAGGTTTCTACACCAATGCCAACCTCTACCGCGAGGCGGCAGCCGATGCCACGGAATGGCCTAACCACAACCGCTACGTGTATAACAACAAGGCATACTACACCATGGCTGGCGCAGGCGGAGCCAAGCAGGCGTCATACGACTTCTTCGCTGCCACCTTTGACGGTGAGGACATCATGGAGGTAACACCGGTAGAGCAGCGCAACGACGGCAACGTATATGACCTCAGCGGTCGCCGCGTAGCCACGGAGCAGATGGTGAAGGCCGGAGTATGGCAGCGCAACCTCTCACCGGGCATATATATCATCAACGGTCGCAAGGTGAAGGTGAAGTAAATTCAAATTTCGCTCAACTTCTTTGGAGTTAAGGAGTTAAGGAGTTATGGAGTTAAGACATATGCTTTGCTTATCCACTTTATTGATGGAGTTTTTAGATTTAGAGGTGATGTCTTAACTTCTTAACTCCTTAACTCCTTAACTTCTTAACTCCTTAACTCCATAACCTGTGCCAAAATGAAAGCTATCGTTTCACATGGTGAAAGCTATCACTTTACCGTGTGAAACGATAGCTTTTACAGTGTTATTCGACAGCTTTCACAGAGCCCTACGTAACTATCTGACTGTCAAAAAGGAGAAAAATTATTACTGTCCGCTAAACTTTCGTCATTAGAATAAAATAAGGGCTGATACCCGATTCGGTATCAGCCCTTATGGTTACCTTTGTAGTCGCAAAACAAAATCAAACCTATGTTTAGCAGACAGTAATAATTGTAATTATGATTGAAGTTTTTTTACAAAACGATACGTCTGCTGTTTCTTCTGTCTCCAGACTCTTATATTTCTATTTCAACAATCTCTATGCCAGCAGTCAGTGTGAGCGACTGCCTTACGGTGTATATGCCACCGCGGCTCTTGCTGTAGTAGCGCAACTGCGCCTGTTCGCCATTCTGCTGGTGGAAGACGTTGAAGTCGGTGCCTGGTCGTCCCACGCCACGGCACTCACCGCCCACGAACACACCCACTATGTCATCATCGCTGTCAACGGTCATGCCGTCGCTGCTCTTGGGTGTCACGTTCAGTACCGTCTGGCGGGCATACTTCGTCGTACCGCTCATGATGTCGAGCACCACGTCATTCTCCGTACCAAAGTTTGTTTCGTTAATGAACATATTCTCTCCTCTGAGCCAGAACTCCTGCTTCAGTCCGCCGCTGTAGTAGCACAGGGCGAACTCCTCCGAGTCGCTTGTATTCTCTCCATAGATGTTGAGCACGAAATAAATCGTCTGAAGGTCACCGGAACGTTGTGACAGCGCACGACATTCGCCGCCGATAAATACTGCCATCACGTCGTCGTCGGTAGAATAGGGTACGAGTTCGTCCTGCAAGCGCAACATGACAATCATCTTATTCTCATATAGCGACGGTACAGGTGGCTGCCACTGCGGTTGCTCTTGGTTGCTCTGCATATTGACCTCCCACTCCGGGGCGGCGGCTGTCTCAAAGGTCGTGTTGCTGCTGCCGCTGCCGCCCGTTACATCATCGTCGCTCGACGAGCAGCCCCACACCATGGTGAGGGCTGCTGCGAGCATAAGGCATTTTATTGTATTTCTCATTTTACTACTTGTTTTTTACCGTTATGTATATATATACCACTCTTCTGCGGCTTGCCGCTGAGCTTGTAGCCCTGCAGCGTGTACCAGTTGCCGTCGTTGAAGTTGCCCTTGGTGAAGCGGATGACGGTAGGCTCGGCAGGCGTGCCGCTGAGAGCATTGTTCTCATAGCCCATCACCTCGGCAGTGGTGCCTATCAGTTCACCGTCGCGCTCGATGGCAAATGACAGTCCTGCCTTTGCCTCGCCTGCTATGGTGAGGAAGAAGAGCGGCTGGGCATTCTCCGTGTCAGAACAGCTGAGTGCTGTGCACTCGCCTCGCAGTTCGCCGTTGCTGAAGGCCAGCAGTCGGTCATCCTCCTGCAGTTCTATGCCTTCGGCAGTGGCAACCATCGTCATGTTGTCGGCGAAGTTGGCTCGCTTTGCGGCGGCAGATGTGACGGTGCGCTCGAAGAATGTGCTGCCCGGCTCGTAGTAAGGATAGAAGAACTTCATCTCCCCCTCGGATTTACGGTAGAGCATATAGCCCTCGCCAGGCTTCATGTATTGCAGCGAGCCCGACCAGTAGCCTCCGCCCACCGACTCCTCGGTATATACTGCAAACTCCTCGCGGCTCTTTACAACGTCGCCGTCGCTGGCGGCATAGTCAGCCAGTGCAGTGGTGACAGGCAGGTTCACCATCGGCGTGTAGCCAATGTTGTTCCACCCCTGATTTACTGTTATCTTGCGCTGACTCTCGTCCTTCAGCGGGTAGCCCATGATATCCACCGTAATATGGTTCTTCACATATACGCGGTAGCTGCGCTGCGGCGTGATGCTGTAGCCTTCCTTAGGCTTGTTGTTAGCCACCCAGGTGTTCAGGCTCGACTTATACACCAGTGTGAAGTCCTCTGTGTCGTCGGTCACGATGTCGCCGTCCTCCCACTGATACTGGTTGAGCATTGATACCACGTTGCGATAGATGTTGTTGTCAACATTCAGCGAAATCCAGTTCCATCCAGGATTCAGACTCAGTTCCTGATAATACTGCGAACCGGCGGTCATCATCACAGGATCGTTCACCGAGCCTACTATCGTGCTGTGATTGAACTTTACCTTCCTGTCGGTCTCCAGCAGCAGTATCTGCCCAGTCTCCTCGTGCCACAACTTGAAGGTCAGGTCGATGTCGCCAAGGTTTGCCTCGTTGTTGAACAGTGTCATGAAGAGCTGGCTCTTCGCCGTTGTAGCGTTGTACCTGATGTTGGCCACGCCCATACAGCGTCCCATGGCGTCAAAGGCAGCAACCACATCGTCAGGGTCGGTCACGATGGCATCGTTTATCCTTACCTGTCCTACGAGGTTCATGGAGAAGTGCTTCATGTCTTCTGACACTTTCCAGTCAGGCTTCGATCCTTCCTTGCGTATGGTCAGTGCGAGCGGCTCTGCCAGTCCGTCCTCGTCAGTCAGGTAGATTATCTCATCGTAGGTGCCTACGTTCAGGTCCTTGCTCACAGTGAACTGCAGTGTCAGCTCAGACTTGGCATCTATGATGTCCGTCTGGCGGTCCACCGTCATCCAGCGCGGCAGGTTGTCGATGGTGTAGGTGTGGCTGGCTCCGCTGTTGTTTTGGATCTTGACGCTGAATGTCTCGTCACTTTCCGTTACGTCAGCATCGAGTACCTGTTGCAGGCTTCTGCATTCCCAACGCAGCGGGTTGCGATCCATGAAGAACTCCATTGTCACCGGCGAAGCCATGTAGTTGCCGTTCAGGTCAGGAATGTCGGTGACGGTCACGTAGAGGTTGCGCTTGTTGATGCGGCTGTTCAGCTCGTCTATGTTCACCAGCAGCTGGTTGTCACGGCCTACGAAACTGAAGTTCAGGTTGCGTAGGTCTTGGTTAGACTGCACCGGTGCACCGTATGCCTGGTCTATGTGCTGCATGACGTATGCCACAGGTTCCACGAACACACTGTCATGTTCTTCCGTAGGATTACCGTCCATATCCAGTTTGATGAGTTGGTTCAGCGCATAGGGGCGCAGCTCGAGATTGTTGTTCTGCTGGCGTTCCTGACGGGTGAAGCCCATATATACGAGCAGTCCCTTCTCAAGTCCGTTTGGACTCTTGGTGCTGTAGCGCTTCAGCAGCGTCGGCGGCAGTGCCTGAGAGAAGAGACACAGTTCATCAATGTGTCCTGTGAGTGCATTCTCCTGATGCAGTGTCTGCACGTCGGCTCCGGCATTGTGCCATACCATGTTGCCCACGTAGAAGTCGCTACCCATCATGCCGCCCAGCGTGTCAGTGCTTATTGACTGTGTGAGCACTCGGTCCACATAGAGGTTTGCCACCTGATGCGAGCGGTTGACGGTGATGGCGAAGTGATGCCATGAGTCGTCAGCCAGCCCCTTGCCCAGCGGCAGCGTGCGCCCGTTGGTGCGGTATATGAGCTGATTGTTCTCGAAGCCAACGAAGAACTTGTTGCGTGCGTCATCATCGGTGACGGCTCCCTTACCGTTGCTGAGCAGGGCTCCCTGGCCTTTTTCATTGGTCTTGAACCAGAACATCAGCGTGTAGTCTTGTTCGGCACCGCGCTGCATCTTCTTATAGTTCAGCTGCATACCCTTTACAGGCTTCTGCTCGTTAAAGTCCAGACTGAGCGACATGCCCTGCGGCAGTGCCCATGCGGCTCCGTTAAGGCGTGCGTTTGCTCCGTGTGCCATGTCAACGGCATACTGGCTCTCGCCTTCGTTCATCGGATAGTAGGCAGCCAGTCCCATCTCGTAGCCTGTCAGCTGACGCTTGCCGTAACTGTTCAGTAAGGCGTCAGTCATAGTGCGGTTCCAGAGGCGTGCCTCCAGCATACGTCCGCTGTAGTGGCGGCGGTCGTCAGTGTTCACCTCGTTGGTGGCACCGAAAATCAGTGTGCCGTAGCCACTGTAGGTCACGTCATGGAGCGTACCAACGATGGAGTCATTCCAGAGCAGTGCCTGCTTTTTTTCATTGTCAAGTATTAGTGCCACCTGCTGCAGTGCACCCTGCCTTACGGCCACTTGGCTCTCAAACTCCACGGTGTCTATGACGGCGCGCAGCGTCCAGTCCTTCGTCAGCCACAGCTGCAGCGTGCTGCCATCGGTGCCGTGTGAGAAGAGCGGCATATCCTCGCCGGTATTGTCAGGACGCACCATCAGGTCTATCGTCATGTTCTTGTCTGCGAAGTTGCGACGGGCATCGGTCTCGGCATATCCCTTGCCGCTGAAGAGCAGCGACGGTTCCTCTGCCAATGCCGTCTCGTTGGTCTCGCCCACCACCTCGAAGTTGGTAACCTTACGCAGGTAGTTGTGCTCTATGGCCTCAGTGAAGTGGAACACTATGTTGTCGCCGTTGCCTATGATGCCATCCTTCGGCTCTGGCTGTCCGAAGAGCTGCGGACGACGTGTATCCTTGATGCCTGAGAGTACTTTCGAGTCGCTGGTGATGAATGAGTTGCCGTTGCGGCGGAAGATGCGTGCTCTGAGGTCGTAGGCCTTCTCCATTACCGTGCCTTCTCCGTAGAACTTGGTGATGATGTCGCCATTATCTGGTATCATCTCCTTCGTGCCTGTAGCGGCGCGGTAGAGTGTGGAGTCGGCATAATAGCCGCAGAGGTTCGTCCAGTAGTCGTCACCGCGTGTGGATTCCTTGTACTGGAACTCGATGTGGTCGAAGTTCTTCTGGTTCTTGTCGAATCCGCTGATGATGACCGGCATGTACCAGCCCTGTCGCGCATCGGTAGGTGCGTCGCAGTTCATTATCCACTTGTCGCCCGGCGATGCTATCTCTATGTTACCTGCCGTTGGGCGGTAGTGTACGGAGAATTTCACTTCATCGCAGCACTGCACGTCGCCCTGTGAGATTACGCCTATCTGCAGGTCGTCATAGTCGAAGTCTTCGCCTGCCCATACTTCCAGCGTCTTCTCCGTAACCTCGCCTGGCAAGAGTTTCACCGTCGTGCCGTCACCGCTGAGCGGTATGCCGTCAAGAGTCATCTTTGCACCCTTCGGGTTGCTCTTGCTGTCAAGGTACAGAGTGTAATACAGCAGACCGCCGCTGACAGCCTCCGGCTGCTCGCTCTCGTTGGTCATGTAGAGTTTGAAGCGTGCCGGTTCGCTGTGTGGCACTCCGCTTATGCTCTGACGGTCCATCTTAATGATTGGGTTCTCTATCTTCTTTGTGCGAACGTCAAGTATGGTGCCCGGGCGCTCAAACATCGTCTTGCGCTCTGGTTCCCACGGACGTACCGTAGCACCGCCCACCGTGCGGTAAACGAATGAGCGTGGTTGCTGGAACGCCTTTGATATATCGCGTGACCCTACGCCCTTGTCGATGAAATACTTCACGTAATCCTTACTGTTGAGGAAGTTCTCCTCCACGAATACGTCGGTACGACTGTCAACCTCTGTATCTTTTTTTGAATCTATCATTGCCACACGATAGAGGTCGAAGCTCAGGTGCGACTTCGCGTGCATCTTGATGGTGAAGCTCTCCTTGCGGCTGTACTTCTCGTCCTCCGTCAGCTTTGGCGTAGTCTTGTATGCTATGACCGGAGTGAGCGAGAATGACCATTTCATTCCCACGAACTTAATCTCAAACTTCTGGAATGGGTCTGGCACGCTTCCCTGTCCTGCCGGTGTGGTGTAGGCTGATGACTTGCCTGCGGTGGTCTTCAGTACAGAGCCTAACAACTTGGCAACCGTAGGTCCGAGGATTGCTGCCATTGATGTGAATGTGGTTGCTGCATCCTGAGCGGCCGTAGTCTCTGGTTCGTCAAAGAAACTGTGGCTTGCGTCGGTACCTATCCAGTTGTATGTTGAGGCATTGGAATAGTCGGTAGAGAATTCCTCGCCGTAACTTATAGAGCCGCCGCCGTCCAACTCAAAGTTCTTCACCTTGTCGGTAGCATCCAGTTTCTCCTTCTCGTTACGTGCTATCATGTTGACCCATGAACACATGGCATCACTGATGTCTTGTACCAGGTCTTCCTGCTTCGAGCCGTCGTCGCCGCTTGGCAGCACTATGATGTAGTTCATCAGTGATGCGTCGTCGGCCTGATATCTGGAGTTGGTGGTGTGATATACGTAGTTGCCATTCTTGTCGGTGTTCACCACTCCGAAACGTTCGCTTTCCGTATCGGTGATGAGCGACAGATATACACGCTCTTTCTTTGAGTCGGCCAGTGCCTGTGCATCTGCCATGGTGCCCGTGAACATAAGTCCCTCACACTCCTTCGCAAGCTTTGGTATGAGTTGCTTCACAAGGTATTGCTGTGAGTGTACGAAGGTAGAGTTGATGGTCTGGCCATAACTGATTACCTCGCTGCGCACCAGGTGGAAGATGTCGTTGTTCTCATCGCGTCCGGAAGCTATCTCCACCATGCGGCCTGCCTTCAGCGCTCCCTCATAGCTGTGGAACACTGAGTCTGTGAGAGCCTGTATGGCTACTGCCGGGCGTGCAAACATATTTGTCTCCATACCTATATATAGGTCGGCGTCGGCACCCACCATCGTGCTGCCTGCATCGGTCGATATATCCTCGTTGGCAGTCATGGTATATGAGAATGCCCTCTGTCCTGTTCCTGAGAATACTATGTCAAACGATGTGCTGAATGCCGTTGATGAGGAGTAGTTCATGCCAAACGTCGCGCCGCCGCCCATTGGTGCGGCTACCACGCCGCTGAAGCCATCCATGCCGCCACCGGCTGCCACGCCGATGCTCAGTCCGGCACTCCATGCCATATCTACCTGATATGCCAGTTTCAGCGATGAGCCTTTGCTCAGTTTTGCTGATGAGCCGCCGCCTGGCGGGTCGCGCAGGATGTCAACGAGTACTGGTCGGTTTATGCTGATAATGTCTTGTGCTCCGGTAGCCGTCTGCTGACTGAACACGTAGGCTTTCAGCGGTACGCCCTCGAACGTCGTTCCGTCGCGTTCCATGGTGAAGGTGACGGTGCAGAGGGCACCTGTGCCGGTCAGCATGTAAGGTGTGCGGTTAGCACGCAGGGTATAGTTACCCTCGCCGTTTTCGTCTAATGTGAGGGTGTCGAGCTGAGTGCCGCTCATGAGTCCGTTGCGTATGCTGACAAATCCGCCGTTCAGCTTCACCACGTCGATGGTGTCGCTCTTCGTATTGTTGTTATAGTAGTATCGCTCTATGGCTGAGAGCGTCAGCCCATAACCGCGGTCGGTGCTGAATACGGGGTAGCCGAAGGTGTAGCGAGCCTCCAATGAGTCGCGCTTGCCTGCCGGCCAGTTGTCTTTTCTTACGCTGTAGGCTATAGGTATCTGTTTCTTCACACCCTTGACCGGCTGCAGCGTGTAGGTCTTTTCGCCGAAGTAGCTGAAGTTGTCGAAACCCTGCTGCTTGTATTCCAGGAGCACCGGCGAGTGGTATATGCGGCTGTACTTGGCATTGTACTCCTCCACTGCCTCTGCAAACTCCACTCCTCCGCGGCTCTTCCAGCTACCCTTGATGGTGTCGGAGTACAGTGTGAGCGAGTCGGTCAGGTCGATAACGTCGCTCGTCTCTCCGTCCTGGAATAGCGTGGCATAGCCCTCGGCGGTAATCTGCTGTATCTTCCACTTCACCGGTGGCAGCATCACCTCGTACTCGCCCGTCAGATTGTCGGGATATACCACCATGCGGTGACGCTCTGTGTGTACGCGTGTGGAGTAATTGTTCTTGTCTATCTGGTCGTGCTTCTTGTGGTTATATACTACATCGCGTGTGGTGAGCGAGCGGTTGGTATTGTCAAACACGAGCCATGAGCTGTTGTCGCCTTCCAGCGTGAGTACTATCTTCAGGCTGTCGCCCAGGTTGTTGGTTGAGAGCGAGTTGCCCAGCGGCAGTGCTCCCTGCACGTGTCCGCCTGCCACACGACCTATGAGCTTCACCTGCGTAGAGTCATAGAAATAGGTGTTGGCCACGTCGTTCTGGAAGTTCACCTCTATATTGTTGTTCTCCGTGTAGTAGCCCTCGCCTGCGAACTTGTGACCTTTCATAACGGCCTGCACCTTGTGCTGTCCTGGCAGCATACGGAAGGCGAACGCTCCGTTGAAGTCACTCTCTACCGGACCCGCAGCGGTATGCACCTCACGGCCGTCCACCGTGAAGCGTGCACCCTTGACAGGTATGCTGGTGCCCAGATACATCACCTGACCCGTGAACTTCACACCTTTGATAACGGTGAAGTTATAGTCTTTTTCGTAGTTTGACTTATAGTCGAAGGTGACATACAGTCCCCTATTGCAGTCCTCTGACAGATCTTCGCTGCTGATGCCTGACACCATGATGGCATAGGCACCCTGCTGGTTGCCCCAGTATTCCAGACCTTCCACGCTATAGAAGCCCGACTCGTCGGTCACGCAGCTGCCGCCCTTGGTGGGGTCGGCCTTTTCTCCAGACTGCGAAACGCTGACGCGTATGCCCGATATGCCCGAGCCGTCGGCGAAGCGCACATAGCCTTCCACCTTTCCGGTCTTCACGCAGTTGCCAGCCACGACGTCGGTTGTAGTCACGTGCAGTCCCTCGCAGTCATTCACTGAGCTTACGCGATATTCGTAGTCAAACACGGGTGATACGGTCTTGTCCACATATTCCTTACCAGTCACCTGTGGTGCAATCACCTCCCATGTGCCGTTGGCGGTAGTGTTGCGGCGCTCCACCTTATAGTAGTCCACCGTATCGTCGGACTTCTCCCATGTCAGCACCACAGAGCTTTGCTGTGTCTCGGTCTTCAGCGAGTTAGTGATGATATGCCCCAGACTCTCGTAGTAGAACGAGCCTGACGGTGCTGCCGGTGCAACGGTCGTGGTGACTGGCACTACTCTGCTGTAGGAATCTTTCGTCCAGCCAGAGCCTAACAGAGCGACAATTTCGTCGGCAGACTTGCCAGCTGCATCACCAGCTACTAAATATTCAATCTCTGCGGTCGTCATGATTGGCGCAGCCTTACCGTCGACCAATTGCCAGTCGTCGGTGCCTAAAATGGAAATGGCTTGCGACTGGTCGGTAACATTGTTACTTGATGCAGTTTCAGTCATTGAGGCGTGGGCGCTACAAGTGGCAGTCCCTATTGGTTTTTGTTTTTTCCAATTTATAAAACCAAAGCCAAAATAGGAGTCGTCTGCACCTGGAGCCGAGTAGTTGCCATTCTCATAAGCAGTTCCCCAAAAAAGAGAATTCGTATACGAAGGATCCATTCCCCATCCAACAAAGGCTCCCAAATAAGCGGTACCGCCATTTTTGACGGTGATGTTTCCATCAAAGAGGCACCCTACAAAACGAGCATAAGCTTCGCTATTATTATTATTATATCCTATAAAACCAGCTACATGTGTTCTATTGCTTGTGATGCTTGCTGATACACGAACACGATTAATGTCCACTAAACCTGAAGTAACATGATAGGCAATGAGACCCGCACTGTGAATATCACCAGTGACACTACCCGTCACATGTAGGTTCTTGATTGTAGCACTACCTACTTTATAGAATGGTGCGGCGGTTGTCGTGCTCTGTATATTTAGATTCAGCTTATGACCATTGCCATCGAAGGTTCCTACATACGGCGCATTATCTGACCCGACCATACTGCTGACGGTGATGTCTGTACCAAGTACGGCGTTCACGTTGCTGTTGCCGCCAGCTGCTTCTACTTTTTCACGGAAAGTTTGCCAATCTGCAGTACTATTGATGACAAAATAGTCTTTGTAGCCAGCAATACTAATGTCATCGTATTTGTATTCTTTGGTGCAGTGGCTGTTGCTCACGGTCACTGTAGCAGTATTTCTCTTGCGCGCCCATGTCTCGCAACCGTCGAACTTGGTATTTATCACTGCAGGGTCAAAGAGACAGTTGTTGATGTTTACTCGTCCGTCAGTCCAGCCCACCATGCCGCCGTTGGCATAGCAGTTTTCTCCGCGCAGCTTGCCGTCGAACTTGCAGTTGTCCAGGGTGGTGGTGGTGTTACTATTGCACACTGCCACTATGCCGCCGTTGGTGGCATCGCCATTGACTGAACTGTTGATGTCAACCGAGACGTGACAGCCCTCAACGGTCAGGGTTCCGTAGTCCAGCACGCCCGCCACCAGTCCGGCAGCAAACTTCTGGTTTGACGTGACGCTGCCTGTCGTGTGCAGATTGCGAATGGTGGCATTGGCCACATAACGGAAAGGCGCAGTAATTTGCTCATTGTTTGTAATATTGACTGTAAGCGTATGGCCGTTACCCTCGAAAGTGCCTCGGTATGGGGCATCGCTCTCGCCCACCATCGTTGTGGTGCTGATGTCAGCCATCAGCCTGGCGTTGACCTTGTATTTCCCTTGCGCCTTGGTCACCATGTCGATGAAGGTGTTCCAGTCGGCGGTGGTGTTAATATCTATGCTCTTATATTGCTCTGATGTCATGTACTCTTCGACGGAGTTGTTGAACTCAGTCACGAAATCTATATTATAGTACACGCACGAGCGCGGCAGTTGCACCACCTTGTGGCGCGCGGTCATCTCATCGGCGGTGAGCGCGTAGGTGACAGTATCAACCGCGAAGCCGTCACGGTTGACCATCTTGAGGCGCATCGTCATCTGTGCGCGGCTGTCCCAGACGGCATTGCTCTCAGTGCCGTAGTCCCACTCAACCTTGATGGTTCGCTCCGACTCGTTTTCCCACTTGGCAGTATAGTCGGTTTTCACCTTCAGCAGGTGCAGGTCCGAGAGCGTGGCACTGGCTGAAGCCATTGCCGGGTTTTTAATCTCGCTCCCGTTATTGGTGTATGATAATCCCCACAGCTGGTAGGCAGTGGCGCGCACTATGCGGTAGTATGCCGTAATGCTGCCACCGTTTATCTGCTCTTCGGTGAGCGAACTGATGAGTGTAGAGTCCTTGTAGGTGTAGTTGGTGATATTCTCGTCGAACGTCACCGAGCCTATGACCTGATAGCTCGCATCGTTGTCGGTCAGCGAGCGGAGCACCATAAACTCGTCGCCGCTGAAAATGTCGTTGTACTTAGGATTGCTCACGCTCCACTTCACTTCCACGGCTCCCGCGTCGGTAAGCACCTTGTGGGTTTCAAACTTCAGCACCGACGCTCCGGCACTCTCTGGTTTGTGCAGCATGGCGTCGTTATCGTCTTTGCGGGTCACGCTGACGGTACCCACCTTCAGCTTGGCCTTGATTTCTAGACTCTTGTGTTGCTCAGTGGCAGGCACGGAGATGAAACCAGCGTATGTATCCTTGTCGTACGTGATGCGACTGAGACTCTTCTTCTGTCCGTTCCCATCGGTATAGCTCACATCAATATACTTGATTGGCTGGTCGCACGAGAATGGAATCTTCAGCGTGCCTTCCTCGCCGCTTCCCGTGCCGGGTATCATGTCGTAGGTCTCGAAATTCACCTCTGGCCAGATGTCCATTACGGGGTTTCCATCATACCACGACCCTGGCAGTTCCTCATTAAATATGGTTGCTGCCTGATAAAGACTCTTGTTACGATATTCCGGCTTTACTTCCCCCCAGTCATGCTCTGATACGCATGTGGTGCTTTTGTCGTTATATCCCCAGGCATTGTTATCTCTGTAGTAGCAGAAGCCTTTGTGGGTTATGTCACCACCTGTGACATACTCATAGACGCGGTGAAAGGTCCAGTTGTCAGAACTCTCTCCCCAGCCGATGACAGCACCTCCGTAGGAGTCTGAACCATTGACGTATAGGTATCCATACGAGTTAACGTCAGTCATCATGACTTTCGCGTTATTGGAGTGCCCTATAATCCCACCAGCATAACGAGTTGAGGTTCTAACTGTGACACTAGAATACAAATTTTCTATTGTTATGGATTGCGAGGAACCCCATGCGTGACCTATCAGTCCGCCGGCATGTTGGCCACCTTCGACATCACCGCGTACTTTCAGGTTCTTGAAAGTGACGTTACCGACAGAGGGGAACGGCGCAGTATAATAATATTTACTGTCTTGTTTGATATTGGCAGTCAGCCAGTGTCCGTTGCCATTGAACGTACCGTTATAAGGCCAGGCATCCAGACCTACCTGTGTTGACACGCTGATGTCAGCATCCAAAAGGGCATTCACTTCTGACTTTCCGCCAGCTTCCTGCACCAACTGTCGGAACTTGTCCCAGTCGCTACTGCTGCGCAGCACATAATAACTCTTGTCACCAACGAAAGCCGTCTCCAGTCCGTTGTCGTCAGCCCGTGCCGCCTGCGGCAGGAGCCACGCAAGAACAACCGCCAGCAGCATCATCTGCCACGGCCGTCCTCCCGATATTATTTCATATACTCTCCTCATAAAAGTTAGATTTTGTTGCTATAGTTTCAGTTAAGGTTCACCACACGGTGCATAACCACCGTGTTGCTGTCATATATACGTCTGCTGTGATTAGATTATTTTTGATTATTAAGATTATTAAGATTGATTATATGTATATTAAATTTAAGGTCTAAACTTCTGGTTATTTCTCTTTCACGATGCAAATATACAACTTTTTTTAAAAAAAACAAAAAACACACTATTTTTTTTCTACATAACCTCTTAACACCTTAAAATATTGTTGTATGTAATACTATTTAACACCATTTCTGAACATATATTGATAAAAAAATCGTACCTTTGTAGCAGTTATGCAGATAGATTTGTACATCAACGAAGCGAATGACTATGCGCGAGATATAGGTGCGCCGGTACTGCATCCCCACGTCTCAGTGATACACTATGACGAGGTGGGTGAGATACGCCATACGCTGAACCGCATCAACTGCTACGGCATCTTCATGCAGGAGGAGTTTCCGGAAGGATTGACATACGGCATCGGCACTTATCATGAAGGCAACGGTTCGCTGATGGCATACGCCCCAGGCCAGATAGGCGGCAAACCAGACGATGGCACCCGTAGGCAGTATCACGGATGGGTGCTGATATTCGACCACGACTTTATCCAAGGAACGCCCATAGAGCAGAAGCTCGACAGCTATCATTTCTTTTCCTATCATTCTAACGAGGCACTGATACTGACGCGTGAGGAAAAGGAAATACTTACTCAGCTGATGGCAAACCTCAGAAGGGAACTGGAGTCACAGGTCGAGGCACCAGCGCATGACGAGATTATCGTAGGCTATATTGTTTTGATTCTTGAATACTGCAATCGTTTCTATTCCCGTCAGTTCAAGGAGATGACGCGTGAGGGCAGCGACATCCTCAGTCGCTTCCAGCAGGTGCTGACCGATTACTACGCCCGTGGCTTGCAACGGCGCGTAGGCCTGCCCAGCGTGAAGTACTGTGCCGGTGAGTTGTGTCTGTCGCCCGGGTATTTCGGCGATGTCATAAGAGAAGCCCTTGGCGAGAGTCCTAAAGACTATATCCGCAGTTTCATCATTATGCGTGCCAAGAACCTCATCCTCAGTGGCAGGTCCATCGACCAGGTAGCCGCCGAACTGGGTTTTGAATACCCTCAGCACTTCACCCGCATGTTCAAAAACGCCACAGGTCAGACCCCCCGCCAATTCTTCGACACACAACGAAGGAAGTAACATCGTTTGTGCTCTAAACCGAGGTACCGCCAAGTATGATAGTATAGATGTACAATATTTAATAAAAAATGCGAAATTGCCAGTAAATTATTGCATAATTCAATATTTATCACTAATTTTGCAAACCAATAATATAAATTATTAATATTATGAGTTCGCAAAAGAATGTATTGGAAGTGATTCTGAGTAGCTCTCGATCTGTGTTCAACATCCAATCACTAAGAATGTTGATGAAGAGTGAAAATAGTCAGAAACTTACTCAATCACTTCATTATTACATAAAGGAGGGCAAGATAAGTAATCCTCGTCGTGGTATCTATACCAAAACATCCTACAATGAGCAGGAAATGGCTTGTAGTCTCTTCCGTCCTGCCTATATCTCACTGGAGTATGTGCTTCAACGAGCAGGTGTAGTGTTTCAGTATGACGATGCCATAACATGCATAAGTTACTTGAATCGTATCGTTGAAATAGATGACAAAACCTATCAGTTTCGAATCATCAATCCTAAATTATGGATTGGAATGGAGGGTATTGAGCAGCATGACAACATATTGATAGCAACTCCTGAACGGGCATTCCTTGACACGGTTTATCTAAGCGCAGGAAATTGCTATTTCGACAACCTTCATCCATTGAACAAAACAAAAGTCAAACGATTGCTTCCACTATATCAGTCGAAAGTGCTGACAATGAGAGCTACCGAATTGCTAAATCTAAAATAATCATGGACAAGAATAAGCATAAACTCTATATGGCTCAGATCCTAAGCCTTATTTTTAAAGATAAGGATCTCTGCAATGTCATGGCATTCAAGGGTGGTACCTCATTGATGTTCTTCCACAACCTCAACCGTTTCTCTACCGACCTGGATTTCAATCTTCTTGATCC
>FLNY01002081.1_pt1 | contig 45741 bp, 37 predicted proteins | sample 1140381 | NCBI WGS metagenome assembly FLNY01 (sample SAMEA3878172, study PRJEB12797) | bioreactor metagenome | biome: Moose rumen | place: Sweden | collected 2011-10
TTCAATCGGCGGCGGTATCGGCGGCGCGGCTCCCCTGCTCCTTGCTCCGTTCATTATTTACGACAAGCAGCCCGACCCGACCGACGCGGCTAAGACGATTAACGTTGCAAACCCCAAGGGCTTCTTCCTTTTTGCAGCGGCAATGTGCGCATGCGCTATCGTATTCTACCTTGCCTGCTTTGCTTCCACCAAGGAGCGCGTTAAGTCCGCGGCTAACCCGAATATCAATATGAAGGAAGCCTACAAGGGTATGTTCAAGAGCCGTCCCTTCATAGTTCTCGCTATAACGGGCGTGCTTATCAGCGGTCAGCTCCAGTTCGCTTCCCTCAACCAGTACTTATATAAAAACTACTTCGTTAACACAAACCTGTCCGTGCTCGGTACAATGGCGCAGTACTTCCCGATGGCGCTGATGATTCTCGTAACGCCTGCACTTTCAAAGAAGTTCGGTAAGAAGGAGCTTGCGGGCTTCGGCTCAATGTTCGCGGCGTTCGCAGCTATTGCGTGCTTCCTGCTTCGCGGTACCTTCAAGCCTAATTCGGATACTAAAACCACGGTTATCTTTATGGTAACGCTCTTCATCATCGGCTTTGGCTATTCCTTCGTTTCAATCACGAACTGGGCGGTTGTTGCCGACGTTATCGACTACCAGTACGTAAAGACGGGAATTAAGAGCGAAAGCGCAATCTACGCGGTTTACACCTTCTCGCGTAAGCTCGGTCAGACCATCGCCGATTACGGCGGATTAATGCTGCTTGAAAAATACGCGCATTACGACGCCTCAATGGCTAACGCGGGCTACGTTGAGGGCGTGAGCGATAAGATTCTCTTTATCTGTACCCTCATTCCCGCAATTACGTATACTCTTATCTGGCTGCTTTACAAGTTTGCATTCCCGCTTACGAAGGAACGCCTTGAACCGATTTACGAAAAGGTAAGGGCTGACAACGAAGCGGCTTCAAAGGAAGCTGAGGCTCCCGCAGAATAAAAAATAATTTACACTCCCTGCTGTTTTTGATATAATAGCAGGGAGCTTTAATTTTCGTTTAATATACGAATATTAGTATATACACGGTGATTGATATGAGAATTTTAATAGTAGAAGATGAATACAAGCTTGCCGACGTTGTTGCGGCAAGGCTGAAAAAGGAAAACTACGAGGTTGATATTTCCACCGACGGCGAGGACGGACTCTATAACGCCGAGAGCGGAATATACGACCTTATTATCCTTGACGTAATGCTACCCAAAATGAACGGCTTTGAAATCCTCAGCGAAATCCGCGAGGAGGGCATTGAGTCCAAGGTTATTATGCTCACGGCGAAGTCAATGATTGAGGACAAGCTTGAGGGGCTTACGGGCGGTGCCAACGATTACGTAACGAAGCCGTTTCACATCGACGAGCTCGTTGCAAGGGTTAATATCCAGCTCCGCGCGGACACAAAGAGCGCGGTTAAGGATTACCTCGAGTTCGAGGATTTAAGGCTCAACACGAAATCGTCAAAGCTTATGTGCACCGACTCGGGCGAGGAAATTTCCGTTATTAATAAGGAATTTCAGCTCCTTGAATATTTCATCTCGAACCCTAACCAAATTCTCTCAAAGGATATGATTTACGACAAGGTGTGGGGCTACGATAGCGAAATTGAAAGCAACAACCTTGAAGCGTACCTTTCCTTCATCCGCCGCAAGCTCAAGGCGATTGACTCAAAGGTTAAGATTAAGGCGGTAAGAGGAATGGGCTACAGAATGGAGAAGGGCGAATGAAGAAGCTAAAGAAAAACGTATTCCTCGTAGTATTTCTTATCCTTACAATCATTACTACGGGAATACTCTGTATATATAACGTTCAGCTCTACATCGAACAGAAAAGGAACGTTGAGCGCAGCCTGAGCCAGACTGTATTCGATACGATTTTTGACGACCTGCTCCCGATACCCCGCGACGATAAGAAAAACGACCGCGACGACGCGGGCAACATTCGTTTTATGGACAGCACGGTTTATAACGTGATTTTTGACGAGGATAAAAACGTTCTGCGCGTTATCAACCATTCAAACGGCGAGGTGGACGAGGACGAAATCTCCGAAATTGCTCTCAGCCTGCTTGACTGCGGCGAGAGCAAAGAAACGGGAAACCTCTATTTTACTAAATATTCCTATGCGGTCAACTCGCAGTACTACGTCACAATCGTAGATAACACTAACACTAATAAATATCTGCTTAACACTCTGCTTTATTCGTTCGCGATTTTCATAGGGCTTGAATTGCTTTATGTCTTTATCGCAAGGAAAATTTCCGCGTCAATTACAACTCCCGTCGCGGAGAGCTTTGAAAAGCAGAAGCAGTTTATAGCCGATGCCTCGCACGAGCTTAAGACTCCGCTTGCGGTTATTATTGCGAGCGCCGACGCGCTTGATAGCAACCCTGCGGAGAAAAAATGGCTTGCAAATATCAAGAGCGAAAGCGACAGGATGAGCAAGCTGATTGCGGATTTGCTTGAGCTTGCAAAAACCGAGGAGGTCAACGACAAGAGCAAATTCGCCGTCGGAAACCTCTCAAAAACGGTTGAGATGTCCGCGCTGACCTTCGAGAGCGTTATGTTCGAAAAGGGCATTACCCTTAAGGACGATATTGAAGGCGGCATTGAGCTTTATATGAACTCATATAAAATCAAGCAGCTTATGTCAATACTTATCGACAACGCAATTCAGCACAGCCGCGAGGGCGGTGAAATCGAGGTTGAGCTTAAAAGGAGCGCAAAGGATATACGCCTTACCGTATCGAATCAGGGCGAGGGTATCCCCGCGGGCGACGAGGAAAAAATCTTCGAACGCTTCTACCGTGCCGACGCGTCGCGTAACAGGAACTCAAACCGCTACGGCTTAGGACTTGCGATAGCAAGGAACATAGCAGCCTCCCACGACTCACAGATTACAGCAAAAAGTGAAAACGGAAAAACAACCTTTACAGTCGTCTTTCCGATAAAGAAATAAAAAAGCTACTCCAGGAGCCTAATATGAAGAAGCACATTGTTGTCCCGATACTTGTTGGCATAGTTGCAGCGATTATCTGGATTCCGCTCATAGCGTTATACCTTCTCTCCCCGTCGTATGCTATGCGCGGTACTGAAGGTAAAACAGAAATAGCAGCGGAAAACGAGCGTTATCAAATTGTTGAAACCGTTGTTATCGACAGTGACGCCGATGCGCATATGATTCACCTCAGCGTAGTCGAGAACGCAACAGGAAAAACGGTATTTGAGACAACGCCTTGCAGAGCATGGGATTATCACGGTACTGAATTTAGTGAAAACAGCAACGATTTTACCGTCCATTCCTCAGATATTGGCGATATATATTTTCGCTATAGCAAAGACACTGCATCATGGGATACGCCTTCCCCTTGAGGGGAAGGGGGACCGCTTGCGGTGGATGAGGTGAAGCCATGAACAAAACCAACAACCCAAGTTTAAAACCCTTCGCGCAACGATTGCGCAAGGAGATGACAAAAGAAGAACGACGTTTATGGTATGACTTTCTTAAAGCCCTGCCCGTGACAATCAATCGTCAGAAGGTCATCGGAAATTATATTGTCGATTTTTATTGTGCTTCGTCAAAAATTATTATTGAGCTTGACGGTTCACAGCATTTTGAAGAAAAAGGGATTAAGAGCGACGAAAAAAGAGATAAATATTTTAACAAATTAGGTTTAAAAGTATTACGATATTCCAACGAAGAGGTCAATCATAATTTTAACGGAGTATGCGAGGATATATTAAAGCATCTGTAATGTGTCCACCTCATCCGTCACCTTCGGTGACACCTTCCCCTCAAGGGGAAGGCTTAAGCAAAAAAAGATGAGCAAGAAATCTTGCTCATCTTTTTAGTATTTTACAGGAGTTGAGGAGAGGTACTTATTTACCATTAACGCTACTTTGAATACGATAGCGTCGTCGAATTCCCTGAGGTCGAGCCCCGTCAGCTTCTTGATTTTTTCAAGACGGTACACGAGGGTATTCCTGTGTACGAAGAGCTTTCTCGAGGTCTCGGACACATTGAGGTTGTTCTCAAAGAATTTCTGGATAGTAAAGAGGGTTTCGGAATCGAGGGAATCAATTGAGCCCTTCTTAAATACCTCCTTTAAGAACATCTCGCAGAGCGTTGTCGGGAGCTGATAAATAAGCCTTGCGATACCGAGGTTTTCATAGCTGATAATAGTCTTTTCGTTATCAAATACCTTCGCAACCTCGAGCGCAACCTGCGCCTCCTTAAAGGACTTGGCAAGCTCCTTAATACCCGTTACGCATACGCCGATACCGATAATCGCAGAGCAGTAAAATTCAGAAGCGAGAGTGTCGCAGATTGACTGCGCAAGCTTTTCAAGGTCCCTGCTTTCGATATTCGGGCGTACCTCCTTGATAAGCGCAATATCGGTTTCGTTAATATTGATAACGAAGTCCTTGCTCTTGTCGGGGAAGAAATTCTGCACAACGTCGAATACGGATACGTCGGTTTCCTTGGTAACCCTGATTAAGAACACAACCCTCGTCGCGTCGTTGTTGAAGTGAAGCTCACGGGATTTAATATAAATATCGCCGGGGAGAATGTTGTCAAGCACTACGTTCTTAACAAAATTCGAGCGGTCAAATTTTTCGTCGTTGCTCTTTTTAATTTGCTCAAGCGAAATTGCGATAATGCCCGCATAATTCCTGCTCAAATCGTCGGTTCCGTCAACGAAAACCGCATACTCGGGATGCGCGCTGTCGCCGAACGCCTTATAAGTTGAGCCGTCAAGAACCGTAAGCGGACCGTTGAACACGCCGCCGGAGATTACTCCCTTCCTCGTCTCGCCGATAATACCGAGCTCGCTCGAGGAAATAACCGTTCCGCTCTCGTCAACTACGCCGATTGTGTTGTTTACGACGTTTCTCATCTGATTAATAATACCTTGGAACAACCTGTTGGGCATATTGTTACCTCCGTAAATTATTTGAATATTAGCGATTTCTATAATTATGCACAAAAAAACGTCAATCCGTTTGTATATATTATACAAGGGGCTTGACGTTTTTGCAACCTTTTTCACAAATATTTTTTAATTTTTTTGTAGATTTTGCATAAAGTATATAAAATATACTATATCTTGTGTTCTATGCCGTAATCAATAACAACTCTTCCTCGGTAATATACCGTGATTCACCCTCGCCGAGCGTTTCGTCAAGCGGCAGATTACCCATTTTTATACGCCTGAGCTCGAGCACGGTTATGCCGTGCTTTTTAAACATCCGCTTAACCTGGTGGTACAGTCCCTGGCGGAGCACCACCCTCGCGCGCGTAAAATCACCGTCAATTTCGCAAAGCTCTGCTTCAAGGAGCTCGCTTTCGCCGAGCGTCATTCCGCCCTCAAAATCAGCCTTAACCTCCTCGGTAAACGGTTTATCAAGGCGCGCAATATAGGTCTTGTCAATATGCTTTGACGGGCTGAGGATACTGTGCGCGAATTCACCGTCGTCGGTAAGAAGGACAAAGCCCGTGGTGTCCTTATCAAGGCGACCTGCAGGGAAAAGCCCGCGCCGTTTCATCTCGTCGGGCAGAAGGTCAATCACCGTCTTTTCGCCTGTGTCCTCGGTTGCGGATACCACGCCCTTCGGCTTATTTAGCATAATGTACACATGCTCGCGGCGGTTAATCACCCTGCCCGAGCATATAATTTCGTCCCCGTCGGAGCACTTAAGGTCGCCCGATACGGCTTTAGCTCCGTTCACGGTAACCTCTCCGCGTTTAATCAGCGCCTTAGCCTGAGTACGCGTAATATTCAGTTCTCTTGATAAAAGCTTATCCAGACGCTCCATTATTTTCTCCGAGCGGAATGAGGAAGCCCTCGTCAGCCGAAGGGTCGCATAAATCCGCGCCTATCAACATTCCGTCAAGCACCATTAAATCCGCTATCACGCGTTCATTGTCCTGATAATTAGTAACCCCAAAGGTGTACAAAACGGCAGTCCTGCCCTTATACGTTTCAAGGTCGAAGCCCTGCTGCTTCTGAATATCGTTATAGTTTTCGTAAATCTCGTTGAACTCCTCGGGTATCGTAATCTGGCGGCTCTTTTCCTCGTCGGAAAGCTCATACCCAAGCCCCGTGAGGTACGCCCTGCGCTCCTCCTCGGTTTTACAGCTTACCTGCGCGACAGCGTTCGCCTTCTCGCCCGGGTGGTTTGAAATAAAGGTAACGGCAATTACAATAACTCCCGTGAGCGCAAGTATAATCCCGAAAAGCTGCTTCGGCTTAAGTTTAAAGGTTATCATCTGCATATTATCACCAGAAAATAATATGCGTAGAGAAGATAAATAATTACACTATTTACCGTACTTTTCTTTAACCGCCTGCATAACCTTATTTGCAACGGGGCCTGCGGTCTTACTTCCCGAGTTTCCGTTTTCGATTACAACAACGAAGGCGTACGGGCAGCTTTCATCGTCCATAAAGCCCGTAAACCACGCGATATTGTGCGCGTCCACGTTGTCTATCTGAGCCGTACCGCTCTTTGCGCAGAGGTTAAGCCCCTCGTAATTATAGTCCTTATACTGCTTTTCAACGTTGTAGCGTAGCATATCCTTCATCGTTGAGGCGGTTTCCTGCGACATAAGCTCGGTCTTATTCTTCGGGAGCACTAAGTTCAGCGCCTTGCCCGCCGTGGTGGTGGCGTTGTCGATAAGGTTCATTGATACCGCGCTTCCGCCGTTTGCAACCGCGCTCACAATCCTCAGCATAGTAATCGGAGCAAGCCTTGTATCGCCCTGTCCGATACCCGTCCAGCCGAGCTTATCCTCCGCGATATTCTTAACGTTGAAAGTACCCGCAAAGGCTTTAATCTCACCGCTTATGGTAATGCTTGAACCGATACCGAGGCGCTTCGCGGTTTCATTGAGTTTCTCCTCTCCAAGCTCAATAGCTATCTGTGCAAACACTGAGTTACAGCTCTTTGCAAGGGCGGTTTTAAAGTCAACCTTGTGGCCGTGGTCGGCGTTACAGATAATATCCGTACCCTTGCTCGGGGTGAACTTTCCGCCGCAGTCCCACGTTTTGTCGAAAACGTCGGGCATATTCTCAATTGCGCAGATTGCCGTAACAATCTTAAAGGTCGAGCCGGGAACGTAATGCGCCGAAAGCAGACGGTTCATATACACGCCCTCATAATCCTCGTCGTTTTCTATTTCACTGTACGAGGGCGGATTCTGCGGGTCAAAGGTCGGGTTTGAAACGCAGCAGATAATATCGCCCGTCTTGTAATTAACCACGCCGACCGTGCCCTTCCTGCCGTCAAGCGCATTATAAGCCGTCCTGCAGATTTCACTGTCAAGGGTGAGCGTAAGGTCGTTGCCCTTGCCGTTCTTTTTCAGACTGTATACGCCGAAAACCTTGTTATATCCAGTAAGCCGCGGACCGTAGACCTTCTGAACGCTTGTGGAAATAACGTTTTTGGAGGCTCCGACCGTGTGAAGCGTGGCTTTTCTTACGGTTTTGCTTTCGGCATAAGTCCTTTCGTGATTTTCCGTATACGCGAGAGGAATTTCGTTTGAATCGTAAATTGTACCCGCTCCGACGAGCGTGCCGTAATTATAAAGGTGCTTGTTATAGCTCTTCAGCGCCCACGAATCTGCGTTCTGAACGTATGACCAGATGAAGAAGCCCGTGCCGAAAAGAAACGCAATAACTAAAATTAAAAGGAAATATCCCCTTCTTCTTATCATTTTCACGGTCTACTTCACCTCCTTACGCTTTGCACCGAGCAGGTAGTTATACGTTCTGACGTCGGAGGATTTAATAAACGCAAGTATCGCCCAGCAGCTTATCATCGACGAGCCTCCGAGGGATACGAACGGAATCGTAACGCCCGTGAGCGGAAGAATGTCGGTAATGCCGAATACGTTAAGCGCGCACTGGAATAAAAGCAGTCCCGCGCCCGCAACGGAGGCTATCGAATAAAACGCCGAACGCGACGCAATTGAATTAACGATAGCGGAAATTGCGATTGCCACAAACGAGAGAATCAAAAGAATACCGAAAAGGAGTCCCCATTCCTCGCAGATTATGCCAAAAATACTGTCGGACACGGGCGCGTAGGCTGTCGTCCTTACGTAGCCGTTACCGATACCGAGCCCGAAGAGTCCTCCGCTTGCTATACCTACGAGCACCCTCGTCTGCTGCATACCCTGTCCGTAAGGGTCGTCAAAAACATGGCGGTAGCTCGAAAATCTCCGCATTGCGTACGCCCTGTACTTAAGGATAATAGCCGCGCCTAGTCCCGCGCTCGTTACCGCGGCGGCTACGGTCTTAATATCGCCCGAATTCATAAACACGATAATAAGGAAGGTTACGAAGAATACGAGCGCCGTACCCAAATCACGTATAACAATCAGCGCGCCTACGCACACAACCGCAAAACCGATAAAGAGTATCGTGTTCTTTGAGGTCTGAATCTTTTCAAGCGTTGCCGCGCCTACGAAGATGAATAGCACCTTTACAAATTCCGACGGCTGAAGCTTAAAGCCGGCAATTTCAATCCAGTTGCCCGCGCCGTTCGTCTTGTGGAACATACCGAGCGCAACGTTCACCGCCAGAAAGAGCAGAGCTCCCGCCGCGACGATAGGTCTTATCTTCATACAGAAATCCACATTACCGAGCACGAAAACGAGCACGGTAAACGCGCCGATACCCGCAAGCACCATAAAGAACTGCTTAAATGCGGATTCGGGATAAACGCTGCCTATTACCGCAAGCCCGACTCCCGAAAGGAAGAAGGCTATGAGCTCAAGCTCAAAATTCCTGCGGTGGAATACCGTATAGAAAAATATTACGTAAACCCACTCGGCAGCCACAAGCAGCGCGAGCGCGATAAGCGCGCGGAGCTCAAACCTTTCGCCGCACGCGGCGGCTAAATAGCCCGTACCGAGCTGAAATACCGATAATACCGTCAGAAGAAGGAAGTTGTTTATCGGCTTTACTTTTGCAAATTTATTTTTAGCCATCACTGCCTCCTTACTTCTCGTAGAATATAAACACCTTGTCGCCGAAAGTCAGCATATCCTCGTCGAAGATAAGCTGCGGCTGGGTGATATAACGTCCATTGAGCTTAGTTCCGTTGTGGGAATCAAGGTCTGTAAGCGCCCAGCCCCTGCTGGTTTTGTGAATACGCGCGTGGTTAGTGCTTACCGCCTGGCTCATTATCTGAATATCGCAGTCGTTTCCCCTGCCTATTAAAACGTCCTGCTTTTTGAGGTATACGGGGCGCTTCGTCTTAATGTCCACAAGCACGGCGTACGCAACAATCTTTGCGCCCTGAGTCTGAACGGCGGTTCTGATTTCCTTCCTGCTCTCGTCGTTTACCGCCTCGTCGCACATAAACTTAAGCGGCACTCTGCCGATTGTGATTAAATCGCCGTTTTCGAGCACCTGTCTGCCCTCCATACGCTCGCCGTTTACGAAAATCGGAACCGCCTGAGAGGTTCCCGCAATAAGCGCGTAGATTTTTTCGGGAAGAATTTTAGAGAGTAAATCCTCCTGCGGCTCGGTAGTGTTGGTAAGCACCCAGTCGCGCCTTTTCTTTGCTATAACCGCGTGAAAGCGCGAAACTCCGGGGAAGCGCAGTACTATGTCGTTCGAACGGCTCCTGCCGAGCGAGGTTTCCCAGTGGTCAATATCAATAATCGTACCATCGTTCTGGTTTACAAGCCTTGCGAGCTTATGAATCCTCGGACGGTTGCGAAACAGCGAAACGACGCAGGTAAGCAGGATTACCGCCGCCGCTGCGGGAGCAATATATCTCATTAATGAAATAATAATATCCATTATGTTACACCCCTTTAATTAGTAATTTTTATATTATACTTGAAATTTAGAAATGTCAAGATACTTGAAAATACTTAATAATTAATATATACTTTAAGTAACTTAGTAAGGAGGCATAACTCATGGCTGTTGAAAAATCCTTATTCGGATATATAAACGAAAACGAGCCCGTATATCTCTACAAAATCACTAACGAAAGCGGCGCTCACGTAACGCTCCAGACTCTCGGCGCGGGTATACAAGCCCTTTATATGCCCGACAGAAACGGTAAATTTTCAGACGTTGTACTAGGCTTTGATAATCCGAGCGATTACCTCAACCCCGATTACGGCTATCAGGGACTTGTTGTAGGAAGATGGGCTAACCGTATCCGCGACGGTAAATTTACCTTTAAGGGCGAGGAATGCCGCACGCCTCAGAATCAGGGCACGTGGACTCTCCACGGAGGCGGACGTTTTTCCTTCACTAACTGGGAGGTTGAGGAGACGGGCGAGGACTTCGTCGTTTTCAGGCGCTTTTCGCCCGACGGCGAGGACGGCTTCCCCGCTGACTTTACTATGAGGGTTAAATACACTCTCACAAACGATAATATCCTGCGCATAGAATACGGCGTGCTTTCGGACAGGGATACGGTTGCGAACCCGACAAACCACGCATATTTCAATCTCTCGGGAGACGACGAAAAGACAATTGAGGGACACTACCTTGAAATACCAGCCGATTACTTCACCGAGACCGACGAAAGCCAGCTTCCCACGGGCGAGCTCGGTGAGGTCAAGGGGACTATGATGGACTTCACCTACGCTCATAAAATCGGCGATATGATTGATACGCCGTTCAGGGCAATTATCGACGGTGTCGGCTATGACAATAACTACTGCCTCAAAAATAAGAGCGGCGCCTTCGAGCTCGCGGCAAGGCTTGAGGACAGGGAGAGCGGAAGAAGGCTCGAGGTTTATACGGACCTTCCGGGTATTCAGCTTTACTGCGGCGGCTGGCTCTCAAGGGATTACACCGCTGGCAAGGGCGCGAATATTGTTAAATTCCGCCGCGGTGTAGCGCTTGAGACACAGTTTTATCCCGACACCGTAAACTTCCCCGAAAAATTTCCTTTCCGGTACGTTAAAGCAAACAAGGAATTCAAAACCGTAACAGAGTTCAGGTTCACTACGATATGAAATCAAAATTTTTACCGCTCGAAAAAATAAAAATAGACGACCCGTTCTGGAACGGGTTTATTGAGCTTGTTCGGCGCGAGGTAATTCCCTATCAGTACGAGGCGCTCCACGACAGGATTGAGGGGGTTGAAAAAAGCTACTGCATAGAGAATTTCAAAAAAGCCGCAAAGTCAGACGGGAGCGTGAAATACCCCGTAGACAAATGGTGCTATGACGACCATAACGCCGACGAAAACGCCTTTCACGGCTGGGTTTTCCAGGACAGCGACGCGTATAAATGGCTCGAGGCTGTCGCGTATTCGCTGATTAATCACCCCGATTCAGCGCTTGAAGCAAGGGCTGACGGAGTTATTGACCTTATCTGCGCGGCGCAGCTTGAAAACGGCTACCTCGACACGCTTTATATCATCAACGACCGCGATAGGATATTCACCAACCTCCGCGATTTTCACGAGCTTTACTGCTTCGGTCATCTTGCCGAGGCGGCAGTCGCGTACTATCAGGCGACGGGCAAGGACAAGCTCCTTAACGCCGCGCTGAAATTCGCCGACTTAATCTGCGATACCTTCGGTAAGGATAAAAAAAGAGGCTACGGCGGTCACGAAATCGCCGAGCTTGCGCTCGTTAAGCTCTACGATTTAACGGGAGAGGAAAAGTATCTCGATACGGCAAGGTTCTTCATTAACGAGCGCGGTAAAAAGCCGTATTACTTTGACCTTGAGCGCGGAAAAGAGACAAAAGAGGATAACTATTTTTACAATCAGGCGCACGCTCAGCCGAAAAATCAGCACGAGGCGGTAGGTCACGCGGTGCGCGCCGTATATCTTTACAGCGGTATGGCGGATATCGCCGAGCGTTGCGGCGATACCGAGCTTGCTCGGGCGTGCAGGGATATTTTCGCCGACATAGTTAACCGCAAAATGTATATTACAGGCGGTATAGGCTCAACCGTTCACGGCGAGGCGTTCACGTATCCCTTTGACCTTCCGAACGACCTTGCATACTGCGAAACCTGCGCGTCAATAGGGCTTATCTTTTTCGCTCAGCGAATGAGCGCTATCGAGGATAATCCCGTTTTTGCGGCGACGGCTGAAAGGGCGCTTTATAATACCGTGCTTGCGGGAATGGCTGAGGACGGAAAAAGCTTCTTTTACGTTAATCCTCTTGAGGTTAACCCGACCGCTTCCCGTCTTGACGAGAGAAAGCGCCATATAAAGCCCATAAGGCAGAGGTGGTTTTCCTGCGCGTGCTGCCCGCCGAATCTTGCGAGAATAATCTCCTCGCTCGGTGCATACGCTTACAGCGAAAATGAGGATACGCTCTTTATTCATCAGTATATCGGAGGTGCAGTAAACACAGAAAGCGCCTTTGTTTCCGTGGATTCTGACTATACTGAAAGCGGAAGAGTAAAAATAACCGTTAGCCCCAAAAGGAAAATGAAGCTCGCCGTTCGTATTCCCGACTGGTACAGCGACGAGGGCTACAGATACTACGATATTGACAGGGAGAGGGTTATCGAGCTTAATTTCACACCCGAGGTTAAGCTCATAAAATGCTCTAACCTCGTAGCCGCAAACATCGGCAAAGCCGCAGTTACGAGAGGTCCTTTCGTATACTGTGCAGAGGGCGTTGACAACGGCGAAAGCTTACAGCTCTTAAGACTGAGCCCGACGGGAAATTTCACAAAGCAGGGTGAATTCATTATTGCCGACGGATATAGAGAAAAGCCCGACAACGATTTATACATGGAGTATAAATCCTCCGAGCTTTCCGAAACAAAAATAAAGCTTCTCCCCTATTACCGCTGGGGTAACAGAGGAGAAAACGAAATGTCGGTATACCTGCCGCTAAACACAAAATACTAATAAAAGCGGGCGGATAATATCCGCCCCTACAAAAAAGACCGCTCCTTTCGGAACGGTCTTTTTCTATACTATTTTACGGTTTCGGGGTTCCGCACTTTGTGCAGAAGTTGCCCTCATTCTTCGTTCCGCAATTACCGCAGAACCAGCCCGCAGGTGCTTCCGGCTTCGGTTTACCGCACTGTGTGCAGAAATTGCCGCTGTTAGCCGCGCCGCATTCGCAGGTCCAGCCGCCCTCTGCGGGAGCTGCTGCCTGAGGCGCGGGAGCCGCCTGCTGCTGAGTCTGCTGAGCTCTCTGCTCTGCACCCATTGCAAACAGGTTAGCCGCGGTTGCTCCGCCGCCGCCTGCGTTCATAGCCATGCCCATGCCTACAAAGCCGCCCATTGCGCCGTTCGGATTGTTAGCCGCGTCACGCATAGCCTGACCCTGTGACTCAAGATATACGCCGCCTGCCATGCTCGGATCTCTTCCTGCTGCAGCGCCTCTCTGATACTGCTTGAGGTAAGCGGCATCCTCTTCACTGATGCTAACGGGGTTAAGCGCGATAGATACGATTTCAATACCTCTTGCCTCATACCAAAGCTCGCGGAGCGCTGCGTTAGCGTTATCGCGAAGCTCCTTGGTGTGTGAAGGAATCTGAGCGGGACGAAGTCCAAGCTCTGAAAGCTGACCGAACGCGGGTGAAAGCGAGTCAACGAACTCCGTCTTGAGCTGTGAGTCAAGCTCTTCTCTTCTGTACTCGCTTGCTACGTTAGAAGCAATCTTTGAGTAGAAAATAATCGGGTCGGCGATTCTGTAGGAATATACGCCGTTGCACTTAATTTCGGTATCCATATCAAGACCGATGTTGCGGTCAAGAACACGGAACGGGATAGGAGTAGGCGTACCGAATTTATTATCCATAATTTCCTTGGTGTTTATGTAATAAACTCTCTGATCCTTACCTGTATCGCCGCCGAAGGTGAAACGTCTGCCGAGGGTCTTGAAGGAATCAAGAATACTTTCGCCGAGCTTGCCTGCGAAGATTGAAGGCTCCGTTGAGGAATCCCATGTGAACTCGCCGGGCTCTGCGCAAACCTCGACAACCTTGCCCTGCTCTACGATAAGCATACACTGACCGTCAGCAACCGCAATCGCCGAGCCGTTTGAAATAATGTTATCGCTGCCCTTGGTGTTGGAGGAACGGCTGCCCGTTCTCTTTTCGCCCTTTACCATAAGAACGTCCTTGTCAATGCTGTCGCAATAGAAGAATTCCTTCCACTGATCAGCGAGCGTTCCGCCGAGAGCACCGATGCCTGCTCTAATAAGTCCCATATAAATTTACTCCTTTCATATTAGAAACTTATGGTTTTACAACTGCATTATAGCACATCTTTATCCAATATAGCAATAGAATTTATAAAGATTTAAAATATTCCTGCGCAATTCTTACGCTCTCCATAGCGTCCTTTGCGTAAAAGTCGGCGCTAATCATATTGGCATAGCTCCTCGTCAGCACCGCACCGCCGACAATAACCTTAGCATTGGTGTTTTCGTGAATAAGGCGTATCGTCCTTTCCATATTCGGAACGGTGGTGGTCATAAGCGCGGAAAGTCCCGCGAGCCTTGCGCCGCTTTTAATGACCTCCTCGAGCACCCTTTCGCACTTCACGTCTTTACCGAGGTCGATTACGTCAAAGCCGTAATTTTGAAGCAGAACCTTAACTATATTCTTGCCGATGTCGTGAATATCGCCCTCTACGGTCGCGAGCACGATTTTATCGCCCTTAACCGTAGCGTCGCCGCTTTTGATTATATGCGCCTTAATTTCGTCAAACGCCGCCTTTGCTGAGTCCGCGCTCATAAGAAGCTGAGGCAAAAACAGTTTGTTCTTTTCAAAATCCTTGCCCACACTGTCAAGCGCGGGGATAATCTCGCTGCTGATTATGTCAAGCGCGGGCGTGCTTTCGGCAAGGCGCTTTGCGATAGCAGCGCTCTCGTCCTTAAGCCCCTTAACAATGCTGTCCTTGAGGCTGAGCTGCGTTATAACCTGCTCGGTCTTTTCCTCTTTGATAACCGAGGAGATATATTCCGTGCAGCTTTCGTCAAACCCCGCGAGAGCGTTGTGCGCATAATACGCGTTCATCATCGGGGCGGATTTCGGGTTGATAATACCCGCGGAAAGCCCCTTTGCGAGCGCCTCGGTATAAAAGGCGGTGTTAATCGCCTCCCTGTCGGGAAGCCCGAAGCTAATATTTGACACGCCGAGCACCGTATGCACGCCGAGGGTGTTCCTCAGATAATCAACCGCCTTAAGCGTTTCAACTGCGTTTTGCGTATTCGTACTTATCGTCATAGTAAGCGCGTCTACAATTAAATCCTTTTTCTTGATCCCGTACTTTTCGGCTCTGTCAATGATTTTTTCTGCAATTTTAATTCTGCCCTCTGCGCTCTCGGGTATTCCGCTTTCGTCAAGGCATAGGCAGACTGCGGCGCCGCCGTATTTTTTAATGAGCGGGAATACGGAGCTCATTGAGTCCTCTTTTCCGTTAACGGAGTTGATAAGCGGCTTGCCGTTATAAATTCTCATAGCCGCTTCGAGCGCCTCGGGCTTTGCCGAGTCAAGCTGGAGCGGAGTCGGGAGCACGGACTGAAGCTCGTAAACCGCGCATTTGAGCATTTCAACCTCGTCAATTTCGGGAAGTCCTACGTTAACGTCGAGGATATGCGCGCCGCATTCACGCTGTGAAATACCCTCTTTAATAATATATTCCGTATCGCCGTCGCGCAGTGCCTGCTTTAAAAGCTTCTTGCCCGTCGGGTTAATCCTCTCGCCTATAACGAGGCTCTTTTTTCCAAAAACTGCGCTCTCGCTTCCGCTCGTAACGATTGTATGCGTTTTATATTCGGGTACGGAATCGGGAATATTCTTCGTTTTTTCAATCAGCACCTTAATGTGCGCGGGCGTAGTTCCGCAGCAGCCGCCGAGGTACGACACGCCGAGGGCGGCAAGCTCTCTCATTACCGCCGCAAACTCGTCGGGCTCAACCGTGTATACGGTTTTTCCGTTCACAACCTCGGGCAGACCCGCGTTCGGGTTTACCATTATCGGAAGCGAGGTGTATTCCCTCAGCTCCTTAACAAGAGGTATCATCTGCTTTGGTCCAAGCCCGCAGTTAAAGCCTATTACGTCCGCCCCGAGTGTTTCAACAAGCGCACAGGCGGTCTTTATGTCCGCGCCCGTAAGGAGCCTTCCGCTCTCGTCGAACATAAGGGATACGAATATGGGAAGGGAACAGTTTTCCTTTGCCGCAAGGATTGCCGCCTTGAGCTCATAGGTATCGCTCACGGTTTCGATAAGCACGAGGTCGCTGCCCTCTGCGCCCGCTCTGACTACCTCTGAGTAAGCGCTTACGCACTCTTCAAAATCGAGGTCGCCCATAGGCTTCAAAAGCCTGCCCGTAGGGCCTAAATCAAGCGCGACCTTTTTACCCGTTTTCCCCGCAAGCTCAACGCCCGCGCGCACTATCTCCGCGCAGTTTTCGTACTTAAGCGGATTTGCGCCGAAGGTGTTGGAGGTGATAATATCCGCGCCGGCGTTGGCGTACGCCATATGAATTTTTAACACTCTCAGCGGGTCGCTGAGGTTCAGCAGCTCGGGTAGCTCGCCCGCTCTGAGCCCGAGCATTGAGCCCATTCCGCCGTCAAAATATTTAATCATATCAGTCCTCTATCCCTATAAACGCGGTAACGCTCTTTGACGGCACCATCTGGCAACTGTCAGTAAGCGTTATGCCGATTCTCTTTGTAAGGTCAATCAGTCCAAAAAGCTGTTTTTGCTGAGTTATATCAAGGTCAAAGTACCCGGGAGAGTAACGCCTTCTCAGCTTCACTCCGTGCTCCGCCTTAAGCTCCTCCTCAAGCGAGTCGCAGACCTCCTCAATATACACGTTCGCCGCGGCGCTCAGCGCCATAGCCCTTGCCGTGTCGGTTGCAAGCGCCGTTTTAATAAGGCGGTCAACACCAAGCCCGAGCGTTGCGCCGAAAACGACAGCCCTTTTGCAGCCCGCCATGTTTTCGGCAAGCCTTGCGCTTTTAAATTCCGTGCCGCCGATATTTACACCGTCCGTGCTTACCGAAATATCATAAATTCGGTAAAGGCTTTTCGGCTTTGCGGTATTAATAATTTTCTCCGCCGCCCAATCCACGAGCCCGAGCGTTCTTTCGTCCCGAATTTCCGAGCTTGTTCTCAGGTAGCGCAATATCTCTTTTCTATCCATTTATTATATCCGAAAGTCCGTTCATAATTTTTTCGGCAACGTCGGGCTTATTCATAGTATAGATATGAATATTGTTAATCCCGTTTGCCATAAGGTCTATAATCTGCTCGGTAGCGTAGATAATACCCGCCTGCTTCATTGAGGCGTCGTCCTCGGCGAAGCGCTCCATTATCTTATAAAACTTCTTCGGTACGGAGCAGTTTGAAAGCTCGATAGTCCTCTTTATCTGTTTTGCGTTGGTTATCGGCATAATGCCCGCAATAATCGGAACTTCAATCCCTTTCACCCTGCACATCTCGACGAAATTCAGGAAAACCGAGTTGTCAAAGAAAAGCTGTGAGGTGAGAAAATCAAGCCCGCAGTCAACCTTTTCCTTAAGGTGCTGCATATCGTCAACGCGGTTTTTGCTCTCGGGGTGTACCTCGGGATAACACGCGCCGCCGATACAGAAATCCCCAAGCTCCTTAAGCTCGTTCACAAGCTGATACGCGTATTCATAGTACTGCTTGTCGGGGAATACAAAGCCCTCGGGAATATCCCCTCTGAGCGCAAGCACATTTTCAATATTATTGCTTTTAAGCTCGCCCGCTACGCTCCTTATCTTGTCGCGCGTGGACGTAAGGCAGGTAAGATGCGAAAGAGGAGTAACGCCGCAATTTTTAATCTCGTTTGCAATCTCCTGCGTAAAGCCAGCGCCCGTGCCCGCCGCTCCGTAGGTAACGCTCATAAAGGCGGGGTTTGACTCCGCCATTTTCCGCACGGTTTCCTTAGTGCTTTCGATTTTGTCCCACTGCTTCGGCGGGAACACCTCAAAGGATACCGTTACCCTGTTTTCCTTAAGAATAGTGCTTATCTTCATAATTAATACCTCGTATGAAAATTATAATATTATACCGCTTCTTTGTCAAATACGTAATTATGTAGTGCAAATATTGTTGAAATACAGTATAATATATGATAATATATACTATATATATTGTTTTTTCAGGTGAAAATGATGAAAACTGACGGATATAATCAAAACGAAAATCTTGTTATAGGCAGGAACGCCGTATTAGAGCTCCTCAAGGGCGACAGAGAAATAGAAAACGTCCTTATCGCCAAGGGCGAGCGCGAGGGCTCGATTAACAGGATTATAGCGCTTTGTAAGGAAAAGAAAATCGTTATCAAAAACGTTGATAAAAAGAAACTCGATTTTATGAGCGGCGGTGCTAATCATCAGGGCGTTGCGGCTAACGTTGCCGCACACGAATACGTAAGCGTCGACGATATACTCGCCTACGCCGAAGAAAAAAATGAAGCGCCGTTCATCATAATCTGCGACGAAATCGAGGACAGCCACAACCTCGGCGCAATAATCAGGACGGCTGAGGCGTGCGGCGTTCACGGAATTATAATACCCAAGAGGCGCAGCGTTGGGCTGAACTTCCTCGTTGCAAAGACCTCCTGCGGCGCGCTCGAATATATGAGGGTTGCTCGTGTGGGCAACCTTGCGCAGACCATCGACGAGCTTAAAAAGAAAAATATATGGGTATATGCCGCCGATATGGACGGTGCGCGCTGGGACAAGACCGATTATTCGGGCGGCGCGGCGCTCGTTATAGGCAACGAGGGCAGCGGAGTAGGCAGACTTATCAAGGAAAAATGCGACGTTACGGTCAGCCTGCCGATGCTCGGAAAGGTTAATTCCCTTAACGCGTCGGTTGCGGCGGGAATAATTATGTACGAAATTGCAAGACAGAGGCTTGAAAAATGAGTGAAAAGCTATCAATCGAAGAGATAATCAGACGAGCCGAGGAAATCACGGCGAAGAACGCCGCCGCACTTAAGGAAAGCGAAAGGCTCGTTGAGAAAAAGGCGCCTGAGGAGGAAGAGGAGATAAAGACCTTCGTCCCCTCTAAAAAGACTGCGCCGCCCGAGGACGCCGACAGACCTCCCGAGCGCGCGGACAGCAAAACGAAAAGTCTTAAGAAAAGCGAGAACGAAATCGAAAAAACGAGGGCGTTCAGCGCCGCTGATTCCGCCGAGGAAAAGACAAAAATCATCTCCGTAGTCGCCCCCGAGGAAAACGAGGAGGACGGCGAGCTCCAGAGCATACCGACAATCGTCGTAAAGGACGACGCGCTCAGCAGCTTTAATCAGGAAAATTCCTCTGAGGAAGAGGAGGCTTCGGGCGTTCAGATGACCTTTGAGGGCTTCGACGAAAAGGTGGATACGGTCGAAAAAATAGACGAGGCTGAGGCTGAGGCTGAGCTTTTGCGCCGCCGTGAAGAGAAGGTCGGAAAATTCCGCCTTTTCGGTCCCGATGAAACCGACGAGGAGCTCGGCGAGAATTTCGACACCGAGGACGATTTTGACGAGTTCGACGAAAAGGATGTTTTCCTAAAGGGACTTATTGAAAAGAAAAACGCCTCGTTCATAAAGCTCGCGGCTACCGCGCTGCTCTTCCTTCCTATGCTGCTCATGGCGGCGCTCAAGGATTCGCTGCATTTCCCGCTATTTCTCTCCTCCCACGGCGTATTTTTCTCCGTAATTCTCGTGCTTTACGCGGGCGCAATCGCAATAAACGCCAACATAATAAAAAAAAGCTTCACCTTTAAGCATTCGGTGAGCTTTGATTTTCCGATAAGTGCGGTGAGCCTTATTATCCTGCTGCATACCGTGCTCCTGCTTGCGCACAGCTCCCTGTGGATAGATAACGGAGTCGTGCTCGCCCCCGTAGGTACGGTAGCTCTCTTTATGTCGCAGCTTGCTAAGTATATTACTTATAACCGCCTTGTTGATAATTTCAGCTTTATAACGGGCGCGGGCGACAAGTACACGGTGGAAAATATCACCAACGCAGTTGACGCAAGGATTATCAGCCGCGGTATGCTCGAGGAGGAAAATGCGAAGCTCAAGATGAGCGTAAAATGCGACCTTCCCACAAACTTTATGGAAATCTCGCTCAAGCGCGAGCCCGCGGACAAAATCTCGCTCAGGATATTCATAGCGGACGCCGTGCTGAGCCTGATACTTTTTATCGTAATCGGAATTATTGATAACTTTAACACGGGCTTTAACTGTGCGCTGTGCGCGCTTTCGATTTCGCTCCCGATTTCGACGCTCTATATTACGAGCTCCCTGCTCAGCGATATTTCAAAGCAGCTAAAATCGTATAATTCAAGAGTCTGCGGCTTTGAGGGCGCGTTTATGGCGCAGAACGCTGACGCGCTCGTTATGGAGGCTGCCGACCTGTTTGACAAAAACTCCTGCAAGCTTCACGGTATTAAGACCTTCAACGGCGCGAGCATTGACGAGGCGCTCATTAACACGGCGGCGGTTATGATGCAAACGAAGAGTCCGCTTTCCCACGTGTTTGACAGCGTTATAATCGGTAAGCAGAAAATTCTGCCGAGGGTTGAGAGCGTTCAGTACGAGGAAAAAATGGGCACTTCGGGCTGGATATACAAGCGTAAAATCCTCGTGGGCACGCGCGAAATGATGCAGCGCCACAATATAGAGGTTCCCCTACTGAGCTTTGAAAAGAAAATCACAGTGAGGGACAGAAAGGCGCTCTACCTTTCGGTTGACGGCGCGCTTACGGCAATGTTCACGGTAAGCTACCGTGCAAACCAAAGGCTTATGCGCGAGCTCGGCAAGCTTGAAAAAAGCGGCATTACGCTTATCGTAAAGAGTCAGGACCCGTATATTAACGAGGAAACGCTTACCGAGCTTTTCGAGCTTCCCGAGGGCTTCATAAGGGTTATGAATTACTCGGCGGCAAGGGTTTACGATAAATACTCAAACCTCGACGTTGAAAAATCCCCCGCCTACGTTGTGCATTCGGGCTCGGCGCTCGGGCTCGTTTCGGCAATGCGCGGCGCGGGAATACTCGTAGGCTCAACGGGGCTGATTAATTTCCTCTCCTGCTTTGGCGCGGCAATCGGTTTCCTCGTAGTCGCAATGCTATCCGCAATCCACGCATACAGCGAGCTTTCCGCGGTAAACATTCTCATTTTCGAAGTAATCTGGACTGCGTTTATGCAGATAGTAATAAAGCTCAGAGGCACGGGATTATAATAATTGACAATGTAAAACGGAGAAAACAGTATGAATGAAATAAAATGCCTCAACTGCGGCGCCGTCTTTGAGGCTGAAGAAGCCAAATGTCCGTATTGCGGATACATTAACCCCGAAGGCGCCGAGAGCAAATTCCTGCGGGAGCTGGAAAACACACGCAAGGAGCTGGACAACGTGGATGAAGAAGCCGCCTCGTCGTACGTACGCGAAGTAAAGAAGGGCGCGGGTTCTGTCGCTAAAATCATAGCCATCGCGCTCGTCGTCGCTCTGGTTATCGCTGGCGGTTATCTTTTACTTCAAAAGACGGTATTCAACCACGATAAGGGCAGCTATGCCGAGGAGCTCGTATGGGAACGCGAGCACTTCAAAGAATACGACGCTATGTTTGAGGCGAAGGAATACGACGAGCTCATGGAGGCAATAGCGAACGACGGAGAAGAACACGCCGTCTATAACTGGGAACACTATGACGAGTTTATGGATATTGCAGACGAGCTGTGGGCAGGCGAAACCGACTGACAATAGCATTTATTATTACAAGGAGAAGCATTTATGAAATGTCAGCACTGCGGAAACAATTTAAACATTGAGGATAAGGTCTGTCCGTACTGCGGTATGTCAAACCCCTTTGCCGTAAAGCATCAGGAGGAGATGGAGCGTTATGAAACAGACTACCAGAAAACAAAAAAAGAGGTGCTGGAGCAATCCTCAAGGTTTAACCGCCGCACAGTAAAAATAACCATTATCGCGGTATTGGTGGCGTTAATAGCAATAAGCTGTTTTCTGCTTGCCAAGTCATATGATATCCGCTGGTGGAATATGGAGAGGTCCATATCGTCAGAGGCTGAAACTAACAGACAGGCGGTTCAGCAGCTCATGGAGGCAAGAGATTATCAGGCGCTTTGTTCATACGTAAGCCAAAACAGAATCACCTATACGGACGACCTTAAGGAATATGAGGCGGTATTCAATACTACTCAGCAGTACAGAAGGTTCTACGACGACCTGATGATACTCCAGAACAAAAAAACCGACACAGAAAAATTCAAATATTATTCCGAGAGCGAGCTGCTTGAAAGCCTCGCGAAAAGCATCCATTCATTATATGAGTATATGGAGCCTCAGAAGTACAACCCCGAGGCATATCAGGGGGACAAAATGGAGTACATGGAGGATCTTAGGGAGCATATGGAGATTATTGTTTCGGGATACTTCAAAATCAGCCCTGAAGAAGCGGCGGATATGCGTAGCATGACTGTTTCAAGGATAAACGTTTTATTGGAGGACTGCTATGAAAAAGAACAGCAGTAAAAAAAGAACACTGAACACAGCTAAAAGCAGTGGCACGGATAAACTTTTTACGGTAATTATAGCTTTGCTTTCGGTGGTACTGGTGGTACTGAGCATAATAACGGCAGTTAAAATAAACGAGTCACACCAAGACTATATCACCACGCCAAATGATATCTTAAGAACTGTTAAAAACGGGTATTACCCCGACGCCCTTGAGGAGATGCACGATAATATCGCTCTCGGTGAGACCGAAACAAAAAATCCTGAATATGCGCTGCCTTACGCGCTGTCGGATTACTATGAGGCTCAGTCGCTTTATACTGCATATTCCAAAGCGGCAAAGCTCACGGAGGATGCTGAAAAAGCAAATGAACTGGACGCCGCGGCGGCAAGGTATCAGCAGGAAATGGAGTCCGCCCGTAAAAGAACGGGAGAGCTGGAGTTTATGACTCAGGACATTGATTCGGTTTTTGAATAACCGTCAGCCCTCAATGTTCTGATTTTGATGTAATCCTGACGGCGTTTATGCAGACAGTTAAAAACTGCGCGAGACGGGATTTTATAAAGAGGTGATTTTTTTTGAAAAAAGCTTTGATAATAATTCTTTGTGTTGTCCTGGTAGTCCTCCTGTTCCCCGTACATTTGGATGTGAAAGACGGAGGAACTGTGGTTTGGAAGTCACTAACATATGAACTTCTTGATTATCACGCTTATGATGATTCAACGAGCATATCGCCGACATATGAAGTTGGCAAAGGCATACGTGTTTTCGGCAAAGATATATATAAAAATACGCACATCGTCTATGGTATAGAATACGAGGGTACCGTCACAGAAATTACTCCGATAGAGCACAAGACAGGCAGATACCTTATGAAAGTAGAAACGTCCGAGGGTGAAATGACGGCAACTATTATCTCCTCCCACCTCAAGTACTGCTTTGACGACGATACTCTTAAGGACATACGCGTCAAAAACATTAATGTCGGCGATAAAGTGAGCGTTAATGCGGACAAAGAATTAGATTCTGCCTATATGGTCGTATACGGCATCGCTGTTCTACACGAATAGTATAATTTTTATATTCGCGGGCGGCGCCCGCCCTTAATTTCGAATTCCGAACTCCGAATTCCGCATTAAAAAAGGAACCGCACACGCGGTTCCTTTTTATTGTATTGAATTATTCGCCAAAGGTCTTCTTTGCTTCTTCAAAGCCAGCCTTGAGGCTCTTAAGTCCTTTTGCTACAAAGTCCTTAATGTCGTCGCCTGCGTCAGCAGCAGCGTCCTGAAGCTTTGCAAGAGTTTCCTTTGCGTCAGCAATTCTCTTTTCGATTTCTTCCTTGGTTGCGTCCTTAGCTTCCTTCTCTGCGTTCTTCTCAGCGATAGCAGCCTGTGCAGCAGCAAGACGTGCAATCGGAACGCGGAACGGTGAGCAGGATACGTAGTCAAGACCGATCTTATGGCAGAACTCTACTGAGCTCGGGTCGCCGCCGTGCTCGCCGCAGATGCCGCAGTGAAGCTCGGGTCTGGTCTTCTTACCGTTAGCAACTGCCATTTCCATTAACTGGCCAACGCCGGTCTGGTCAAGCTTAGCAAACGGATCGTTTTCGAAAATCTTAGCGTCATAGTAAGCGTCAAGGAACTTACCTGCATCGTCGCGGCTGAAGCCGAAGGTCATCTGGGTAAGGTCGTTAGTGCCGAAGCAGAAGAACTCAGCCTCCTTAGCGATGTCAGCAGCTGTAAGAGCAGCACGCGGAATCTCTATCATTGTACCAACCTCGTATTTCATATCGGAGCCTGCAGCCTCGATTTCAGCGTCAGCGGTAGCAACAACGATGTCCTTAACGTACTTTAATTCCTTAGCGTCGCAGGAAAGCGGGATCATAATCTCAGGAACGATATCCCATTCAGGATGTGCCTTCTTAACGTTGATAGCGGCACGGATAACAGCCTTAGTCTGCATTTTAGCGATTTCGGGATAGGTTACTGCAAGACGGAGTCCTCTGTGTCCCATCATCGGGTTGAACTCGTGGAGACCCTGGATAATGCCCTTGATTGTTTCAACGCTCTTGCCCTGAGCCTCAGCAAGCTTCTCAATGTCAGCCTCTTCGGTAGGAACGAACTCGTGGAGCGGAGGATCAAGGAAGCGGATAGTTACGGGGCAGCCCTCAAGAGCTTCGTATAGCTTTTCAAAGTCGCCCTGCTGATAGGGAAGAATCTTCTCAAGCGCAGCTTCTCTCTCCTCAACTGTGTCGGAGCAGATCATCTCGCGGAAGGCAGCGATTCTGTCCTCTTCGAAGAACATATGCTCAGTACGGCAGAGACCGATACCCTCTGCGCCGAGCTCTCTTGCCTTCTTAGCGTCTGCAGGAGTATCAGCGTTTGTACGAACCTTAAGGGTTCTGTACTTGTCAGCCCAAGCCATGATTCTGCCGAAGGTACCTGCGATTTCTGCGTCCTTAGTAGCGATAACGCCGTCGTAGATATTACCGGTTGAACCGTCGATTGAAATATAGTCGCCCTCGTGGAACTGCTTGCCGCCGAGAGTGAATACCTTATTCTCTTCGTCCATAACGATATCGGAGCAGCCCGATACGCAGCAGGTACCCATACCTCTTGCAACAACCGCAGCGTGAGAGGTCATACCGCCTCTTACGGTGAGGATACCCTGGGAAGCCTTCATACCCGTGATGTCCTCGGGTGAAGTCTCAAGACGTACAAGAACAACCTTTTCGCCTCTTGCGTTCCAAGCCTCTGCGTCCTCAGCGGTGAATACAACCTTACCGCAGGCAGCGCCGGGAGAAGCGCCGAGACCCTTGTCCATAGGAGTTGCAGCCTTAAGAGCGGCAGCGTCAAACTGCGGGTGAAGAAGGGTGTCGAGGTTACGCGGGTCGATCATTGCAACAGCCTCTTCCTCAGTTCTCATGCCCTCGTCAACGAGGTCGCAAGCGATCTGAAGAGCAGCCTGCGCGGTTCTCTTACCGTTTCTGGTCTGAAGCATATAAAGCTTACCGTGCTCTACGGTGAACTCCATATCCTGCATATCTCTGTAATGGTTCTCAAGGATTGAGCAAACCTTTGTAAACTCAGCGAATGCCTCAGGGAATTTCTCCTCCATCTCGCTGATGTGCATAGGAGTACGTACGCCTGCTACAACGTCCTCGCCCTGTGCGTTTGTAAGGAACTCGCCGAAGAGACCCTTAGCGCCTGTTGCGGGGTCACGGGTGAATGCAACGCCTGTACCGCAATCGTCGCCCATGTTACCGAACGCCATTGCCTGTACGTTTACTGCGGTACCCCATGAATAAGGAATATCGTTGTCACGGCGGTATACGTTAGCTCTCGGGTTGTCCCAAGAACGGAATACTGCCTTTACTGCGCCCATAAGCTGTTCCTTAGGATCAGTCGGGAAGTCCTCGCCGATCTTTTCCTTATATTCAGCCTTAAACTGCTCTGCGAGCTCTTTAAGGTCGTCAGCCGTAAGCTCAACGTCCTGAGTAACGCCTCTGTCAGCCTTCATCTCGTCGATGAGCTGCTCAAAATACTTCTTGCCGACCTCCATAACAACGTCGGAATACATCTGGATAAATCTTCTGTAGCAGTCATATGCCCAGCGGGGATTGCCGGACTTCTCTGCCATAACCTCTACAACCTCTTCGTTAAGACCGAGGTTGAGGATGGTATCCATCATACCGGGCATTGAAGCACGCGCGCCGGAACGTACGGATACGAGAAGCGGATTTTCCTTATCGCCGAATTTCTTGCCGTTGATTTCTTCCATCTTAACGATGTACTCTTCAATCTCTGCCATGATTTCGGGATTAATCTGTCTGCCGTCCTCATAATACTGTGTGCAGGCTTCAGTAGTGATAGTGAAACCCTGGGGTACGGGGAGACCGATGTTTGTCATCTCAGCGAGGTTTGCGCCCTTACCGCCGAGAAGCTCTCTCATGTTGGCATTACCTTCAGAAAAAAGATAACAATACTTTTTCTTTGCCATTGAGAATTACCTCCTAAAATAATTAAAATTTAGTAATTAATATACACATTTATTTTAATGCGTATATATAATAGCACCCTAATAATCAAATTGCAAACTATTTTTGGTATTTTTGTCAATTTCGTGAATGTTTATTAAAATCTATTGAAATTCTTTAATTTTTAGTGCATAATTATATATGCTAATTTTGAGAGCAACGACAATTCTTTAATAAAGGAGTTCAATATATATGAAATGTGCCATAATTCTTGCGGGCGGCAAGGGAACGAGAATGAAGAGCGAAAAGCCGAAGGTTATGTGCGAGGTAATCTTTGAGCCCATGCTTTACTACGTAGTATCCGCCGTTAAAGAAGCGGGCGTTGAGGACATCTGCATTATTACGGGCTATGAGCACGAAACGGTTGAGGAGTACCTTGCAAAGCTTGACACGAATATAAAGACGGCGCTTCAGTCACCTCAGCTCGGCACGGGTCACGCGGTTATGCAGGCAAGGGCGTTTATCAAAGGGCATACGGGGGACGATATCCTCGTACTCAACGGCGACGGCCCGCTGATTGACGCCGAAACTATTAATAAATCATATAAGTACCACAAGGACAACAACAACGCGATAACCCTCCTTTCCGCCGTGGTTGACGATACGGTGGGTATCGGGCATATCAAGCGCGACAAGAACGGTACGCTACTTCGCATAGTCGAGGATAAGGACGCAAACGAAGAGGAAAAGAAGATTAAAGAGAGCAACGCGGGTATGTACTGGTTCAAGGGCGAGAGCCTGCTTTACGCCATTGACAACATCACCAACGAAAACGCTCAGAACGAATACTATCTTACCGACGCGCTTGAAATACTCATCAAAAAGGGCGAGAACAAGGGCGCGTATATCGCCGAAAACAGCGAGGTTATTCTCGGCGCAAACGACAGGGTTCAGCTTAACGGACTCAATACGATAATGCGCAGGAATATCAACAATTCCCATATGTTAAACGGCGTTGATATCCCCTGCACCGACGGCGTTATGATAGGCAAGAACGTTAAAATCGGGAATTCAACCCAGATTCTTCCGAACACAATTATTATCGGCGATACCGAAATAGGCGAAAACTGCGTGATAGGCCCCAACACCTATATCAGTAACGCAAAAATCGGCGAGGGCGTAATCCTTGACAACTGCAAGGTGCTCGACTCCGAGATTCAGGACGGCGTTGACTGCGGCCCGTTCGTAAAGGTTAGGGCAAACAGCGTTCTTAAAAAAGGCGTGCATATCGGCAACTTTGTTGAGGTCAAAAACTCAATCGTTGCCGAGGGCACGAAGGCGGCGCACCTTACCTATATCGGCGACAGCGACGTAGGACAGGACGTTAACTTCGGTTGCGGCACGGTTACCTGTAACTACGACGGCAAGGTTAAATCCCGCTGCACGATAGGCGACGGTGTTTTCATCGGCTGTAACACTAACCTCATAGCTCCCGTAACGGTGGGAGATCGGGCATATATCGCCGCAGGCTCGACCATTACCGAGGATATCCCCGCGGACGCGCTCTCGGTAGCAAGAGCATATCAGCATAATAAGGAAGGCTGGGTAATTAAGAAAAAGCCTTATAAGGAAAAGAAATAATGAAAAAGCTATTATCGGTTCTGCTCGCTGCTGCAATAGTGTGCTGCGTGCTGACGGGCTGTAGCCTGTTTACGGGCAAGCCCGCTGAGGAGGCAACAACCTCCGAGGCTCAGACAACGGTTACCACAACGACAACAACGACCACAACCACTACTACAACCACAACTGAAAATCTCGATACCACCTTCCCCGAGAACGCGACGGCGAGGATTTACCCGGGGCTTGTAAAGGATCCCGACGGCTCGTATCCGTATAAGCTTGCGACCTTTACCACCCACTACGACTCCTCCAACAAAACCCGTACCGCAAACCTCAAGGCTGCGGTTAAAAAGCTTGATAATATAGCCGTACCCAAGGGCGCGTATTTCAGCTTTAACCAGACCGTCGGAAAGCGCACGGTCACCGCGGGTTATCAGGAGGCAAAGGTTATCCAGGACGGAGAGTTCGTAGACGGGCTCGGCGGCGGAGTTTGCCAGGTTAGCTCAACCGTGTTCAGAAGCGTGCTTCTTGCAAACGTTGAAATCGTAGCAAGGACCTGCCACAGCCTTGAGGTTACATATGTAAGGCTCGGCGGCGACGCAACGGTACAGTGGAACAGCAAGGACTTCCAGTTCAAAAACACGCTCGGTACGGACATCAGGCTCACTATGACCTGCTCTGACGGAAACCTTACCTGTACCGTATACGCAAAGGACGACATTAAAATAGGCGACGTGGATATAAGCATAAGCAAGGACGGCGACACCTACACCCTCGTAAGAAAGGTAAACGGGAAGAAGAATTATTCCACAAAGAGCCGTTACCAGAAGCCGAAGACGACCACGACCAAGAAGGAAGAAAAATCCACCACTAAGAAGCCTTAGGAGGTAATGATATGAAGAAAATAATCGCAATTCTGTCTGCCGTTATTCTTATAACCGCAACGTTTGCAGGCTGCTCGGGCTCAAAGGAAAAGAGCCGTATAGCGACGGAAATCAACGATACTGTGCTGCTTTTAGGATATACCGAGGAAGCCGCTCCTTTCATTGAGAACGTAAAGGACGGCGCGGCCGAGGGCTTTATACCGGAGCTCTGGGACAAAATCTTTGACAGCGTCAAAGGGGACTTCAAAGCCTACCGTTTTGAAAGGGTTGAAAAGGGCTATGAGCTTGAAAAGGACGGCGGCTTCAAGGGAACGGACGGCAAGGAATACAGCGCGTCCCTGCTTGTCGGAGCAGTACATAAAAACGACGGCACCTTCAACGAGGATTATTCCTTTACCGAGCCGATAATTACCAACAGGATTATCGCCGTAACTAAAAAGGACGGCGGCGTTGCGTCATACTCGGATTTCACGGGTAAAAAGGCGCTTACAACTACCGCCGAGGCAAAGGCTGCTTTTGAAAAGCACAGCAGGCTTTATTCCGCCTGCGAATCCGTGGGCGAGGCCAAAAACCGTGATGCTGCTATGTTAGCATTAGACAGAGGTACCGCAGACGTTATAATCACAGACGAGTTTACCTATATGCCGCTTGCTAATAAGGACAATTATACCGTTCTTGACGGCGAGCTTGATACGATTGAATACGTAATCGCCTGCGCTAAATACAGCGGCTGGAAGTATTCAATCAACGAGGCGATTAAGGAGCTCCTAAGCGCCGACTACGGCGAGGGCGACGAGCTTACTCCGCTGGTAGAAAGGCATTTCGGCTACAACGCCTCCTCGTTTGAATACATAACCGAAGGCGATAAATAATGAACGTATTTGATTTTGACAACACGATTTACGACGGCGAAAGCGTGCTCGATATGTTCTTTTTCTATATCGCGCGCAACCCGTGGCTGATAAAGCACCTCGGCACCGTGCTCAAGGCGTTCAAGCGGTACAAAAAGGGCGAGGTTTCCCTCTCCGAAGCGCTTGAACGCTACGCTCCCCTCGTGGAAAAGGACATACTTAAAATCGTCGACTTCGAAAACGACCCTAAGGTGTTCTGGGATAAGCACATTAAGAAAATCAAGACGCTGTATTCCGACCTGCGTTCCGACGACGATTTAATAATTACCGCCTCCCCCGATTTCTCTATGGAGGAGATATGCAAAAGGCTCGGTATAAAGCACTGTCTTGCCTCAAGGGTAAACAGGGAAACGGGCAGAATCGAGTTTGCAAACCTGAGGGAAAACAAGATTAAGGCGTTTTTAGAGGAATACGGCGATACGGAAATAGAAAACTTCTATACCGACTCCCCCGAAAACGACGCGGTGCTTGTCGAAAGAGCAAAGCACGCCTTCAAGGTCAGCGGCTACGAGGTAATACAGATAAAATAGTAAAAGCTCCGAACAGTCGGAGCTTTTATTAAATCTTTATAATATTTTACATATTTTTAGTGATTTTTTAATATTGTTGTGGTACTATTTAAGTGTAAAGGAGGTAATCGCATGAACGGTGTGAACGACATCACCTATGACGTTAAGTTCATGAGCTGCGTTGCCGACAAAGCCGACAATCTCAGGGTTATTGAAGCGGACCCCAATTTTTCAGATTTTACCGGCGTTGCCTCTCCCAAAATCGAGGACGGAAGGCTCGCCTTGCTTGATATAATCAGCTCAAAGGACAGGGAGGACGTTATTCGTACCCTCTGCAAGAAAAACGCACAGTATACATATATTGATTTTTACCTTAAAAACAGCGAGGGCGAATTCGTACAGGTACACTGCATAAGCAAGAATATCCCCGACACAACGCGCTGTCTTATTACGCTTGCGGACGTTTCGCAGTCCGAGAGGCAGAACGAAATGCTGAAGATAAGAGCTGAGCAGATGCGCGGGCTTGTTGAGCTTATCGAGGGCGGAGTATGCCTTTTCAGGGTTACGAGCGATATGCACTTTGAGTCGCTTTATATGAACAAGGCGTGCGCAAAATTCTTTAGCACCGCAACCGAGGGACACCCCGACGACAAGCGCCTTGACGAGCTTATTTATCCCGAGGACAAGAGCGCCGTTTTCCAGGCAATCGGCAACACAATGGCTACCAAAAAGCCGATTGATATGGAAATGCGTATGATTAAGGGCAAGGACGGTTACATATGGTGCAAGCTCAATTCGGGTATTCAGCGTATAGACAGGGATGGATGTCCGATTTTCCACGCCCTTTTCACTAATATCACGGATATTAAGGAGCCGCCTAAAACAAAGCGTTTCAAGTTTTTCTGATAAATTAAGGATAAACGAGAATATTAATTTAAAGGAGATGAAAAATATGGCAAACAAATATGCAGGAACTAAGACGGAACAGAATTTAAAGGACGCATTTTCGGGCGAAAGCGAAGCGAGGAATAAATACACCTACTTCGCGTCTAAGGCTAAAAAAGAGGGCTTTGAGCAGATTGCTGCGCTCTTTTTGAAAACCGCCGAAAACGAAAAGGAGCACGCAAAAATCTGGTTCAAGGAATTAGAGGGTATCGGCACGACCACCGAAAACCTTGCGGCTGCCGCCGACGGCGAAAACTGGGAGTGGACGGATATGTACGCCCGTTTCGCAAAAGAGGCTGAGGAGGAGGGCTTCCCCGAGCTCGCAGAAAAGTTCAGGCTCGTCGGCGAAATCGAAAAGCACCACGAGGAGAGATACAGAGCCCTGCTCAATAATATCGAAACCGCCAAGGTATTCGAAAAGAGCGAGGTTAAAGTATGGGAGTGCAGAAACTGCGGCCATATCGTAGTAGGCACTAAAGCTCCCGACGTATGCCCCGCGTGCGCTCATCCGCAGTCCTACTTCGAAATCCACGCGGAAAATTATTAAAACACAAAAGAACGGCGACGTGCCGTTCTTTTTTTATTTAAGTATAACCGTTAATATCGACTTTGAGGGGGATATTATTCTATCCTCCTTTATTTCTTTCAGCTTTTCGCTCTGCGTTGACAAAATTATACGCTTTGCTTTAAAATCACCGTCAAGGGTGATTTCTCTCTTTCTGCCCTCGTTGACCGCAACGAGCGCCGTTTCACCCTTCGGCGTACGGAAGGCAAAGAGGTTGAAATCGTTTTTGTCCGCCGTCGGTCTGAGCCCTATATCGAGCGCCTTTGAGCCTACGGGAATATACTTTGAAAAGTGCGCCATAGCGTAAAATCGCTCGTTTACCGTCCACTCCGAAAAATCGAGGCTTCCGCTGAGCATAGCGTCGGAAAAGTCCCTTCCGTCAACGTCGCGGTGAAGATTGTTCGTCGCGACCCAGCTCGTCCAACTCTCCGCTCCCGCGTAAATTATATCCTGACCGATTATACGCGCTGTAATAAGCGCACCCTTAAAATCGCGCGTGTGGCTCTTGTTCGGAAGCTCGCACCATTCGCTCATATCAAAGCTTATTTCGGGGTTCGGCTCAACAAGCGTTTTCCTGAACTCTCGTCTTATTTCGGGCGAGCCGTCCGCGTGGTAGGAATGGAACGCGAATACGGGCATAACCTTCTTGATAAGCTCGTCGGAATACAGCTCGTTGAAGTAATCAACCGTAGTGCCGAGAAATTCCCCGCTTTCGGGACCGTAGAGGAGCACGGGCATTTCCCTTTTCAGTATTTCTTCGGCGAAGATGTGATAGATTTCCTTAACCTCCTCAAGCTCGTAGTGGCAGCCCTCCTGCCATACGAAGCCTCCGCCCCATTTCCACTGCGGCTCGTTAATCGGACTTACGTATTTTACGGGCAGCCCCTCGTCAAGAAAATGCTGCGCAACCTTTAAAACGTAATCGGCAAAGCGCCTGTAATTCATCTTGGGTATATTGCAGGTGTGATAAAGCAGGCTCCCCGAGGTCTGTCCCGTTGAGGTATGGCTCCAGTGGGGGGAATTGCAAAAGAGAATTAGCGTATCTATATTACCCTTGGCAAGACATTTTTTCATAACGGACACAGCGTTCCTATCCCTTGAAAAGTCCCAGCTTTCCTCCTCCTTTTCCCTGTCGTAAAGCATAAAGGATTCGGTGCGTCGCCACGGGTTTTCTATTCTGCAGTTGCCCTCTTCAAAGCCGCCGCCTATGTTATAGCGGTAGATGTTGAGCTTAAGTCCGCTGTTACCGTAGAGAAGCTCGGCAAGCTCGCTTTGAGTTTTCCTGCTTTTAACCGCCTGAGCCCACCAGCACGCAGAGGTTCCCCAGCCTCTGAGGGTCTGCATTTCCTTCGCTTTTGAAAGATTTATTTTCATTGTTCAGCCGCCTTTACAAATTCTTGATTTTATTATAAAATCAAATCATAAAACTGTCAACAAAAAGGAACTACAATGGAACGTTTAAATAATATCCGTCTTATAGGGCTTGACCTTGACGGAACACTGCTTAATGAGAATAAAAGGCTCTGCGACGGCGCTGAGGAAACACTGAAAAAGGCACGGGCGCAGAGCATTTACCTCGTACCTGTTACGGGACGTCCGTATAAGGGCGTGCCCGATTTTATCAAGGGCTCGCCGCTTTTCGACTACCTCGTTACCTCGAACGGCGCTCAGATTATCGACAACAAAACAGGGCGCGCGCTTTTTTCCTTTACGATAGATAATAAAAAGAGCCTCGAGATAATAGAGGTTCTGAGGAACGCTGACTGTATGTTCGAGCCGTTTGCGGACGGAGTCGGCTATGCTCAGCAGTATATTTACGACCGTTACCTTAAGGATTTTAAGGGTACGGCGCTTGAGGACTACTTTTTCTCCTCGCGCGTTATTGAAGACGATATCGAGGGGCTGTTCAGAGGCACGGGAAGGCGCGCCGACGAGTTTTTCGTAAACTGCACGGACAAGGGCGTAAGGGACGGGATAACAAAACGCCTTGACTTACTCGGCGGGCTTCAGTACTGGCTGCTTGCCGACCGTTTTCTTGAAATAACGGCTGAGGGCTGCGACAAGGGCGCGGCGCTCGAAACGCTCTGCAGGCACCTTAATATCGGTATTGAAAACACCGCCGCCTTCGGCGACGGCGAAAACGACCTTTCTTTCCTTGAAAAAGCGGGCGTTTCGGTCGTTATGGGTAACGCTTTCCCCTCTGTAAAAGAAAAAGCCGATATCATCGCTGACACCAACGACAATAACGGCGTTTGTAAATTTATTGAGGATTTTATTCTACGGGGTGCTTCTTGCGATAGATAATCATTCCTATCATACCGACGATACCGCCGATTGTGTTCATCATCATATCGGTCATGGTATCCACAAGACCTAAATACCCGTATTCGTTCCTGTATTTAGCGAGGTTGAACATCGCGGTTTCCGCACCCTCCTTGGCAAGCTGGAGGTTCGTGCCGTGGACGGTATCCATAATGAACTCGTAAAATTCCCAGCCCGCCGCAATAGTTACGGCGAACATAAGCCCGAACATCGCGGAAAGCGTTATCGCGCACTTGCCCTTTTTCCTCTGGATAATACCCGCGAAATCATAACCGAACACGGCGCATACGATACCTGCAAAGGCGTGCATAACCTCGTCGTACCAGCCAAACTTGTCAAACCAGCCGAGGTATGAGCCGAAGAGGATACCCATAAGGATTATGAAGTTAAGCGCGGTCTGGCTTATCGGCGGCACGTCCTCGATGAACGAGCCGTTACCGAGCACCTGGAACATATCCCATAGGTGCGAAAAGATAAATACGAACACGCTTTCAAAGCCCATTACAAGATCGCCGTGGATAAATGAATAAGTCGCGCAGCCTATCATAATAATCCTTACGATTATCCAGAATATAAGCTGCGGCTTGGGGACCTTTTCAATCGGATCCCTTTTAATTTTATATTTCATAAGGTAACTCCGTTTTCTCTGAATAAGTCATATATTACCATATAACTATTACATTTTCAAGGATTTGAAAATATAAAATAAATATAAATTAATAGAAAATCGTTTGAAATCTCGAATCTCAGTTATTATAATATACAATGATTTTGAATTGATGATAATTGCGGAGGATATAATTATGGAAAACAGACCTAACGCACCGTGGCTTAAGTACTTCGGCGATATGCCCGAAACCCTTGAATATCCGCAGGGTTCGATGTATGAATCGTTAAAGCACTCCTTTGAAACAAATATTCACGGCAACTGCTACAAGAATAACGCCTACGAATTTCAGGGCAAGGGTACCTCTTACCCTCAGTTTTTCAAAAAGATTGACAGAGTTGCAAGGGCGTTCAACGCTATCGGTATCGGCGAAGGCGATAAGGTAACTATCTGTATGCCCAACACGCCGCAGGGCGTTGACAGCTTCTATGCGCTTAATCGAATCGGCGCTGTTCCCGCAATGATTCATCCGCTTTCCGCAGTAGGCGAAATCACCTTCTACGTAACCAATTCACACAGCAAGGCTGTGCTCGTGCTCGATATGTTCTACGAGAAGGTGCTCGAGGCGCTCGAAAAGGTTGACTATCCCGTTAAGGTTATCGTTGCGAGGATTCAGGATGAGCTCCCGTTCCCGCTCAATATGCTCTATCCCCTTACGGTTAAGAATAAGCCGGCTCCGCTCCCCACAGACAACAAGGACGTTATCTCGTGGAACGACTTTATCAAGCTCGGAAGCAAGGTAAAGGAGCTTCCCGACGTTCATCCCGATAAGGACGACACCGCCGTTATTCTTTTCTCGGGCGGAACCACGGGTACGTCGAAGGGCATTGAGCTTACCAATATGAACATGAACGCGCTCGGCTACGAGGTTGCCGCCGGCGCAGGCTTTACAATGAACGGGCTCAGAATGTTCTCCGTTATGCCTCTCTTCCACGGCTTCGGCCTCGGAGTAGGCGTACATACCGCGCTTGAGGCGGGCGGTACCTGTATCCTAATCCCTCAGTTTACGGTAAAGACATACGCGCGCGACGTTAAAAAGTATAAACCCAACGTAATAGTTGGCGTACCTACTTTATTTGAGGCGCTGCTTCGTTCCGACGGCTTCGACGGCGTTGATTTGACCTTCCTGCGCGGCGTTTTCTGCGGCGGCGACTCGCTCTCCGTAGAGCTTAAGAAGAAGGTTGACGCCTTCCTGACCGAGCATAAATCACAGGTTCAGATTAGAGAGGGCTACGGTACGACGGAGTGCGTTACCGCCTCCTGCCTTACTCCCCACGATTTCTTCCGTGAGGGCAGTATCGGTATTCCGTTCCCAGATATTTATTACCAGATTGTTGACCCGAGGAACGACACCGAGCTCCCCTACGGCGAGGAGGGCGAAATCTGTATCTTAGGTCCTACCGTTATGAAGGGCTATCTTGATAACGCCGAGGAAACCGCGTCAACGCTTCGTTACCACAAGGACGGTAACCGCTGGCTCCACACGGGCGACCTCGGATATATGGACGAGGACGGCTTCATCTACTACAAGCAGAGAATGAAGAGGCTAATTATCGTATCGGGCGTAAACGTTTATCCCTCACAGGTTGAAAACACTATCGACGCTCACCCTGACGTGCTTCTCTCCTGCGCAATTGGTATTCCCGACCCGTATAAAATGCACAAGGTTAAGGCGTTCATAGTGCTCCGCCCTGGCGTTGAGCCGAGCGAGAAAATCAAGGAGGAAATCCTTGAGCATTGCAGAAAGAATATTTCAAGATACGCAATGCCGCGTGAGATTGAATTCAGAACCGAGCTTCCGAAAACGCTCGTAGGCAAGGTGGCTTACCGTCAGCTTGAGGAGGAAGAGGAAGCAAAGGCAAAGGCTAAAAAGGAAGCCGAAGAGGCTGAAAACAAATAATTTTTACGGCACGGAAAACCGTGCCGTTTTTCTTGCAAAGTTTTTAGCGATATTATATAATATGGGAAAAGGAGGGGAAACGGTATGGTATACGGAATACTCGCGGGCATAACCTGGGCGCTTGAAACGGTCGTGCTCGGTATCGCGCTCAGTCACTTTTCGGCGTTTTCGTTCACGCGGATATTATTCCTTGCGTCGTTTATCGCCACCTTCCTGCACGATTTATGCTCTGCGCTCTGGATGTGCGCCTATAACTCAGCCCGCAAAAATCTTAAAGAGGTTTTCGGCGCTCTTAAAACAAAGGGCGGACGGCTTATAATGCTCGCCGCGGTTATCGGAGGTCCCGTCGGAATGACGGGCTACGTTATGACCGTAAACTATATGGGCGCTTCAATCGGCGCGGTCGCAAGCGCGGTATTCCCCGCTATCGGCACGGTGCTCGCCTACTTCTTCCTCAAGGAAAAAATGCAGTGGTACCGCTGGATACTGCTTATAATCACCCTGCTCGGCGTATACGGACTGAGCTATTCGCCGAGTCTTGACATTAAAAACTTCTGGCTCGGGATTACGGGCGCGCTTATGTGCTCTTTCGGCTGGGGAATTGAGGCGGTAATACTCGCAAAAGCATTTAAGGAAACCGAAATTAAAAAGGAATGCGCCCTCCAGATAAGGCAGTCAACCTCCGCGCTCGTTTACGGAATAATCATACTTCCCGTCTTAAGAGGCTGGGGCATTACAATAGAGCTTGCAAAAGCAGGCGCATGGCGGATTTTCCTGACAATAGCGATAGCGGCGCTCTTCGCCTCGCTCTCGTACCTTTGCTATTACAGAGCGATTGCAAAAATCGGCGCTTCAAAGGCTATGGCGCTCGATATAACCTACGTCGCCTGGGCGATAGTTTTCACCGTGATAATCCTGCGCGACACCTCGGTATTAACGCCGATAACGATAATATGCGCGCTGATTGTAATAATCTGTGGAATCTTCGCCGCAACGGATTTCAGCGAACTAAAAAGGAAACAATAAAAGCACCGCAGCAGACCGAGGTCTGCTGCGGGCTTTACTGTATTGGGTCTCAGTACTTTATAGTACGGACTTTTAAATTATCATAGCGGCGTGGAAGGCGGACTGAGTTGCATTTCCGATTGTACCGCCCTTAGCGGCGTCGCCAACCGCTACGCATTTAATTCCCTTCTCCTCCAGCTCCTTTGCGAGCTGATTGTCGGGCCTTACGCCCATTGAAAGCACAACGTAGTCAACGGGGATTTTGCGCTGTCCGTCCTTATCCTCAACGGTTACGCCGTCGTTTTCGATAGAAACGAGCTTGGTGTTCAGCAATATCTGAGTGCCGTAGGGCTTGATTCTGCTGAGCGAGTCGTCAACGAACTGGAACCACGCGTTTTCGGCAACCGCCTTAGCCATTTCGACTATGGTAACCTCGTTGCCCATTTCGTTTAGCTTTTCGGTGGTTTCAAGCCCCGTTAAGCCCGAGCCGATTACGGCAACCTTGCTGTCCTTAATTTCAACCTTGCCGAGCAGTACGTCGGGCGCGATAACAACGTTTTCATTTTCAACGCCCTTTATTGAGCGCGGCCTTACGGGGATACCGCCCGTTGCGCAGATAGCAGCGTAGGGATTAAGCTCGCTTATCATATCCGCCGTAGCCTCAACCCCGCATTTTACCTCGACGCCGAGGTCTGTAGCCTCCGTCATCATATCCTCAATAGCCCAGTGGAGCTTATCCTTGAACGGTCCCGTAGCGGCGGTATTTACCTGTCCACCGGGCTCGTTTTCCTTTTCGAGCACGGTTACGTTAAAGCCCCTTCTTTTGAGCGTTATCGCAGCCGTCAGTCCCGCGGGACCCGCGCCGATAACGACGGCGTTGAAGCCTCTGCCCGTCTTTGGCATTGACTCGTATTCCCTTTCAATACCGACCGAGGGATTGAGCGCGCATTCACCGGGCGTGCCCTTAAACGACGCATTTTCTATAAAGGATTTAATGCAGTGCAGACAACCTATGCAGCGTCTGATTTTTTCGGGATGACCGTCCTGTGCCTTCTTCGCCCAGTACGGGTCGCAGATAAAGTTACGCGCGGAGCCTACGAAATCCTGATACCCCTCCTCAAGCTGACGCTCAGCCTGCTCGGGCGAGCGGATAAAGTTAGCCGCGATAACGGGAATGTCAACTACTCCCTTTATCTCCTTTGCAAGATACGCTCTCCAGCCGGGCTCGAACGAGGTCGGCTCAAGCCAGTAGTTATACGTATCGTAGCACGCGGAGGAAACGTCAAGCGCGTCAACGCCGAGCCTTTCAAGGCGCTTTGCAATCTCCTTGCCGGTTTCAAGGTTATAGCCCTTATCGGGCATTCCTATTCTGTCGTACATCTCGTCAACGCAGAGCCTTACGATAAGCGGATAATCCTTGCCGCACTCTGCCTTTATACCCTCAATTATTTCGGTGATGAAGCGAAGTCTGTTCTCAAAACTTCCGCCGTATTCGTCGGTACGCTGATTAGTATTCGGGGACAGGAACTGCTGGATAATATAACCGTGCGTGGCGTGGAGCTCTACCGCGTCAACGCCCGCCTTTTTACACCTTACCGCCGCGTTAATGAAATCGCGGATAAGCTTTTTGACCGCCTTGTTGCTCATCGCGTGAATACGCGTTGCGCCGTGGGCTGAAAGCTCGCACTTAGAGGGCGCTTCCTGGCTCATACAGATTTTCTTCTGCTCCATTCCGAGAAGCAGCGGCGTCATTTTGAACATCGTTTTCGGGAAGCTCGGGAACTTATCCGTAATCGGAATAATCAGCGGGAGCGAATTAATCGAGCTCGTGTAGCCTTGACGTCCCGGGTGGTGAAGCTGGATACAGAGCTTCGCGCCGTGGCGGTGAATACGGCTCACCATTTCGCGCATGGGCTCAATATGTCTGTCCGAGCTCATCGAAAGCTGGGTAAAGGTCGAGGTCGCCGCCATATCGTTTACGCGGCATATACCGGGGATTATTAAGCCTACGCCGCCCTTTGCGCGCTCCTCGTAGTAATTCATAAGTCTTTCGGTGGGCTCGCCGTTGGCCTGGCCGAGCGAAAACTCCGCAGCGGTCATTACCACGCGGTTTTTTACCTCCATAGTGCCTATTTTCATAGGCGAAAACATCATATCAAACATTTCTTATTTACCCATCTTTTTCTTAAATCTGTTGAGTTTTTCGTTTTCAAGCTTCCAGTAAACCGTCCTGACGGGAGGACAGATACCCATAAGCACCTTGGAAAGACCAAAGAGGAAGCTCGGAGATACGAACTTCTTGCCCTTTTCGATACCCTTGACCATCTTTCTTGCAACAACGTCGGGGGTCTGTACGGGGAACGGCTTTTCAAAGGTTTCACCGTCAGCGGCAACCTTAAAGAAGTTGGTGTCGGTGGCAACGGGATAGAGGCAGGTAAGCTGAATGTTCTTCGGCTTTTCAACCCTTACGCCCTGCTGGAAGCCCTGAAGTCCGAACTTACTTGCGGAATAGAGCGCGTAGCCCGGCATTGCCATCTGCCCGATAGCGCTTATGGTCATTGCCATTATACCGTCGCGTCCGTCAAGGTGCTCCTGATATTTTGCATATGTATAAATAGGAGAAATTGTGTTAACGTCAAAAATTCTCTTGATCCTGTCCCAGTCAACATAATCGAACGCCTCATAGTACGGGAAGCCCGCGTTAGCGTAGAAAATGTCGATTTTCTTACCGCCGAAAACCTCGTTCGCCTTTTCAAAAATTGAGTCAACGCCCTCGGCTGAGCCCGTGTCGACGTTCATAGGTATTACGTTCTCGGCAAAGCCCGTAAGCTTTTCCTCAGAATCAAGCGCGGGCGCGAGAATAACGTTTCCCTCGCCCTTTACGAGAAGCTTGAGCACCTCGAGCCCGATACCGCTCGACGCGCCCGTAAGCACAATGTTTTTATTGGTAATCATAACAAATCCCTCCGTTATATATTGTCTATATAAAGTATATATCTAATTAATTAATTTGTCAAATATACTAAATTTTGTTGTAATTAATAACGGATTATGATACTATAATTAAAATATAAAAAAACAAGGAGAACTGTAATGGCAAAGGTTTATCGTGTTTTTGTTGAAAAGAAAAGGGGCAACGACATTGAGGCGGGGCATATCCTCTCCGACCTTAAAAACAACGTCGGCATTACCGCTCTTACCGAGCTTCGCCTCATTAACCGCTACGATGCCGAGGGACTGAGCGAAGAGGAATTCAAAAAGGCTGTTTCCCAGGTATTCTCTGAGGCTAATCTTGATAATGTTTATTACGATATCAGCTTTGATGAGGGCTGGCGTTATTTCGCGACGGAGTACCTCCCCGGTCAGTATGACCAGAGGGCTGACAGCGCCGCGCAGTGTATTCAGCTTCTTACCGCGGGCGAAAGGCCTACTGTCGCTTCGGCTAAAATTATTGCCGTTAAAGGCGATGTCACCGACGCTGAGCTTGATAAGATTAAAGCATATATTATCAATCCCGTTGAGTCTCGCGAGGCTTCAATGGAGCTCCCTGAAACGCTTGATATTAAGAGCGACGTGCCCGCCGATATTATAAGACTCACAGGCTTTACCGACAAAACCGACGAAGAAATTGCCGCATACCATGCCGAAATGGGCTTTGCAATGAGCGTAGCGGATTTATGCTGGGTGCGCGATTACTTCAAAAACGACGAACACCGCGACCCGAGCTTAACCGAGCTCAAGGTTATCGACACCTACTGGTCCGACCACTGCCGTCACACCACCTTTGCCACACAGCTTGATGAGATAAAAATTGACGAAAGCAAGTATTCCGCCGCTATCGAAAAGGCGCTCGAGGAATACTTTGAAGTAAGAAAAGAGGTTTACGGCGACCGTAAGGACAAGCTTGTATGCCTTATGGACATGGCGTGCATCGGCACGAAGGTGCTCAAAAAGCGCGGTCTTGTAAACGACCTTGACGAGAGCGAGGAAATCAACGCCTGTTCCATTAACGTTGAGATTGAAGTCGACGGCAGAAAGGAGCCGTGGCTCTTACAGTTCAAAAACGAAACGCACAATCACCCGACGGAAATCGAGCCCTTCGGCGGCGCGGCGACCTGCCTCGGCGGCGCAATCCGTGACCCGCTTTCGGGCAGAGCGTACGTATATCAGGCAATGCGCGTTACCGGCTCTGGCGACCCGACCGTACCTTTTGAAAAAACGCTCCCCGCAAAGCTCCCGCAGAGTAAAATCACCGTCGGCGCGGCTCAGGGCTATTCCTCCTACGGCAACCAGATAGGTCTTGCCACGGGGCAGGTTACTGAGCTCTACGACGAGGGGTACGTTGCAAAGAGAATGGAAATCGGCGCGGTAGTCGGCGCTTCCCCGAAGGAGAACGTTATCCGCGAGGTTCCTCAGGACGGCGACGTAATAATTCTCCTCGGCGGAAGAACGGGACGCGACGGCTGCGGCGGCGCGACGGGCTCCTCAAAGGCGCATAATTCAATGTCTATCGAAACCTGCGGCGCAGAGGTGCAAAAGGGTAATCCCCCGACGGAGAGAAAGCTCCAGAGGCTTTTCAGAAATCCCGAGGCTGCTAAGCTTATCAAGCGCTGTAACGATTTCGGCGCGGGCGGCGTTTCCGTCGCTATCGGCGAGCTTGCCGACGGTCTGAAAATTGACCTTGACAAAGTACCTAAAAAATACGACGGTCTTGACGGCACGGAGCTTGCAATTTCCGAATCGCAGGAGAGAATGGCGGTGGTTACCGACAAAAAGGACGTTCAGCGCTTTACCGAGCTTGCAAACGAGGAAAACCTTGAAGCGACCGTAGTTGCAGTTGTAACAAACGAAAACCGCCTCGTTATGACGTGGAGGGGCGACACGATAGTAGACCTCTCGCGCGACTTTCTTAACACCAACGGCGTCGTTCAGCATGCAAGGGCTGAGATTGCGCCGATGAATGATAATGATTACAGAACCGCAGTTCCTTCCGCGCTTGAAAACATGAGCGCCGCCGAAGCTCTCAAGGCGAACCTTTCGCGCCTTGAGGTATGCTCGCAAAAGGGACTCGTTGAGCGCTTCGACTCCTCAATAGGCGCGGCGACGGTATTAATGCCCTATGCGGGCGACTTTCAGCTCACGCCCGAGGAGGCAATGGTAGCTAAGCTCCCCGTATTAAAGGGTGAAACGGACGACGCCTCTGTAATGGCGTACGGCTTTATTCCGAAGCTTTCAAGCTGGTCCCCATTCCACAGCGCAGCGTTCGCGGTTACGGAATCGCTCTCAAAGCTCGCCTGCGTGGGCTGCGACCCGTCAAAAGCAAGGCTGACCTTCCAGGAATATTTTGAAAGACTGAACGACGTTCCGACTCGCTGGGGCAAGCCCGTATCGGCGCTGCTCGGCGCGCTATCGGCACAGCTCGGCTATAAAACCCCGTCCATCGGCGGTAAGGACTCTATGAGCGGCTCTTTTAATGAGTTTGACGTACCGCCCACCCTCGTATCCTTCGCGGTAGGTATGAGCAAGGCTTCAAAGACCGTATCCGCCAAGTTCAAAAAGGCAGGAAGCGCGGTCAAGCTCCTTGAAATCCCCGTTGATGAAAAGAGCGGTCTCCCCGATTACGAGGCGGCTATGGACTTAATGGTGAGCGTTTATCAGGGCGTGCGCGACGGCTCAATTCTTGCGGCTTCCGTCGTTAAGGAGGGCGGCGCAGCGGCTCAGGTATGTAAAATGGCTTTCGGCGACAGGCTCGGCTTCACCTTCGCAGAGGGACTGAGTAAGGAAACGCTCTTCGCACCGCTCCAGGGCTCGTTCGTGGTTGAGCTTAAGGACGAAAACACCTACGAAGGAATACTGCTCGGTACGGTTAACGATAACGGCATCTTCCTCCTTGACGGCGCTATTTACACCTGCGACGAGCTTGTTTCAGAGTGGACGAAGAAGCTCGAAAAGGTGTTCCCGACGGATTCGGGCAAGACGGCAAGAATGCCCGAGGAGGTTCCGCTTTACACCGAGCGTTCAATATTCATCGCTAAAAACAAGGTTGCGAAGCCTAAGGTATTTATCCCCGCCTTCCCTGGTACCAACTGCGAGGTTGATACCGCCCGTGCGTTTGAAAAGGCGGGCGCTCAAACCTCAATCCTCGTCGTTAAGAACCTTACCTCCGCCGATATTAACGACACTATTGACAGAATGGTTAAGGAGATTAACGACAGCCAGATTATTATGCTCCCCGGCGGCTTTTCGGGCGGCGACGAGCCCGAGGGCTCGGGCAAGTTCATAGCCACCACCTTCCGCAATCCGCGTATCAGCGAGGCGGTTGCAAGGCTTCTCAACACCCGCGACGGACTTATGCTCGGTATCTGTAACGGCTTCCAGGCGCTTATAAAGCTCGGTCTCGTTCCCTACGGCGAGATTACCGAAACTAAGGAAACCGACCCAACCTTAACCTTTAACACTATCGGCAGGCATATTTCCCAGATGGCGTACACGAGGATTACGAGCGTTAAATCGCCGTGGTTCTCCTCGGTAAACGCGGGCGATATCTTTTCAATCCCGATTTCACACGGCGAGGGACGCTTCGTTGCAAGCGACGAGGTTATGAAGCGATTAATCGCAAACGGTCAGGTTGCAACCCAGTACGTGAACCTTGACGGCGAGGTGTGCGCCGAAATGCCGTTTAACCCGAACGGCTCCGTATGCGCGGTTGAGGGTATCACCTCACCCGACGGACGCGTGCTCGGCAAGATGGGACACAGCGAACGAAAGGGCGCTGACCTTTATAAGAACACACCGTTTGAAAAGGATATGAAGCTCTTCGAAAGCGGAGTTAATTACTTTAAATAATACAAAAAGCGGGCGACCATTGGTCGCCCTTAATTATCGGTAACGGGCAGCGCCCATCCGTAATTCTCAACTCCAACTAAACGTTACGCTAAATACCCCATAATTACCGTCAGCGCGGCGCCTGCGCCGAGCCCGAGCATAAGGAGCAGGCTCCACTGGAGCTTCTGCTTAAAGCTGTATCGCGTTTTCGGCGGGCGCTGGGCGGTTTTTGAAAACTTCTCCGCCTCGGCGTATAGCTGCTTTTCGTCGCGAGGGGCGCCCTCCGGTCTTACGAAGAAAATGATTTTTTCAAAATACGGCGATTCGGGCGAGGTGACCTCTAAAATCTGTCTGTTGACTCCCTTAATCATACTTTCAGCTCCTAAAGTTTTATACTAATAGTGTTATTGCTTTTTCCGTTTTTTATTCAGAACTAAGCATTTTGTTTTTTGTTGAAAATGAGAAGAAATTTTTACTTGACACGCGTACTCTATAACGTTTTGTAATAAAACAGTTGTTCTTTGTTTTGGGGAAAAGTCGGTGGAAAATGTTTAAAACTTTTTTAAAAGTCGCCTTATTGCGTAGTTTTACGGCGTTGAAAAAATGTTTTTTCACGGATTAAAGCGCGGTTTTCAACATTTTACACATAGTTTTCAACATTACAAAATTGTTATAATTTTTTGTATATTTTGCCGATTTTATCTTTAACTCTTGACAAATAAATGCTATAATTCAAATAATACAAAAAGTGATAAACGGTGAAAAGAAATGACAATTGATTACAAAAAGGAAAACGTAATTATAAGCGGCGTCGAGTGCTTTGATTTGGACTTAACGCTCGACTGCGGCCAGGCGTTCCGCTGGGAGAGGCAGGAGGACGGCTCATACACGGGAGTTGCGGGCGGATACTTTTTACATATAATAAAAAACGGCGATACCGTCGTTCTTGAAAATACAACCAAGGAGAGCTTCGAGGGCTTCTGGCGGCACTATTTTGATTTTGATAAGGACTACGCCGCGATATGCGAAAGGCTCAAGGAGGATTCCCTTTTAAGCTCAACCATTGATAAGTACTACGGCATACGTATACTTAACCAGGAGCCG
>FLNY01004831.1_pt1 | contig 45645 bp, 35 predicted proteins | sample 1140381 | NCBI WGS metagenome assembly FLNY01 (sample SAMEA3878172, study PRJEB12797) | bioreactor metagenome | biome: Moose rumen | place: Sweden | collected 2011-10
GAGTAAATCGCTGCTGAACGTGTGCAACAGACGTGCTTCCATGCAAGTGTTCAATTTAATGTTTGGCAAATTCAAAAAGTCGAAATTATGGCTAAAAAAGAAATATCGTTAGTTCATTTTTGAGAAAATATAAAATCGAATATCAAAAATTCAATCTAACGGAAGTGAGTTTAAAGAGTTTTTAACTACCCCTTTTAAAAATCCGCACTATCGCTAGTGAGCAAAAGTTTTCCACAATTTTCTAACAAACTGTTGAAAACTAATATAGAATTGTGTTTCATATGAAACATAATTTATTTTGTTTTTCCACAAAGTGTTCACAATTTGTTGAAAAATAAAAGTATTAAACATGGTTAATATATCAAGAGTTTCACATGGAACAATAATACAAGAAGTTTTCCACAAATTGTTTAAAACCTGTTGATAAGTTATGTAAATTTTTGTTTCCCGTGAAACAAAATACATCAGAACAAAAGTTGAAATTTACAAAACTAGTATCATTACCAATATAAAGATTATTGTATTACACCAGAAACAGACTTTTTTTTCAAAACAATAAGTTTTATTTTGAAAACACAAAACTGTGCCAATTAAAAAATTTCTAAAAAAAACAATTTATTTTCATAATCAGTTTGAAAAAAAAGTTTCATGTGAAACAATTCTTTATAAAAGATTTGCGTTAAAAGTCTTCAGAAACTTTGAAAAATAGCAAAAAATAAGATTAATGTCATTATCAGGCAAGGGCGACAAGTAATGCCCCTGAGCACGGCAATGACATACTTTTTGCAAAAACCCGACCCCATAAATGTTTCCCGTGAAACATTGGTTTTTAATTAATTTATGAATTCAAATGAAATAGAAAAGTTTCACATAAAACAAATTTCTATAATCAATGACAATATAAAGTTAAAAATTTTATTAGCTCAATTATAGTAAAAGAAAAATAATAAGAACAAAACATTGAAAATAATTAGAACTTCTACCCATAAATGTTTCCCGTGAAACAGAGACTTATAATTAGTGACATAAAATTGTGAAATAAACTTCTTGGTGAGTTTTCCACAGAATGTAAACAAATTGTGGATAAGTTATGTTTCACATAAAACATTTTTAAATAAAAAAAAACCTGGGAAGAAATCTTCCCAGGTCGCCTGATGGTTATAATCAGTCACAGAATATGAACGAAAAGGAGGGTGACTGATTCACTACCAAAAATCCCCAAAAACAGTATATATTACAAACGAACTTTTGTCAGCATAAAAAATAAAATTTTTAGAAAAAAATTACTCATAAAAATCATAAAGTTTTTATATACGAACATTAGTTTATTTTTTTTAAATCAAAAAAAATTATTCTTATGAACTTTACTCTATAATATTTTGCTGAAAGAGATACTGTCTAATTACTCATCATACACAAAAGTGATTTCCGCGGTTTTTACCTTTTATCCATAGAAAAAAATAAAATTTTATTCTAAAATATATTTTATATGGCAGAGCAGAATTATAAAGATTTTTTTGAAGAAGCAATGAACCAAATTCGAGAAGAACTAAAATCTTCTGGAAAGGAAAATGAATTCATTTTGAATTTTAATATTTCTTACATTGAAGACACAATTTCTGAAATAAAAGTAAATGTAGCTTCAAAGTTTATGTGGGACAGAATGATTCAAAAAGGAAACATTTCAAAAATCGAATCTAAAATAAATGAGCTTACAGGACAAATCATAACTCTTTCACCGGTTATTAATTTAAAGCCTACAGAAGTAAGTTCGTCCGTTTCATCTTCTCCAGAATCTGAAAAACCTGTTTTAAAATCAGAAAATTCTGAAAATCAGTCATCTGATATTTTTTTAAATTCTTCTTCACAGAATCAGTTTAATTCTCATCCCCAGCTTATTGAAGATTATACATTTGAAAATTTCGTTCCAGGCGATAACTCACAATATGCCTACTCTGCTTGTCTTGCCGCAGCAAAATCGCCAGGTCATAAAAATTACAACCCAATTCTTCTTTATGGACCTTCTGGAGTAGGAAAAACTCACCTTATGGTTTCTATAGGAAATTACATTTACTCAAAAAATCCATCCACAAAAATTTCTTATATTACGACAGAATCTTTGATGAATGAATTTACCGCCGCCCTCAGGCAGCACACTACAGAAAAATTCACAAAAAAATATCGAAAACTAGATGTTCTTCTTCTTGATGATATTCAGTTCCTCGAAAAATCTGAAAAACTTCAAGATGAATTATTCTATACATTTGACGAGATATATAATAGAAAGGGACAGATTGTTTTTACAAGTGACCGCCCTGTAAGTGAAATAAAGGGAATAGTCGAAAGGCTTAGAACTCGATTCGCGCGAGGACAAAATATTGACCTTAAAATTCCTGACTACGAAACACGACTCGCTATCATCGATAAAAAGCTTGAGATTCAAGGCAAATCAATAAGTCAGGAAGTAAAAGAATTTATTGCAAAAAGTTTTCAGTCAAATGTCCGTGAAATTGAAGGCGCCCTTGGAACTATGATTTCATACGCTGAGCTGATGAATAAAGAGCTTACTTTAGACATCGCTATGGAGCAACTTGGTTCTTCAATAAATTCTTCTGGACTTTCTATAATTACTTTGGAAACAATTCAGAAGGTTGTCAGTGATTTTTACAATATTTCCATTGACGATTTAAAAAGCTCTTCTCGTAAAAAAACTGTAGCTGTTCCAAGACACATAGCAATTTATCTTAGCCGCGTGCTGACTGAATATTCTTTAAGCGAAATTGGAGAAGAATTTGGAGGACGCGATCATTCTACAGTTTTATCATCTTATGACAATATCGATAAGCGCATAAAAACTGGAGATATGGCTATTTCAGATATTATAAACGCATTAACTAAACAAATAAAAAATTCTATCTAAAAAATTAAAATTGTTAAAGCTATGAATAAAATCTGTTAAGAGCCTGTGGAAAACTTTTAAATGTGTGGAAAAGTGGAAAAGTAGTTGAAAACTGAAATGCACTTTTTAACTCACTATTTCTTTACAAAAAAAGAACTTAACTAAGTTTTTAACAAATTCACAGCCCTTATTATTATTATTATTAAATTTAAAAATTTAAAATAATAAAATAGCGGAAAAATTCTAAAAACAAAGAGAATTCTCTTTAAAAAGAAAGATAAATTCTCTATAATAGAAGTAATCAAAAAAATAGGAATTTTTAGGAGAAATTATGAAATTTACATTTGATAGAAACGCAATGATTAATGAAATTTCTATTGCACAAGAAATTATTTCTACAAAAAATGCCTTATCAGTGCTTTCAAATGTTCTTCTAATAGCCGAAGACAATTCTTTGACAATTAAAGCTACAGATATAAAAGTAAATTTCCAAACAAAAATTCCTGTTGAAATCGAAGAAGAAGGTTCTACGACTGTTCTTAGCGACAAGTTAATGAGTATTCTTTCTGCCTTACCAGAAGGCGAAATAGAATTTTTCTTACAAGAAAGAGATAACCTTGTTTCTGCAGTCATTCGTCATACAACTAAAAAAATCAAATATCAGCTTAACTGTACATCTCAGGATAAATTCCCAGAAATTGCCATTGCCGAAAAAGTTTCATTCTTTGAGGTTCCTGCCAAAGAACTTAAATCAATGATTACGCAGACAAGCTTTGCCGTAAGTGATGATGAAACTCGTATCTTTATGATGGGAGTTTATTTTGAAAAAAAAGAAGACAAGCTTGCTCTTGTTGCTACTGATAGCCGTAGATTGGCTTATGCGGAAAAAAATCTTTTAGCAGGTGTTCCGGACTTTCCTGCGGCGATTGTTCCTCCAAAAATTCTTAATATTGTTGCTAAGCATGCTTCTGATGAGGGGCAGATTTCTGTAGCAATCGTCGACAAAATGATTTTCTTTAAATTTTCAAATTATGAATTTTCTGGAACTTTGTTTGATGGTCAGTACCCAAACTATATGAGGGTAATTCCTGCTAATCAAACGAATACTTTTATCGTTCAGAAGTCTGAATTTGTTGAAGCCTTAAAACGAATTTCAATTATGCTCGATAAGACTCTCAGAATTATTCTTACATTAACTCCTGGAGTTCTTACAATAACTTCAAAATCAAGTGAATTGGGTGATGCAAAAGAAGAAATTCCATGCGAGTATGCAGGCGAAGAAATTTCGATTGCAATGAATTATAAGCACATTGATATGCCTCTTAAGGTTATGAATTCAGAAAGAATAGCTTTTGAATTCAGTGATGTAATGCGTGCTGTTACTCTTCGTCCAGAGCCTGCATCTGATTACTTCCATATTCTTATGCCAATGAGCTCGGAGTAGCTTGTAACTGAAAATGAATTCATAAGTTTTACAGAATATGAAGTCATTCTCTCAGAAATTTTTATCTCTTATTTTTGTTTTTTTCTCTTTTAGATTTTTGTTTGCGTCTTCGGTCTCAGATGAAATTCTTTTAAAAGTAAAGGAAGCTGGAGAGCTTCAAAATGTTTTTTTAAATGACCAAAAAGTAGAGCTTTCACTTCTTCCAAATTCAGAGCTTTCGAAGCTTGCAGTAAGTCATTGGGATAATTCAGAAAATCCTCGTCTTACTACTGAAAAGCTTTTTTATCTTAAAAAATCGTCTTTGAACGATAATATTTCAGATTTAAATATTGAAAAGGTCTCAAAAATTATCCGTTCAATTTCAACGATGAAAGGAACTGAATATTATTCGAATCGTCACAAAAAATGGGAGACTCTTTATCATGACGCTTATCTTATAAAATCTCCGGATGAAAAAAATAAGGTTTCTGATGATACTGAAGGCAGTGCGGATGGGAAAATTCTTTATTGTATGCAGGATGATAACTCGTTTGGAAAATGTTATTATTCACTAAATTATAAAGAGAGAAAAAATGAAGTGAGCGTTTGTTTTGATAATTTTGAACCTCTAAAATTTGGTTTTATTACGGCCGCAAAAGCTCATAATGTAAAAATAAATCTTGTTGTTGTTGATGAAGGTGATTATTTTCTTGTTTATTTGATAGTTCAGGCGTATTATCCCCGAATTTCTGTTCTTGAAGACAAAATGATAGATTCTTTTAATGCGCGTGTGGATTCAATTTATAAATGGTTTGTTGTTCAAATGGGAAGGTGATATTCTTTCAGTCATAGATGAAGAATGAAGAGAAAAATTTGCCGTGTCTAAGTGATAACGATTGTTCTTGACACGGCATGATAGTTTATTTTTCTGCCTTCCAAAGACCGTGTTTGTTACAATATTCGTAGGCTGCCAGAAGATTTTCGTCAGAAAGAGTGAATGTTGCTTTAGGTTCTTCTTTTGGTTTTAAATACTTTCGCTGGATTCCTTTGTCGGTTTCGATTTCAATCCACTGGATGTAATGGTCTTCTTCCATCGGGTGAACGGAAGAACCGACTTTTACGACAACCTGATTTCCGTTTTGTTCAATTACAGGAACATGCTTTTCACTTGCTCCGTCAGTAGTGTTTGCTTTCAGCTCAAGCATTTCTTCGCCACAGCAGACAACTACAGGACAACCAGGATTTACAAGTTCCAGGATTTTACCACATTTTTTGCATTTGAAAAATTTTATCATTTAATACCTCACTGAAAGTTTTTTATTTTTACTCTTTTTCTTGAACTACGCTGTCAAATCCTACGACATAGTCCGGGGCGTCGATGTTGATGACTCTGGTTCCGCTTGCGCCTCGGCCCTGCTTTGAAACATCGCTGGCTTTTATGCGGAGAGTTTTTCCCTGACCTGTCATACAGATTAGCTCTGCGTCTTCGGCTACGGCAATTGCCCCGATGATTTCGCCTTTGCCGTCTGTGTTGCCGAATATTCTCTGTCCGCCGGTTCCTCGTCCGTGCTGACCGAATTCTTCAAAGTCAACTCTCTTTCCGATTCCTTTTTCGGTGATTACGAGAGCATCTTTTCCTTCTTCGACAGTGATTGCGGATGCAAGTTCGTCTCCCTGTGAAAGTCGGATTCCTGTAACGCCAGAACTTGCCCTACCCATCGGTCGTACATCTTCTTCGTTTATGCGGAGAGCCTGACCACGACGAGTTACGAGCATAACTTCCTTATTACCAGTCGTTAGTATTGATGATACGAGCTTGTCGCCATCCTTTAGCTTGATTGCTATTACGCCACGAGTTTTTGCGTTTGCGAATTCTGTAATCTGGCACTTTTTGACGATGCCGTTCTCAGTCGCCATGAAGATGTAATAATCGTCTGAAAATTCCTTCATAGTGACGATTGTAGTGATTTCTTCGTCTGCTGAAACCTGCAAAAGTGACTTTATGCTTGAGCCTCGGCTACTTCTTGAAGATTCGGGAATTTCGTGGACTTTTATCCAGTACGCTTTTCCTTCGTTCGTAAAGAAATTGATGTAAGATTTTGTGGTTGCAGTGAAAATTTGGTTGATGTAGTCGTCTTCGATAAGGTTGGCGCTCAAGCTGCCTTTTCCTCCCCTACTCTGTGCTTTGTAGAGCGTGAGAGGAACCCGCTTGATGTAGCCCATCTTTGAAATCATAACGACGACTTCTTCTTCTTTTATCATATCCTCGGTATTGATTTCTTCGACTTCATCAGCAACGATGTCTGTTTTTCGGTCATCTCCATATTTTTCAGAAAGCTCGTTCATATCATCTTTGATAATGGCTAAGATTTTTTCGTGGTGAGCAAGAAGATCTTCCAAATGGTCAATCAATGCCTGCAATTCACGGATTTCTTTTTGCAAATCCTCAATCTGCAAGTGAGTGAGGCGTTTGAGCTGCATATCAACGATAGCCTGAGCCTGTTCGTCATCAAAATTAAATCTTTCTTCCAAGCGGAGCTTTGCCTGCTCGGTGGTTTCGCTTCCGCGGATGATTTTGATTACTTCGTCGATGTTGTTGATTGCCGTAATCAAAGCCTGCAAAATATGCATACGGTGCTTTGCGACTTTCAAATCATAAATTGTTCGGCGTGTGATAACTTCGTCACGGTGCTTTACAAACTGTTCGATGAGCTGTTTGAGAGTAAGAACCTGGGGCTTTAAGTAGACCTGTGGAAGAGTGAGCATTCCTGGTTCATCGTAGCGTGGCTCACTACCCTCTTTTTCTTGTGGAACGAGAGCCAAATTGATTACACCGAAATTCGCCTGAAGCTCGGTTTTTGAGAAAAGCTGGTTCAAGACGATTTTTGTTATTGCGTTCTTTTTAAGCTCGACTACAAGGCGCATACCAACTCGGTCAGAGGTTTCGTCGTTTGCATCGGCGATACCTTCGATAATTTTATCATCCTTGAGCTGGTTGATTTTTTTGATGATATTTGTAGTGTTTACACCATACGGAACTTCAGTAAAGACGATTTTTTCGTGTCCGCGTTTGTCAGTCTCAATCGTGAATTTTGAGCGGATTGTGATTTTTCCTCGTCCAGTTCGGTAGGCTTTTTTAATTCCGTCTCGGCCGTAAATTGTGCCTCCAGTCGGAAAATCCGGACCTTTTATATATTTCATTAAATCGTCGATAGAAATTTCCGGATTGTCGATGTAAGCACAGATTGCAGATGCTACTTCACGAAGGTTGTGAGTCGGCATATTCGTTGCCATACCAACGGCAATGCCAGTAGTGCCGTTACAAAGCAGGAAAGGAAATTTTGCTGGAAGAACTGCCGGCTCTTTTGTCGTGTCATCGAAGTTTGACACCATATCGACAGTATTTTTGTTGATGTCGCTGACCATCTCTTCGGTGATTTTTGACATCTTAGCCTCGGTGTATCGGTAAGCAGCAGCCGGGTCGCCAGCAATCGTACCGAAGTTTCCTTGCGGAGTTACAGTCGTGTAGCGCTGGGCAAAATCTTGACCAAGACGAACCAATGCGTCATAAACAGAAGCATCACCATGAGGATGATAGTGACCCAAAACTTCACCAACGATAGTAGCACATTTTTTAGTTTTTCCGCCACTCGCCAAATGGAGAGTGTCCATAGCGTACATAATTCGGCGGTGAACAGGCTTTAAACCGTCTCGTACATCAGGCAAAGCACGCTGAACGATAACAGACATTGAGTAGTCAATATAAGCCTGCTTAACTTCATCTTCAATCGGAATCTTAATGACAGTTCCGCCCTCTGGGGTTTTCTCTTCTTGTAACATTTTGTTTTCCTAAAATTTTATCTCTTTAATTATACCAAATTGTGAAAAAAAAATCTTCTTTATTGAAGAAAAATTTGAGGTATGTACTTTAATACGGCAATTACTTACCTTGTGAAAATTGAAACACCAAGTGGTGGAAGAAGATTTATTTTAGTGAATTTTCTAAGTCTGTTTAGAAAACTTTTTATTTTTGAAAGTTTTCAAAGTGTATTTTGAAAACTCTTGATTTTTAAAAGTTTTCAAAGTATACTTAGATAAAATGACGAGCCGAAGCGATTATTTTGAGCAGGTTTATGCTTTCAAAGACAAGCAGATTATCAAAGTTCTCACAGGATTAAGACGGTGCGGAAAGTCCTTCTTGATGGAGCAAATCATCGGGGAGTTGAAAACAAATGGAATCTCCGAAAATCAAATCATCTATTATCGTCTTGACGAGATTGAAAACGAAGCCCTCCTTGATTACAAAGTCCTGTACGAAAGGATAAAATCCCAGCTTGTCGAAGGCAAAATGACTTATATCTTCATTGATGAAGTGCAGCTTTGCCCGAATTTTCAGAAAGCGGTGGATTCCCTTTTCAACAAAAAAAATACCGACATCTACATAACCGGCTCAAACTCTGACCTTTTGAGCGGGGAGCTTGCCACCCTTCTCAGCGGACGATATGTCACGATTGACATGCAGCCTTTTTCATTCCGGGAATACCTGCACGAGCGGGGGGAACAGGGACTGGCGACAGGGGACAGAGAGCAGTGCTATGCTGATTATGTTCGCTTTGGAAGCCTGCCCTTTACGGTTCAGCTGAAAAACAATGCAGAAAATGTGAATCAATACCTGAACGGCGTTTACAACACAATTCTTCTCAAAGACATTTCGGCCCGTCATCAGATAAACGACCTTTCAACGCTGGAAGCTGTCATCCGCTTTATGTTCGCAAACACGGCCAACATCTGCACCTCAAAAAAAATCAGCGACACCCTCACTTCCGGCGGGCGGAAAGTTAGCCAGCCCACGGTGGAAAACTATATGCACTACCTTGAGGAATGTTTTATGGTCTACAAGGTCGGCCGCTACGACATCAAGGGCAAGGAATATCTCAAAACGCTCTCAAAATACTACATCGCCGACACGGGCCTGCGGAATATGCTCTTGGGTTACCGCAATATTGACACGGGACATATTCTGGAAACTCTCGTTTTCCTCGAACTCAAAAGGCGAAAGTACGAGCTTTACACCGGAAAAATCGGCGACATGGAAATAGACTTCGTGGCAAAAACGCCGTCATCGATTCACTATGTGCAGGTCGCCGAAAGCGTAAAATCAGAAGAAACGCTGGAGCGGGAATTAAAGCCCTTTACCCGCCTGCGGGATTCCTATCCCTGCGTTCTGATTACGCTGGACAAAACGCCCAACGAGGATTTCAACGGCGTAAGGCACATCAATGCGATTGAATTTTTCTGTGGAAAAGAGCTGGGGTAAGGGAGCGGCAGATTTGAAGTAAATTCTGAGGGCTTTGCTCGTTTGCTACGCTCACTGTCGACTCTTGTATTGTAATTAAATAGATTTTCGGGTCAAGCCCGAAAATGACACTTCTTGAACTTATTGGTCATCCCCCTTCCCCTTTCTATTTTTACACTGTCTTGAATTTTCTTACATCAGAGCCAAGTTTATTCACATTTTCATCAAGGCTTTCTACACATTCATCAAGCCGCATTCCGCTTTTCACGACACTCTGAGCGTTTTCCGACATCGCAAACATACTGCTCTGGACTGCCTGAAGAGAAACCTTCAGTTTATCCATTTCTTCAAGTACATGTCTGCTTCCTCCTGCCATTTTAAGGGAGGCATCCCGCACATTTTCGGCGGTTTTGTCCATAGCGGAAAGCGAGGCGATTACAGTCCGTGAGTCTTCATTCTGACTTTCAAGAGAAGTGCGGATTGACTGCACGAGAGAATCAGTCTCCTGGATTTGAGCAGATACTCCTGAAAATGACTGGCTTGTTTCCTGCGAGGCAAGGACTATTTCGCTGATAGAATCCTGAATATTTTTAAGCTGGTCACCGATTGTTTTTGACTGACCGGAAGAAGTTTCAGAAAGTTTCCTGATTTCGTCGGCAACTACCGCAAAGCCCTTTCCTGCCTCACCTGCATGAGCCGCCTCAATGGCCGCATTCATAGCCAGCAGGTTCGTCTGGCTTGCGATTGAAGCAATAGCCATGTTCGCTTCCTGGAGCATCTGTGACTGCTGCTCAATCTGCGAAATCCTGTCATTCACCCTCTGCTGCTTTGACATTCCGCTCTGAGCCGCGCTATCCAGCTGATTGAAAGAAGCTGCCATGCTTTCCATGGAAGTGCTGATTTGCTCAATTCCCTTTAAAAGCTTCGAAACCGCCGCAGAAGACTCCCGGATGCTTTTTGTCTGCGAGTCAATCATCTCGTTAACGGTATTTATGCTTGCGGCAACATCTTTCACCACATCCGTAGTCTCTTCAAAGCCCTCTGACTGATTTTTAACCTGTTCCTGAACAGTTCCGATTCCCAGTCGGATTGAGGTCATTGAATTGGAAACAGAAGAAACGCTCTCTTTCATATTCTGCGAAACCACATCAAGGTTGTCGCTGGAATTTTTGATAGTTCCAATCATCCCCTGTAATTTTTCCATAAAGGCATTGAAATAAGAGACCAGACTATGAATGGATTTGAAAGGAGTATGGAGATTCGTATTAAGCCGGCGGGTCAAATCACCCTCCCCGGAAGCAATATCCTTAACCGTGACATTTACCTCAGAAAGAGGTGCAAAAAGGCTTCGGATTGCATAGGCGATTAACAAAAGTGCAAGCAGAATCACAAAAACCGCGAAAGGAACGATTGCATTGGCAAAAAAATCTTTCACCGTAAAGGGAACAAAGAGCACAAGCTCCCAGCGCAGGGCGTCAATCGGCGAAATCAGATAGACACCGCTCATTGTCGTATAAACTTCCGTTTTAGACGGCAAAAGATTCTCTACATCATTCAACTCAGGCAGGGCACTTGTAATCGGGACTTTGTTTTCAAGGTCGCTCACATTCGTTGATGCCGAAACTTCCTTGTTTCCGTTGTACATATACATGGTAACGCCGTCTTCAAGACTCTGATACATCGACTGGACAAAATCGTTAAGCTCAACTCCAGTTCCAGTAATGCCAGTTACCTTTCGGTTTTCGTTGTAGACGAGTACATTTACTCACATAAATGTCTTTTTAAGACCGATATCGTAATCCACATAAAACTGGAAGGGTAAATTAGCGTCTATAGTCATCTGATACCATGCGTTTCCAGGGTCAGATTTATCAAGATCGTAGATGAATTCCATGTTTGAGTAGTACTTTAAGTCAGCGTCAGAAATCCAGAAAGTCCTGTGAGATGAAAAAGATTCCTGAAAAGTCTCAAAATCGCGGAAGGCAAGTTCCCGTACTCCCTCATCACCTGGATTCTCCATGTAATCAACAACAGCAGGAGATTTTGCCAGCTGCACGGCAAGCTTTCGCTCAGGCAAAAGTCCGTTTTCCATCTCAAGAACTTTAGCGTAGCGGATTCTTTCCAAGCGTTCCACAGTTTTGCTTCTGAATATTTTGACAGATGACAAAGCCACCACAAAAAGTCCCATAACAGCAAGTACAAGCGAGGCAAATGCGAGCGGTTTGTTTATAACTTTCATAATTGTTACTCCCTACAGAAACAAAAGTTATCATAAGAAAAACGCTTGTTCAAGCCCTAACTTCGGAACATTCCGACAATGCTTTTTGCCTTATGATATTCTCATAGAAATCTCCAATTTTTCTATTTTTAAACTATCAAATTTCTTAAAACCATGTTAAAATTTTCCTATGTCTATTCAGAATCCAAAGAAGCAAGGAAAATTAGTCTATTACATCTTAGCTATTACTGTCGTGATTGTAGCGGTTTTAAGTGTCCTGCAAGTTCTTGTGGTAAAAGAGCGTACAAAAAAATCAGTGGCTTCTTCTTATGAAGAGGATTGCAAAAAAATCACTGAGGCCTACACAAATGTCGTTTCAATCCGTTTGAGCGAATACATCAAGCAGATGAGGATGTACACCGAGGCCGACATTACCCAGACGGCAAATCCACGGGAAATACAGGCCTGGCTTGTTGAGCACGAAAAATCCCGCACCCCGGATTTTGACCGAATCGGCTACATCGACGAAAAGGGTGACTTCTACAATGACCAGAAGAAAATCACCAATGTTGTTGACCGGGATTACTTCCTGGCAATCATGCGGGATGGAAACGACACGAACATCGATGACCCTGTTACTTCAAGATCAACAGGAAGCACAATCATCCATGTCTCAAAGGCGGCAAAAGTGGCTGGCCGTACGGTTGGATTTTACAGTGCGGTCGTTGGCGTAGACAAGCTAAATCAATTCGTAAGCAGTATCCGTATCGGAAAAACGGGCTATGCCATTCTTTTTAACAGCAAAGGAAAAATCATCGCCGCATCAATCCCGGATTTAGACGAAGAAAAAGAAAATGCGATTCTAAATGATTTGTCTCCGGTTACACAGGCTCTTTCACAAAAACAGAGCGGCTCTATATGGGTTTCCTCAAAAGATGCCGGAAAAAAATTCGTCACATATCAGCCGGTGGAAAACGCAGACTGGGGATTTGCCTTCTTAATCGATGACACTCAGGTTTACGCTACGGCAAATGAAATCACTGTCACGCTGATTATTGCAGGAATTTTGCTTGGGCTTGCCCTTGTTCTTGGAATCGGAACAGGAATTTTCTATTCATTAAAGCCTTTGCAGAAAGTAAAGAATTCCATCGACCAGATTGCTTCCGGAAAAGCGGATTTGACTCAGAGAATCACAGGTTCTGCTGCAAACATCAATAATGAAATCGGCGGTGTAGTTCAGGGCTTCAATAAATTTACCGACAAACTCCATTCTATTATTTCTGATGTAAAAGATTCCAAGGAAGTGCTGGAAGCGGCTGGCGAAGACTTGGATGTGAGCATGCAGGACACCAGTGCCTCAATCACAGAGATTATCGCGAACATCGAAAGCGTTCACTCTCAGATTTCAAATCAGAGCGAGAGCGTTGCCCAGACAGCGGGCGCAGTGAACGAAATAGCCTCAAACATTGAGTCTCTGGAAAGAATGATTGCAAATCAATCTGAAGGAGTTAGTAATGCATCTGCCGCCGTCGAAGAAATGATTGGAAACATCGCTTCAGTAAACAAATCGGTTGATAAAATGGCAGATTCATTTGACCTGCTTTCAGAGGATGCCAGAAGCGGTGCAGAAAAACAAGTTCATGTAAACGACCGCATTCACGAAATAGAACAGCAGTCTCAGATGCTTCAGGAAGCGAACGCCGCCATTGCCGCCATCGCAAGCCAGACTAATCTTTTGGCAATGAATGCCGCAATAGAGGCCGCCCATGCAGGAGATGCCGGAAAGGGCTTTGCCGTCGTTGCGGACGAAATCCGTAAACTCTCGGAAACTTCCACCGTACAGTCTAAGACCATCGGCGACCAGCTTTCTGGCATCAAGGAATCAATCAATCTTGTTGTGGAAGCCTCGCAGGAATCAAGCGCGGCATTTACTTCCGTTACAGACCGAATCCGCGAGACAGACCAGCTTGTTCGTCAGATAAAATCCGCCATGGAAGAGCAGCAGGAAGGCTCGAAGCAGATTACTTCTTCCCTTCAGTCAATGAACGACAGCACGATTGAAGTCAGAACGGCATCCGAAGAAATGTCTATCGGAAACAAGCAGATTCTCGATGAAGTGCGTAATTTGCAGAACGCTACCCTAGTAATGAAATCTAGCATGGAAGAAATGTCTATCGGTGCAAAGAAAATCAACGAGACAGGGGCGGCCCTTTCTGAAATCGCCGGAAAGATGCAGGGCTCAATCAATCAAATCGGAACGCAAATTGACCAGTTCAAAGTTTGAGCCAAAATCCCTTGCAGAGCTGACACCCGAAGAATGGGAATCCCTCTGCGACGGATGCGGCCGCTGCTGTTATCGGAAGTACATCACAGGCTACGGAAAGCGGGAAAAGACCCACTACACCCGCGTGGCCTGTGACCTGCTGGACCTAAAGACAGGAAAGTGCCGCGACTACGAGAATCGCTTCAAAATCATCAAAGATTGTCTCCAGCTCAGCAAAAACAATGTCTCTCAATTCGACTGGCTTCCCGAAACCTGTGCCTACCGCCTTGTCTACGAAGGAAAGCCCCTGCCCGACTGGCACCCGCTAATCTCCGGCCGCAAAGAAAGCGTGGGTGAAGCTGGAATCTTGATTCAGAATGGAATCCACGAGCACGAAGTAGACGAATGTGACTGGGACGAATACGAGATTTGAAAAGCGAAAACACTCCCCGCAAGAAAAACCTTACGGGGAGTGTAATATAAATCTCTGGGGGAAGTGGATGCTGCAGTGGAGGAAAATATCAATTCCTACATCAATGCATGCATTCCTGTAGGCGATGCGGGGCATGAAAAGCCGAAATCGGTGCGGAGTTTTCCGCTGTTTGTGCTCGTTGCCCTGCCACAATAGACGCATAATGTGCCATTGGGCATAGCGACATGATTTCCCTTCGGATTTCCCAGACATTTCTCACCTAATGGGGAGCGCAGATTTTGCCCGAGAACTTTCAAATCGTAACCGCAAAAACGGCATTTCATTTCTTTTTCTCAAGAGAGTCGATGTATTTGTCCAGTTCTTCCAGGGAAAAATTGGTATAGGCGGCAACCCCGGCAACAACTCCCGCCGCAGTCGCAAAATCGTCAGAGTAGCCGACGGCAGGCGTAATGTCGGGAATCAAATCAAGCGGCAGGACGATATAGCCGATTGCTCCGATAATTAACGCTTTCATGTGCTTGGGGGTGGCAGGGTTATCGAGCGCTGAGATAAGGCTTCCCAAAGAGACAACAATCGCGCCTGTTGCCCCTGCGATAACTTTCGGCTTATTGCGGGTCGCCTTGCGGAGTTTAACCAAAAGGCGAAGCGCGGCATTTTTATCAAAATGCTGCTGATAGTTTTTTATCAGTTCTTCTTCGCTCGCTTTTTTTTCATCAGAAGAATCTGTGTTCAGATTCTCATTTTCGACAGTTATAGTTTCTGTTTCTTCAACTTCGTTAAATTCGCTAGACATTGTTTTGCTCCTCAGGAATAATCTTTATTCATCCACCCTATACCCATCAGCATCAATTTCACAGTGCATCCAAATCAGCCAGAGCCTGTGCTTCTTCCGGATGATTTTCCTTATACGCTTTTTCTTCAGCCGCTTTTCGATCCGCTTCTTCTTTTGCTCTGCGTTTTTCTTCTTCAATACGGCGGGCGGCTTCTTCTTGCTCGCGTAATAACTGTTGCTTTTCTGCTTCTTGCTTTTCGATTTCTGCATTCTTTCTGCGAATTTCAAGTTTTTCAAAATAGGAAGTTAAAACTTCTCCAATTTTTTCATTTTCCGAAGAAAGAGAATTGATAGAATCCAAGAAACCTATATCTCCATTATTTTCTGATGAAAGCAGAATATCTTTCTCATGCTTCTGTAAATTATTTCCACTTATGCAGATATGATTGACTTTTTTATTGTCTTCTTTTTGCTCAATGTGGGCAGAGAAGTATAAGAATCTGTCGCCGGAAACAGCAATAAGTATTTCACCTTGCGGATTGTAAAAATATTCCAGAACATTTTTTCCGATAATGTCACATCGGGTGTATGTTTTTGGAAACCAAAATTCATGGTTAGAATTTGATGTAGACCTGTCTTCAAAACCGGTGAAAGGTTTAGGTTCAAGGGAACAGAATTCCTTTACTTCTGCAAGAACTGCAGCGAATTGATTTTGTAAATCTTTCTTTGGATTCCAAGAAGAAATGAGATTGCCCTGTTTGTCCTTGTAATTTCCCAAAATAATTTTAATAAAATCGATGACTGTAAGCAGTCCCCATAATCCCAAAACTATAAGGGCTGCAGAATCTTCATCTTTGGCCGCCATGTTACCGGCAAAAAGCAGCAATGCCATTCTTATTAAGCCATAAAAAATCTTTCCTGCATAAAAACAGTACGCTGACCATACATTGAAGGGCGGAACAAGATACAGAATGAGTAAAGTCAGACGACTTTTCTGTGATAGGGTTGATTTTTCTTGTGACATAGATTTTTTCTCCTACAGGTCATCTAACGAGTTTATTATTTTCGCCTTTTCTTCTTCTTTGCGTTTTATGGCTTCGCGTTCCTTTCGCTCTTTTTCTTCTTGTAGACGGCGTTCTTCAGCTTCTTGTTTTTCTTGTGCCAAGCGAGCTTCTTCCTGTCGTTTACGCTCCTCTGCATCTCGGCGCTCTTGTTCGGCCTTTGACAGGGAATATGGGTGCTCGGCAAATTCCAAAAGATGATTGAAAATTTCTTCCCGTCCTATCTTCTTTAGTAATTTATGAAGGCCAATAGATGAATCTGAATATGTAGAAGGAGTTGGAGCTGAAACATTCGTAAGCCGTAATCTTAATCTCGCTTCTATGACTCCACTATTTGACGAAAAAATCAGATGCAAAAAACCTTCATCACTATCTACTGAAAAACTGAAGAGCAGTCCAGACTCTCCTTTGTCTGTAGTTACAGTATAATCAAAATAACAATACTTATAGGAGCGCAAACAGTCAGAAACGGTATATTGCGCTCCTGCAGAATAAAGCATTGACTTTGCATTTCCAAAAAAGAAGCTTAGTTTTGCTTTTTTTGTCTCAAACACAGAAACCGGATAATCTTTGTCCGTACCAGTGAAAAGATTTATTTCTTCAGTTGAAATTTTGGGGTCAACGATAAGATTTTCCCTTTGCAACAAATCGTCAAATTTATCAAGCAACTTGTTGATTGTAACTTCATCGCCTTTTTCGATATAAACAGAGCTTTGCACACTCATTGAATCAACCGCAGAGCTTAATATGCCTAGCGCTAAATCACCTAATAATCCCATTGTTATCCTCTCTTACATAGATTTTATATTTTTAAGTGTGACTTTATATGGACCAGATATATTGTTTTTATGACCTTCGCCGTTGATGGATAGGATATTTTTATTGGCGTCATACTGAAACTTTTGGTACTTCCCATTAAAGCCTGTATAAAAATTATCGCTGTCCATTGATTCCAGCTCAATTCTTCCTGGAGAATTCGGGTCGGTTAGATAAATTCGGCCGTTTTGGTTTCCTGCGAAAGTTTCATTTATAAAAACATCTGCCTCAAAATGATTTGTGCCCAGCATTTGATAGAGGTCATTAAGGGCTTTTGTATTTTTAGAAGAAGCCATACATCTTCCTCCCCTTACGCTTCCATTACCGTAATTACGCGCTTGGTGTCGCTGCTCATCAGCTGCATGGATTTTGCTTCCTGTTTTGATGTTGCTGTTCGGCGTGTCTGTGTTATGCTGCCATTTTTCTTTTCATACTTTACGATGTATACCTTTTTTGTCTCTGCCATCTGCGGCCCCCTTTTTTTTCAATACGACACGATTCCACTTCATCTTAAAAAGTAACTTCTGTCGTATCTTAATTTAATAGTAACACAAGTTACAAAAAGGGTGAAGTATGCGACAGAAGTTTTTATTCTATCATTAGATATGTCATTTTGGAAAAAAGTCTGCTACGAATTGGAATTTCAAAATCTTTCCCGAAAAGAACTTGCCTATAAAATTGATGTTCCTGTTGCGACAATCAACCGGGCCATAGAGCGAAATTCAAATCCTTATGCCATTGATGCTCTTCGTATCGCAAGGGTGCTGGGCGTTTCTTTGGAATATCTTCTGGAGATTCCCCAGCCTCAAAGTGATAAGGCTACTTTTGTGCAGACTGAAAATCAGCAGATTGAGTTGTTCAAGAAGTATCACGAAGTTATACATGTATTGGAATCTTTGCCCTTGGAAAAACAGAAGGCTGCGCTAAAAATCGTAGAGCAGTGCGGAGAATTGGGGCGATAAGGGGGATGTGGCTTTAGGGAAAGTGTGAGCCTGCCGAGTCGGCTTGACCGCCTATCGCTTTTGAAAAATCATGTTAGGTTTTGTTTATTCTTTAGTCCAATCTTCTACCTTTATCCAAGGAATACGGACAAATTCATCATAATTATTTGTAACAACTGTAAGATTTCTTGTCATCGCTTGTGCTGCAATTTGCATATCATAAGGACCGATTATTTTTCCTTCTTTTTCAAGATATGCTCGTATCAAACCATACGCCTCTGTGTCTTCAGTTGTAAAATCTATTATCTTGTTAAAGTCTGTGCAGAAATTCAATAATGCCTGACGATTCTTTTCTCTGTTCTGACTTTTTGAAGCTCCATATTCCATTTCTGCAATTGAAACTGCTGACAAAAACAGTTCATTACTGTCAGAAGCGAGAATTTTCTTCGTGAGATTTGGAAACTTATTTTTTATCAAGAAGATACAAATATTCGTGTCTAAAAGGTACATTAAAATTCTTCTCTTGTTTCAAGTTTTGGTTGGTTTCTACCGTCAGACATAAAATCATCTGTAAATTCTGAAAGGCTTTTCTTAAGATTTTCCCAAGGACGATTTTGAGGATAAAGAATTATTGTCGTTCCTATTTTTTTTATAAACATTTCAGAGTAATCAATATGAAATTCTTTTGGAATTCTTACAGCCTGGCTGTTTCCGCTTCTAAACACCTTTGTAGCATACATACGGCATCTCCTCTTGGATACAGTATATACACAAGTATTTACATTTGTCAAATAAAAAAAGGTAATTGGCGTTTCTTTTGTGCAGAATGAAAACCAGCAGATTGAGCTTTTCAAGAAGTATCACGAAGTTATACATGTATTGGAATCTCTGCCTTTGGAAAAACAGAAGGCTGTGCTAAAAATCGTAGAGCAATGCGGAGAATTGGGGCGGGAAGGCTGATTTTTTTACAGCAGGACTATAAGACGAACAATCAGATAATTGATGGCGGCAGGCGTCTGGATCCGATTTTCATGATTTTCTATATTGTGCGGGGATAAAAACACTCCCCGCAAGAAAAACCTCACGGGGAGTGCAATATAAAAAAGTTCTAGCTCTTTTTATACTTTTATTGCAAAAAGTTATTTCACAATCTCAGCCAGTGCTTTTTTCATACCCTTAGACTGAATATCAGCCAAGTGACCAGCCACAGCGGCTTCAAGTCCTGCAACTTTTGTCAAATCTTCTTTCCAGAAGTCAACATTGCTCAAGACCTTGTTTGCGATAACTTTTGCGTCTTTTGTCTCTTTGTTGAGAGCAGCGAAGAATTCGAGGACTGGAAGTGTGTCCAGGTTCTCGTATTCGCCGTCTTCTCGCTTAGAAACGAGACATTTCTGGCCTTTTGCGTTCTCTTTGATTTCTGTACCGTTGTAGAATGCAATAAGGGCTGCGATTGAGAAGCCCAGCAGTTTTGGAACAGAGCCGTTCTTCTTGATGCTCTGGAGTACTGAAGGCAAACAGCGTGTCCAGTATTTTGCCACAGAGTTCAAAGAAATCTCAATCAAGCGGTGTGGGTTGAATGGATTCTGGAAGCGAGTCCAAACATCCTGTGCGTATTTCTTCAAGTCTTCCTGATCGCCGTCGATTGAAGGAACGATTTCGTTGAAGATAATGTCGTGCATGAATTTCTGTGCGTCGGCATTTGGTGTGTTGAATCCGCTTCCGACTTTCTCTGAGCAGACGATATCCTGAACATAGTTTGAGCCTGCCAAGAATGCTGCCAAAACTGAAGATGTGTGTGCGCCGTTCAAGATGCGGACTTTGCGTGTGTGGTAGTAGTCCATGTTCTGAACCCACTTAACCTGCAAGCCGGCCTTAACGAGAGGAAGCTCATCTTCGTGTGATTTTTTAGATTCGATAACCCAGAAGTGGAAGAGCTCTGCTGAGTCGAGGAGTTTGTCCTCGTAGCCCAGTTTTTCGCAGAGGTTTTCTGCCTGAGTTTTTCCGTTCTCTTCTTTTGCAAGGAGTGGGAAGTATCCCGGAACGATGCGGTCAACCAAGCATGAGCAGACATCACAAGCCTCGTCGAACCAGTTGATGAAGTCTGGTCCCAGCTGCCACATTTCTGCGTAGCGGAGGATGTTGATGCGAAGGTTAAGGCCGGCCTGGTCGCTCAATTCACAAGGAATCAAAATCAAGCCCTTAGAAGTGTCGCCCTTGAATGCCTGGAAGCGTTTGTAAAGGAAAGCGGTGACTTTTGCAGGGTAGTTTTTCTGTGGCTTCTGGTCGAGAGTTACAGGAACTCCGTCAATTTCTGCGTCAAAGCGGATACCAGCCTCAGTTGTGTTAGAAACGAGGAAGCGCAAATCCGGGCTAGAAGCCAGGGCGATATAGTCGTCATAGTTTGTGTATGGGTTAATTGAGCGGCTTACTGAGTTGATGGCGCGGGTCTCAACAGTTGGTTTTCCGTCTTTCATGCCGCGGAGAACAGTTGTGTACAGGTTGTCCTGTGCGTTCATCGCGTCAATCATGCCTTTTTCAAGTGGCTGAACGATAACGATGTTGCCGTTGAAGTCTGTTTTTTCGTTGACAATATCAATCTGCCAGTCTACGAATGCGCGCAGGAATCCGCCTTCACCAAACTGAAGGATTTTCTCTGGGCGTTTTACTGTCTTTACTACATCTTTAATTGACTTAAGAGCCATAATTTTGAACCTCCGGAAGTTCATTAAATAGATTTTGAGCATTATATCACGAAATATATTCAATGTTCAATTGAGATTTAAGAAATCATTTTGTATGTTTAATTTTCCTTTGTGTTTTACAATTCCCTTTTTATCATTTATAATAGAAGAACATTAAAATGAGCTAGGGAGATTTTTATGGCTGGAAAAATTGTAAACAATAAACCCGTTGATCCAAACGCAAAAGATATTCAAATTCAGACAAAACTTATAGCGCTCATAGGTGGAGTTATTCTTGTGGCTTCAGTTGCGGTTGCGGCAGTTAGTCTTACTGTTTTTGCGAAAAATCAAATAAAAGCGACGGAAACTCAGCTTTTGCACAGTGCTGACGGAGCAATGAGCGTTACAGAGGACTGGCTTCTGACATTAAAAACTGCGGCTTCAATTTCTGCCCGCCGTGCTGATGTAGTAGAGGCTACTTATTATGAAGATAAAGATATGTTCAAAGAAATCGTTGATACTTACAGCGAGGATTTGGATTACAGTTGCATGGCTTTCTTGAATGAAGAAGGAGTCGTAATTTACGGTGGTCAGGATGGTTTTAAGCAAGGTCAGAATCTTTCATCGAGTTATGCAGTTGGAAAAGCTCTTTCTGGTCAAATGGCCTATTCTTTTGAGACTATTGGTGACATTCAGTGCAGTGTAACCTATGCATATCCTGTCAAAGATGAAGGAAAAATTCTTGGTGCAGTTGTTTTTTCGTATGATTTAGCAGACGGTGATTTTCTCGAACTTATGGAAAAAAGCTATGATGTTGAGTGTACGATTTTTTCTAAAGATTTGCGTGTAAGCTCTACGATTCCTGGAGGAGAAGGCACGATTCTTGATAATCAAGTGATTGTAAATCAAGTTTTAAATAATGGTGAAATTTTCCGTGGTGAAAATAAAATTCGAGGAAAAGATTATTTTGGAGTCTATTTTCCCTTAAAAAATGATGAAGAATCTGTAGATGGAATGATTTTTATCGCCAAATCTCTTGAAGATATTGAGGCTATAAAATACACAACCCTAAAAATCGTAATTCCTGTTTCTGCGGTTCTCGCAATCATACTAATGTTAGTTAGTTTTAGATTTATTCACTGGCTTATGTGGCGAATCGAAAATGTCACAAAACAGCTCCGTGAAATGGCGACTGGCGAAGCTGACCTTACAAAGAGGGTCACTCTCCGGGTTCTTGACGAAATTGGTGACTTGGTTATCAACTTTAATGCATTCTGTGACAAGCTTCAGACAATTATTGGCGAGACGAAAAATTCAAAGGATGAGCTTAGTCTTGCCGGAACAAATATGAGCGCAAGCACCCAGGACACGGCAAGCGCAATCACTCAGATTATCGCAAATATCGACAGCATTTCTCATCAGATTCACACTCAGAATCAAAGCGTTCAGCAGACGGCGGGTGCGGTTGACGAAATTTCAGCTAACATTAATTCTCTTAATCAGATGATAGAAAATCAGTCTTCTGGAGTAAGCCAGGCTAGTGCGGCAGTTGAAGAGATGATTGGTAATATTTCTTCGGTAAATCATTCGGTCGAAAAAATGGCCTCTTCATTTAAGGAGCTTGAAGAAAACGCAAACACCGGCTTTAAAATGCAAAACGATGTAAACGAGCGAATTTTGCAAATCGAGACACAAAGTGAAATGCTTCAGGACGCTAACACGGCAATTTCAAGCATTGCTGAACAGACAAATCTTCTCGCTATGAATGCGGCAATTGAAGCGGCTCATGCTGGAGAAGCGGGAAAAGGCTTTGCAGTTGTTGCTGACGAAATCCGTAAGCTTTCAGAAACTTCTTCGGCTCAGAGTAAGACAATCGGCGAGCAGCTTACGAAAATTAAATCTCAGATTGGTGAGGTTGTTGCCGCTTCAAATGAGTCGAGCCGTTCATTTGGCGTTGTTTCACAAAAAATTCAGGAAACAGACCAACTCGTTATGCAGATTCGGGCCGCAATGGACGAGCAGAACCAAGGTTCACAGCAAATCACAAGTGCCTTGAAGACGATGAACGACAGCACTCAGGAAGTCAAGGCTGCTTCCATAGAAATGTCAAACGGAAACAAGCTGATTCTGGAGGAAGTTCAGAGCCTGCAGTCGGCGACTACCGAAATGAAGGGCAGTATGGACGAAATGTCGAACGGAGCCAGAAAAATCAACGAGACTGGAGCCGCTCTTTCTGAAATTTCCGGTCAGGTTCAGGGTGCAATCGGAAAAATCGGTAGCCAAATTGACTTATTCAGGGTGTAATCTATAAAAATCTCGCATATTTTGCGAGATTTTCAATAATTTGCTTGCATTTTCAAAACTTTTCTGATAATGTTCTTTCATTATCATCTTACGGAAGCAGAGGGCTTCCTTTCATTCTGCGTGTCATTCCGCTTTTGTTAATCCAATTACATTGAAAGATTTTTTAGGATTCCCAAAGGCAATAGAACACGCCAAGGGGAACACAAATGGAAAAAGAAGAACTTGACGGTAAAGCCGTCTTGGACGAGACTATTGTCTCTACTGGGGAAAGTGTCGAAAAATCTGCCTTAGAAGATTATGTCGACAATCTTGACAAAGACCATACTGATGACAGTGATGTCCTGAGCGATAGCGAAGAGCCTGATGATGACGAAATTTCTTTTGCTGATTTAGGGCTTGAAGATTTTATTCTTGAGGCAATCGAAAAGAAAGGCTTTAAGCATCCTTCTCCAATTCAGGTGCTTGCAATTCCTCGTCTTTTAAATGGAGACTCAAACATTATTGCGAAGGCCCGGACTGGAACGGGAAAAACGGCCGCATTCGGTCTTCCAATCGTTCAGCGGGTTCATGAAGAAAGCGACCATGTTCGTGCCGTAATTCTTGAGCCGACCCGAGAGCTTGCAATTCAGACTTGCAATGAGCTTCAGACTTTTTCGAGCGGAAAATTTCCAAGAACGACCGTTTTGTATGGCGGGGCAAGCTATCGTGACCAGATTCGTGACCTTAAAAAGGGTTGTGAAATTGTTGTAGGAACTCCTGGCCGAATTCAAGACCATCTTGAACGGGGAACATTAAAACTCGACCAAATCGATTATTTCATTCTTGATGAAGGCGATGAAATGCTTGATATGGGCTTCATCGACGACATTGAGCATATTTTTGAACAGGCTCGTCCTGAAGCACGCATTTTGCTTTTCAGTGCGACAATGCCAAAACCGATTCTTCGGATTGCAGAGCAGTTCATGGGCGACTATGAAATTTGTGAGGAAGAGGGCTTTATTGAGGAGCCGCTTTTAATTGAGCAGAAATATTGGTTTATCCGCGAAAGCGACAAAATCGAGGCTTTGGTCAGAATTATTGATATGAGCCCGAATTTTTACGGACTTGTTTTTACTCAGACAAAAAATGATGCCGACAATGTTTCAAAAATGCTCGATGAAAAGGGCTATGATGTTGCGGCTTTGCACGGAGACATTCCGCAAGGTCAGCGAGAAAAAATCTTGGCTCGTTTCAGAAGCAGAAAAACCAGAATCCTTGTGGCAACCGATGTTGCGGCCCGAGGTATCGATATTAACGGTCTTAGCCATGTCGTAAATTATTCTCTTCCATATGACGGAGCGACTTATATTCACCGAATTGGTCGAACAGGCCGTGCTGGAACAAGCGGAACTGCAATTACTTTTGTTCGCCCTGAAGAGCGACGAAAGCTTGAATTCCTTAAAAATACCGTGCGAAAGGCTGCGAAGGGTGAGCTTAACGAGGAAGAAGTTCCAAGCGTAAAAAAGGTTCTCGAAGTAAAGAGAGAGCGAATGTTGGAGACTTTAAAAGTTCAGCTCGGACTTATGCGGGATCCAGCCGATGTGAAGGACGGAGTTGTCTACATCGGTGGCGGAAAGGCTCAGGTTGAAGGCGAAGATTTAGATAAGGCCGATGATTTTGTTCCAAATCTCATTAAAGCAGATGAAATCTATGTGAAAATGGCGGCTGAACTTTGCGATAATCAGAATGCAGAGGATGTATTGGCTGGCATTCTGAGCGTAACTTACGGAAAATCTCTTGACGAATCCCACTATGGAAATATTACTCCAATTCGTCCAAAAGGCGAGCGAAACGGAGAAAGAGGACGAGACTCTAGGCGAGGCGAGCGAGGAATGGGCGGCAGACGATTTGACGGTGAAGATTCTCCAAATCAGAAGCGGCTTTTCATTCAGCTTGGTCGCCGGGACGGATACAATGCGCGAGGAATCGCTGATTACTTTAGTGATTTGCTCCATATTCCAGGTCGCTTAGTTGACAGAATCGATGTTTCTCAGAATTTCTCACTTGTAAGCCTTCCGATTGACAGCGCAAACAAGGTTCTTGACCTTTCAAAGAGCGGAGCTATTCCTCATGTTCATGTAGATTCAAAATCTGGCAACGCTGGCGGTGGCCGCGGACGAGATTTCGATGATTTTGGTGGCCGCGAGCGAGGCTTTGGCGGAAGACGAGACCGAGGCGGATTCGGTGGTAGGGAACGAGGCTTTAGTCGTGACCGTGATTTTGGCGGAAGAGGTGACCGTGAGCGCTCATTCGGCAGAAAAACTCACGCCCAGACTGAGCGAAACGGAGCGTCTTCTTACAAAAAATCCAGCAGAAAAGATGAATTTTAATCTTTAACGAAATCTTTTCGATAGGGGTTAAAAATATCCAGCAAAATACCGTCTTCAAGACAGACACAACCATGGACGACATCATTCATTTTTAGCATGGTGTCGCCTTTTGTGACGATTTTTTTAACCCCGTCAATCTCAAATTCGAATTTTCCGCTTACAACATAAGTAATTTGTGTGTGCGGATGATGATGAAGGGAGCCGACAGCACCTTTTTCAAAAATATTTTCCACGCACATTAAGTCGTCGCTGTAGGCAAGAACTCTGCGACTAACACCTTTTCCTGCATTTTCAGCTTTAATATCTTTATAAAATACCCAGCGTTCGTTTTTCATAAAAAAATCCTCAAATTTTTATTTTTCATCGTTTAAAATTTCATTTTTCAGTCTGTCTAGTGTTTCTTGGAGACTTTTTGGAAGAGATTTTTTCACAAGTTCAGTATTGTTAGACTCAACTTTAAAAGCAGAGGCTTCCCTGTCGAAGTTTTTAAGAGCCTCTTCTTCTTTTTTTACTCGTTCTTCGATTTCGCTGCGGGCTTTTTCTTCTGAAATTTGGGAATGAAGCTCAGCGTTTGTACCGCGAAGCCTAAAAGCAAGGGATGAAATTTTTAATTCTGGGACATTGCGCCTTAGTCCAGTCAAAATATATTTCTGATAAAGGCGCAGTGTTTGAATCCAGGCAGGATGATCGGCTTCAACGAGTAAAATATCATTTTTTAAGTCGATGATGCGAGAATGGGTGTAGAGATTTGTCCCTAAATTTTCGCCATTTTTTGCATTTGAGCGAATAGATTCCAAGGTTGTACGCCAGGTTTTTAAAAGCTTATTGTTGCGTTCAAGCTCCGCCTTTTCAATATTTTGGCAGGCGTTTAGAATCATTTCGTTTATGGAAATAAATGCGTCATCAGTCATAGCTTAGATTATACCAATTTTTTAAGGCATGTGAATTATTTCCCGTGGCTTACTTCCGTTCGCAGGTCCTACGATGCCGCGTTCTTCCATTTCTTCGACAAGTCGGGCTGCACGGTTATAGCCAATCTTTAAGCGACGCTGAATGTAACTTGCGCTGGCTTTTCCAGTCTGAACGACAATCTGTAATGCCTGATCATAGAGTGGGTCTTCGTCTTCACTAAACAGACCTGGTTCTGAATTTCCTTCTTCTTCATCGTCATCAACAAAGATTTCATCGTCAATGTAGTCAGGTCCACCGAAGCTTTTAACATATTCTACGACTCGCTCAACCTCATTGTCACCAACCAAAGTTCCCTGAATTCGAGTTGGAATTGGGTTCACCGCAGAAGTATAGAGCATATCGCCCTTACCAAGCAATTTTTCGGCTCCGGTTGCATCGATGATAATATTTGAGTCTGTTCGGCTTGCAACCATAAAGGCAATTCGGCTTGGAATATTTGCCTTGATAAGACCTGTGATAACATTTACAGAAGGTCGTTGTGTTGCAAGAACAAGGTGAATTCCGACAGCTCGGCTCATTGCGGTTAAGCGGGCAACATTCGTTTCAAGCTCTTTTCCGCTTGTTGCCATAAGGTCGGCAAATTCGTCAATGATTACGACAATGTACGGAAGCTTTTCTGTAGCAATATGTCGCTCCCGGATTCGGTTGTTGTAGCTCACGATGTCACGGACGCCCATTCCGTCAAGAAGAGCGTAGCGTCTTTCCATTTCACAGATACAGTACTGAAGGACTTGAAGTGCTCGCTTTGGCTCAGTTACGACAGGAGTAAGCAAATGCGGGATGTCGTTATACAATTTCAACTCAACGACTTTCGGATCAACCATAATGAGTTTTACATCATTTGGCGAGCGGTTATACAAAATTGAGAGAATGATTGAGTTTACGCAGACAGATTTACCGGCACCAGTTGCACCTGCAATCAGCAAGTGAGGTGTTTTTGCGATGTCGATAATCTGCGACTGACCAGAAATGTCTTTTCCCAAGATAACCGGAATAGACATTTTTTTGAAATCCGGCAAATCCTGTTCAATAATCTCGCGGAAAGAAACGATTGCCCTGTCCTTGTTAGGAATTTCAATTCCGACTGCGTGGCGGCCTGGAATCGGGGCAACAATTCGGACAGATTTTGCGGCAAGACTAAGCGCGATGTTGTCTTGGAGATTTACGATTTTACTAAGCTTTACGCCAGGAGCTGGTAAAATTTCAAACATCGTGACGACAGGACCTTTTCTGATTCCTGTAACCTCAGCTTCAATTCCAAACTCGTTGAGTGTCTTTTTAAGATTTTCACCCGCCATTCTAGTTTCTTCGTCAATTTTCCAATACTCGTTATTCTCGAATTTTTCGAGTAAATCAGTCGGGATTTTGTAGTCAGCAAGGCGACGCATTTTTGGAGATTCTTCGTTGTCATCTTGAGCGCTAGCGAAAGAGTTTTCTGCATTTTCAATATCTTCGTCTGTGACTACATCTGGAGCGGAAATTTCATCTTCATCGAAATCGATGTCGTTGATTTCATTAATCTGATTTTGAATTTCACTTTCCTGATAAAGTGAATCGTGTGCCATTGGAACTGGTTGTGCCTTGAAAACTGGATTTTCTGCGGCATCTGCATCCATTTCTGAGAAAATGTCGTCAACACTCATTGTTTCATCATCTGATTCATTTTCGTCAGACGATTCTTCGGCAATATCTTCAATGTTTATAAAGTCAGCAGGATTTTCTTCTATTGAATTAATTTCCTTAGATTCTTCAGTTTCTTCAAACGACTGTTCGTTAGTCTGGTTAGGTTCGTCGTCCTCGCTGGAAATGTCAGAATCTTCGTCTGGAATGGCACTTTCATCGCTGGAAATGTCGTCGTCTGCTAAATCAGGCTCGTCAAAGTCGGAATCGTCTTCTGTGAAAGTTGGCTCATTAAAATCATCCGTATCTACAGGAAGTGACTCTTCGACAATGGGCTCAATCATTGGTTCTTCAAACGACTGTTCGTTAGTTAAATTAGATTCGTCGTCCTCGCTGGAAATGTCAGAATCTTCGTCTGGAATGGCACTTTCATCGCTGGAAATGTCGTCGTCTGCTAAGTCAGATTCATCAGTTGGAATGGCAGGCCCTTCTTCAGTTTCTTCATTGCCACTGTAAACGCGGTTCATTTCTGCAATAAGTTCGTCATCTTCATCTTCAATGAGCGAAGTATTTTCTAACGACTGTTCGTTAGGTTGAACAAATTCCTCGACCTCGTTCGAAATGACATTCTCTTCGTTTGAAATGACAGGTTCTTCGCTTGAAACGGTCGGCTCATCAAAAATCTGCTCGAATGGAGATGGTTCTTCTAAAATCTTTTCATCTGGTATGAGCTCTTCTTCTTCGATTGTCTCTGGAAGTTCATCGATTTCTTCATCCTCAAAATCGATGATTGTCGGATCGTCTGTGATGGTTTCGTCTTCATCGGCAGCCGATTCATTGTCCGCTACTGTTGTTGGTTCTTCGCTTGGAATTTCTTTTTTGTCGTCTATCAAATCTTTAAGGAGTTCTTTTTGCTTCTGGAAGATTTTTTCACTTGTCGGATCGAGTTTTACGGATGTAGATTTCTCGACATTGCTCGAATCGAGAGATTCCTCATTTTCAGTATTATCTTGATATTCTTCTTCAATCTGCTCTAATTCCTCTTCGCTATTTTCTATGTCGGTAATCTGAGGTATATCGTTTGAATAATATTCCTTGCTGTCGGCGATAGAATTTTCAAGGACATCGCCCAGAATTGAAAGCAACAGATATTCTGCGGCAAGCACGAGCGAGCCAATCAAGAGTGTTGAGCCAAGCTTTACGGCCATTACGCTGTCAGAATCTGAAGCAATAATCATTCGGCAAATGTGTTCAATCGCATCTAAAGTAAAGAAAGGAATGACAGAACCTAAAAGCAGTACTCCGTTTCTGATTCTCCAATTTGCGCTAAAGCATTGAATTCCTGCGACAATAAGAAAAACAGGCACGCAAATTGCAGTAAAACCGTAAACGCCGGTAAACATTTTTCCGAGAGAATAAAAAACTGTTCGTCTTACGCCATTTGCTCCGCCAAAATCGAGCGCAACAGATAGAAGTGAAACTGAAAACAAAGCCGCAAGTACAAAAAGAAGTATACCTGCCGCCGCCGAATATTTTTGATACTTTTTCATCAGGTCTCCAAAGCAGATAGATTTTTGGGAACTTCGAAAAACTCACCTTCGGTGATTTTCCGAAGTTCCTTGACGAGTTTTAATTTCTGATAATAGCAGAAATTAAAACATCGCATTTTCAAAGTTACCTCGAAAAATTGCAATTTTTCGAGGTTCCCTTTTCATTATCTTTCTACTCTATAATTATCGGATTTCTGAAGAAAAAGTTAAGGAAGTCACTAATCTTTGTTACCAATCAAATTTTTTAGAATTTCAACTTCTTTTGCGTACATTTCGATTCCGCTTTTCCAGAAATCTTTTTGCGTGATGTCGAAGCCTGCCTTTTTGCACAAATCTTCGCAGCTCATATTTCCCGTGTTTGAGAGCAATTCTGCGTAGGTTTTGGCAAAGGCGGCTCCTTCTTTCTGGTAACGGGCATAGAGTCCTGCGGCGAAAAGCTGTCCGAAAGCGTATGGGAAGTTGTAGAAATCCAGACCTGTTGAATAATAATGTGATTTTACCGCCCACATGTACTCGTGCCGCTCGCCGTTCAAGCCGCTTCCGTAGGATTTTTCCTGGGCTTCCTTCATCAAGCGGCAGAAATCGTCTGCGTTCAGTTCGCCGTTCTTTCGCTCTTCAAAGACGCTCTTTTCAAAGTAGAAGCGGCACAAAATATCGACTAAGACCTGGCTTACATCCTGCAAGTCCAAATCAAGAATCTGGATTTTTTCGGTGTCGCTGCATTTTGAAATCATGTCCTGCTTTACGATTGTCTCGGCGAAGGTCGAGGCCGTTTCTGCCAGAGTCATGGGATATGAGAAAAATGCGGCTGGTTTTCCTTTCATACAAGAAAAATGATATGCGTGACCAAGCTCGTGTGCTAGTGTGATTATGTCGCTGAATGTTCCGGTGAAGTTTGTCATTATTCGGCTTTGGTGACCGAGCGCAAAGTCCTCATCGTAGGCTCCCCCCACCTTTCCGGCACGGACTTGGGCATCAATCCAGTTTTCGGCAAAGGCTTTTTTGGCAAACTCGCCCATTTCTGCACTGAAAGAAGAATATCGCTCGATAATGTAATCGCGGGCTTCGTCGAAAGTCCATGTTTTGGAGAGAAGAGATTGTCGGGTCAAGCCCGACAATGACACAGGTGCGAACAAATCGTAGAAGGCAAGGCCTTTTTTGTCCCGGGAGGCTGTGCCGCCGTTTTTCTGTAGGAAATCCGCTTTGAGATTGAAATATTCTCGCCAGAGAGGCAGGCTTTCTTCGATTGCTCCAATAAGAGCGTCCAGCGTTTTTTGAGAGAGCCGGGCAGAGGAAAGGGAGCGGTCCAGAGGATTCTGCCATTTTCGGTGGCGGTTGAGCGTGAGTGTTTCGCCTTTGAGATTGTTTAGGCAGGCCGCAAATGCAATTTCATTCTGTTTTAAAAGGGCGATTTCTTTTTCGTAAGAAGATTTTCGTGTTTTCGAGTCTGCAGAATAGGCATCATTGCGTAATTCGTTGAAAGTTTTGCCTGTTTCTGTATCTTTGAGATTTGAAATCAGCTGCTCGTGAAGGCGGTCCCATGCGTCTCCGCCAGTCTGCTGGAGTTCGCCTGCAAGTTTTTCTTCGGCGGCTGACATCTGATGCTTGGTTTCTTCGAGAGTTTCATTCAAAATGTAGCGGTATTCTTTAAATTCTGGAAATTTCTTGTAAAAATCTTCGAGACGGCCAGAATTCGCCAGCAAAACTGACTTGAAAGACAAATCAAGCTGTCTGTAACGGAGTGTGAGATTGTCAATTTTTGTGATATTGTTGAGAAAATCGGTGTTTGTGGTATCAACTGAGTAAATTATGTAAGCATAGGCATTCAAAGTTCCGCAAAGAGCCGAAACTTTTTCATCTGCTTCAAGAAATCCTTTGAGCCAGGTAGGAAAGTCAAAATTCTCACTGGCATTTTTGATTAAATTTTGAGCCGATTCCAAAAGCGAAGCAAGATTTTCCATACCGCTCGCAAAATCAGAAATGGCTTTTTTGTATTCAGGTGATTTTATAGACGAAAAGATGGAATCCAGATTCCATCGAGGAATTTTGTTTGAATTTGTCATGAAATTATTCTATTACAAAAGCGATTTTTGGGCAAATCTTGGTTTGCAGTCACCGAGGGAGACCGCTACGCCGAAAAATTGCCAATAAAAAAAGACTGCCATATTTGACAGTCTCTTTTTATTTATCTTCAGATTTTATAAAAGATTACTCTTCTACGATATCATCTTCAAAAACAATTGCTTCGCCATTTGTTCCAGAGAATTTGTATTCTCCAGTAAGATGCTCACTTGGGTAAATATTCGCATAGCGGGCAAGTTTAAGCTGAGTCTTTTTTGAAAGACCAGTTGTTGTTGCATCAACAGAGACAGTTGCCAAGGGGGTTGTGGAATCCGCAGTTTTAAAGAAATCAACAGTATAAGATCCATCATCGTTAGCAGTTACTTTTATAGCAACTGTAACTGTGTCATCAGATTTTGAAACTTCTGATAAATCACTCCAATCAAAAGTTGCAGTTTTTCCAGCTGTGTTAAATACTGTTTCGGTTACAGATTTTCCGTCAATATCAACAAAATCTCCAGAAGTCTGATAGTTATTCTGTTTTACGACAGCTTCATTTTCCCATGTAACATAGTATTGAGCTTTATTTTTATTTGAATTCCACCTAACAGCGGCAACGCCAAAAGTATAAGCCGTACCCGAAGTTTTTTCATCACTAGATTTTACACTCTTATCAGACAGACCAAAAACAAATCCTGCAACACCATTTGCCGCATAAGTTGTCCCATTACAGTTTACACCACTTACAGTATTTGGAGTCAAAGTAATTGTGCATGTTGAATCATAATGTTTTGTTGTTGTCTGTTTAAATGCACGGTAGAAGTATTCTTTATTTTCTTTCGCTGTATAACCTTTTTTGGTATCTGTAAGTGATTCAGCTTTTTTGATATCGGTAGAATCTGTATCTGAAACGAATACATATTTGTTGCTGAAATCAACTTTGTCACCAGAGAAAGCATCTTCCTCGTCATCTGCCTTACATCCGACAAAGCACAAAGAAGTAGCCAAAAGTGCGACAGCACCGATTTTGAAAAGTTTAGAAAGTTTCATAATAAAAACCCCTCGTTTAAATGTACTAATTTTTCAGCTTTCAGATAGCGTATCGACTCCTCTTTTTTTTGTTCTGTTCTTCACGCCTTTTTTTCGGCCTCGTTTTCCGTCGAAGTATAGACCCATTCTTTCGACTTGATTTCTGACCGTCTTCCAGCAAACGCCAAGATCGTCTGAAATTGAATACAGGCTTTTTCCAGCCAGGACTTGCTCACGGATGTAATCTTCGTTTTCAGAAAGCTTGTAAATCTCGCTTTTTCTTCCTTTTGCCCTGCCAATCTGCTTTCCTTCGTTTTTCGCCCGATTCAACCCAAGCTTTGTTCGCTCGCTTATCAACTGCCTTTCGATTTCCACCGAGAGTCCGAAGGCAAACGCCAAAACCTTACTCTGAATATCGTTTCCAAGTCTGTAATTATCCTTGATTGTCCAGACCTCAATGCCCCGCTCCAAAAAATACTGAAGAACATTCATAATCATAATGAGCGACCTGCCAAAACGAGAGATTTCCGTCGAAATCACAAGATCACCTTCCTTACATTCTTTCATCAGAATCTTTCCAAGCTTTCGAGAATCCGGCAGCTTTGTTCCGCTGATTTTTTCTTCAATCCATTTGTCAATCATAATTCCCTGCGATTTGGCAAATTTCTCAATTTCCATCTGCTGATTTTCCAAATTCTGATGAAGTGTTGAAACCCGAATGTAACCATAAACCATAATATACCTCCTAATTAGGAGTATAATTTTGGCCTATAAAGTGAAAAATTAAAAAGTTAAAAGTTGGAATAGCTTTAGTAAGTCTTAGTATTTTAAATGCCTGAAGCTGTCTTTTGGAAATGCGTATTCTGGAGTCTTTAGGAGTGAAATAAAATCTTCTTCATAATACCATGGGTCATTTTCGCGTTTTGGATTCTTGATAATATGAAATTCCTGTGCAGGATTTGAGCCTTGTGCGAGTAAAAATGCTTTTTCGCCAGTTTTTTTGTTTTTTATCATATCGACTACAAGACAGATGTGCTCAGGCTGCCCCAGGTCAAAAAGAATATCTCCAATTTGAACTTCTTCCATTTTGACTTGTGACGACTCGTATTCCATAACTGAAAGAGGGCTTGTGTTTGCGAAAACATTTTTTAAATAGGATTTATAGATTTCAGATTTTGAATCAGAAGACAATTCAGAAGCCTCGTATTTCGTCCATTTTTTAAGATTCCCTGAAACTTCTTGTCGTGTTTTCCGCTTAAAATTCGATTTTTCAAGCCATTCATTCCAGGAGCAGACTTCACCATTTGTCAGATGAAAAGCTATTTTGTCTTCCAGGTGGTTTTTCAGATAAAAATCAGAATAGAGGTGAATTACAGACTGCACACTTTTCTGCATTTCGCTTTCGATTTTTAGATTAAAAACGGCTGCATGTGCAACTTGATTCTGCTTTTCGTTGCCGTTGAACAAAAGAACCGGACTTCCGGCCTTTTTCAGGGGGTAATTTCTTAGATATTCTGCAAAGGAGTTTTCTTCGGCACTGACTCTCTCAAATCCATAAGGAAGAGAAATTCGCTCCAAAAGGGTGTCTCCCCCGCTTTTTACGAGTTGGAGCGAATGTGTGTGAGGAAAGGCCAAGAATGAAACGAATAAAAATCCGATTAGTGAAATTTTTTTCACTTTATATATTCCAATGCACTGTCAGCGGCGATTTTTCCGAAAATCGTGATGTCCGCGACTGCATTTCCGCCAAGCCGCTCGGCTCCGTGAACTCCGCCAGTAACTTCGCCCGCCGCAAAAAGACCTGGAATTGGCTTTCCCGATTTGTTCAGAACCTGAGCCTTCGTGTTTATTTTTAATCCGCCCATTGTGTGATGGATTGCCGGCTCAATTTCGATTGCATAAAATGGCCCTTTTTCGATTTTTCTTTCCATACTTGCAGGATTTCTTGAAAATTCTTCGTCTTTTTTCTGGTCAACATATTTGTTGTATTGCTCAACCGTGTATTCAAGGGCAACTCCGTCGATTCCGAAATTATCTGACATTTCGCGGATTGTCTCGCCCTGCTTTACGAAGCCCTGTTTGATGTAAGTTTCGATTGCTTTTAAAGATTCCCGAATGTTTTGGTCAAACACGAGAAAAGCCGTTTTTCCGGATTGTTGCAGAACTGCTGCAGAAACGATGTCGCGGGTTTCCATTTCGTTAATAAAACGACGACCCGAACGATTTATTAAAATAGCTCCGTTTCCACGAACAGCTTCCGTAATCATAATTCCGGTGCCTTTTACGACAGTCGGATGAACCTGAATCTGCTCCATTTGAGTAAGTTCTGCGTCAAATTTTTCGACCATTTTAAAGGCATCGCCCGTCGCTCCCTTGTGGTTCGTAGTTCCGAAGCCTTCAAGAGAAGCTTGATAACGAGTAATCAGTTCTGGATTTGCTCCGAATCCGCCCGTCGCAATAATAACAGCCTTTGCCTTTACAGTGTATTCTCCACCAGAATATGAAACACGGACTCCGACAGCCCGACCGTCTCCAAGAGAGGCGCTTCCGTCATCAAGAATGTCGATTACACGATTGTTCACGCGGATTTCAGCACCCTGCTCAAGAGCCGCCTTGTGCAAAAGAGGAACGAGATGTGAACCGATGGCTGCTCCGCCCTTTGGCCGGTGAATTCGCTTGTTTGTTGCTCCGCCGAACATTCCGACATCACTCAAATCTGCTCCAATCATTGGAGATTGAAGCCATTCAACTATTTCTGCAGATTTATCTACCAGGGTGTGAACCAAATCTTTATCATTAAGATACTGACCGCCCTTCATTGTGTCTTCAAAAAAAACTTCTTTTGAGTCAGTAATTCCCAGTCTTTTCTGTTCTTTTGTGTAAGAAGCGTTTATTCCGCCTGTGGAAAAATTTGAATTTCCGCCGACAATTCCCATTTTTTCGAGAACAAGAACCTTTGCGCCTTTGCTTGCTGCTTCTGTTGCGGCTGTAAGACCTGCACCACCGGCACCGATTATTACGATGTCAACCTCGCTGTCCTCGTATTTTTCTTCGGTTTTAACTTCGCCTTCAGCAGATTTTATTGCATCATCAAGGGCATCAAGAAGTCCGTTTGAAGTAATAGTCGCGCCTGAAACCGTGTCGATTTCTGATGTAGAGCCAGTTCCGTCGCTTAAAAATTGGGAAAAAATCTGATTGTAAACAGGTTCGGCAAGCTCCGGCGTTTCGTTGCTTGAAAGGAGAGTTGCGTTCGTAACCCTTCCCTCCTGCACGGTAATAGAAACTTCGATTGGCCCGTTTTTGCCTTCTCCGGTTCCTGTAAAGGTTCCGTCTCGTAGACTTAATTTTTTGCCACAAGAAACAAGTCCAAGTAAAGCTATGCTTATAAATATTTTAGATAAAAGATTCGTAATTTTCATATTACCTTATGATAACAACTTTTAAATTTTTTGTAAATTCTTAGTTTCATCTTAAAAGAGACAGTGCCTCCCGTCTCCACCAGCGTTCCGTAAAGAGCGACGGCGTTTCAATGTTAGCTGTCTGCCCGATGTACGGCGTTATGACGGTTATCCCTTCCTTTTCTGCCGCAATCAAGAATCTTTCTACGCTGTCATCCCAACCGTGCCGTGAAAGAATAATCGCTCCCCAGTGAATTGGAAGCGCAATTTTTGCACCTAAAATTTTTACCGCTTCAAGCGATTGCTCCGGGAAGGAGTGAACGAGCGGCCATTGAACATCGTACTGGCCACATTCCATCATCACAAAGTCAAAATCTCCGTACTTTTCGTGAATTTCCTTCCAATGCGAGTTGAAGCCTGAGTCTCCGCTTTCAAAAATCTGATGAAAGGAGTCCTTTAAGACCCAAGAACACCAAAGAGTCGCCATATTGTCGGTTAAGTGTCGTCCCGAAAAATGCTGGGCTGGCGTACAGGCAATTTTCAGGCCTTCGACTTCAGTTTCTTCCCACCAAGCCATATTTGTAATTTTCTCTGATTTTACTCCCCATCTTTCAAGATGGTTTTCGACTCCGAGCGGAAGAACATATTTTTTGACTTTTTTGTCGATTGCCTTTATAAAATCATAATCCAGGTGGTCATAATGGTCGTGACTCAAAAGTAAAATGTCAATTTCAGGCATTTCTTCTGCTGTGACCGGCCAATGGGAAAATCTTTTGCTGCCAACCCAACTGACCGGGGAAATAACCTCCGCAGAAACAGGATCAATCAGAATATTCAGACCGTGCATCTGCAGAAAAAGTGAAGAATGTCCGAACCAAGTCACACGGAATTCATCAACTGGAAGACGGGCGTTTTTGTCTTCCTGATTCATAAAATCCGGCATTTTTGCAGGAAATTCAAAATCTGGCCGGCTGTCCTTGTTTGAGAAGGTGAGCTGGTCTGGAGAAGGATTTTTATTCATCGACATAACGGAAAAATCTTCTTCGTTATGAAAATGCTTTCCGTCAAAATTTGAGGCCCTCTCGGCATAATTTTTCCGGTCTGAACGACTCGCTTTTCCGCCAAAAGGCTTCCATGTTTTTAAAAATACGAAGGCGAAAAGCGAGACAACTGCGACAAGGGCGACAAGTACGAGTCCGATAATTGCAAGAATGTGAAGAAATTTTCCCATAGAGTAAATATAATGAAAAAAAAGAATGGTTGACAAGTTTTTGCCGATATTCATTGTATGAAATTAAAAGCTATTTTTGTATTAATTTTTATCTCTCTGACATCGGCGTTGTTTTCGGAAGTTTTTAAATCGAATGTAGAAGCCTCGTATTATGCGGATAAATATCACGGGCGAAAAACTGCCAGCGGTGAAATCTTCAATATGTATGATATGACCTGTGCTCACAAAACTCTTCCGTTCGGAACTGTCCTTCGAATCACAAATCTTAAAAATAACAAGATTGTTGATGTCCGTGTAAATGACAGGGGCCCTTTCGTAAAAAATCGAGAAGTTGATGTTTCAAAAGCGGCCGCTCAAAAACTCGGAATGATTGGAAGCGGGACAGCTCGTGTAAAAATCGAGATTTTAAATTCTGCCCTGGCAAAAACGAAATCATCTGTAAAGGCTGCTTTTTGGGATGTTCAGGTCGGCTCTTTTTCAAGTCACGAAAATGCGAACAATCTGGCACAGAATCTTCTGAAAAAAGGCTTTGAAAATGTATATTTCCAGAAGACAAGCACTGTCACCAGAGTCGTAATCAAAAAAATTCCGAATTCAAAGCTTGAACTGACGGAATCAAAACTCCGCGAAAACGGCTACAAGGATTTTATCGTAAAGAAAAACAGCTAAAAATTATTTCTGGTCAGGGGGCTTCCAATCCAAACGCCCTCTGTCAGATAATCGCGTTTCTGCCCTTCTATTAAAATCTGAACGCCCTTCACCGTGCTGAAATTCGTCGCCGTGTATACGACCTGCATTAGCTGAGCCAAAGAGCCTTCCGCTCCAAACTGATTGAACTGGAATTCCTCGCTGAAATTAAGAATCGCAATTCCATTTTTTACGCTTGCGCTCAAAAGCCGGGTCCCTTCAGGGATAAGCGTTCTGCATCCAGTTTTTTCTTCGTTTGAAGAAGGACCTGCCAGAAGCATTTTTAATGCGTCTCCCATTGGAGAATCCTTTTCGACAGTTCGTGTGACTTCTTTTCGCACAACAGGCCCGTCACTGTCAATCGCAACGAAACAGACTTTTGTCTTCATCGTGTTCTGTGGAACTGAAACAGTTTTGTCATTCTTTGGGGCTGTGACAACCGAAGAAGCAGTTTTGTTAACCTGTGAGCTTGAAGGGGATTTTGTCACCTGTGAAGTTGAAGTGCTTTTTTCATTCTGAGAAAGTGATGCACTTTTGTCATTCTGCGAACTGGAAACACTTTTGTCATTCTGCGGACTGGAAACGGCTTTGTTTGTTTGAGAATTTGCAGTAGTTTTCTCACTCTGAGAAAGTGCAGGGCTTTTGTTATTTTTGTCATTTTGAGGGAGAGAATCGATTGAAGAATCCCTCACATTTTCTGGCTTAGACACAGCCTCGGTTTTTCGAAGATTCTTCGTCACGTCAATTATGATTTCTTCTGAGCCTTCAGATTTTTTTGAATTATTTGAGTCACTTTTGTTTTCAAAAATATCTTTACCGATTTTCTTTTCGATTAGAGCCGTAGCCCCGGATTTATCAAAATTCTCTTTTATTTCTTCCTGCTTAACCAAAAAAACAATAAGAATTATCAAAAAAAGCAAAATCCAAATCGCAATTCCAAGACCGGTCTTCTTTTTTTTCTTTCCCTTTTCCTTTTCACTCATACTTTTATTATCGGCAGAAAACATATTTTCGCTGACTTTTTTGTGACTTTCCGATATTCTCTTACCTATGGCCCTTATTGAGAGTGAAGAATTTTTGACGAAGCAGATTATTACTTATCTTGGAAACAAACGAAGTCTCTTAGGAAAAATCGAAAATGAAGTTTTAAAAATCTCTTCACGGCTCAACAAAGAGAAGCTTGTCTCGGCGGACATTTTTTCAGGCTCCGGGGTTGTCGCGCGTATGTTAAAAGGACATTCTTCAAAAATCATAACGAACGACCTTGAAAATTATTCTTATCTCATAAACAGCTGCTATCTTACGAACAAAAAGGACTTTCCAAAAGAAGAATACGAAAAGCTTAAAAATCAAATCGAAGGGCTTTGCCAAAAAGAAAAAATCCCGGGAATTATAACTCAGAATTATGCTCCAAAGGATGACAAAAATATCCAGAAGGGCGAGAGGGTTTTTTACACGCACGAAAACGCTCTTCTAATCGACACTTACCGACTGCTGATTGACCAAGTAGTCACAAAAGAAGAGCTTAAAAAGTTTTTCTTAGCGCCTCTGATTTACGAGGCTTCCGTTCATGTGAACACGAGCGGAGTTTTTAAAGGCTTTTACAAGGACAAAAATACTGGAATCGGCTGTTTCGGGGCCGCCGGAGGGGACGCTCTTCTTAGGATTTTAGGGAAAATCGAGCTAAAAGAGCCAGTTTTCAGTAATTTTGACTCAGAAGTTGAGCTTTATCAAAAGGATGCCGTCGAACTTTCAAAGGAACTCAAAAATCTCGACATAGCTTACCTTGACCCGCCATACAATCAGCATCCTTATGGCTCAAATTACTTTATGCTCAACTTGATTTTAAAAAACCGCCTTGATGTCGAAATAAGCGAGGTTAGCGGAATTACGCAAGATTGGAATCATTCTGTCTTTAATCAGACAAGAAAGGCTCTGAGTTCAATGGAAGAGATAATCAAAAATCTGGACACAAAATATGCCGTTATTTCCTACAACTCCGAGGGCTTTATAAGCTTTGAAGAAATGAGCGAAATGCTCAAAAAATACGGAAAGCTTGAAACCGTGGAAATCACTTACAATGCTTTCAGGGGAAGCCGGAATCTGAAAAACCGGGATATTCATGTGTCGGAATATCTTTTTGTTTTGGAGAAATAGATTTCTCGACAAGGCTTGACTTTCAATCTTAAAATTTTCTTGTGAATTCTTATGTTTCTCCCTATAATAATAGTATGAAAAAAAGATTTTATTTTCTTTTATTTTTATTTTCCTTGCTGACAACACAATTTATTTTTTCTCAAACTAGCTTTCTTGACAATTATGTTTATCAGACTTGGAATTCATTCGGTGGTTTAACAGGAACTACCGCAAACGACATAGTTCAGACTTCTGACGGATATTTGAACATCGGAACTTATGAAGGTCTGGTGCGCTTTGACGGCGTTGAATTTACCACAATCAGACGAAGCCGCTTAAACAATTACAAATTTTCTTCTGTCCGAAACATTCTTGAAGATTCCAACGGATATGTCTGGCTTGGCTCAAATGACGAGGGCGTTCACAAAATTGACCCAAGGGACGGTTCGAGCAAAGCTTACACCACTCAGAACGGACTTCCCAACAACTCAGTCCGTGCGATTTGTGAGGATAAGGCCGGCAACATCTGGATTGGAACTGCCGCGGGCGTTGTTTACCTTACCCCGAAAGGTCACTTGATTACGCCTCAGTTTCAGGCGGGAACCGTTTCAAAGGGAATCATCGCCATATCTTTGTTCTGCGACACGGCGGGCAGAGTCTGGCTTATCACTTCAAACGAAAACGGACTTTTTCTTTATTCAGACGGAATTTTCCACACAATACCACAAATTGACGAGGAATTCGGAAGCTATTTCGCATCTTCTATGATTCAGGATTTAAACGGAAATTTCTGGATTAGCCTTGCAGAAAACGGCATTGTCCGAATCAGGAACGGTGAGCTGACAAAAGTCAAAACAAACACAATTATCGACCATTCTTCAACTTGGTCAATGTTCATTTTGCCGGACGGAAGAATGATTTTCGGAACTGAACGCGGCGTAGTTTCTTACCAAAACGGCGAATTTACAGAAGCCAAAGGAAAGGAGCTTTCAAATGCAAAAGTCAATAAGATTATCCGTGACCGCGAGGGAAACATTTGGCTTGCGACTGACAGAAACGGAATCGGAAAACTCACTCACGGAAAATTTTCTGTCACGAAACTGGGACTTGCCGTAAATTCAATCGCCGAGGATGATGTTGGCAGAATCTGGATTGGAACTGACAAGGGCGTTCGCTGCTATGTCGGTGAAAAGGAAGTTAAAAATAAGCTCACTGAATTTTCTAAGCCATACAGAATCCGTCATGTGGGAAAAACTTCGACTGGCGAAATCTTGGTTTCTTGCTACACAGAGCCAGCTCAGCTTCTTTACAATCCAAAAACTGGCTCTATAAAAAGCTGGACGAGCGATGACGGTCTGGCTGGAAATAAAGTCCGGCTTGCAGTTGAGATAAACCCTGGCGAATATTATGTCGGAACCACGACAGGCTTAAGCATTATCCATGCTGACGGAACGATTAAAAATTATAAGCAGATTGACGGTCTTGAAAACGAATATGTTATGTGGATTATGAAAGATTACAACGACATCATCTGGATTGGAACGGACGGTGGCGGTATCTATCTTATGAAAAACGAGGCGATTATCGCTCACATTACTTCAGAAGACGGATTAATCGGAAATGTAATCTTTAAAATCACGCAGGACAAGGACGGAGCCTACTGGGTCTGTACAGGAAGCGGAATCAGTTACATAAAGCCATTTGATTCGGCTCATGCAATTCCAAGCGAATATTACAACATAAATTCGGAGAACGGAATCGGAACGGACTCTGTTTTTCAGATTTTCCCGGACACTGCAGACAATATGTGGATTACGAGCAACTACGGAATTGCTTCGGTTGAGGTAAAAGACCTTCTTGAATCTGCTCAGACTGGTGCGCGAGTTACAACACTGCAGTACTACACTAAAAACGACGGCCTTGACTCAGACGGAATGACATCCACGGCACTGAGCATTTGCGATAAGCACGGTTGTCTCTGGTTTACGATGGTTGACGGTTTTGCTGTCTACGACCCGATTAAAGTTCGCGAAAATCCCGTTATGCCCCTCGTTCATATCGAAGGAGTTTTTGTTGACAATGTGGAGCTTCCAAAAAATTCAAAGGAATTTATCTTAAAGCCTGGAACAAAGCGAGTTGACATTAAATTTACGGGGCTTAGCTTTGACGCTCCGGAACGCATTCAGTTTCAGCATCAGCTCACAAACTTTGAAGATTCCTTCTCGTCTCCAAATCCAGGCAGGATGGTTTCGTACACGAATATCAGCCCTGGAAAACACACATTTTTGGTTATGGCGATAAACGGCGAGGGAATTCCTTCTGAGGAAGCGGAAGCCCGTCTTTTTGTTCAAAAACCCTATTTCTATCAGATGCCGCTTTTCTGGATAATCGCAGCAATCATTTTTGTTACTACGATTTTGATAATTTTCTATCTTAAACAGAGGGCAATTTACAAGGAAAATCTTCGCCTTGAAGGAATGGTAAAAGAGAGAACACGGGAGCTTGCTGCCGAAAAAGATAAATCAGACCAGCTTTTGCGAGCGATTTTGCCGGATAAAATAGCGGATGAACTGAAAGACGAGGTTCATTCAATCGCTCAAAGCTTTAATGATGTAACACTTTTGTTTTCGGACATCGTAAGCTTTACGAAGGTTTCTAGCAATCACACGGCTGACGAAATCGTTTCGGCACTAAACGACCTTTTCACGAAATTTGACCTGCGGGCAAAGGAAATGGGAGTCGAAAAGATTAAGACTGTCGGAGATGCTTATATGGCAGCCTGTGGTATTCCAGAGCCGAACGAAAATCATGCGCGAGTTATGGTTGAGTTTGCAAAGGGAATGTACAAGGATTTAGAGGACTACAACAAGACGGCAAAAATTCAGTTTAATATGCGAATCGGTTTGAACTGTGGACCTGTTACGGCGGGTGTTATCGGAAAGACAAAATTCGTATATGATGTTTGGGGTAACACTGTAAATGTCGCAAGCCGAATGGAAACCGCCTGTAATCCCGGTGAAATCCGAGTAAGCCAGGCAATGTTCGACCATTTAAAAGACAGTGATATTGCCTTTACCGAGCCAATCGAATGTGAAATCAAAGGCAAAGGTCAAATGGTCACATACGAAGTGGTTAAATAACAAATTATGGAGACAAATATGAAAAAATTTAAATTTGCAATTTTCGCGCTTTTCGGGGCGATTTTGCTTTTTGCCTGCAATGAAAAAAAAGCCGAAACCGTAAAAGTCGGGCTTTTGCACTCGCTTTCTGGTACTATGAGCATCAGCGAAACGGCTGTTCGGGACGCAGAATTGCTCGCTATTTCAGAAATCAATGCGGCGGGCGGTGTTCTTGGGAAGCAAATCGAAGCCGTACAAAAGGACGGAGCGAGTGACCCTCAGATTTTTGCTGACGAAGCCAGAAAATTACTTTCTGATGACAAGGTTGCGACTGTTTTTGGTTGCTGGACGAGTGCTTCAAGAAAGGCAGTAAAACCTGTTTTTGAGGAGCTTTACGGACTTTTGTGGTACCCGGTTCAGTACGAAGGAATGGAGGCCAGCCCGAACATTATGTATATGGGCGCAAGTCCAAATCAGCAGATTGTTCCGGCAGTTGATTACTGTGCGGAAAATTTTGGAAAAAAGATGTTCCTTGTTGGAAGTGACTATGTTTTCCCACGAACGGCAAACAAAATCATTAAGGCTCAGCTTGCTCAGCTCGACGGAGAATGTCTCGGTGAAGAATATGTGGCAATGGGAGAAGGAAATTTTACTGCAATCATTCAGGAAATTCTGGAAACACGGCCAAATGTAATTCTCAACACTTTGAACGGTGATTCAAATGTCGCTTTCTTTGCGGCTCTTGCTAAGGCAGGAATTCGTTCTGACACAATTCCTGTTATGAGCTTTTCAATCGCAGAAGAAGAAGTTGCAAAGATGGATTTGGATAATCTTACAGGACATTTGGTTTCATGGAATTATTACGAGACAACCCAGACACCACGCAACGAAAAATTCGTTTCAGATTATAAATCAACTTATGGTGAAGACCGTCTTACAGGCGACCCAATCGAAGCCGCATACATCGCAGTTTATATGTGGGCGGCCGCTTGCGAAAAGGCAGGAAGCTTTGATGTTGAGGCAGTTCGAGTCGCAGCAAAAGGACTTTCGTTCACCGCGCCTGAAGGAGTTGTCACAATCGACGACGGAAATCAGCACCTTTACAAGCAAGTTCGTATTGGAAAAATTAACAACAAAGGCTTAATTGACGAGGTTTGGTCAACTCCAAGCGCCATAAAGCCTGACCCATATTTGAGTACATATCCTTGGGCACGAGGACTATAATCAATTAAAAATACCTGTCAAAGTATGGAGATAAATTTTTATGACACATATAATGCAGCAATTACAGAAAAAATCTCTTGAAAACGGACCGCTTTGTGTCGGTCTCGATACAGACCCGTCTTATCTGCCGGAATCAGTTTTAAAAGCATTTGATTCTCCTGTTGAGGCGGTTTTGGCTTACAATAAAGAAATTATCAAAAGAGTGGCAGAAGAAAAATCTGCCTGCTGCTTTAAGATTCAGATTGCATACTACGAGGCAATGGGAATCGAAGGCCTAAAGGCGTATATCGAAACAATAAAAGCAGTCCGCGAAGCAGGATTTATTGCCATTAGCGACATTAAACGCGGAGACATTGCAGACACCGCAAAGGCTTATGCCCGCGCTCACTTCGGAAAAGGCTCAGATTTTGAAACTGACATAATCACAATCAATCCCTATATGGGCTTCGATACGCTAAAGCCATTCACAGAATATTGTAAGCCAAACGGCGAGCTTGGCGGAAAAGGAATTTTCGTGCTTTTAAGAACCTCAAATCCAGGAATGGTTGACATTGAGCAGCAGGATTTAAAGGCTGGCGGAAGGGTTCTCGATAAAACGGGAAGCGAACTAAAGCGAATTGCCGAAGAATTCAATGCGCTTTACCCTGAGCAAACCTGTTCGCCTGTCGGAGCCGTTGTCGGCTGCACAGAAGAAAGTGACGCACGCGCGCTTCGCAATGCATATCCAGAAGTTTTCTTTTTGATTCCAGGTTACGGAGCACAAGGCGGAGCTGCAAGAATTGCGGCAACTTTGCTTGACAAAGCGGGCGGAACGGTAAATTCCAGCCGAGGAATTCTTTGTGCATGGAAAAAAGACGAAGCTCTCGCAGAAAAGCGGGATTCAGGCACTCTTTGCCTAAAAGACATAGCCGACTCGGCTGCAAAAGCCTGCCGTGACTCTACAGCAGACCTTTTGGCTGCAAAAAAAGCTCTATAAAAAAGTTCAAAAAGTGTCATTTTCGGGCTTGACCCGAAAATCCATTTAGCCCTAATTTCGACTTTTTGAATTTGCCAAACATTAAATTGAACACTTGCATGGAAGCACGTCTGTTGCACACGTTCAGCAGCGATTTACTCCGTACGAGGCATAACCGGTAAAGAGT
>FLNY01001589.1_pt1 | contig 45625 bp, 40 predicted proteins | sample 1140381 | NCBI WGS metagenome assembly FLNY01 (sample SAMEA3878172, study PRJEB12797) | bioreactor metagenome | biome: Moose rumen | place: Sweden | collected 2011-10
TGAGAAAAAACAGGTCTCAGATTTTGCACATTTCCCATCTCCCCATCTCCACCTTATGCAGACACCTCTTTGGTGGATGGTGGTTGTGGATATATGTAAGATTGTCAGCAAGTTTCTGCAAGCATTGGACTCTCGGTCATCCTGATGCAACCTGAGAAACCAGAGTTCGGAGAACGGGAGACTCCATAAAGCAGAAAACACTGACAATCTTTTTGATTATCAGTGTTTTCATTTGGAGAAGTTCGTTCTCCGAGTGGAGCTGGGCGGAGTCGAACCGCCGTCCAAACAAGTAACTGAGTTGCTTTCTACATGCTTATTCCGTGGTTGGTTTTCGAAGTGGCTCTGGACGCGGACACCCAAGGCAACCCTTATCCTCTAACGCTTCACCGGCTGTGCGAGGCGTTGAGCCGGCTATCCCGTCTTTGCGAGCACCCCCTAATCAGCAGCCGACGGTCGGGGCGGCTGGGAGATGTCTTGTCCCCGCAACTGTTGCGAGGATTAAGCTAACCTACTGTACTTCGGTTAGGCAGCAAGAGCGTAGTTATTTTCGCCAATTAAATTTAGTGCATCGGTTTTCAAGGCTTCTGATGCGTGAGCCTGCATGCTTACAAATCCATTAACCTTGCTGTCAAAACCAGTCAGCCCCATGAGATTTGCGCACAAAAAAAGCTCTCAAAAGAGAGCTTCTCTGTTTGGCGGTCCGGACGAGACTCGAACTCGCGACCCCATGCGTGACAGGCATGTATTCTAACCAAACTGAACTACCGAACCGTTTGCATTCTGTAAAAGACCTTTTCCTTAAATGCGGATGCAAAAGTACGACTTTTTTCGTTACTGACAAATTTTTTTTTCTTTTTGAGAACATTTTTTTATAAACTTACTGATTTTCAAAGATAAAATTTTACAGCTATGCAATTATACAACAATGATTTTTGAAGCCATAAATGTTATTTTCTTCAAAAATCGTACCTTTGCAATCGCAACAGAAGCATAGAATCAAACAAAACAGTAAATATCAACAATCTACAAAAACATTATGTTTAAAGAAATAAAAAACATAATCTTTGATTTTGGCGGAGTAATACACGATATACGGTATGAGAACATCGCCGAAGAATTTGTGAAGCATGGTGTTGCGAACCTGGGAGATTTCTACAGCAAGGATTTCCAAACGAAAGAGATGGATATGTTCGAAAAAGGGATGATTACTTCTGACGAATTCCGGGATTATATTCGGCGCACAACAAATATGATGTTAACCGACAACGAGATAGACGAAATCATAAACGCAATACTTATTGACGTGCCGTGCGAGCGTGTAGACCTCTTGCTACGGCTGCGCAGGAGATACCGTCTCTTTCTGTTCAGCAACACCAATCAAATCAACTACGACTGCTTCACCGACCGACTCTTAAAGAAGTATGGTTTCGACATTTTCGAGTGCTGTTTCGATGCCGCCTATTTCTCGCATTTCATGCACTGCCGCAAGCCTTCGCCTGACGGTTTCAGGCGCATCATCGACGAGCAGTATTTGGTTCCGTCGGAGACCGTATTCATCGACGATATAGAGAGAAATCTTGAAGGGGCCAAGTCTGTCGGCATTGTCGGCATACATCTGAAAGATGGTACATCTCTGACAGATTTGTTCGATGATGACGAGAACTTGGGCATAAAAAAAGAGGATATCGTGTGATATCCTCTCTTATTGATTTATCTCGCCTAATTACATGGCGTTGACCTGCTTCATGAGTTTCGATTTGAGGTTGGCAGCCTTGTTTTTGTGAATAACAGAACGCTTAGCCAATTTATCGATGATAGAAACCATTTTGGGCAGGCGTTCGGTTGCGACGGCCTTATCCTCGAGAGCACGGAAATCACGCAATGCGTTGCGCATAGTTTTGGCGTAATATCTGTTTTCTACTCTTTTTTTCTCGTTGGAGCGGATACGTTTTTTTGCTGACTTGTGATGTGCCATAATACTATTATAACTTTCTTTTATTTTGTTTGTACTCCGTGCGGGATTCGAACCCGCGATTTTGAGAATGAAAATCTCACGTCCTGGGCCAGCTAGACGAACGGAGCCTTTCACTTCGAGAGTATTTTTGCATATAAGTTTCAACCTTTTATTTTGCAATTCCAACTCTCAAAAGCGGTTGCAAAAGTACAAACATTTTTGATACTGACAAAATTTTTTTTCACACCGTAATGTTACCATCTTCTGGTATTAGTCTGTATCTGCCTGAAAACGAAAACCTAAACGCTTGGCTGTAACCATTGATTTTTTATCCATATCGTTGCGCATCTCTCCCACCGAGACCACCTTGATTTCGTCGTACGGAGGGGTCAAAAGATCAAAATTGGTGGTATACTCGATAGCCGACTCTACTATGCTTTGCACTGACTCGCTGGTTATCAGCGAGGTATTAAAATTATTGTATAACATGCCAAGCTCACGCTTACCTTCGATAAAGTAGTGTTTTTCAGAATTAACAAACACTCGTCCAATAAGATAACCGAGGTCGTTGTCGCGTTGATACATAAAAGAATCGGACAAAAAATTGTAGATATGTATTACTCCGCAATAGGAGCGTTTAGGGTCTTCGCGTATGTAAGCCGATTTCATGACTTCGTGATTGCGTGAAAACTCAAACACATTGGTATGCATCATAAAAATAAGCAGGTCGCCTGCAAAGCGTATCTCGAATTCGAAATCACCTCGGTCGGCATATTCGAATTTAATATCGTGTTGTTCTTTTATATTTTTCTCTTGTAACAGAGAGACAATAGTTTTTGCTGTTTGGCGGAACAGTTCGAAGGTCTCTTTAGTTGAATTGTAGACATTCTGTTTCAGTTCGCCTTTTGTGAAGACTAAATTGCCAAGTGATTCTTTAAGTTCCATAATAAACTGATTTATTTCATTTCCCATGTTGCGCCGTCTTTTCCGTCCTTGACTGCGATGCCGAGAGCGGAGAGGTTGTCGCGGATTTTGTCGCTGGTGGTCCAGTCCTTGTTTGCTTTGGCAGCGGAGCGGACATCGAGAATCATCTGCATGAGCCCATCGATAAGAGCAGTATTGTCGCATATTGCTTCATCGCGCAAACCCATCACTTCGAATACAAAAGTATGAAACACCTCTTTCAACTCATCTATATCGCTTTGAATAAGAGTAGCCTTATGGTCATTGACGGTATTAATGACCCTGGCGGCATCGAAAAGATGCGAAATGACTATCGGGGTGTTCATGTCGTCATTCATGGCATCATAGCACTTCTGACGATAGCCGCTGACATCGATAGAGCTTGACTTTGAGGGTTGTAGCGAGTCAAGCAGTTTTGCAGCCTGTATCAGTCGGTTGTACCCCTTTTCGGCGGCAATGAGGGCGTCATTGCTGAAGTCGACGGTGCTGCGGTAATGAGCTTGAAGGATAAAGAAACGTATGGTCATGGGGCTGTACGGCTGAGCCAACATTTCCTCGCCGCTTTCGGGATGCTTATGGCTGCCATTGAAGAACTCGTCAAGGGTGATGAAGTTGCCAAGCGACTTGCCCATCTTCTGCCCATTAATGGTTATCATATTGTTATGCATCCAGTACTTGCAGGGGCCGTGACCGGTGGATGCGACACATTGTGCTATCTCGCTCTCATGATGCGGGAAGACAAGATCCATTCCGCCGCCATGGATGTCGAACGGAGAACCCAAGTATTTGGTACCCATGGCAGTGCACTCAGCGTGCCAGCCGGGGAAGCCTTCACTCCAAGGTGACGGCCAACGCATGATATGTTCGGGGGAAGCTTTTTTCCACAAAGCAAAGTCGCCAGCGAAACGTTTCTCTTCCTGGCCGTCAAGTTCGCGAGTGGTGGCAAGCATCTCGTCGATGACGCGACCACTGAGTTGACCGTATTTGTGTGTCTGTTCTTGATATTTGCGGATATCGAAATAAACACTGCCATTGCTGACGTAGGCAAAACCTGCGTCAAGGATTTTCTGAACCAGTTCTATCTGCTCAATGATATGGCCGCTGGCGTGAGGTTCGATACTTGGGCGGAGCACATTAAGGCGATCCATAGCCTCGTGGTAGCGGTTAGTGTAGTATTGTGCCACCTCCATAGGCTCCAGTTGCTCTAAGCGGGCCTTCTTTGCAATCTTGTCCTCTCCCTCATCGGCATCGTGTTCCAGGTGTCCCACATCGGTTATATTTCTGACATAGCGTACCTTGTAGCCAACATGTTGGAGATAGCGGAACAGCACATCGAACGTAATTGCCGGACGAGCGTGCCCAAGATGGGCGTCGCCATACACCGTTGGTCCGCAGACATACATGCCCACATGGTCGGGTGTGATAGGCTTAAAAAGTTCTTTCTGATGCGTAAGGGTGTTGTATATCAAAAATGGTTGCATAGCTGTAAGCAAGTTAGATTGAAATTCTGTATAATGATTTATGTAAGTGTTGTTTACTTTTTAATATATGACAAAAAGTCGAGGTCGATGGAGAGTGATATGAACGGTTTGACGAGCCACGACTTGGCGGTGATATCGTCGAGGGTAAGAGCCGTTGGAATAGTCTGTCCTGCCTTGTAGCCGTCTATGAGGACCTCGTATTCACAGATGTTAATACCTATCGTGAGATAGAAGAAATCGACAAAACGGAACGAAGGTCCTATATAAAAATTTTTGAAGAGATTGGTTCCGCCGAAGCCGACATATATGCCCAAATCGTAGTTGAACTTTTGGTCGAAGCGAGGTATCTCCGGCAGATGTCCCATAACGGAGTCACGCTTGTGAGGGTTGTTGAACAGGTCGGTGAGATCCCATAGCATGACCGAGGCACCGGTAACAAAATCGAATTCTATGTCGCCGGCATTACGGTTACGTACAATCTTAGTATAAGTAGCCGCACCTTCGGCAGTGACGCCTTCCGGCGTGAGACGTATGTCCCAATCCGGTGTACGGAAGAAACGCAAGGCTATACCTTGAATTGGACGCACCTTCTTTTTCTTGGAAGCGATGACGGCAGCTTTCTCTTCGGCGGCCTTGGCTCGTTCTGCCAAATATTTATTGGCCTCCTCTTTGCGTACATTCTCCAATTCGACGAGCCGCACCACTCCGCTGAGTGAATCGACGAGATGGATATAATGATTGCGCTCAGCTTCGAGTTTCACCTTGTCGACACCGTTGGCCGACAGGATTTCGCGGTAGAAGCGTTCCTTCTCGCGCAGGGCAGAGAGAGCAGCGGTATCCTCATATCGGATCCGCATTGTATCGACACGAAGCTGATAGACTGTATCGATATGGTAGTCGGTCTTTTGAACGATTACAGTATCCACGGAATATACCACAACGGTATCAACACGGTCGACATAAACCGTATCCCCTTCACTTTGAGCGTGCAGTGCGGTACAAACTACTATTAGGGTCAGAATAATGAGCAAGCGTTTCATTTTGAGAAAAAATCAACGAGAGCGTCGGAGGGGACTTTTTCTTGCTCTCCTGTAGACATATTCTTGATGGTAATGCAATCGGCAGCAATTTCGTCATCGCCCACGAAAGCCACAAACGGTATGTTGTTGCGGTTTGCATATTCCATCTGTTTCTTGGTCTTGGATGCGTCGGGATAGATGAGTGTGGCTACTCCGGCACTTCTAAGTCTGGCAGCACATCTGATGCTGTAGGTCTGTCCTGCGGCACCGAAATTAACGAACATCACCTGTGCAGCTTGTCCCAACGCCGTAGGGAATTTCTGCAACTCGGTAAGGACATCGTAGATGCGATCAGCACCGAATGAGATTCCTACACCCGACACATTAGGCATACCGAAGATGCCGGTGAGGTTGTCGTAACGTCCGCCACCACAGATGGAACCGATAGAGACATTCATGGCTTTGACTTCGAAGATGGCACCGGTATAATAGTTCAGACCGCGTGCCAGAGTGAGGTCGAGCTCCACATTGCAGGACGGTTTGACGCTATTGACGAGTTCGAATAGAGTAGACATCTCCTCTACTCCCTGCATTCCAACAACGACATCGGCAAAAAGCGAGCGCAACTGTTCTAATTTCGAGGTAGCGTCGCCACTCAATCCGAACACCGGATTGAGAGCCGAGATCTGCGAAGAGTCGAGTCCGCGTTCTGCAAGTTCGGCACGGACGTTTTCAAGACCGATTTTGTCGAGCTTGTCGATAGCCACAGTGATGTCGACCAGTTTGTCTGGGGCACCGATAAACTCAGCAATTCCGGCAAGGATTTTGCGGTTGTTGATTTTCAGCGTCACCTCTATTCCCAAGCGGTGGAATACCTCATCAATCATCTGCACCAGTTCCAACTCGTTGAGCAAAGAGTCTGATCCAATCATATCGGCATCGCACTGATAGAACTCACGGTAGCGTCCTTTCTGTGGACGGTCGGCACGCCATACCGGTTGCAATTGGTAGCGACGGAACGGCAGCGTTATCTGGTCACGATGCTGAACCACGAAACGTGCAAAGGGGACCGTCAAGTCGTAACGCAGTCCGCGTTCGCAGATTTGAGGAGCCACTTTGTGGTAGTCTTGACTGAAGTCTACATCCTTCATAAAGTCGCCCGAATTGAGTACTTTAAAGAGCAATTTATCGCCTTCTTCGCCGTATTTGCCCATGAGAGTGGATAGATTTTCTAGCGAAGGGGTCTCTATAGGTTCGAAAGCGAACGCCTTGAACACATCACGTATAGTGTCGAAGATGTAGTTACGGCGTGCCATCTCCACTGGAAGGAAATCGCGGGTGCCTTTAGGTATGCTGCATTTCATCTTTTCGATAACATTTGTCGTTTTTAACATACATAACTTCTATCCGTCATCACAAGGACACAGATAGACAGCACAAATACAAAGGGTTATATCAACCCGATAAATATTCATGCAATCTGCAAAATTACACATTAAGATTTGTATTACCAAATAAAAACATATTTTTTTTGTATTTTTGCAAAACAGAATTTGGCAACACTTTAAGCATGAACAAACACAATGTCAGTGTAATAAGCCATAATCAGATGGTGGAGTACGGTATCATACAACGTGTACTTGCAGTCTGTTCACGTTTTTTGCAGGCTCTACCAGCATTCCTACTTCTTCTGGCTGTGACCCCCATCGATGCCCAGCGAATAGCATACAACGGAATGGAGACCGTTCATTACGACCATCTGTCTATAGACTTCGATTTCAATGTCGACGACTTATCGTTGCTGCCACAAGATGATAGTTACATCCTTCTCACATCGCCCGCCACAAACAGTTTCAGCCGCGAAACCGGAAAACCACAACTACCACTTTACCAAAAGATAGTCATAGTGCCTAAGGGAGTAAGACCCACGGTATATGTTATCGATGAGGAATGGGAGACCCGTACCATTTCGACCGGGAAATTGTTGCCCGCAGCCGGTGCACGTACAAAAGAAACGGAATGGTCAGTACCGACAGCCAACCCGGACATATATAGCAGCGATAGTTCCTACGGCTTCCCGCTGGTAACACTGACACCGCTCGGCACCATGCGAGATTATGATGTGATGAGGTTAACCATTGCACCTTTCAGATACAACCCATTCAGAAACACCGTATATGTGTGCCGCCACATATCGGCATCATTGTCGATACCAGACACCTACAGGCAGAAAAGCCTCTTCCCTATCAACCGGCACACCATCTCAAGAATGGGGGTGTTTGACTACTTAGCACTTGGCTTTGCAGGAGAGACCGAAAGCAAAGACTATGTCAACGGCATGGGAAACGGTGAAGTCCTACACCTTGAGATTGTTGCCCCAAGCCGATTCCGAAACACACTGAGACCTTTAATCTCTTGGAAACGACAAGAAGGCTATATCGTAGAGGAACTGTATATCGATAATGCCGACAACAGCCAGATAAAAGGACTTTTGCAGCAACGCTATGACAGTGCCGATGACGACAACCCTGCCCCACTATACATTCTGTTTGTGGGCGATGCCGCCGACATTCCGATATGGCCTGCACGACAACACATTCAAGGCATTGACTTGCATTCAACCGACATGCCATACGTCGAATTTACCGGTGACAGCCTACCCGACGCACTGTTTGGTCGCATATCCACCAGCGACACTACAGAACTGAGCTGGATAATATCGAAGACGTTGTCCTACGAAAAAGCACTTTTCGACGATACCACGTTTCTGCACCGCAGCCTGATTGTGGCCGGCACTGAATGGCGCAATCCGGCACCGACAGTCACCAACGGTCAGGTGAACTACCTGAAAGAACAGTTACTGAGAATAGACCCGTTACATGATACCATCTGCTACCATAACCCCGGATCCGACACACTCGTAGATGAGATATTCGAACACCTGCAACAGGGCAACGCTATGGTAAACTATACAGCCCACTGTATGGCTTCCGGTTGGCGCAACCCTACCATCCCGACCATCATGGTTGACACACTGCCCGAAGACGGTAAACCTTTTCTCTCCATAAACAACTGTTGCCGAGCCAACGCCTTCTCCGGTGACTGCTTTGGCGAACATCTGCTAAGGAAACAGAACGGCGGTGCCATTGGTGTAATCGGTGCCACCAATGAGACACTATGGGACGAGGACTACTATTGGAGTGTCGGCAACCGCGAAGCATTGGATCAGCAACCTCAGTATCAGACTGATGCATGTGGGGCATTCGACCGTCTCTTCCACACCCACAACGAAAACCACGAACAATGGGCTATGACACAAAGCCAGATTGTGGCAGCAGGCAACTGGGCCGTTACCCGTAGCGGTTCACCCTACTGGGCGTTCTACTGGGAGATATACTGTCTGCTCGGAGATCCGACGCTTATGCCATTCGTGGGCGTTCCTGCCGACGGCAGTCTCGATATCAGCCCGTTACAAAGAGGTGACATTACTGTAACGTTGCACGGAACACCTTACGCCAGAGTTGCCGCGACCTGTGCCGACACATTGCTGGGATTATGTATGTTAGACAGCGACGGCAATGGCATTATGGAATGCACGACCCCACTCACGGGCAATATTCTCTTCACCTCGACAGCACAATACCACCGACCAGTGCAACAACTTGTTGCACTGGGTCATCAGTCTATCGAGACAACATCAGACCCCAAAATAGAGATATATCCCAACCCCACAAAATGGCATTTCACCATCAGTGGTCTCAACCACCCCGCAACAATAAGCATCTACGACCTGAACGGACGTTTAGTAAAAACATATTCGCATTGCCAAGGTCCGGTCCAATGCACCATTGGCGACCTCAGTAGCGGCATATATCACATAATCATTGAATGTGAAGACAGAATCACCGTACACAAACTGGCTGTAGAACACTAATCGAGAATCCTTAACTCCCATCCTACTTGCAACAGATCGATACGATACAACAGACTCAACACACCGAGAACATACAACCGGTGACACATGACACCGCACCTGTGCGGTACGTCAAGCCGGTAACCTATACCGCAGTTCCAGACATTCTGCTGTTGCCGACAGACACGGTCGTGGAGCAAGTAGCCGACAACAACGATTACCTGATGATGTGCAACGACTCACTGTTTCAGCAATATGCCGATAGACCGGTACGTTACCGTGAAAGCATGTTTGCCGATAACGGTCGAAGCATGTCAAATCCTACTCCAAATCTACGCCATACCGACCCCGCCATTGGATGGGTTTTCGGAACCATCGTACTACTCTTTGCACTGATGAGTATATATCTAAACAGTCAGAGATTCAAGCTTCGCGACATATTCCTCTCTCTATTTGGTAAACGGGTGCTAGAACGAGTGTTTCGTGAGAGTAATCTGAAACCGCGCACACTGTTGCCGATGACAGGCATTTACCTTACCTCGCTGTCGCTCATTGCCGTCAACCTCGAAATGAGTTATGGCGGACATTCCATCGGATACACATCATGGCAACTTTTCCTCATTATACTAGCAGGCTTGGTGACATTCATTCTCTTAAAGACCGGATTTACACGACTTTTGGGCAATATTTTCAATGACAATGAGAGTGTGACACTATACCTTTCGAATAACTATCTCTTCTATTTTGTAGGCGGAATTGTAACCTTGCCTGTTTCACTAATGCTCTACTACCTTCCCGGTAATACAAGCATTCTCACGAAACTAACTCTTATTTTTATCGCTATACTTTTTATTATCAGAATATTGCGAGGAATGCAACTAATTTTAACAAATTCAAAAAAATCGTATTTATATTTATTTTACTATCTTTGCATTTTGGAAATCGTTCCGATTTTGATTATTACCAAGGTGCTATTTTATTAGAAATTAGGAAGATACTCCTTTGAATCTACGCGCATGAAGTTAAAAAAAATACTGATTTCTCAACCGGAGCCTACCGATTTAGACAAATCACCCTACAAACGACTTGTCAGTGACTATAAACTAGATCTGACATTTTACAAATTCTTTGAAGTAGTCGGTATCAGTGTTACCGAATTCCGCAAAAGCAGAATCCACATTTCCGAGTATACCGCTGTAATTTTCAACAGTAAAAACTCTGTAGACCATTTCTTTAGATTAAGCAAAGAGCTACGCGAGTCGATTCCTGAGAGCATGAAATATTTCTGTGCTACCGAAGCCATTGCTCTTTATCTCCAAAATTACATTCAATACCGCAAACGCAAGATATTTTTCGGCAACCAATATTTTGCTGACCTTATTGATGTAATGTCGAAACATCGTGAAGAAAAATTCCTATTCCCCTGTTCCGACGAAAAACAGACAGAGTACACCAAACTGCTAGACAAAGCTAAATTCAAATATACCAAAGCACCCATGTATCGCAGCGTCCCACGCGATCTGAAACACTTCAAATTGGAGGACTTCGACATGATAGCTCTGTTCTCTCCAATTGGAGTGCGTTCGCTGCTGATAAATTTCCCGAAAGTTCAAGAATCGTCGATACTTGTAGCCGCCTTTGGGACATCAACTCACGCAGCCCTCAACGCTGCCGGCATTAAAATCACCATTGCAGCACCCACCAAGAATTCTCCCTCAATGGCCATGGCAATAGAAAACTATCTACTTGGCAAACAGCAAGAAGCCGTCTTGGTAGTGCGGCCCTCATCGCTTAGAAACAACAAAGCAGCCCATTCTGGCAAAAACATCGGCACCAAAAAGAACAAATCGGTTTTTGCCAGCAAGACCAAGTACAAGCAACTTATGGAAGAGAAGAAAGCCAAAGCCGCCGCCCGTCGTGCCGAACGTGCCGCCGCAAAAGAGCGCCTTGCCAAAGAAGCAGCCGAGAAAGAGGCCGCAGCAGCAAAGGAAGCCAAGATGAACGAGATTGCCGTAAAAGTCACTAAAGAGGCAACAACAAAACCCATAGCAACAAAAGAAATCGCGACAAAAACTGTCACACCGAAAACAGGAACAAAAAAAACCGCGACGTCAAAGGTCACAGTCTTGAAGAAGACAACGGACAAGGCTGCGACCCCGAAAAAAACAACCACAAAGAAAGAGACCAAAAAAACTACGACATCGAATACTGTCTCTGCAAAAAAAGCCGGAAAAGAGAAATCATAAGTCCTTTGTATACCTTTCGTAAAAAAGAACGCCTCTGCAGCCAACGCACCATTGGCGAGTTGTACAAGTCGCCCAACAAATTGTTTGTCTTCCCATTCAGTGTGCATTGGATGGAGATGGACAACGACAAATGCGACACTCCGATACAAGTACTTATTGTAGCCCCTAAAAAAAAACTACCGCATGCTGTCGACCGTAACCGCGTCAAACGGCTTATGCGCGAGTGCTATAGACTACACAAAGGCCCTCTGGTTAATATACTCAACGACAGCAACAAATCCGTGGCATTATCATTCAACTATACACATGCTGGGATTTTAAGTTTCGAGCAGATAGAGAAGAGCTTTATCAAGATATTTGAAGAACTAATAAGAAGAACATGAGTGCTGTTCGGAAAGCATTGACATGGTTGTTGTTGCTGCTGATAAAGTTTTATCAGCAATGCATCTCACCGCTTACTCCTGCGGCATGCCGATACACGCCTACCTGTTCACAGTATGCAAAGGAGGCTATCCTAAAATACGGCCCCTTCAAAGGCTTTTGGTTGGCATTAAAACGTATTCTGCGATGCAACCCTTTCGGAGGTTCGGGCTACGATCCAGTGCCATAACGTAAAAAACGGCAAAAAACAAATTCTCCAGAATATTTTACATTCTATTTGCCTAAATCACATCATTTTTATTACTCTGCAAAACAACACCTTACAAACGACCGATACAACTTTGCATCGTATTTGCTGACAATTCAAATTTTTTTTATATTTTTGCATCATAAATTTAAAATATCAAGCTTATGAAGAAACTGAAATTCTTAGCCATGGCCATGGCTGCAGTTCTAACCTTAGGATTTGTGAGCTGCGGAGACGACGATGAGGACAATGCAATTGAACTCAAGAACGGTGAATTCATCGAGATTGAAGGTCTCGGTACCGATTCAACCGCATCCTATCCTGTTCATTTCAAGATGACTTTGGAGAACGGCATGCTCACCATCTCCAACATGTCGAGCAAACCCACCGCCGAGACCCAGCAAATTCCGGGAATGAACAACAGAGACTGCCCCACATCGGCAAAAATAGCTGACGTTGGCAAAGTCAAATCATTATCGAAAATCGACGAGTACCCCTCTGCAAGTGCCTACTCGATGTCTGTTGCCGCCGCTGAAGGACACGGTTATGTCATTGAGGCTCACGGTGCAGCCAATTTCGACTCATACGGTAGCGATGCCGTACACGACATCACGTCACAGTACACAAGGGTCTGGCTGAAAGAGGCTACCGAAGACGGATTCAAAGTCCTATACGAATTCCCGTTCGTAGTAAAAGACTGATTAGCGAAATCCTAAGAAAATAGAGGTGAGTAAAAACTCACCTCTATTTTTTTCTTTTGTGATACTATCTATTTGCTGACATATACTGTTCCAACAGACGTTGAACATACTTGCCGAAGACATCGAACTCAATGTTGACCACTGTGCCGACCTTAAAATTGTGGAAGTTGGTCACCTGGTAGGTATAAGGGATGATGGCGACGCTGAACATGCCGGGATCGCTGTCAACCACTGTGAGGCTGACGCCGTTGATGCTGATGCTACCTTTGGGGACGGTGATGCTCGGCGCGTTCTTGATGTCATACTCAAAATAGTAGCGCCATGAGCCGTTGTCGTCGATGACTTTGGTGCAGGTGGCTGTCTGATCGACGTGTCCCTGAACAATGTGACCGTCGAAGCGACCATCCATACGCATTGAGCGTTCCACATTAACTTCGGTACCCACTTGCCAAGTGCCGAGATTGGTTTTCAGCATAGTCTCATCCATGGCGGTGACGACATACTGCTTTTTCTCTTTATCGACCTTCACCACGGTAAGGCAACAGCCGTCATGCGCCATGCTTTGGTCAATAGTAAGCTCATCTCCGAAAGACACCTCCAGCGTGAAATGGTAGTTGCTGTTCTCTTTTTCTATCTTGACGACACGTGCCGTCGTTTCAATGATTCCTGTGAACATCTGAAAATATTGTTGAATTGTTTCACCTTAGTATTACATTTTCACTAAATACATCAACAACAAAAGTTATATTATATTGCCCAAGTTATATTATTTTTTTCGGAAAGACACAACTTTCCCTAACAATCCTTTCCTGTTTTCCGCGGGTGGGGTGACCCCAATCGAGCGGTCTGGATTTTTGGGAATTACTGTCGTCCTAACGGAATGACGCTGGGATTTGTCCCAATTTTTTTATTAGTTCAAATCCCAATTCTCTGTTATAGAATTTCATAACTAAATATCTTTTAAATGGCCATTAAATTAATATGCGTTGAAAAAACAAATTTTCTCGAATACGGCAAATTATTTTTTGCCATGTCAAGTATTCTTCGTAATTTTTTTTCGGGAAAACACAACGGGTCAGTCCTCCAGGGCCAGGCCACCAAGCGAGGTCTCCTTGTAGAGGCTAGGGAGGTCGTGGCCGGTGAGCTTCATGGTCTTCACCACCTTGTCGAAAGAGATGATGTGGCGGCCATCGCTCATCATGGCGTAGATGTTGATGTCGAGGGCGCGGAGTGCCGCCATAGCATTGCGCTCGATGCAGGGTATCTGCACCAGTCCGCAGAGGGGGTCGCAGGTGAGTCCTAGGTTGTGTTCCATGGCCATCTCGGCAGCGTACTCTATCTGCTTGGGGCTTCCGCCGAAGAGCTGGTTGCTGGCCACGGCAGCCATGACGCAGGCGCTGCCCACCTCGGCTTGGCAGCCCGCCTCTGCACCGCTGATGGTGGCGTTGGTCTTGATGACGTTGGCGAAGAGGCCGGCAGTGGCTATGGCACGCAGTATCTCGCTGTCGCTGAAGCCGTGGGCGGTCTTGAGGTGGTAGAGTACCGACGGCAGCACGCCGCTGCTGCCGCAGGTGGGGGCAGTAACAATCTTGGCGCCGCAGGCGTTCTGCTCGCTGGTGGCGAGGGCGTAGGCGATGACGAGGGCACGACTCTGGAGCGACGGCTTGAAGGCAGTGGCACGTATGAAGTACTGGTGCGCCTTGCTGCGCAGGTGTAGGCCTCCGGCAATGACACGGTCATCCTGCAGACCCTGCTCGATGGTCTGCTGCATCTGATGCCACATCTCTTCAAGGTATGGCCACAGCGTGCTGTCCTCGCACTGCTCCACATACTCCCAAAACGAGAGCCCCTCGCGGTCGATATGCTCCATGATGTCGCGCATGGTATTGTGCGGATAGACCTCGCCCTCGGGCGTGATGCCCAGCGGTATGTCGCCCTCTTCAGTGGCCAAGTAGCCTCCACCGACGCTGTAGACGAGCCAGTTGTCCACTACCCTACCCTCGGCATCCTGCGCCTCGAAGAACATCCCGTTGGGGTGGAACGGTTTCACTATATCCGCCCTCCAGACTATCTCCACCGGCACCGTAGGCGAATCGTCTGTTCCCCGTAGGCCTTTCATGATTGCCTTGTCGGTGTGGTGTCCCTTGCCGGTGGCGGCCAAAGAGCCGTAGAGGGTAACACGGTAGCTGGCAGCATCCGGAGTGCGGGCAGCGAACATCTCGGCTGCACGGTGTGGTCCCATAGTGTGGCTGCTGCTGGGGCCGTAGCCTATCTTGTATATCTTCTTGATACTCTCCATCTCTTTTGGCTATTCCACTAATCTTTAACCTTTACTCATTTCAGATGGTCTTCATAGTACTGGAACATCTTCTGGTAGAGGTGGAGGCGTTCGCGGCCGAGTACGTTGTGTTCGTGGTGGGGATACATGAAGTAGTCCACCTGTTTGTAGTTGTTGATGCAACGCTCGATGAACTCGGTGCTGTGCTGCGGCACCACGGTGTTGTCTTCAGCGCCTTGTATTACCAGCAGGTGGCCTTCAAGGTTCTTGGCCTTGCCGAGCAGGCTGGCGGCCTCGTAGCCCTCGGGGTTCTCCTGCGGCGTGTCCATGTAGCGCTCGCCGTACATGATTTCGTACCACTTCCAGTCGATGACGGGGCCACCGGCGCAGCCCACCTTGAACACTTCGGGATGCGCCAGCTTCATGGTGATGGTCATGAAGCCGCCGAAGCTCCAGCCCTCGACGCCCATGCGGTCTTGGTCGACGTAGGGCAGGCTTTGGAGAAACTTGACGCCCTCCATCTGATCAGCCATCTCTATCTCGCCAAGGTGACGGTGGGTGCAACTCTCAAACTCGAAGCCACGGTTGTCGGTGCCGCGGTTGTCGAGGGTGAAGACCACATAGCCCTGCTGGGCGAGGAAGAGGAAGTAGAGGTTGCCGCCAGCGAGCCAACTGTCGGTGACAAGTTGCGAGTGCGGGCCGCCATAGACATAGACCAGCGTAGGATATTTCTTGCCCTGTTCCATATTGGGGGGCGTGATGAGACGGTAGTATAGGTCGGTCTTGCCGTCGGCAGCCTTGATGGTGCCGAGCTTGATGTCTGGCATAGCATAATCCTCCAGAGGGTTCTCGGCCTTAAAGAGGATCTTGCCATCGGAAAGGACCGAGCCGTCTTTCTTGTATTTCAAGGTGTGGTAACCGGCGTATGCAGGCACATTCACCGAAGAGAAGACATCGACAATACGGGTTCCGTCCTCGTTGATGACAACAGAATGTGTGCCCATGTGTGCCGGGTTGAAACTATGAGTCAGACGCCACATCGTGCCGTCTTTCAAGTTGACACGGAATGCGTCGCGGCCTACGGGGTTGTCCTTGTTGGCATAGATGAAGATGTTTTCACCCTTCTTGTCGAACTGGATGAAACCCTCGACCTCGTATTCGCCCTGGGTGACCTGCTTCACCAGTGTGCCGTCGCTGTTATAGAGGTAGAGGTGTTTGTAGCCGTCGCGCATCGAGAACCAGAGGAACTGGTCGCCGCCAGGCAACCGCTTGCCGTTGCTTGGCAGGAAGATCATGGGCTCGCAGGGCTCGACGTAGCGGGGGTTCTCCTCCTCGAAGAGTACCTTCATGAAGGCTCCGGTGGTGGCATCGTACTGCTCCAGCCATAAATGGTTCTGCTCGCGGTTCACCTTAGCGATGTAAACATACTGCTCGTCAGGACTCCAGGCGATATTGGTAAGATACATCTCACGTTCGTGGACCGTGGTATCGCGGACTGTATTCAGATAGACGAGCTTTCTGGCAGTCGCATCCCATACGCCAACGGTAACTTCGTGGCTCTTCATGCCTGCCATGGGGTACTTGATATTACGCACTTCGGCTTCGCGAGCCTTGGTGTTGACGAGGGGGTAGTCCACCACCATGCTCTGGTCCATGCGGTAGAAGGCCAGACGGCTCTGCCTGGGCGACCAAAAGAGGCCACCTTCGATGCCAAATTCGTTACGGTGCACGCTTTCGCCGAGGACGATATTGTAGCCGTCGCCACGTTCCACCAATTCGCCGTCGACATAGAGGTTGCCATTCTTAGTTTCGACACGTTCTTCCAATTTAGGGTTGTTATTCTTGGGTTTACGCCAATCCTTCTGAACCTCGGTAAGTTTGAACTCTTTCTTTCCATCGAAGCCATACAGTTCCTTGCCTTTATAATAGGTGACAGTCTTGCCATCGGGGGCAAAAACAAAACTTGTGGCTTCACGTTTGGGATAGAGGTCGCGGTTCATCAGCTGATCCCACTGCAAGAGCTTGTTCTGTGCTGCCAGTGTGGCGACGCACATCAGGGCCGCCAGGGTAAAAAATATCTTTCTCATGATTCTCAGTTTATTTTTCGAGGTCTCCTGTCCACTACGACAAAGAGACTAAATCAATATTTCTTCCAGTTGCGGAATTTGAGATTGAAGACACCGAAGAATGCCTCCTTAAAAATCTTCATGCTCATTTTAGATGTACCAAGGACACGGTCGGTAAAAATAATAGGGACTTCGTAAATCTTAAATCCTAAGCGCGTGGCCGTGTACTTCATTTCTATCTGGAAAGCGTAACCGACAAACTTCACCTTGTCGAACTTGATTTTTTCGAGTACGCGACGGCTCCAACAGACAAAACCTGCTGTAGAGTCGCAAACCTTCATTCCGGTAACAATACGCACATACTTAGAGGCATAATAGCTCATCATCAGACGACCCATGGGCCAGTTTACAACGCTAATCTTACCGTCGACATAGCGGCTTCCGACCACAACGTCACCTTTGCCGCTGGAACAAGCGTCATAGAGTCGGACCAAGTCGTCGGGATTGTGGCTGAAATCAGCATCCATTTCTATCATATAGTCATAGCCGTGTTCATTGCCCCAACGCATACCGTCAAGGTAGGCTGTTCCCAACCCCATCTTGCCCTGACGTTCCTTGATAAAAAGTCTGCCGGGAAACTCTTGCATCAGGCGCTTCACAATATCGGCTGTACCGTCAGGAGAGTTGTCCTCGACAATAAGCATGTCGAACTCTTTGGGAAGCGAAAAGACTTTACGGATAATATTTTCGATGTTCTCCTTCTCGTTGTATGTTGGTGTAATAACTAATGTGTCGGCCATGTTCTATAATGATTTGAAAAGTGCAAAATTACTAAAAAAATTACAAACTGAAACCAAAATATGGCACGAAATAGCATAACGACTTGTATATTATCAATTTATTTTTTGAATATTATTATCAACACCCATCCTAAAGTAACTCCAAGAAAATTGGATACCATATCGTTGATGTCAAATCCGCGATAAGGAAGGAAGTACTGAACGGTCTCTGTTGTTATGGCAATCAGTATTGCCACCAGCCACGGGCCTAGCATCGGGTGTTGGCGATTTCTGAAAAAATCCATTATAAAAAAGGAGCAAGGGATGTATACAGAAGCATGCAGCAGGTGATCGAGACGTATGCCGAATACGAAATTGTTGAGAGGTACTCCTATCACACCTACCGGTGCCCACATAAGCAGCAGAAGACAAGCCAAATATACCCAACGTTCCCAACGGCGCTGACGACTGTTGAACAAACGTTTAAATATATTGATAACGTTCCTCTTACATACTATGCGACGAGACTTGTGACGCCATTGGGCACTATCACAACTCACCACCGTACCGTCAGACCGCTCTACAGCTACCAGACGAGCCAAAACATCACTCTGAGTGACAGTCTCGCAACTATAACAATTATCGCCTCGGAACACTAGAGTGTTACCCTTGACACGCATCAGACGGTGTACAACGCAACGACCTCGGCAGAGAAACAAATATACATCGCCAACTATCAAACCAGAGTCACCTACAGCCCTCAGCAATATCTTGTCGCTCGACCCGTCGATGAGGGGTAGCATACTGTTGCCAGTGAAATAAATTGTAACTGTATGCCCCTGGTCAAGGCGTTCACACATTTCTTCTACAATGAAGCTCTCGGCTTCGTTTGGCATTATTATCACTAGTTTACGATTCTTTATTTTTAAACACCTTATCGTGGCATAGAATGGCCGCATCAATATCTGGGAGACACTGTAGGCTATAGATTGGAACAATACTGACTACATCGGAAACCGTTCCGTTGAGCATGTCGGAAAAGCAGTCGTCTTGCATCAATGCAGGAGGAAGCGAAGGTTGAAGTGCCGCGAAAGATTCCAGAACCGATAGACGACGCATACTGTTGATTGGAGCTTGCGAGAGCCTTACAATAGCAGCTAAGGGGAAATGGAGATTATGATAGCACGGGGTTTTGCCGCTCCACGGACTTCCATAGACTTCGGCATGTCCATCGCTCAACGAAATAATTGGGCTATCGTCGTTGAGCAGATTAGAATCCGGGATGCTCTGTTTCCAGAGACGGGCATGCGTACTCTTCCCAGTTCCAGATTCGCCCAAGAAGAGGACTACACGTCCTTTGTATACCACAGAAGAAGCATGAACAAATGTAAGATGCGATGCAGCGGAAAGCATGCTGTATGCGAACCAAAGAGAAAAAACCAGAGTAGATATATCGGCACATTCAGAGGCCACGACACTGTTTTCTCCAAGAGTGTATTGCATTTCGACCAGAGGTGTGGCTGTTTTCGTATCAAACATTGAAAACTGATAGCATTTGTCTTTGCGACAGAGTCGGCAGCAGCAACCAGTCTCGGCAAAAGAGAATTCCGTCAAAGGTAAGAAGTCATCCGAATAAGGCAGTAACTGACCGTAGCAAACTGTCCATTCCGATGTATGTCCACCGATGACGAACGGCTTTGTGCCGCCATACGACATCAGCAATCGACAGGCTTTTTCGCCATCGACAGCCAGAACATGTCCTCCTATCAACAGATGAATTACCGACATCAAGATATAATATTATACTTTTGTAACTCAGCTATCCATTTGTCAGCATCCCTGCCAGCGGTATCCTCATCGACATCAAAACGACTTGTAAGTAGATTGACAATATTGTCTCTTGTAAACTCAGCGTTCTGCAATTCGTTCCACAGATAAAAAGAGGACACATTCAGAGCGATAACTGTTGTCATATCGCCAGGATTGCGACCTTGGATGAGCACAACGTTCTCATCTGCAACTTTACGTATCTTGTATTTTGGATTTATTTTCATAGTTTTTTCGATTTAATAATCAGAATGCCACCCCCAAGCGAAAGCCCGCGGTAAAGGCGAGCCTACTGCCTGCTGGGAAAAGCATGAAACTGTGATAGTAATTATTCCTGTTACCTGTACCCAAAGAAGGACCGAGTCCGGCATAGATATCAAATACGAACCAACTGATAACCAACTGGTATCCACACTCAGCCAACAGTGCTGCCTGCAGAGTCCATTCCGGACATTTTTCTGTTCTGACAGTGTCATACAAAAAATGAGCCCACACAAATTCAGGCTTGACATATAATCCTGCCAACCAACTACTTGATATTCGTTGTGATATTATCCGCCACTTATAGGCCAACTTCATCAACAATCCCCGCGGATGACTGTGGTTCATCCAATCCCATCCGAGACCGATGATACCTATAGTAGCCTCGGCACTATTCAGCGGACTGAATGCACGTTCGTATGTGATACGTGTAGAGCCACTTCCCAATGAAAGCAACGTAAATTTGAAATCGTTGCGAGAGACCGCCTCTGATTGCTCATTTTGAGCCATAGCCGTTGTGTGAAACAATGGCAACAAAACAACAAAAGTAAATAATATTATACTGTTTCTCAATTTCATAATTACATTGGAATACTTATTTTCTATATACAAAGATACATTTTTTTAAAAAAACACTAAAAAAATAGTATTTTTGCAATTTGAAATTAACTCGAAATCATGGACAATCTGAAATATAATCTACGTGGTGTCTCCGCAGCAAAGGAAGATGTTCACAACGCCATCAAGAACATAGACAAAGGCCTGTATCCAAAGGCATTCTGCAAAATAATCCCTGACATATTGGGTGGCGATGAATCGTATTGCAACATTATGCACGCTGACGGCGCCGGTACCAAGTCATCATTGGCCTACCTATATTGGAAAGAGACCGGCGACCTCAGTGTATGGAAAGGAATAGCAATCGACGCCGTAGTGATGAACCTCGACGACCTGCTCTGTGTCGGAGCCGTCGACAACATACTACTCAGCAGCACCATAGGTCGCAACAAACGACTTATTCCTGGCGAGATTATCAGTGCAGTAATTAACGGCACCGAGGAGTTCCTGCAGCAGATGCGAGACCTGGGCATTGGCATACACCTCACCGGTGGCGAGACCGCCGACGTGGGCGATCTGGTAAGAACCATCATCGTTGATAGCACCGTGACTGCACGTATGCGCCGAGCAGATGTCGTCGACAACGCCAACATCAAGCCTGGCAACGTCATCGTTGGCCTTGCCTCCTACGGACAAGCCACCTACGAGACCGAATACAATGGTGGCATGGGAAGCAACGGCCTCACATCGGCTCGTCACGATGTATTCTCAAAATATTATGCACAGCAGTTCCCGGAAAGCTACGACCGCAACTTACCTGACGAGGTTGTATACTGTGGTAACATGCGTCTTACTGACTCCACCGAAATAAACGGTATAGATGCAGGCAAGATGGTACTCTCTCCCACACGCACATACGCTCCCGTGATACGCCGCATACTCGACGAATATCGTCCTAAAATAGACGGAATGATCCACTGTAGTGGCGGAGCACAAACCAAAGTACTACATTTCATTGACCGCCTGCACGTGGTCAAGGACAACCTCTTCCCCACCCCTCCGCTGTTCCGCCTCATCCAAGAACAGAGCGGTACCAACTGGAAAGAGATGTATACCGTCTTCAATATGGGTCACCGCATGGAGATTTACACCGACGAAACCACGGCACAGGGCATTATCGACATCAGCCACAGCTTCAACATCGACGCACAGGTTATTGGCCACTGTGAGCCCTGCGACCATGCTCAAGTCACCGTAAAGAGTCAGCACGGCGAATTCGTCTATTAGCTCCTTTCTTTAACATAAGCCCGCCGCAAAGACTTGCGGCGGGCTTATGTTATATGTTCCAGCGAAAAGATTAAATCTCAATGGCAGCAGCAATCTGGTCGGCCAAAGCCTGCATTTCGGCAGGTTCCATCTTGATGTGATGGTTGAAATTAAGGTCGCCAGGGTTGTTGAGCGGCATAAGATGAATGTGAGTATGAGGTACGTCAATACCTACTACTGCCACTCCGACTTTGATGCAGGGACATACTTTTTTAAGCCCACGTGCTACTGTACGGCTGAAACGATGTAATTCGACAAACAAGTCGTCGTCTAAGTCGAAGATGTAGTCCACTTCCTTCTTCGGTATGCACAACACATGACCTTTCACGACAGGATTGACGTCGAGAAAAGCGAGACAATTATCCGTTTCAGCTACTTTGTAGCAGGGAATCTCACCTGCAACTATACGCGAGAAAATACTTGCCATAACAATAGATATATTAATGGTTTAACGTTCTACACTAAGTATTTCAAAATACATTGTACCAGCCGGCACCACAACTTCGACTTTATCACCGGCTTTTTTGCCGAGGAAAGCTTTGGCAAATGGCGACGACACCGATATAAGTCCTTTCTTCAAGTCGGCCTCGCTCTCAGGTACAATGGTATAGGTCTGTCTCATGTTGTTTTTTGTGTTCTTTATGCTGATTTTGGACAGCAAAAGCACCTTGGAAGTGTCGATTTTGGACTCATCGAGCAGACGGGCATTGGCGATAAGGTCTTGAAGTTTTGAAATACGGGCTTCCAAATGGCCTTGAGCTTCTTTGGCAGCATCGTATTCAGCATTTTCGGAGAGGTCGCCTTTATCACGTGCTTCGGCAATAGCAGCAGCTGCTGCAGGACGGTCAACGACTATAAGCTGATGCAGTTCGTCTTTCAGTTTTTGCAGACCTTCTTCGCTGTAATATTTGATTTCTGACATGATATAATAAATTATCCGCTTAGGCGGCAGTTTGACATTAGCATAAAGCTACTTATTTCTTATATTACCGTATGGCTTGTCAACAATCAGCGTTAAAAATTAGGAAAGGTCCGCAACGAACCTTTCCTAATTCTTTGCTATGGGTGTAAGTTGTTTAGAACTTTATTGTAGCGCCGATTGAGTGACTGCCTTTCATTGTGTAGGCACTTCTATACGAGTAGTCGAGTGCTATCGAAGGACCACCGTCTTTCTTGAGCGGGATCTCGACCGAGGCACCTGCAGAGAGACCTGCATTGACAGTAGTGCGGTTGTCGCCATCTAGAAGATCGGTCTGGTAGACATAGGCTGCACGTACTTGGAAACGGTTCAAGGCAGAGTATTCAAAGCCCAGTCCAAAGTTGTCTCGTAAGAAAGCATTTGAAGTGAAGTTCGCAGCAAGGGTGAGACGCTGATCCCATTTCTCGAAGAAGAAATCATACGAGGCACCGATATTAAGACATGTAGGGAGTTCCATTTCTGCCGAGCGAAATTCGACAGTCATAGGTTTGCCGGCCTGGTTCGTCATTGTAAACGAAAGACCAGTGCCACCGAAACTCATGGCTGGTCCGATATTTTTCAGGGCAATACCAAACTTCAATTCATCATTTTCACCAGTGAGGTACTGAATACCGGCATCAATAGCAACGCCCGTAGCCGACACATTGGAAAGCGACTCCGTGATAATTTTGATGTTTCCACCGCCGTGGATTGAATTGGTGAAAGAGTGAGAATAGGCCAAATTGAGATTCATAAAGTTTGGTGCCATAGTACCGTTGCTTCCAGGTTCAGGACTACCTTCCGTGGTAACATCGATATCACCAAAACCCATTGTCATGACATAGGCACCAAGGACACCCGACTCGCCAAGACGGACGGCAAGACCGAAAGCGTTGATTGATGCGCCACTAACGAGGCCGCTTTTACCACCAAGATACATTGTATTGGTGTAAACAAACTCCATTTTCTCAACAAACGAAAGGCCGGCGACATTGGTGAAGAAAGCATCTATGCCACGACCGTTGGCGGTGTTGATGCCTCCCCAACTGCTGCTACGTGCCCACGGGTTGATAAGAAGTTCCGGAGCACCTGCCGTACCTCGACGGTCGTCGTTACCGGCCATAAGGCACGGAGTCGACAACAACGTTGTGAGGGTGATTACAGTCAATATACTTAATATTCTTTTCATTTCTATCAGATTTTAATGTTTCACGATATTTAGAACTGGAATGAGTTCAAGTCAACAGGACGCATGGTACCGAACCACTTCACAACACGTTCTCCGATTCCCGGAGTGCTGAAATGTATCAGATAGATACCGCCGGCAATAGGAATACCATTGTGATTGTGGAGGTCCCAGTCATACGTTGTAGTATTGGCAGGCGTACTGGGGAAGGATCTTACCAATGTACCGTCAACAGTATAGATTCTGATGGTAGTGTTGCCCGGAACGTTGATAAAGCGTACTTTTGTCTCCAACTGACTTGAAGTCTCGTAAGTAGAGTAACTGTAATATGGGTTCGGAACGACATTGATGGCAGCCATAATCGAATCTTTGTACGATTCACGAGCATTGGCTGCTGTAGCCTGACCTGTCAGAGTTACGATATCAGATGTCAATTCGAACATATACATAGGATTGTTGTTATTGACAACGGTCAAGCCGGCATTGGTCGGTGTAGTACCGTTGTTGCCATAGTATTTTCCATAACGGCCATTAACATTCAAATCGATGGTTACATCGGCCGGTATGTCTTTAGGATTGTTGATGGTCTCATTAACAACAGGCATGTTGACCCATGCCACAGTGCTGAAAAGGAACATCGGAGCATCACGCAAAGGATTGACATAAGGTTTGACTACTTTTAGCAGACCCTGATTGATGAGGGTGTTAGGAGTAGTGGTGAAGAACTGGTCGAGAGTGCGAAGCATCTTCAAGCACCAACGTCCTGCATCGTATGAAGGTGAGCCATAGGTATAGGGGAAATAATCGTCACGCTGTTCATGATAGTAGGGGAAGTCCTGCGACATGGCATTCATCACATATATGTAGTGACGACCACCCATTACATAGTTGGATGCACCAATCGAGGTAGTGCTGACTGGATTCCACATCATATCGCGACCATTATATTGAGCATAGCGTGAATCCTCACCATACATAATATTGAGACGTTCACCGGTTGAAAGGTTGATGGCGTAACCGGGGAACCAACCCATACCGGTAGAGCTGATGTAGTTAGGGCTACCCGGGTTGATTGTATCGGTAAGAGTGACACCATTGATAGCAGTATCGCCATTCTTGTCGATTGAAGCATGTTTACGGACTTGGAAACGGCGGGCATTACCTTCGGCTTGAGTGTAGTCGTCGCACATTTCAAGCACCGGGCAACGAGTCCATTTTGTAGTATCGCTGGTAAGGACTATGCGAACACTCGGAGTCTTCGAGAAGTCGTTGAACATAAGAGATTTGTTATTCAGGTGATTCTGAGTCTTGCGAAGTTCCTCATAGTAGTCATATTTGCTGAAGTTGGACGGGTCGTTGGTCTTCAACGAGTCGAACACCTCAGGATCTGACACATAGTAGCGGAATGAGAATCCTGGATGGTATTCTCTGGTTGATACTAGACCATAAGGAGCCCATGTACCTCCAATGATATCCTCGAAAGCCTGATATTTATCAACAGCATAGATATCATTACGTTGGGTTTCGTTATTGTACTCATATTTAAAATAGTCTTCATCCAGATAAAGCTCATTGCCGGTAAATGCACCTGATGTGTTAAGGAATACTGACAAGTTTGTCGGTGCTGCATACTGCGAACCGCTACGAATCCAGTTATAAGTTGGATAGTTATCGTTGTCGGGAATAGCGGAAAGCCACTGGTGGTAGTTGTCGGAGAATGTCATCGTTGAGGAGATGATAGTTCCGTCGTTGATAAGACCACCGTTGACAGATGAAGTTGATACGACCAATTCAGAAGCGATATTCTTGGGGTTGGTAATAGCCACGGCTATACCTAAATCCAAAAAGAGTTGTTCATTGTAACGGCTGATGATAAAATCAGCTGTGTCGGCATATACATCATCGTAAAGCGGGGATCCATCAACACGGGTAAGGATCCATTTTGAACTGTCGGAAGCACCGTCAAAACTGATATAGAACTGTCCTTCCTTGACATTAAGCGGGTCGACTATGCGAACGTTGACAGGACCGGCATTTTGCTCATAACGAGGATGTGGGATGAGGCACGGGTCAACCATACTGAATGTGTAACGGCCAGAGGATGAATAACTCTCTTTGAAGGTACCTGGAGCCTTTGCAGCTTCTCCGGGAGCGCCCATAAGTTCTTCAATCGATTCGTTGGTAAGCAGCAATGCATTGCCTCCGTTGCCATATCCTTCGATACGAGTGATATTAGGGCTCATACCATAAGTAGCCTGTACAACAGTACCGCCATTTTCTGACGATGGATCGTGTGGGATAGCCTTATATGAAGTAATAGTACCGCCGTCCTCGTTCTTACGACCTGCAAGATAGGGTTCTTTCTGACCATCGAGCTTACTGGGGTCGGTCTGTGAGTACTCTTTGTAGCGGTTGTGAGCATAAGCGATGCAAATGTAATAGTATTCTTGATTGTTGACCAAGTTAGTATTGGTACCACTGGCGAAACGGTCGGTAGTGATACGGATAACATGCTGGATTCCCTTGTTGGCACCGTCTACCATCACCTTTCCAGTGAGCAGACCGGTAGATGAGTTGGTGGTGTAGTTGACCAATTTGGCGATTGGCAGCTGCGGGTTGGAGGCTGTATCATCGTAGTAGTTCTCTATGTCGCACTGGTATACCAAACGAGCTTTGGTTTCGTCTCCGATATCGGTGACCGATGCATTACCGTCAACCATCTGGTAAACCTGATAACCTTCAAATTTATAGTGACGCAATTCGTCAGAATAGGATTTGAGAATTGAAGCATCCTCTTCGTCGTATTTCTCATTATAGTTGTTTGATGACGGCTTATCATAAGTGATATACAGGATAACTTCATTGCTCATTTCTTGAACGACCAGTGTAGGAGCGTCAGGACCGTCGAGGACCTTGAAACAGTTTTCGAACAGAGACTGGCAGACGTCATCGATTTCACGAAGAAGAGTAACCGAAGTCCAACGGTTGCCTGAAGGAGCCTGAGCAAAAGGAATACCGACGGTAATGTAGTTGACGGCACCGGGTTTCAGAGTGAATGGACCAGCCGACTGCATGAAACGGCGGTCGCCTGGAGTGACATTGTCACCGGAGGTAACCTCAGTCCAATCCATAGGATTAACATCCGGAACAATGCCATTGGTACCCCAGTGCAACGGGTCACTATCATCAGGGAACATGAATTCACAGTCAAGATCAGTGGTACCCGAGTTGATAGCATTGCCACCGTATTTCATGTGAGAACCGTTTTTCCAATAACCTTGCAAGTAGTTATAGTAGTCGGTTGCCTTGCTTGGTTCACCGTTAATACTGCTGGAGCTGTTTTCATAGTACACGAAACGACGCATACCGAAACGTTCATCGTCAGTGATGTTGTTACCGAAATTGACGCCGTTGATGGCACAGTTTCCGATATCGTCATCAGCTTCGAAATACCAGCCAAGAGGATAATACAGGTCAGCATCGTCGGTCAACGAGATAGTGTCATACTTATTCTGGCTGGCAATCCAATATTCAGCCAATTTTTCAGGATAGTAGAGACGCATCTTGTTGATGTCGATCTTGGGGTTATCCTTACCATCAGGATCCATATAAGGACCTTGGAAGAAGTCGATACCAACTGCCGGGGGGATGCCGGAGAATGCACCAGTTCCGGGACCGTCGACATCCTTACCATTATAGCAGTAGCCAAGACCACGTTTTACGTCACAACCGATGAAGTCGTCGTAACCATAGCCCAAGTCCGGGTCAACCCACTGGCTGAAATAGGTATTGCGCAACTCATACGTCGAACGGTTGATAATCTCATACGAGTAAAAAGTCATATTGTTGATTTCGTCATTCGTTGAGAAAGCGAATGCCTGTGCACGGATTTCAAGTCCGATAGGCTGTCCGCCTGACTCGGTATGAGTATTGCCCATATCATTGAATACCCACCAAATGGTCTGGTCGCCTTTCAGTACTTGGTCGCTGAGTAGACCGCCACTGACAATACCAAGCGAATCTTCCATGGTTGGGAAAGGACGGTAGTTCTCACCCGGCTTCAGGTTGGCCTTCAACGTACGAGGACAAAGGGCGTTGTCAAAATCATAGTATGGATAATCACCATCCTGATAGTTGTAATTACCGTCACCATTGACATCGTAGAACGGTGCCAGATAGTACGACTGGTTGGCAAAATTGCCATGCGCTGGCCATTCCTTGATTACTTGAGCGATGAGCGACTCATCATAAAGCTCGTTTGCCTGCGGAGGATCGGCGGTATAGTCGAACATCTGCATGAAATTAGTCACATCGACCTGGCTGATTTTGTAATGGCGGTCGTAGTAGTTACAGACCTCGATAGTGACATCTGCGGTACCATCGATTGTCAGAGGACCTGGCCAGTAGTCGTCGCCGTTCTGACCGAAACGGAGAGCAGCCAGACGCAACTGGTCGTTGACATCGGTACCACCAATCCACAAAGCGGCGCAGTAGAGAGGAGTAGACGTTCCGTCTTTAGGGATATTGTACCGCGCGATGCTGCCGTCATACCACATGTTGCCGTAACCATTAATCAAGGCACGCACATTGTTCACGTTCAGCTCAGCAGTACTCTGTGCTCTTTTGCACACAGCGGCTTTACTCTGCGTCTTCGTTTTCAAGGCACTTCCCTTTTTACAGGTGGTGCATTCACGAGCCGCGGCTGTTCCCATCACTGATGAGAACACTAAAGCCAATAAGACTGTTTTAAACAATATATTTTTCATATTATAATAATTTTTTCTCTTGTTAAATCACAATACACGAAATACTGTCACTTGTTAGAATTGATAGTTGAGGGTTAAACGGATAGTTCTTGGTGACGAGTAATTCCAGTAGTTGTTATTGAGCATGATGGCATAAATATCGCGATAGGATTGAGGATCCAGCCAGGAATTGATGACCGACTGAGTCTCCGGGTCGGTGAGGTAACCATCATCTGTCGGGTTGCCGGTAACGCTGAAAACTTGGGTAATATTACGGATGTCAAACAAGTTGTTGACAGTAACAGCAGCCGTGAGAATGGTTTGACGTTTCTTGCCGCTAGGCATTTTAACCTCTATGTTCCAACTCTTGTCGACGACAACATCAAAGTAGAAGCCCCAAGGCAGACGGGCGCCGCGATAGCTACCCACAATGGTATTCTGAGTGTTGCTGAAGGCCTTGGTATAGGGACGACCCGACTGGGCAACGGCCATAAAGTTTACACCGAAGTTTTCGAGCGGAGAGATGTCTTTCTTTCTGAGGTTACCATCTTTATCCTTCACTGAACGGGTAAACTTAGGACCTTCACCACGGCCGAAACGATAGTCAAGGTTGATCTTGAATTCGTGACGACGGTCGTCGCTAATGGGGTTCAACATCTTGAGAGTGGTATAGCCTTCCTTGATAAGTTCGGACATAGTGGTGGTCGACAGACCGGTACCTTCTGCGTATTGTAGAGTATAGTTGGCGTTGATACGCACATTATTGGACTGACGCATATCGAATGACACAGAGAAGCCCTTGATGGTTTTGAAGTCAAGGTTGTCATACGAATAATAACCGCTGGCAGGGTCAGCACCTGCATATTGTACAAGCTGAATCAAGTCGCGAGTTTCCTTATAGTACGCCGAGAGACTGATGGCTGCAGTCTTCTCCTGATTGAGACACTGCTGGAAGCCGACCTCATAGTTGGTGACGCGTTCCGGTTTCAGGTTCGGATTGTTGATGGCGCTGTTACCCACCTTGTTCATGAACAGATAACTGAAGTAGTCAGCCTGCCATCCTGAAGAGGGACGACGAGCTATAATGTCGTAGTTGGCCTTGAACTGAGACATGTCGTTGACTGGGAAGGAGAATGCGATACGAGGCATCCAGACAATCTGTGGGTCGTAATCCTTGAAAGCACGACTCGAAATCTTGTTGCCGCTACCGTTACCGGTAGAGAACATCTGCTGTCCGCCGCCGTCACCTTTTGTACGATAAGGAGTGGCCTTACCTGATTCACCGGTGATGGAGGAGTGCGAGGAGACCTGTACACCGTCGGCATTATACCAGATGGCTCCGTCACGGTAACCACGGATTGTGGGGGTGGTTGACGCGGCATCGTTAACGTAGACTACCCAATCATCGTCTGCACCGGAATAGATTGTACCGTCGTATGCAGCAGAACCATTACGGAGATCTCCAACAGTATAGGATTCATATAACAGATATGGGTCTTTCAAGACCATTTGGTTTCCGTCGAAATAGTCGATACGCATACCGACATTGAAGATAAGGTCGGAGAAATAGAACTTATCTTGAATATAACCGGCTGCATAAATGGGTGAAAAAGCAGGCAAATACTGGTAATTCTCATGACCTCTGCTAACAGGATCGAAGAAGTCGTCAAGACTCCATGTGCGCGAATGGTATTTCTCACCAGTGTGGTCGTAGCCAAAATAGCTGACCAACTGGTTACCACTATGGAAAAGCTCGTTAGCTGAGAACATATTGATGCCGCCGAAACTTTCATAGTCACTCGGAGAATAGCGGTCAATATCCAGCCAGTCAGTTCCATTGACATCAAGACCTAAGGCTGTACGTAACGACTGGTCGAAAAGAGTCTGACCACCACCGACAAGGCGGTTGTAATCCACATATAGGTCAGAGCCTTCAAATCGCTCAATCGGGTTATTATAATCCAACTGAGTGATATGGGCGTTGGCCGATTCTCGCATCAGAGACCACAGGCTATATGCTGACAATCCATAAGAGGCCGCTGTATATTGGTCGTATTGGAAACCGATTTCAAGGTCATGCCCTTTGACGATAGCAGAAGCCTTAGCGGAAACATAATAGTAGTTGTTTTCCGATTTCGAATAACCGGTATTCTGAACACCGACGTTATAGAATTTGCTATAAACAGCTCCAGGAGCATCGCCATTGACCAAGCCATTATAATAGTTTATAATCTCAAATGATGTCAGATTATCTGATATTTCAGACATATTATACAACTGAGTGGTATAGTTGGCAAGAATCGGGTTATACTCTGATGGAGTATACGAAGTAACTCTTTCAATCCAACTGTCTTGCACGTGTGCAGTTTGAGTGGTTCCACGATAGTTGTAGTCAGAACGAATCTCATAATGTGGAGTTTGTGTTCTGGTGAAAGTACCTATATGACCATATTTGAAAATATCATCACCGAACTTCTCGTTGTATGAGCGAGTAGCGTAACGGTTGTACATAGCGGTGATGTTATACATGACCTTCGATACAGCGGGTTCTACTTTTGCGTCCGGATTTGACTCATCCTTTGGCATTTCCGGATCTTTGAATCGCTGTGTAAAGTCGGCTGTAATAACAAAGTTATTTGTCTTCGACACCCCGTTGGCAGCATTGTGCAAGTTGAGTGGGAAATAAAGATAACTATAACTCGGTCCGTAGCTATAATCAAATTCACCATTCAACACAAGAGAAGTCATCTCTGAGAAACGAAAATCAAGAGCACCCTGCAGAACCAGTGTATAGCTACGGAAGTTGGCATCGCGGTCGCTATTGGCATAATAGTTTCTTGCATTAGGACGCTTTATAGTGACAAAGTCTTCATCTCTTAAATATTCAGCCGCATAGTTGACAGTATGTTCAATGGGGTCATAAACAATCGGAGCGTTTTCGATTTCCATAACCTTATTGTCGTTGACTACACGCAGACGACCATCCTTGGCACGGTAGGAGCCGAATTTGGAAGTTCTTGCCACACCGGTGAAACGGAAACCGATGAGGGTTCTTTCTCCGGTCTTGACGCCCTCTTCGTCTTTCAAAGCTGTCTTGACGACAGGTCCTGACAACCAGAAAGTAAGACTATTCCACAGACGATAGTCGAGGTAGGTTTCATACTTAACAAGTCCTTTAAACTGTGTCGAGGGCGGTTTCAAGGTAATAATCTGAGTACCACCGATAGCCTCACCGATGCTGGCCGGTGTACCACCGAGGATGACCTGGATTTCTGCGATAGCCTCTTTCGGAACATTGACACCCGTACGAGTACGCACGCCATTCTGCATTGTCACCATACCTTCCTCACCACGTGCTGTTCCTGTACCGCCGTCGCTATATCCTACGCCGGCGACAGCCGCCACTATACCTTCAACAGAGTTACTCGGCATACGTCCGATGTCTTCTGAGGTGATACGAGCACCTGTCTCAGGTGTACCGATTTCAATGACAGGTGCCTTTTGGGCTTTGACAACAACTGTTTTCAAAACCTCACCAGCTTTGGTCAACTGCTCATTATAAACAGTGAAACCTGATGCCTTGACATTGATGGTTGTTTTCACGGTGGCGTAGCTCATGTAAGTAACCTCAATGTCGTAACTTCCGACCTGTACATTCTTCATAGTATACTTACCTTCGAAGTCAGTACGGGCACCAGCGACAAATTGGCCATCTTGTTTTATGACCACGTTAGCACCGATTAGGGGTTCTCCGGTTTTCTCGTCGGAGATAGTACCGGTCACAGTACTCTGCGCAAAAACTGCAACTTGTGCAGCTAATAGCAACCCGATTGTTAATAGTACCTTTCTAAACATACTTGTAGTTTTTGTATAGAGTTAATATTAATTTATTTCATATCAGCAATATAATTGTTTTCCATTACAGTCTGATAAATAATAGCTTGGCGTAAGTCAAACCACTCTTGGAGTTGAGTTTGAACCTCATCAACTACTTCGTCAACTTTTGTTCTCGAAGACATTTCAGATGTTTTATCCCAGTCTATCGGTTGGTTTTCGTAAGTGAAATACTCTTGCTGGGTGTTTTTTTTCTGATTTTGACGATGTTTCTTTCTCTCCTTTGAAGTGTTCTGACTGAATGACTCATCAATATATGGTTCGAATACTGAACCTCTGTTTTGAGGCTGTTCCGAAGATGCAGGCTGACCACGTTTCGAAGCTTTTGCTGCACCACCTTTCTGTTGGTTGGCGGTCTGCTGCTGCGACATTTTTTTCTTGCCGCCAGTCAGCAGACTGCCTATACCCAGAATGGCTATCGATATTATGAGACCAACCAGATCCATTGCTATATATTTATAGAATCTATTATATTTATATTAGAGCATTAATTGTTCTTGGCAAGTCTTTTAATTTCTCTGCGTTTACTTACCTCATAAACAATTGGACAAGCGAGGCAAACCGATGAGAACACACCGCAGACAACACCAATCAGTAAAGCGAAGATAAAGCCACGGATAACTTCTCCGCCAAAGACAAACATCATAAGAAGTGTGAAGAATGTAGTGCCTGAGGTGTTTATAGTACGCGCTAAAGTAGCATTGATAGCATCATTCATATGCTGTATCAGTTCGCGTTTCGGATAGAGTTTCCTGTTTTCACGAACACGGTCGAAGATAACCACTGTTGCATTGATTGAGTAACCGATGATGGTTAGCACTGCGGCTATAAACGACTGGTCGACATCAAGGCTGAAGGGGAGCAATCCATGAAGTAAAGCGAACATACCAATAATGAGTATTGTATCATGTGTTAATGCGACAACACTTCCAACGCCGAAGCGCCAGCTCTTGAAACGGATTCCGATATAGGCGAAGATAACAAGCAGACCTCCCAAAACAGCCAAGATGGCATTACGTTTCATATCGGTGGCCATTGTTGCCTCCACCTGTTCCGACTGGATGATACCATACGGGTAAGTGTCGGCATTTGAAAACTGTTCCATCGTGATCTCTGAGCCGTTGTCAGTTTTACCGAAATACTGTTTTGTTCCTGCGAGCAGTTTCTCGTTGATGACCATTTCGTCGGTGATGGTATCATTCTCTGTCAGATTGTGAGTAGCACGATACTGTTCATAGTAATCTTCTGCATTGATATTTGTAGTTATCTTGACCTGATTGCTGGGACCGTAGGACTTCACTTCAGGAGCCTCATCAAATTCTTTTGCCAAACTGGAACGAACATCTACGACATTGACATCTTGGTCAAACCGGACAACATAGGTGCGTCCACCGGTGAAATCGATACCCATACTCAAATGGCGACCGAAAATACCGACAAAGCAAAGGATTATAGCAGCACAGCCGATGATATAAAAAGTCTTGCGCTTGCCTAGGAAATCAACATGAGCATCACGCATAAAGTTCTCGGTGAAGCTGTAAGAGAAATTGAGTTTCTTCTTGTGGTTAAACATCCAATCTATCACCAAGCGTGTAATGAAAATACTTGTGAACAGAGAGGTGACAATACCGATGCAAAGTGTAACTGCAAAGCCCTGAATTGTACCGGAACCGAACATGATAAGCACCAAACCCAAAAGGAATGTAGTTACCTGGCCATCGATGATAGCGGAGAGAGCATTCTTGAAACCTTCGTCTATTGAATTAGACAGACTCTTGCCTGCACGTATCTCTTCTTTGATACGTTCATATATAATAACGTTGCCGTCGACGGCCATAGCCATGGTCAGAACAATACCGGCAATACCCGGCAAAGTAAGAACAGCACCTATGGATGCAAGGACTCCCATCAGTAAAAACACGTTGGTAATCAAAGCAATCACGGAAACCCAACCGGCTCTGTTGTAGAACAGCACCATATAGATGAGTACAATGACAAAGGCTAAGATGAATGAAATCAAACCTTTGTGGATAGACTCTTGACCGAGTGAGGGACCGACAACTGCTTCCTGTACTATACGAGCAGGGGCAGGCAGCTTACCTGATTTTAGGACATTTGCCAAGTCCTTAGCCTCTTCGAGTGAGAAGGAGCCTGTAATTGAGGAACGTCCACCGGCAATTTCACCGTTGACACGAGGAGCAGAGTACACCTGGTCATCAAGGACAATAGCGACACATTTTCCTATATTGTCATGAGTTATATTTTTCCAAGCATGAGCTCCCTCTGAATTCATGCTCATCGAGATTTCATTACCATCGGCATTACTGAAATCTTGGCGAGCGTCTGTAATCACGCTACCGTCAAGTTTTGCCTTTGGCAGGTTTGTGTTTCTATCGTAATCCTCGATTTTTATCGCATAGAGATCAAAAATATTCGAGCCCTCTTCAACTGGTTTCACCGACCAGAGATATTTTACCTCACGGCTATTAATTTTACCATTCTTGATACCTTGAGCAATCATATTGTTGACTGCGGCGGTGTCAGCTTCGGTGGCACGGAACACGACTGGAGGGTATACCGGATAACCTTGCCACTGAGCGAACAAGGACATGAGAGGATGAGCTTTCTTGTATTGTTCGCTCTGAGGGTCTTCCTCTGTTTCTGTCATTGAAGCAAGAGTATCGATATCAGTTTCGTTTTCTGCCAATTCGACATTTTCTGCATCACCGTTGTCCTGTTCCGCAGTCTCTTCTTGTACGCTATTACCTAAAGAAGCGAGGAATTCATCAGTAGCAGTGAGATATCCAGCCACGCGGTTGTATTCACTCAGAAGTCTTGAATCAGACATGTCTCCGCTGAAGGTTGCCCAGAATTCCAGTTGTGCAGTTCCTTTCAACAGTTTGCGGACTCGCTGAGGATCCTTGACACCAGGAAGTTCGACAAGGATACGCTCGGAAGCTTGGAGACGCTGGATGGTGGGTTGTGCCACACCGAACTTATCAATACGTTTTCTCAGGATTTCATAAGTTCTGTCATAAGCGCTGCTGGTTTCCTCTTTCAATTTTGCCAATATTGTGGCGTTGTCATCATTAAGAGTAGTACCTGTCAACTGACTGCTGAAATAACCAGCCAAACGGACATCGGGTTTGATAGAGGTGATAGCCTCATAGAATAGCGAGACGAAATTTTCATTTACAGAACTCTTCTGTTGTTCGAGAGCCATGTCGATGGCCTTGTTGAATACTTCGTCGTTGGTATAGTTTGCCAGCGCTTTCACAACGTCAACGGTTGAAACTTCCAACATCACATTCATACCGCCCTTAAGGTCGAGGCCGAGGTTTATTTCACGGGCTTGGCATTTCTTGTAGGTGAAACCCATCCAAATCTTCTCATTAGCCATGGAATCAAGGATGTAAGTTTCCTTTGACTGACGCAATGAGTCTGTAACCATAGCTGTTAGGTTCTTGAGTTCCGCAGCGGTCAATTCACTGCCGTTCTGCCGGTTCACACAGGCATTGATGTCTTTTAATCCCTGCTCACTCTCAACATAATTTGCAGCTCTGCTTTTTGCCTTCTTTTCTACGTTCCTTGTCGCAAAGGAAAATGACAATTGGAACAAACACACTAGCAAAAAAGCAATAGCTAAAAATCTGATAAGTCCTTTATTCTGCATATCTTACGTGTTAAAGTTATTTTTAGTTAGTGTACTTTTTGAACATGCAAAAATAAGTAAATTTATTGACACTACAACATATTTTTTAAAAAAAACTTTATTATTTATATAACAAAACAGTAACAAACTATAAATCAATAGACGCAATAAAACAAAAAAGGATGCGTTATTTGGTTGAAATGAAGAATGTCACGATGATGAAAAACAAGAACAACAACACGACAGACACCTATTCGGAAGAAATCGTTCACAAAAATTCTATCACGCTCAAGAACTGCGCAATAGAGGATCGGCCCCGAGAGAAGATGATTGCAAAAGGGAAAAAGGAACTCAGCAACGCCGAGTTAATTGCAATATTAATTGGCAGTGGTTCTGTTGGACAAAGTGCAGTAGAACTGGCGAAAGAGATATTACATTGCTATGGGGACGACCTATCGCAATTATCTCGCCAAAGTATTGGAAGTCTGACTAAAAATTTCAAAGGGATGGGAGAGGCTAAAGCTATCTCTATTCTTGCAGCTTTAGAACTTGGTTACAGAATGTTAAGTGAAACACGCGACATTCAAGACACCTACATTAAAAATAGTGATGACCTCTTCCGATGCGTTGGAGAACACATCATCGACCTGCCAACAGAGGAATTTTGGACTATCTATATGAACCACAAAGGGAAAGTATTGTTCAAACAACGAATAACTGCCGGAGGTATTACAGAGACACCTGTTGACATACGCAAAATATTCAGTATAGCATTGGAAAAGAATGCAGTTAAGATTGCATTGGCTCACAATCATCCTTCAGGACACCTAAATCCGAGCATACAAGACAAAACACTTACTGACAACATTATACAGGCTGGAAAGATTTTACATATAACCGTTGTTGACCATATCATTGTCGGTGTTGACGATCGCAACCATCCCGACTACTACAGTTTTCACGACAACGGACTACTGTAAAAAAAGAAGAGCCCTAAGTCACCCCCTAATTACATATCATGGAATCAGAAATTTAACAAAAAGAACAGAATTTATCTCCTGTTTTTTTCTATAATCAGACTGACACCGTACATCTTACCGCCGAGAGGCGGATTTAACTTGGTTAACTTAACCCAGACATTTTCAATTCTATTATATCTCTCTATCAAGTCAGTCGCAATTCTGTCTGCAACATTTTCGAGAAGATGAGAAGGTATTTCCATTTGCTTCTTTACCGATTGGTATACCGAAAGATAATTGACCGTATCTCCAATGTTATCAGTTTTTTGAGCAATCGAAGTATCCACTTCAATTTTTAAATCTACTCTAAACCGCGTTCCTATTGCCTGTTCTTCCGAAAAACAGCCATGATAGGAGAAAAACTCCATGTTTTCTATCTCTATAATAGCCACGTTCTCAAAAGATTATATTATCACACCAGTGCTTCGAACTGCCGTAAGAATCTAAGGTCATTTTCAAAATAGAGACGCAGATCGCGAATTTGATACTTCAACATAGCCATACGTTCCACTCCCATACCGAGAGCAAATCCACTATATGTCTTACTGTCAATACCACACGATTCCAAAACGTTGGGGTCAACCATGCCACAACCGAGAATTTCAAGCCAACCTGTACCCTTACAGATATTACAACCTTTGCCGCCACAAATATTACATGATATATCCATTTCGGCCGAAGGTTCTGTGAATGGGAAATACGATGGACGTAGACGTATTTGTGTCTGCTCTCCGAACATCTCCTTGGCGAAATAGAGCAGTGTCTGTTTCAGATCAGCAAATGATACTTTTTTATCCACATACAAAGCCTCAACCTGGTGGAAAATGCAATGGGCGCGAGCCGAGATTGCTTCGTTACGGAATACACGACCGGGAGCTATGATACGGATAGGCGGTTTATTGTTCTCCATCACTCTCACTTGGACTGAAGACGTATGGGTACGTAAAGCAACATCCTGGCGGCCCTCTTCTTTTCGGACAAAAAAAGTATCCTGCATATCGCGTGCCGGATGGTCGGGAGGGAAATTAAGGGCAGAAAAAAGATGCCAGTCGTCTTCGATTTCGACTGATTCGGCAACTGTAAACCCTATGCGGCTAAATATCTCTGTAATTTCGTTCATGACAACAGAGAGTACATGGCGACTGCCAAGGCCTTGATAATCCGTCGGCATTGTTAAATCCATGGAATCAGATTGTTGAATACTCAACTCCATAGACTGGCGGAATTCTTCAATTCTGTTTTGAGCAGCGGTTTTGAGTCGGTTCAAGGCTTGTCCGATTTCTTTTTTCTGATCGTTGGGAACCGACTTAAATTGTTCGAACAATTCGCTGATAACACCTTTTTTCCCAAGGTACTTGATGCGGAACTGCTCTATCTCAGCAGCTTTATTTTCAGTTTTTTCTATTGATGCGATTTGTATGTCGCGTATAAAATCTTCGATTTGATCGATTAACATATTTTAATAGCAGTAATTATCGTTCTATGATTGACATTTTCATTTTAACATCTTCAACAGGGCGGTCATTAGGTCCGCACGGTACAGCTGCAATTTTATCTATAACCTCCAAGCCTTCGATAACTTGCCCAAAAACAGTATAATCATTGTCAAGATGCGGAGTTCCTCCGATAGTGGTATAAATATCAATTTGTTGTTGGGTAAATGATTTACCCATGCTTTGCGCCATCATGTTCAAACGATCTTTGGACCATACAATTCCTTGCACAATATAAAACTGGCATGCCGACGAGGACTTGGATGGGTTGACTTGGTCACCCATACGAGCTGCAGCCAATGCTCCTTTCCTATGTATCAAACCGTTTACAAATTCGGCAGGTATAAGATAACCGAGGTTCCCATCACCAAGCGACTGGCCTGGCTTCGCATCACGAGACTTCGGATCGCCGCCTTGAATCATAAAATCCTTAATAACACGATGGAAAATAAGACCGTCGTAAAAACCTTCTTTGACCAACTTTATGAAATTATCACGGTGTTGAGGAGTCTCATTATAGAGTTCCACGGTCATGTTGCCGTATGAGGTTTCTATCAATACATAATATTTTTTTTGTTGATTAGATATCATATTATCAGATGTTTGAGAGTTGCACGAGCAAATAGCTGTGAAAAAAAACAATAAAAATGTTACATTTTTTATTTTCATAACGTATAAAATTACTAATTTTGCAGTGCAAAAATAGAGAAAAAATTTATAATAAGACGAAAATAAAACATTTTTTATGAAGAAAAAAATTTTAGCTCTTGCATGTCTCATTTTAATAGGCGGATTATCAACTTTTTTCTTTGGAGCCTGTGATAAAGACACAAATTGCTACGTTCAAGTAACCGTAGTGGATGAAGTTACAAAGATGCCCGTCAAAAATGTTTTTGTGAAAATTGACATCAACAGCAGTTACGTCAACGCCGAAGGCTATACTGACGCGAGAGGTCGTTTTGATGCCGTATTCTCTGCACCCGCCATTTTTAATGTATCTGCAGAATACGAGACTGGTTATGACGATGTCTACACCAGCGATTTATTCTATTGCTATCGTAAAGGCAACAATACCATACGTTTGAAAGAAGGCGACACAGTGTACACGACGGTAAATCTCGAAGCAGAAATAATACGCGAATACCGTTAAACCTGACTCACCATGAAGGATACTTTCTCAAGCAAAGATTTGCAACAATTTGCAAGCATGGGTCTTACAGAGGATACCGTAAACCTACAGATAGACAATTTCCGCAAAGGCTTTCCTAAGACTAAACTCATAGAGGCCGCTACCATAGACAACGGAGGTATTGTCCGAATGAGTGACAGCGATATTCTCCATTATGCAGAAGCATACAAAAAGCTAAGCACTGGAAAGAGAATCTTAAAGTTCGTTCCTGCTTCAGGAGCTGCAACGCGCATGTTCAAAGACCTCTATGCTTTTTCTGCGACATATTTTGGTGTCGCTTTCAATTTTGAGAAAGAATTTCCAACGGTTAAAGAATTCCTGCAACATATAAGGACTTTTGCATTTTTTGAAGATTTACATGCTTGCATGGAGAAGTCCCAACTTGACTTTGGGGACTATATGGATCGCGGCGACTTCACGACGGTGATAAACTATTTATTGAAAGAACAGTATCTTGGGTACGGAGTTTTACCTAAAGCATTGCTAAAATTTCATCGCTATGGAGAAATCAGCCGTACGTCCTTAGAGGAACACATTGTAGAAGGTGCAGCCTACGCCAAAAACCATGATGGCAAGGTGTACATACATTTCACAGTCTCTCCGGAACACAAAGTTCTGTTTAGGAAAAAGATATCCGAAGTAAAGCGATATTATGAATCCAATCTGGGAATTAAGTTAAACATTTCGTTTTCCGAACAGAAACATTATACCGACACAATAGCCGTTGACGAATACAACGAACCCGTACGCGACGAGGAAGGAAAACTCACATTCCGTCCCGGCGGTCATGGAGCATTAATTGAAAACCTCAACGAGTGTCGGGCTGATATCATATTTATAAAGAATATAGACAATGTTGTTCCCGATTGGATGAAGCACACAACAATTATCTATAAGCAGGTAATCGCTGGACTGATGCTTGAGTTACAGAACAAGGCATTCGAATATCTACATCTTCTTGATTCAAAGCCAACGACAAGACAAATAAATAAAATCACTTCCTTTGCTACTGAAAAATTGAATATAGTTTTGCCCGACAATTTCGCCAAGATGTCAAACAATGAAAAGATTGGCATCCTTCATCAGAAACTGAATCGTCCGATTCGTGTATGCGGCATGGTAAAGAACCAGGGCGAGCCGGGCGGAGGTCCATTTTTTACAGAAAACACTCAAGGAGTCAAAAGTTTACAAATAGTCGAAACAGCTCAAATCAACAGAAAAGACACCAATCAGGAGAAAATACTAGCATCAGCAACTCATTTCAATCCAGTCGATCTTGTATGTGGAACAAAAGATTATAGAGGTCACTATTTCGACCTTAGAAAATATGTCGACCCCGCCACCGGATTCATTTCCAAAAAAACGAAAGGCTCCTTAACGGTAAAATCGCAAGAACTTCCCGGACTATGGAACGGTGCCATGGCCGAATGGACCACACTGTTTGTTGAAGTACCTCTGGCGACATTCAATCCTGTAAAAACTGTTAACGACCTGCTACGCAAAGAGCATCTAGAAGGCTGACAGAGCAGTCATAAAACGTTAAGAGTTCAAAAAAAACAAATTCTTTTTGCATAGATTAAAAAATTGACATATCTTTGCAAAACATTTCGGAAAGCAATACCATAGCTTTCTCACTATAAACCAAGGAGTTAAACAATAAAATATATTGAGTCATGGGTATTAATGCCAATAAAAAAGTAAAGAGAAGAAAAGTGAGAGTTCAGGGCAATAAGAACTCTACAAACAACTGGGGTCTGAATGCTGCCGGTTGGAACGCAGTCCACAAAGCCATCATCAACGCTGAATAAGCACAAAACCCTTTTGTTAAGAAAAAAACATCGGAAATTAATTCTCCGATGTTTTTTTCATACTAATAACTAATGTCTTCATCTTGCCTGTGCTATTATAGTTATCGCAGACATGGTGTCTGTGCATCAATCACAGCGGCAACATCTTACCATCTAATTTGGCAGCCACGAGGTCGTCGCCTTTGTAGACCAGTTTCAGGGAGAAGAACGGTTGGTCGGGATTCATAATAAGACGTAGGAAAATGCGGTCTCCCGGCCAGAGAGTAAGATTAAAGAGACGGTCTTTGTCTATCCATTGCAAATCACCCTCGTTACAGTCGGGCAGTTCTTGTATATTATTTTCACTCTTCGCAAGTGAGTTGTCGGTATACCAACCGTCCGCAGAGAAAAGATGCATATATTCGCAGGGCCAAATATCGGAGATAAAAGTGACAATTCCTCGATAATGCCATGAAGTAATTGTAAGTCCTGTTTCTTCCTTTACCTCACGTAACATACATTCATCAGGGCTTTCATCAGCTTCACACTTTCCCCCCACTCCAATCCATTTGTCATGAGAGGCGTCATTTTGTTTTTTGACGCGATGCAACATCAAGTATTGGTCGCCATGCTCAATGTAGCATAAGGTTGTCTGCTTCATTGATTCAATCTATATGCTTGATAGAAGTTTTTGAGTATCTAGCTTTTCTACAACTTACTATTAATCCAAAATAGGCTGCACACAAAGTGCGTGCAGCCTATCAGATTTTAATAAAATGTCATCTTAGAGAGTGAACACCGGTTCGATAAGAGTCTTGCCGAGCTCGATAGCCTCTTCGTTCTGAGGAATGAGGGCGTGGTGACGTGCGGGCAAAGACTTTTCAAGACCCTTGTGGATGAACTCGCTCCCAACGATGGGTTTCAGTTTGAGGAAACCACCGAGGACAATCATATTGAACACTTTAGCAATACCTTTTTCGGTTGCCTTTTCGGTTGCGGGGATCTTATAGATATTGATGTCGCGACGTGTTGGCTCATGAGTGATACCGTTGGGGTCGTAAATCAGCATACCACCAGGTTTAACGCTCTTCTCGAATTTGTCGAGCGACTGCTGGTTGAGCACGATAGCGGTGTCGAACTTGCTGATGATAGGCGAGCTGATGCGCTCGTCACTGACTATGACGGTGACGTTGGCAGTACCGCCACGCTGCTCCGGACCATAAGAGGGCATCCAGAGTACTTCTTTATCTTCCATGACGCCAGAATAGGCAAGGATTTTACCCATAGAGAGAACACCTTGTCCACCAAAACCGGCGATGATTATTTCTTCTGTCATTGTTTTAAAGGTTTAAAGGTTAAAAGGAAAAAGAGTCTAAGGTTTTCATCGGACCCAAGCCTTTATCCTTCAACAAAATTATTTTTTAACTATTTCACCGTCGACTTTAATATCGCCAAGAGGATATTTCGGGAACATATTCTCTTCCATCCACTTGTTGGCCTGGACGGGGGTCATCTTCCAGCCTGAATTGCAGCTCGATACAATTTCGACAAAGCTGACGCCTTTTTCCAGTTTCTGGTTTTCGAAAGCCTTCTTGAGGGCTGCCTTAGCCTTGCGGACATTAGCCGGAGTGTGGACACTCTGACGGGTCACATAGTAGGTACCCGGCAGTTGGGCCAACAATTCGGTGACTTGGAACGGCCAACCATTCAACTTTTGATCGCGACCATAAGGAGTCGTGGCGGTCTTCATGCCGAGAAGTGTAGTAGGAGCCATCTGGCCACCTGTCATACCGTAGATAGCATTGTTGATGAATATCATAGTGATATTATCGCCACGGTTGCAGGCGTGAATAGTCTCGGCGGTACCGATAGCGGCCAAGTCGCCGTCGCCCTGATAGGTAAATACATAAAGATCAGGATTCAAACGCTTGATAGCGGTAGCTACAGCGGGAGCACGGCCGTGGGCAGCCTCCTGAAAGTCAACATCAAGGTAATTGTAAGCCAGAACAGAGCATCCGACGGGTGAAACGCCGACGGTCTTGTCCTGGATGCCGAGTTCCTCGATAACCTCGGCAACGAGACGGTGTGCAGTGCCGTGACCGCAGCCAGGGCAGTAGTGCATTACGTTTTCCGTCAGAACATTGGATTTCTTGTAAACCAGATTTTCAGGTTTTACTATATCTAAATTTGCCATGATTGTCTTATTTAATGATTTTGTTTTCTAAAGCTTCGAGAACCTCTTCCGGTGTAGGGATGATACCGCCAAAACGTCCGTAGTGTTCAATCGGGATCTTGCATTCGGCTGCCAGTTTCACATCTTCTATCATCTGACCTGCACTCATTTCTACGCAGAGCATACCTTTCACGCGATTTGCCAGTTCTGCAATCTGTTTTGACGGGAAAGGATAGAGTGTTATCGGACGGAGCAGACCGACCTTCAAACCTTTTTCGCGAGCCAGTTCCATAGATTTCATACAAATACGGGCAGAAGTGCCGTAGGAAACGAAGATGTATTCTGCGTCATCGCAGTTGAGAGCTTCGAAACGCACCTCTTCTTCTTTCATCTTGGCGTATTTGGCCTGCAGTTTCTGATTGAATACCTCCTGACGTGAAGACTCGAGTTCCAATGAAGTGATAATGTTGTGGGCTCGGTTTGCGGGTTTACCCCAAGTACCCCACGGAGCATTGGCACGGCGTTCTTCCTCCGTCCAACGAGGAACATTGTCGCGGGTGTAGCATTTTTCCATGCATTGACCGATAGCACCATCGGTAAGAATAAGGACTGGGTTGCGATATTTGAAAGCAATATCCCAAGCATCGAAAACGAAGTCATACATTTCCTGAACCGAGGATGGGGCGAGTACATATAGCTGATAGTCGCCATGTCCGCCGCCTTTGGTGCTTTGGAAATAGTCGCTCTGTGCCGGTTGGATAGTTCCAAGTCCGGGACCGCCACGCATAGCATTCATGATAACGCAAGGAATTTCAGCTCCTGCCAGATAGGTGAGACCTTCAGCCATCAGCGAAATTCCGGGAGATGAGGATGATGTTGCAACTTTTTTGCCAGTAGCAGCTCCGCCGTAGACCATATTGATTGATGCCAACTCAGATTCAGCCTGAAGCACCACCATGCCGGTATAATTGTCACCGTTAGGATCCCATGGACGCTCGGCCATAAGAGTTTCCATAACTTCCGACTGCGGGGTGATAGGATAGCCGAAGTAGCCGTCCGCACCGCTGGCAATCATAGCACGGGCAATAGCCTCATTGCCCTTCATTAATTTCAGTTCTTTTGCCATTTTATTATACTTTTACTTGTTTAACATTTAACTTTGTAGACGGAGATTACACCATCCGGGCACACAATTGCGCAGGAGGCGCAACCGATGCAGTTGTCATTGACGGTATGGGTATAGTTATAGCCCTTGCCGTTAACATTTTTCGACAGTTCGATGCAGTGCATGGGACAGGCTTCGAGGCATACGCCACAGCCTTTGCAACGCTCGGTGTCGATTACAATTTGTCCTTTAAATGCCATAGTGTTAGTTTTATATGATTAATATTTGATTGAAAATATTCTACATAATTGAATTTGCAAAAATACGCTTTTTTTTATATATTTTTAAAAAGCACAGCAAATATTTTCACATTAATTTTTTAATTTTTAAAAAATAATTAACTTTGCAGTATTAAAAAAAACAT
>FLNY01004010.1_pt1 | contig 45593 bp, 33 predicted proteins | sample 1140381 | NCBI WGS metagenome assembly FLNY01 (sample SAMEA3878172, study PRJEB12797) | bioreactor metagenome | biome: Moose rumen | place: Sweden | collected 2011-10
GGGCCATTTCATAACCCATATCACGCATATTAGCTTCAAATTCCCACTGTGCAGCTACATCCAGTTCAAACTTCTCCCTGTCACTCTCATCATCCTCACGTGTTTGTAGTCCGCTTTCCAGGAGCACCTTCGGAGTGTTCGGATTGTAGAAAGTTCTGACGATATGACTCATCTTCGACTTAGCAATCTGAATCAGCTGTGAACTCAGTTCGCGATTCGGATTCCAATGCCACTCTCCACAGAACAAAGCCTCCATACACTCCGTACCAATCCTCCCTACCGCATCTTTTCCCATCATACGGTACGAGAAAGGTCCGAAGTCCTGGTCAAAAGGTCAATAACCTCTAACCACTAACCTCAAGTTCTCCCTAAACAGGGAGGATTTAGGAAGGTCTTCTAACCGTTATTCTCCCCCCTTCCATTAGTATCTTATCCACATCTTTTCAAATATCGCCCTCGAACTTCAACTTTTTTTCATAAAAATTGAAAAATCTTATTTTTCGCTTGCAGTGATGTCTTGCAAAGCAACAATTGACGATAGAAAAGCAATGGGAAATCAGAACTGTCCGTTCATCATTCCCATTGTTATATATGTGATTGATACCACTGATTAGCTTCCCCTTCACTAGTATCTTATCCAGATATTTCGAATTGAGAAGCCATCGCCTCACTTTTTTTCTGAAAAAAAATACATTTTCCATATTATTCACTCCTGAACCTCTCTTACGTCACAAGATTCAGTTTGCGAATGTACATACTTCTTTCGAGATTGCAAAAAGATTTTCAAACAATATTTTCGGTTGTAAGCATAACTCTTCTAAAGTGCAATTTTTGCACTTTGGAGGTAATCATTGGGCAAATTATGCACTTTGAACCAGTTCCTTCAAACATCTTCATAGTTTAGATGTCAGTTACCTGTCACTGTGGCATTCACCTGTCCCTCTGGCATCCATCTTTACGCAGTTATTGAAATGACCTGGTGAATCTCTTTGATAAAATCCTTTAGATTTACAAAGTGATCACCAAAGGTTGCACGCCAGTTAAGAGTTTTCAACGGATATTCCATGAAGTTCTTAGTTTCTATATCACCATTCACACTTACGTAGTCGAGAATATTCTTCAAGTATAGTTCCTGCTCTGATGTCAGATTATAACCGTTTATAAACAGTTTGTACTTCTGCAAAGCTTTTTTACGGTCAATTCCGTTTATGACTCTTATAAATGCTGCCACATTTGACTTATATGGATGTCCTTCTGCCAACTTATCAAACTCCTCGCGAGTACCAAGTTCTTCAAAGAAAACACGTTCCAGTTCTTCAAAATCATTTGTTGTCAACTGTTCAAAATTCTGTATCTTCTGAAGTGTTGGATTACCTGTATTTTGTGCCAGATAATCAATCACTCTTTGCTTGTAAGATGTACGAATAATGATATCTTCTCCACCTTCCTCAACCTCGTAAGGGTCTTCGATGTCGATAATAAATTTCTCTGTCTTTCTTGTGCCTTCGAGCAACTTTATCAAGTCTCTCAATTCTGTCCTTACATGTTCAAGGCTGTCAAGTGATTCATTATCCCAGAATTGTGGCTGCTGAACCAATCGTATAGTGTCTATACGTTTCATTACAGCAGGTATAGAGCCTTTCTTTTCCAGATGGGCAGCAACGTTTACAACCACCTGTCTGAACTGTCCCACACGAACTGTAGAATCAATATGAGCCAGCTGAAGATGAAGCATTACGACATCAAATTTCTTCGCCGATTCATCATCATCATCTTGTGGTATCAGTTTCCCTATTTCCTTCAGACGCAATACATCTACTTCTGAGATATATGTCCATTTTTCTTTATCACGGAAAGGCTCTATGATATTCCAATATGGACGAGCATCCTTGCGTTCTTTTACTATGCTGTCAACCTGCCTGTGCAGTAATGTCTTCAGGTCATCATGCATCTTCTTATCAAATGCCTTCTCCTGATGTTCTGCACTTTGTAGTTCCTTGGCTATGTCAAGACGCAAAGAGAAGAGTCTTTCTGTCAACGACTTGCTGTTTGAAGCATCTATACTATTTGCCGTCTTTGAGAAAAATGCAAAGTTGCCACACCAGTCAAAGATATAGAACAGTTCCTTGTCTTTCCCTTCTCCGAAGATGTTTGGACAAAGGCGAGTTCCCCGGCCTATCATCTGTTCAAACTTTATCTTCGACTTCACAATCTTAAAGAAGACAAGATTCAGTATCTCTGGCACATCAATACCAGTATCAAGCATATCTACACTGACAGCTATCTGGGGCAAACTATCAGCAACCTTGAATTTGGCTATCAGTTTGTCATGATACTTCACCTGATTGTCTATCAGCTGACAATAGTCAGCACCACGATTTGGATATAGAGCGTGGAAACGTTCTACTATTCTCTCTGCATGCTTGTGATTATAGGCAAAAATAATAGTCTTTCCTATATCTTCACCACTCTTAATCTTCAAGCCCTTTTCCATCAGTTCTGACAATACATTATCTATCGTATCATCATTTATGAGATAGCGGAAAATCTCGTTTCCCTCTATGTCTCGATGGTATTCCTTTGTAGGGTCAATACCCTTAAGCATCTTCTCGTAATCCCAAACCTTTTCAAGTTCCTCCCTTTGTTCAGGCGTCAGTTCGTCATACTTGATACCATTGTTTATCATCTTCGAGTTATGGATCTTTACCTTATAATCTACAAGGTAACCATCATCGACTGCCTCTTTAAAGGTATATTCAAAGTTTGGTTCGTTTTCCAGTTCCAGGAGTCTGAATGTATTCTTATCAATCTCGTCACGAGGAGTTGCTGTCAGACCTATCAGCAGCGAATCGAAGTACTGGAATATTGCTCCATACTTTCCAAATACAGACCTGTGTGCCTCATCTATTATTATCAGGTCAAAATGTCCCACACTAAACTTCACATCATACTCGTTGATGTAGTTCACCATTGTCTGGTATGTAGAGAACACAAAACGTGCATCCAAGTCTGGTACATCATCATCTGACAGTGATGTCATCGATTCACTTGGCAACAACTTTTCAAAGTTTCCCCTTGCCTGTTTCACCAGTTCTGTTCTGTCAGCAAGGAACAACACATTCTTTATCCAGTTGTTGTTGGAAAGCAGCTTACAAAGCGAAATACTAACACGAGTCTTTCCTGTACCTGTTGCGAGTACCAGCAATCCTCTGCGATGCTTCTTGTTGAGCCATTCTACAAGGCTCTTTATGGCAGTCTTCTGATAAGGTCTGTCAGTAATATTCTCGTCTATGGTAAGGTCTTTTATGTCAGCTCTTCCACGTTTCTGCATCATATACTCCAAGTCATCATGACTATGGAATGATATCACGTCTCTATCAGGATATCCCAAGCCGTCAATAACTTTTGTAACATAACCATTAGTGTAGTATATTACAGGTCGGACACCATATTCCTTTTCCAGACAATCAGCATACAATATTGCCTGCGCTCTTCCTTTTCCTGCATTCTGTATGGTGCTCTTTGCCTCTACTACTGCCAAAGGCTTTCCACCCTTGCTGAACAATACATAGTCACAATATCCCTTACCACTTGGGTTAGGCATTCCGTCTACCTCTACCTCAATACAAGCCTTTCCGCCTTGTATATCGCCCTTTACTGTCAGGATATCCCACTTTGCTTCATTCAGCATATAGTCAATGAGACATCTTCTTGTGACAGCCTCGCTGGCGAGCGATTCCTTTGGTGTCTCTACAGGCTTAACAGGAGTCTCTATAGCCTCCTTTGGAACACTATCAACAACCTCCTGAACCACTTGTGGTTCTGGAGAGGACATTACCTGCATTCCAGGCATCATTTGAGGCACAAGGGTAGCATCAAAGGCAACGATATTCTTTATTGCCTTCCAACGATACAGGAAACCTTCTACCACATAGAAAAGAGCCCTCAAGCAGATAAAGGCATCATTCTTCTTTATCTCTTGTGCTCCTGAATGAGAAGCATAGTTACCAAACTTCTTTACAGTATATATATTCTTCTCAAACTCCCAATCATAGTTTATGAAAGCATCAATTTCAGGATGCTTCAGCATATCATTAAGTGTCTCCTGTTTCTCCAACTTTACTGATGCAATAGCAAGATGGTTCTTCACCAGCCATTCCAATGCCTTGCGGGCATTAGAGGCCGATTCTTCAGGAAAAGAATTCTGAAATATTTCTGCCTTATCGCAGTATGCATGCAATTTGCTGAAGCTCGGAATATGCTGAGCTATAAGCTGGATAAAGTCAAAATTCTTCATATCACTTTTATGTTTTAGTCAAACCAATACTGCATCCGAGATGCAAGCAAAGTCTCAAGGTCTTTTATAGTGGAACTGATTTGCGCCTTCTGCTGCTCTATCAACTCTATTCTCTTTGCAAAGTCTTGCTGGAGGGAAAGAGGGGCATTCTTTATCTTTACGCTCAGAAAGCGAGGCTTAGAAATATTTTTCATACTTCCGCTTGTTCCAGATGCTAAAGACCTTATTTGTTCTTTAGATTTTAATTGAATAATTGAAAACCACAAATAAATGGGATTATTACCTTGTTTTAACGTTGCTCGCCATAAACGATCTGGGAGATATGTATTATTAGGTGCTTTCCATACATAGGCACAAGAACCAACCAACTCTGGAGTATTCATCCTGCTCACTAACAAATCTCCGTCTTTTAATAGGTGCTCCTGTAACGGAACATAATCTAAGGGTAAATCTTTAACTGAGTTGCCATCAAAATAATCAAAACTAACTGCACCAGTCTTTAACACCTTGTTGATGCATGAATCCTTACCGGCTAAGCTTTTTCCTCCTCCAAGAGAACTAATAAAGTGAGAAAGAGGAGTATCGTCATCTATATCACCAAACATATCATAGAATATGCTTTGAGCAAGAGCATCAAGGTCACTCAACTGAGCCTTCTTCAGACTCATCAGCTCATTAATCTTATCCAACTCGGAGACAATAGATTGCTGAACAGAAAGAGAAGGGTATGGAATAAGGGTATTGTCAAAGTCCTTTTTTACAATATGCTTCATTGTTGCGCCATGAACAAGTTGAGCCATCGCATCTAATTTTGATGTCACAGCATATTTTAAGAACATTTTATCAACATCAAGTTTATTAAATTCAACTTTGAAGATATGTTGATTTAAGAAAGCATCCCCTCCTTTCCATATATATGTTCCAAGGCTTGCAGACCATGAAATAAGAAGATCACCATCTTTTATTTTTACCTTATCAGGCACCTCACCATCATAGTAATTATATGGTGCTTCTGGATTATTAAGATTTTGAATACGCACAATAGGCGTACCCGAATCTTTCCACTGATCCGGCTTGAAAGCATAACCATTTATAAAAGTAGCAACCTCTCCTAATTTCTTATATGTCCAGTTTTCTCTCATTCGGTTTCTCCATTGGTTTCTTTAAACTCTGCAATCCACTCTCTTACTTTTGCCTGTAGCAAAGCCTTGTCTGGCAAATATAGCTGATATTGCGTAGCGTAAATGTTTGCATCCTTTGGCAACGTAAGTTCAACAAGAGCGTCTTTCTTGCTCTCGCAAAGTAGTATGCCGATAGTAGGCTTCTCAAAATCTTGCTTTACAAACCTATCATAATAGTTGACATACATCTGCATCTGTCCGAGATCTTGATGAGTTAGTTTGTCTGTCTTTAAATCAACCAACACATAGCATTGCAACAGACGGTTATAAAACACCAAGTCAACATAGAAGTTTTCTTCTTCAAATGTAAATCTCTTCTGGCGTGCCTCGAAAAGAAATCCCTTCCCAAGTTCAAGGAGGAACTGCTGCATCTTGCTGATGATAGCATTCTCTAATTTGCTCTCAGAATATGCAGAGTCGGGCTTCAACCCTAAGAATTCAAGGGTAACGGGATTCTTGATAATATCCGATGGCTTTTCTATAGTCTGACCTTCACACGCCAAGCGCATCACTTCGTCTTTGTCACGACTCAAAGCCAAACGCTCATAGAGACTACTGCCTACTTGACGACTGAGTTGTGACACCGACCAATGCTGCTGAGTGGCTTCTATTTCGTAGAAACTTCTGGCTTCAACATTCTCAATACGCATTAATATAAGATAGTGTGACCAAGAAAGTGTAAAACGTGGCAGACAAATTGGAGCAACAGCGTTGCCACAATTAGTAACATCTTTATTATCATGCATTTCACCACTGATTTCTAATTGGGGCAATGGCGTTGCCCCAATTACTGCATTCTCATATGCCTGATAGAATTTGCGACAACGCTTCAACGTGTCATAACTCCAGTCGTTCCCATACCGCTCTATCAATCGCACAGATAGGTTTCGTAATATTTGCTGACCATAGGCAGCCCTTTCTCCTTGTTGTTCATCTTCATAAATGAACCTACCCACCTCATAGCGTGTTTTGACCTCTGCTATATTTACACTTGTAGCTACATAGTGACGAGCCTGTTCAATTAAGACAGACACCTTCTCAAAGAGGGCATCTATGCGAGCTGTTTCTTGTATTTCGTTCTTTTGTGCCATAATTATTCTCCCTCCAACATCTTATAAAGTTCGCTATAACCCTTCAGGTAATCACCTTCTGTCTTTTCAAGACGAGTGAGGATATCCTTTACCGGTTCATACTCCACCTTCTCCCTCTCTATCTCCTTGTATTTATTGATAGAAAGGTCGTAGTTGTTATCACGAATCTCTTCTACAGGAACAAAGAAACTCTGCTCCTTGCGACTGCGAGACTCCTCTGCCTTTAGGTTATTGAAACGAGCTACTACATCAGGAATGTCATTCTCGCTGATAGCACTTCGCTTATCGTCAAGACTGAAGCCATCAGCCTTCATGTCATAGAACCATACCTTGTCTGTACCGCCACTATTCGTCTTGGTGAAAACAAGGACTGCTGTACTTACTCCTGCGTAAGGCTTGAAGACACCACTTGGCATAGAGATGACAGCACGCAACTGCTGATTATCTACCAACTCTTGACGAATAGCGATATGAGCCTTACTTGTTCCAAACAACACTCCATCTGGAACGATGCTGGCACAACGACCTCCAACCTCCAAAGAGCGTACAAACTGAGCGAGGAACAGAAGTTCTGTCTTGCTGGTATTGGCATAAGCAAGGATATTCTTGTTTACATTACCCTTATCAAGGCTGCCTGCAAAAGGTGGATTTGCCATAACAAGTGTATAGCACGATTTATCATCGTTCTGTTCTGACAAAGAATCACGCCAAGCCAGATTAGGGCTGCTGATATCATGAAGCAACAGGTTCATAGCACCTATGCGAAGCATTGTCTGGTCAGTATCATAACCATTCACCATGCTTGTCTTTATATGGGCTATATCTTCATTGGCAAAGAAAGATTCTTTGTAGTTCTCCTTGATATATTTTACTGCTTCTACCAAGAAACCAGCACTACCCATAGCCGGGTCGCAGATATAATCCTTCGGAGTTGGCTTCATCATCTCCACAATCATACGAATGATGTGACGAGGAGTACGGAACTGACCATTAGTGCCTGATGCTGCCATCTTGCCAAGGATGTATTCATATACATCACCCATAGAATCACGATTGTTCATATCGAGGGCATCAACACCATCAACAACCTTTGACAGAGTACGAGCATTAGGGATAAGGAATATGGCAGACTTCATATAGCGACTGTATGCACTTTCCTCACCAGTTCCGATATGCTTGATAAACTCAAACACGCTTTGGCGAACAATCTTGAACATGTTGTCAGAGCCAAAATTCTTGAATACATGCCAACGAAGATTCTCGTATGGAACTCCCTTCTTCTCTTCATCTGCAACAGCCTCAGGATTCACCCACAGCTGCCCATCAAGGAATGTAGGATTCTGAATCTCTGCACCCCAATCACGAGCATTCTCTTCCTCCTGTAGCTGCTTATCATCGAGCAACTTCATGAAGAAGATATAGGTCATCTGCTCCAATACTGTTATAGGATTTGTAATACCAGCTACAAAGAAGGTATCCCATATCTGGTCAATCTTATTTTTTATATCTCCTGTAATCATATCTGATTTTCTCAGTTTTATAGTTTCGTTTGCAAAGATATATTTTATATGTTCAATTTAAGTGAACCTATTTATATTTTTGTAAATTATTTTTTATTCGACTTGAAATTTCTTCTCTCAAAGTGGCTGGAGAAAGCACTTCTATGCGCTCTCCAAAGGATAGGAGTAATTGCATCAATTCGAAGTTAGGTATAACCTGAATGCTAATGACAGCACTTCCATCTTCACGCTTTTCAACCAATTCTTGTGACTTATGAATTGGTTTAGATAGGGTGTAAGGCAATTGCTCTTTATCAATCCATATCTGAACTGTCTGAATTTCTTCAGTTGGATTTACACTTACGCCAACTACATTATCGAAGTAGTGAGAAAAGTCGATAGTGGTGTTAGGGATGTATTTCACACTACATCGTTCGTATGACTCAATGCGGTCGAGTGCATAAGTGGAGAGTTTTCTGTACTCATCGTTTAACGCAAACAGGAACCAACGCTGATTATACTCTTTAAGGTAATAAGGGTGAATAACAGACTCGATGAGTTTGTCGCTCTTATAACCTTTATAGGTAATCTTTACGGCTTTCTTGGATGTGATAGCTTTGAACAGAGGTGTGAAGTATTTCATACCTTTCAGTTCTTTGTTTTCATCAAAGCCTATAATTGGTTCAGAACTTGCGCTGACTGTGGTCTGAAGATGAGCACTTAGTTCATCTATCCAACCAAAGCCAGGCATTCCTTCAAAGCGTCTCAAGAGAGACACTGACTGAGTTAGCTGAGCAATTTCTTCCTCGTTAAGCGGAGTATTATAAATGGAGAAATTACGATCCTGATAACGGTACCGAATTTCTCTACCGCTGCGAATCTGTTCTACTGTGATATGCCAACGATTCTCTATGGCTAAGATGTCATTACGAATCGTATTCATGGCTGTTATGGTCTTTTCCCCACGGCGTTCAAGAGCATCATTGCATTTGTCAAATATCTCCTTTGTAGAGTATCCTCTACGATTTTGAAGACATCTGTCAATGATAACTTCTCTGTAATCTCCGTTCTTAACGTTTGCCATGTTTTTCTAACTGTATCAGATTTTACTCTGTTTTATTTAACTCGCAAATATAGGGCATTTTTCTGAACATATCATTCTATTCTTTCAAAAAAATGAAGGACAAAAAAACTTCGTACGAAAACCAAAACTAAAACGATAACGAAAAATTTTAATGGTTAGAGATTATAGGTTAGCGGACTCACAAATAAGTTCGTTATAAAGTGCCAAGCCCTTCACCGTCAGCAGGTATTTCTGACGTGGATGACGAGGTTTATCAGGATAAAGCAGACGGACATAACCCTCCTTAATGGCAGCATTCAGGTAATTATCAATGAAGTTAGGACGGTGTTTCATTCCGATCTTGTCCATAATTTGTTTCAGCGTAAGTTGATCTTTACCTATTGCTTTTAAGATTGCACAAACTTGTTCGGATACTTGTTCGGTACTTGTTCGGTGCTCATCCTCTGTTGGCATATTCTCAGGTTCCTTCCACTCTTCAGGTGGATTAATCATAATGTAGCGATTCTTTAGCACATTATTCTCACCTAAAAGGAGATTACGGAAGAAGCGGATGAGGAAAATAGACTCTCGTTCAATACCTTTTACCACGTTACGGTAGTTTGCACGAACCAATGCATTACGGAAATACCACGAATGGCGTTCAAACAATTCGTTGTTCACTCTGAAGCCCAACGAACGTAAGTATTTAATGGTAAAGATAGCTGTGGTACGAGTATTGCCTTCACAAAAGGGATGTATTTGCCAGAGACCAGCTACAAAATTGGTCAAATGCTCTACCATCTGGTCCTTGCTCAGGTTGGTGTAATCGAACTGGTGTTCTTGTTCCAAGTCGTACTCTATAGTCATACGCAAGTCCTGCCATCTGCCATAAAGTACTGACTCACCTCGCAGCACCCATTCCTTTTTTGATATATCGTAATCGCGGAAATGACCTGCATGTTTGAACACTCCTTCAAATACAGCTCTATGAATTGCTGCCAGTCCTGCTACACTATAGGTGAAAGCATCAGTCTGGAGTAGTTTGGAGATATTACTCGAAACGCGGTCTGCCTCTTCTTTATCTGCATCGTCTTCGTCATGAACAGTCTTCTTGATATAATACTGCTTTACCATCTCCCTTGCTTCGTCGATGGTTATTTCACCTTCTATGTTTCTACAGGCGGTCTGCTGTAGGTATTCTGACGTTTGGAGTCCGTCAACAGCTTGCAAACCAATAGCCACACGCCAGGCTTCTGCTCTCTTTTGTTTCTGAGGTTCGCCATGACGAATATATTCATCAAAATCAATATATTTGGTTTTATCGTTCAGCATTGCCAGTGACTTTTTTTATCTTCACAAAGATACAAACTTATTTCAACACTTCTGCAAACATTGAGAATGTTTTTTAATAACCATCATCAGTGTCTTATCCACATTTTTGATTTAAAGACAAGGAGGACAGGACTTCTTTTGTTAAAGTTTTCTAAAATGGGCTCCAGAGGGTGAGCATCCCCTGAGATCCCCCCGAGATCCCCCTGAGCACCCCCTGAGATCTCCCCGAGATGTCCCCAAGCATTATGACGATAACCAAAACGAAAACTAATTATGATCACACAGAAATCACATATATCACAGAAAATCTCTAATTATGTAATTCTTGATAAACATCTAAAACACGAATTTAACGAAAAGTTGTATCTTTGTGGCAAATAAATCTATGGCTGATATGAAATACGTTTTGAGTTTTGTTTTTATGTTTGCTGCTTGTGTGGCACTTGCCCAGGAGAAGAAGGGCGATGTAGGCAGTTTTTACGAGAGGAATAAGGTGCTTAATTTCAATGACGGGAAGAATGCTGCGGGGGAGATGGAGCAACCGACGGAGTTTGACCCGAATTTCCATATTTATCTGTGTTTCGGACAGTCGAATATGGAGGGAAATGCGAGTATTGAACCACAGGACAGGGAGGGTATCAACACTCGATTCAAGATGATGGCGGCGGTGGATTTCAAGCGCACGGGAAGGAAGATGGGCAAGTGGTATGTGGCTGTACCCCCACTCTGTCGCGAGAATAATGGTCTGACACCTGCTGATTATTTCGGACGCACGATGGTGGAGAGGTTGCCTGAGGAGGTTAGCATCGGAGTGATAAATGTGTCGATAGGCGGTTGCAGCATCGACTTGTTCGATGAGGATAAGGCGGAGAAGTATCTGGCTGGAGCTCCTGACTGGTTACAGAATTTTAGCAGAGCTTATGACGGTCATCCATACAAACGATTGATAGCAATGGCGAAGGAGGCTCAGAAGGCTGGTGTGATTAAAGGTATCCTGCTGCATCAGGGATGCACGGATAATGGTCAGCGCGACTGGCCTCAGCGCGTGAAGGTGGTTTACGAACGTATGCTGAAGGATTTGGGTCTGAAGGCGGAGGAGTGTCCGTTGCTGGTTGGTGAGTTGTTGTCGATGCAGGATAATGGTGCCTGCTGGTTGCATAACAGCATCATAGCAACGATGCCACTTGTGATTCCTACAGCGCATGTGGTGCCTTCACTCGGTTGCCCAGGCAAGGAGGACCGTCTTCATTTCACTGCAGAAGGGTACAGGGAGTTAGGACGAAGGTATGCGGAAGTGATGTTAAGAAGTGAAAGGTGAAAGGTGAAAGGTAAAAAGTGGTTAGTGACCTTTGTAAAGTTTAAAGTTTAACGTTTAAAGTTTAAAGAGTTTTCGTTTTGGTTTTCGTTTTCGTACGAAGTCCTTGAAATAAAAAAGCTGACGAGAGGTCAGCTTTTTTTATTGTCAATTGTCAATTATCAATTGTCAACCTACTCCGCTCCTCCGCCAAGGGCGATGTAGAGGGCGATGACTGCACGGGCTCCTTTGTAGAGGTTCATGGCTTCGCTCAATTGTGAGCTAAGGAGACTCTCCTGTGCTTTGAGCACTTCGAGGTAGTTTGCCTTACCGTTGTCCATGAGTTCGTGGGTACCTATGTAGGCTTCGTGGAGCACCTGTACCTGACGGTGGTAGAAGAGGTGCTTTTCGCGAGCTACCAAACAGTCTTCCATTGCTTCGTTTACCTGGTTGCCGGCATCGATGACGGTCTGCACGTATTTCTTCTGCAGGTCTTCTTCGGTGAGTTTAGCAATTTTCTTGTTGGCAATGAGTTTTCCGCGAGCGAAAATTGGTTGTGTGAGTGTACCGATGGCGTTGATAAGTATCTTGCCTGGGTTGGTTACGACTCCACCTGCTGAGTTGGTCCAGCCGATTGCTCCGCTAAGGGTGAGACCTGGGAAGAAGGCTGCACGAGCTGTCTGTGTATTGTAGAATGCTTCAGCCATCGACTGGTTGGCAGCACGGATGTCGGGACGGTTTTCGAGCATTGATGCCGGCACTCCTATCTTAAGGTATTTGGTGTCGAACATACGTTGCTCGGCTTCACTATCTGCCTCTGGGTGGTGGAGCGATGTGTTGCCCCACTTGGAACGGTTGATGTGTTGCGGAGTGATGGCAAGCAGACGACAGAGGGTATTCTCTGTAGTGTGTATGTTGCGACGCATATCTGCTATCTGTGCTTTCACGTCGAGGTATGATGCTTCCATCTGGTTGACTGCTGTGCTGTATGCTTTTCCGTTTTCCCAGAGTGTGCGTTGTGTTTCGAGTGATCCCTGCCAGAGGCTGTCGGTCATGGTAAGGATTTCGAGCTGGCGATCGAGTACCTGCAACATGAAATACTGTTGTGCTACGTTGCTGATGAGGTTGGAGCGTACGGCTTCTTCCTGCATCTGGGCACGGAGGAGAATGGCTTTGGCAGCACGCTTCTTGGAGGTGATGCTACCGAAGGTTTCTACGTCCATAGAGAGCTGTAGCGGCAGGTTGTAGGTCTTGGACCAAGGGTTGTCGCTGAAGCGGGTGAGTGAGCCCTGAGGAGCGAGTGTGAGCGAAGGCAGGTAAGCCAGTTTGGCTGCTGTGTGTGATGCCTGTGCTTTCTCTATTGCTATGCGGGCAGAGTTGAGGTCGGTATTGTTTGCGAGAGCCTGCTCGATGAGTTGTTGGAGGAGTGGGTCGGTAAAGAACTCACGCCACGACATCTGTGCGATAGACTGTTCGCCAGAGGCGTTCTGAATAGCCTGATCGGTGCCGAAGAGGTTTTCAGGAGTCTGGGTCTTCTGTTCGTACTTTTTGTACAGGCCGCAACCGGTGAGCATGAAACTCACGGTTGTGGCGATGATTATATTTTTTAGTTTCATTGTTTTCTTGTAATGGTTATTGGTTATAGGTTATTGGTTATTGAAACCGTAAACTGTAAACCGTAAACTGTAAACTATTTTTCCACTACTTCTACTTCTTTGCCCTGGAAACGCTCGTGGAGGTTCTGGAATACGATGAAGAAGGCAGGAACGACGAAGAGGAGGGCGATGGTTCCGACGGTCATACCACCAATGACACCAAGGGCGAGGGCGCGGTTTCCGTTGGCTCCTGCTCCACCCTCGATGACGAGTGGAATCATTCCGGCAATCATGGTTACGACAGTCATGAGGATAGGACGCAGACGTTCCTTGCAGGCTTCAAAGGCTGCTTCAGGAATGCTGAGACCTTGTTTTCGACGGTCGGATGCAAACTCGGTAATCAGGATGGCTGTCTTAGCCAAGAGTCCGATAAGCATGATGACACCTGTCTGCAGGTATATGTTGTTGTCCATACCCGGCAAATTGAGCAGGTTGCCGAAGTAAGCGAATATGAAGGCTCCCATCAAACCGAAAGGCACACTAAAGAGTACTGCCCATGGGGTGAACCATGAGTTGTAGAGCGATGCCAGGATGAGGTAGATGAGAATAGCACATATAGCGTAGATGAGGGCGGTAGCATTGGAGCCCGCAGTCTCTTCGAGTTCGCGTGACATACCACTATACTCGTATGTAGCAGTAGCAGGCATTTCCTCCTTAAACACCTCAGCAATAGCCTTGTGAGCATCGCCCTCGGTATATCCGCTACCTGCTGTCACGAAGCATGTGATACTCTGGAACAGGTTGAAGTGCTCGATATTTGACGGACCTACAATCTCCTTCAGACTAACGAACTGAGAAATAGGAGTCATCCTGCCGTCCTTAACCTGCATGAAGATATTTTGCAAAGCCTGTGGGTCAAGGCGATATTCGGGTGAGGCAGCAGCCATGATACGGTAAACCTTACCGAACTGGTTGAAGTTGCCGATATATGCGCCACCACAATAAGCACCTAAGGTGTTGAGTACGTCAGCTGGTGACACTCCAGAACGGTCGCATTGGGCAGCATCGACATCTACCCTATACTTAGGGAATCGCTCAGAATATGATGACATAGCGGAACCAATCTCCGGGCGCTCAGCAAGTTTGGCAAGGAAATGTTCCGTCTGCTTGGCAAACTCAGAGAGGTTGCCATCGGTAGGGTCTTCAACAACAAGGCTGACGCTGTTGCTGGTACCATAACCTGGAATCTGTGGCATCTGGAACGGCAGCACCTGCACGTTCTTGATGTCAGCACAATCATAATAGAAACGACCTATGACAAGGTCAATCAGATGGTTCATGCCAGGACGCTCATCCCAGTTCTTCAGACGAACAATAAGTGTGGCGTAGTTGGAACCCGCGCCTGAAATCATACCATAGCCACAGCATACAGCAAAACTCTCCAGTTCAGGAATCTTCTTCACTTTTGCCTCCACCTGCTTCAGTATCTCACGGGTCTGCTTCAAAGTGGTACCCTCTGGTACACGCACCTCAGCAAGGAATACGCCCTGGTCTTCCTGTGGCACAAGTCCTGATGGCAGACTCTTCATGAAGAAGACAAGCAGCACAGCAGCAGCTACCAACAGAGTCCACGCCAATGCAGGACGCTTGATGAATTTCTGCACAGCGGTGCTATACTTATTATATATAGCATTATAGCTTATGGTATAAGCTTGCTTGGTGTAGTATGTGATACCGCGGCCTTCCTTCTCGCCTTCGGTTATGCGCATCATAATAGCGCAGAGAGCAGGACAGAGGGTGAGGGCTGATACACACGACAGACCTACAGACGAGGCGATGGTGACACCGAACTGGGTAAAGAACGTACCAGACGTACCAGGCATGAACATCACAGGGATGAACACTGCCATGAATACCAGAGTACATGAAACAACAGCCACAGACACCTCGTTCATAGCCTGACGGGTAGCCTCGCGGGCGTCGCTTATTCCACCTTCCATTTTTGCCATAACGGCTTCGACAACCACAATGGCATCATCGACCACAGTACCGATAGCCAGCACCAGAGCGAAGAGCGTCAGGATGTTGAGCGAGAAACCCGACACCGAAACGATGGCGAAGGTACCCAACAGAGACACTACGATAGATATAGAAGGAATGATGGTAGCCTTGAAGTTTTGCAGGAAGAAGAACACCACGAGCACCACGAGGATGATGGCGATGATAAGTGTCTCCACCACATTATGTATAGCGGCAAAGAGGAAGTCATCACTGGTCATCATGGTAACAAACTCCAATCCGGCAGGCATCGATTCCTTCACCGCCTCAAATGTCTTATTGATAGAGGCGTTCACCTGAGTAGCATTGGCGCCAGGGGCAGCGAATACCATAAAGAGGGCACCTGGCTTATCCTGGATATTAGAGGTAAAGTTGTAGCTCATGGCACCAATCTTCACGTCTGCCACATCACTCAGGTGCAACAGACCACCACCGCTGGTACGTAGCACGATGTCATTAAACTCCTCAACAGTTTTCAGTGTACCTTTGTACTGCATGGAGTATTGGTAAGAGTTTTCCGACAGTTCGCCCAAGGTACCTACACCAGCCACGAAACTCTGTCCACCAATTGCATTGAAGACGTCGTTAGGTGTCAAGTTATACTGTGCCATCACATCGGGCTTAAGCCATATACGCAGGGCGTAGGTATTACCCAGACTTTGTACATTACCCACACCAGTGATACGCATAAGACGAGGCTTGATGTTAATATCTACATAGTTCGACACAAAGTCCTCATCGTACTTTCCATCGGCACTTTTTACTGCAAAAATCTGCAGGATGTTGTTCTGACGCTTCTCCACTTTCACACCCACCTTATTCACGTCAGCAGGTAGCAAAGACTGGGCACGAGTTACGCGGTTCTGCACGTTTACCGTCGCCATATCTGGGTCGGTACCCTGCTTAAAGTAGATGTTTATTTCCACCTCACCATTCGACGAAGCTTTTGAGGTCATGTATGTCATGTCGTTCACACCATTGATTGCCTCTTCCAAAGGCTGGATGACCGACTTCATCACCGTGTTCTCATCAGCACCTGTGTAGCTGGTTGAGACATTTACCGTAGGTGGTGCAATGTCAGGATACTGCTCCACGGGCAGAGTACTCATCGAGATATAGCCCACAAGCGCTATCACGATGGAGATGGCACACGCCATCACATATTTGTTGATAAATATATTATTCTTCATAGTTCTTCCTGTTTTCGACTTACTTCTTCTCTTCTTTTGGATACAGAACTCTCATACCCTCTGTCACGTTGTTGGCACCGATGGTTACAATCTTATCACCTACATTAAGACCGCTGGTTACGATGAAGTCCTTACCATTGCCAGTATCCTCGGTAGTCACATCAACAGCAGTAGCTGTGCTGTCAGCATTCACCTTATACACCAATGACTTGTCCTGCAGACGCACCACAGCATTTTGTGGAATAATCATAACATCTTTTTCTGCAAAAGGAATGACGATAGTACCCTGAATACCTGAATAGAGATGACCTTCAGGGTTAGGGAACGACACCTTACTGGTCAACGAACCTGTAGTAGCATTAACTACACCAGTGAGGCTGACTACCTTACCCTTGTGTGGATATTCAGTACCGTTCTTCATCACGAAGGTTACAGGAGGCAACTTTGAGATAAACTCATCAACATTGGCACCATCCTTGCCTGCCTTCACCATTGTCTCTATGACAGATTCGGTAACTGAAAATTCCGCAGTCATGTCGGTGTTGCCACTCAACATGGTCAGCTGTACCATAGGAGACACTTGGTCGCCAGCACGCACAGGAATTTCGCCGATGATGCCCGCTACAGGAGCTGACACGGTGCAGAATCCGAGGTTGACCTTAGCACGGTTCACAGAAGCACGAGCCTGAGCCACAGCTGCCGAAGCCTGACGATAAGAGTTGAGTGAGTTGTCGAGCATGTAGCTACTTACGATATTCTTCTCATAGAGGTTTTTGTTAGATTCGTACTCGAGTTTTGCACTGCTCTCTCTTGCTACTGCAGCTTCATAGTTTGCCTGTGCTGCTTCGAGTTCCAACTGTGCATTACGAGAGTCGATGATGAAAAGAGTCTGCCCCTTCTGCACCTTTTCTCCTTCAACGACACATATCTGCATCAGCTGACCACTCACCTGAGGAGTGATGGTTACATCGGTCTTACCCTTCATCTTGGCACTAAACTTGAGAGGAAGAGTGATGTCGGATTTTTCTACTACCATCGTTTCATACGAAGATGGAATCTCTTGTGGAATGTCAAGGTTACACGAAGTGAACCCGACAGGCACAGCAGCCACAATCATGGCCCATGTCTTCAGTGTTTTGATTTTCATAATTATAAATGTATATAGTTTAATTTTATTTTCACAGGTATTCTATGAATTATGGAGAAATAAATAGGTGTTAAGAATTTAACTGTTCTCTAAACAGGGCAAAAATACATAAAATATGAAAAACAAGCAACAAAATTGCAAAAATTATAGCATATTTGAATTTTCTCTGTAATTTATTTTGGCAATTACACAATTATTCATACCTTTGCACCCGCAAACAACGATGGTGCCATAGCTCAGTTGGTAGAGCATCGGACTGAAAATCCGTGTGTCCCCGGTTCGAATCCTGGTGGTACCACAAAGAAAATCGCTATCTGTTAGACAGTTAGCGATTTTTTGTTTCTATCAAGAATCAGAGATTATACAGTTGCGAAGTCGTTGAGTTCCGGATAACTGATACGAGTGTGATAGATAGTTGTCAGTTTTTCCTTGAGTACATCCTTTGCAGTTTCTATATCGCGGAAAGTGATGTCGCACTCGCGGAAGAATCCGTCTGCAACCTGTCCGTCGATAATCTTATCAACCAGATTAGATATGCTCTCTTCAGTATATTCAGGAAGGGATCGCGATGCAGCCTCAACAGAGTCTGCCATCATAAGTATTGCCTCTTCCTTTGTAGCAGGGTTGGGACCTGGATAGGTGAAGAGAGATGTGTCTATTTCCTCGTCTGGATGTTCATTCTTATATGTAATGTAGAAGTACTTCGCCATTCCCGTACCATGATGGGTAGCGATGAATCGCTTGATGCTGTCGGGGAGATTATTCTTATTGGCGAGGGCGAGTCCGTTTGCTACGTGAGCAATAATCACTTCTGCCGACTTTTGAGGGGTAAGATGTTTATGAGGAGAAATACCACTTTGGTTCTCCGTGAAGAATACAGGGCGTTCAGTCTTACCTATGTCGTGATAGAGTGCTCCAGTACGTACGAGTTGGGCTCTTGCACCAATTTTACGTGCCACTTCGCTGGCGAGGTTTGCCACCTGCATAGAGTGTTGGAAGGTGCCAGGAGCAATTTCCGACATGTGTTGCAGGAGAGGGTTGTTGTTATTGGAGAGTTCGACAAGGGTTACGTCGGAGATGAATCCGAATCCCTTTTCGAGAAGGTAGAGCAACGGATAGGTAAAGAGCAGCAGAACGCAGTTTATGAAGAAATAAACGAACGGATGGGTGTCAATCTTCATGATGTCGCCTTCGAGAATCACTTCGTAAGCGGCATAGAAGATGCAGTAGGAAAGAAGGATGATGAAGGCAGTACGAATAATCTGTGAACGCTGTGAGAGTTCTCGCATGGTCTGAATGGCTATCATACCAGAGAGGAGTTGCAAAAGCAGAAATTCGTATGGGGAACTGAGCGTAAGCGATATGATGGCTACTGTGGCACAATGGAACATAAACGCCGTACGGCTGTCCATGAACACACGGATGATGATAGGCAACATGGTGCATGGAAGCATAAAGATATGCATGAACTTATGCGAAACCATGATGCTGGCTATCACGCTAAAGAATACCAAAAGTGCGAAGAGAAGGATTACAGAACGAATCTTGTCAAAGTAGTCGTTTCTGAATAGTCCCAAATAACTGATGAGGATAACGAGAAGGCAGAATACGAACACCGTTTGGGCAATGAGCAGATAAGGGATGTTTTCCTCAGAAGTAACATGTTTGTCTACTTCACGCTCGTAGGAACGGAGAATATTATACGTCTCACGAGTAACGATTTCACCGCGGTCGATAATCTTCTGACCACTCTGAACAATACCGCTGGCAAGCGATACACTCGAGAGAAGGTCATTCTTTGTGTTATCAGATTTTACTTTATCGTATTTAAGATTGGCAACAAGCAATTCGAAAAGATTGAGTCGTTGCATTACCACCTTCGAATAACCAACTGAGTCGCTCTTCATTATATGTTCGTAGGCAGAACGGGTAGTATAAACTTGAGAAAGCGGAACCACTTGAGCCTCGTTATTCTTGACGATACGAATGGCTTTGATACCGCTGGCGGTGAGTTTATCGTACTCATCGGAGGAGATGACTCCTTTGCCATATATCTCTACGAGCATCTCTGCAATATGCTTTACGTAAAGACTGGCATTCTGGAATTTCCACTCATCGAGTTTTGTAGTGTAGAGATTCTTCAACATCTTCTTCTCCTCTTCTTCATCAAGATTGAAATAAGGCTGAAAACGTCGAAGGACACTATCGCGCTCATGCTTTACCACAGCATCATCCTTATAGATGGGGAATTTGAATGTGGCGATGAGTTGACCATAGCGCCAGGGTTTATCAACCGAATATTCGTAGGAGAACTTACCACTACGAGGCAAGAAAAACACTGTAACGAATGTGGAGACAAGCACGAGTGCTGCCTTCAATGCGAACTTGTGTATCTGTTCACGCTTCTGTTGTTTAGTTGCCATGAAGATATTGTTTTATTATGGTTGCTTCATAAGGAACGACTTGAAAGCAGCGAAGTCCTTAGTCATAGGCACGCTTTGTTTTTCGCCCTTCATGAAAGCCTGCAGTTTAGCAGGTATAGCTATGTCGGCAGAGAGAATACGATCGACAGTATCCTTAAACTTAGCAGGATGGGCTGTTTCGAGGAACACACCCGTTTCACCTGGACGAAGTCCCTCTTTAAGAGCACGATAACCGCAAGCTCCGTGAGGATCACATACATATCCTGTCTGCTGCTTTACTTCACGAATGGTATCTGCTATCTGCTCGTCGGAATATGTTGCTCCGCTAATGTCGTTACAGATAGCTTCGTGACTCTTGCCGTAGAGGTCATAGACACGGGCAAAGTTTGACGGATCGCCCACATCCATTGCGTTGGCAATAGTCTGTACAGATGGTTTCGGTTCGTACTTTCCTGTCTGCAGATATTTGAAGAAAATGTCGTTAGCATTATTGGCAGCTATAAATCGCTTTACAGGCAGTCCCATTCGTTTTCCGAAGAGTGCAGAACAGATATTGCCGAAGTTGCCAGACGGAACACAAACAACCATTTCATCGGCTTTTCCCAGCTTTTTCATCTGTGCATAAGCATAGAAATAATAGAATGCCTGAGGGAGGAAACGAGCTACATTGATGGAGTTGGCACTAGTCAGTTTCATGTGATGGTTTAGTTCTTCGTCCATGAAGGCATTCTTCACAAGAGCCTGACAATCGTCGAAGACTCCATCTACTTCTACAGCTGTAATATTCTGACCGAGAGTTGTAAACTGACATTCCTGAATAGGACTCACCTTACCCTTCGGATAGAGAACATAAACATGGATTCCATCGACACCAAGGAAACCGTTTGCTACAGCAGAACCTGTATCGCCACTAGTTGCTACGAGCACATTAACCTGAGCCCCCTCACCCTCTTTCTTCAGGAAATATTGAAGCAGACGAGCCATAAAGCGGGCACCTACATCCTTGAATGCAAGTGTGGGACCGTGGAAAAGTTCGAGCGAGTAAATCGTGTCGGTTACCTTTACACAAGGGCAGTCGAACGCCAATGTGTCGTAAACGATCTGCTTGAGTGAAGCTGCATCGACGTCTTCACCAAAGAAAGCATCAGCGACTGTATAGGCTATCTCCTGAAAAGACATCTTATCGATGTTATCGAAGAAATCCTTTGGCAGCGGTTTGATACGCTCAGGCATATAGAGTCCCTTATCTTCGGCCAGTCCTTTCACTACGGCTTTCTCCAAAGTAGCTATGGGAGCCTTACCATTTGTACTGTAATATTTCATTTTCTTGTTATTTTATTTCCATAAGTGCACGGATAAATCCGTCTTTTTCCAATGTACCATAAACTCCCTGGCGACAACTGTCCTCGTCGAATGTCTGTACCCCATCAGCTTCAATGTCAGGGGCATAGATAAGGAACGGAATAGGTTCGTTGGTGTGGGTACGATGAGCCACAGGTGTAGGATGGTCGGGCAGGACAGCGATACATACAGGTTCCATCGACTCTGTTGCAGTACCTTTACGTCCCCAGTCCTTCACAGCCTCATAGATAGGTTTTATGGCACGTTGGTCGAGATATTCAACCGTTTTTATCTTAAGATCACTATCGCCTTCATGACCAGCCTCATCTGATGCTTCTATGTGAAGATACACGAAGTCATCGGTCTTTAGAGCATCGATAGCAGCCTGAGCCTTACCCTCGTAGTTGGTGTCGTAGAGTCCGGTGGCACCAGGTACGTTTATGACACGAAGACCAGCCAACGAACCGATACCGCGAATCAAATCGACAGCTGTAATGACTGCTCCACGACGGATTTGTGGGAAAGTCTGAGTAAGCGGTACCATATGAGGACGATATCCACCAGCCCAAGGCCAAATGCTGTTTGCTGGATCTTTTCCCTCAGCGATACGCTGTTGGTTGAAAGGATGGGCAGCGAGCAACTGCTGCGACTTCACAATCAGTTCATTTATCAGGTCAGCTGTCTGCTGAGCAGAGAGTCGTGTGTTCTTTCCACTTTTCTTCTCAGCTTCCAAATCGGGTTGAACGAGCAGAGGACGCCACGGTTTCATCGGCACATCATGAGGTGGAGTACATTTAATATACTTGCTACCGCCATTGATGACCAAAAGATGACGATACTGAATGCCAGTATAGAAATGAACCACATCACCATACTTGGCAATAATATCCTTGTCGGTTGCAAGGTGTTGCTGAAGATACTTTATCAGCACATCGGCCTCGGATGTCTCCAGACGTCCACACGAGTGATTCTTGATGTGGTCACCTTCGATGCAAATGATGTTGCAGCGGATAGCCATATCGTCAGAAGCCAAATCTACTCCGATGCTGGCTGCTTCGAGTGGTCCACGTCCCTCATACACCTCATTCTGATCATACCCAAGGATTGCACTATTGGCTACTTCGCTGCCAGGATGGAATCCATCCTGAACAGTCTTTAGCATACCTGTGCGTCCCATGCGTGCCAACATATCCATATAAGGAGTGTGGGCATACTGAAGTATGGTTTTGTTTCCAAGCGACTCGATAGGCCAATCGGCCATTCCATCGCCTAAAATAATGATGTGTTTCACCTTCTCTGATTAAATGTTGGCAATTGACATGATATTAGCAAATACACCTGCTGCAGTAACAGCAGCACCAGCACCATAACCCTGAATGAGCATTGGGTATTCTTTATAACGCTCTGTTGTGAGCAGAACGATATTGTTGGAACCCTCGAGCGGATAGAATGGGTGGTCGGATGGTACTTCCTTCAGAGCCACACTGGTCTTTCCGTTTTCCATTGTTGCAACGAAACGCCAACGCTTTCCTTCTGCCTCAAGACGCTGACGACGCTTTTCGAAATCGGCATCAAGTTCTGGAAGACGTTTCCAGAAATCATCAAGGCTACCCTCGAAATACTCATCAGGTACGAAGAGATGTTTCTCTACATCAGCCTGTTCTACCTTATAACCAGCCTCACGAGTAAGGATAACGAGTTTACGGATTACATCTGTTCCACTCAGGTCGATACGTGGGTCTGGTTCAGAATAACGCTGTTCCTTAGCACGACGGACAGTCTCTGAGAATGGTACGTCGGCAGCTATTTCGTTGAAGATGAAGTTGAGTGTTCCTGAAAGGATAGCTTCAATCTTAAGAATCTTATCACCAGAGTTGCAGAGGTCATTTATAGTACCAATGATAGGCAGACCAGCACCTACGTTAGTTTCGTAGCGATACCAGACACCTTTATCGCGAGCAGTCTGCTTCAGACGGGCATAATTGTCATAATCGCTTGAAGCAGCAATCTTGTTAGCTGCAACGATTGAGATATTGTGTTCGAGCAGAGTCTGATAAAGTGATGCAATCTGCTTGCTGGCAGTACAATCGACAAATACAGCGTTGAATATGTTCATATTGATGATGCCATTGAGCATCTTCTCTGTATTGGCTGGTTCGCCGGCACGCAGACGCTTCTCGTATTCGTTCAGGTCGATTCCTTCACGATCCTGTACGAAGTTGTCAACATCGGAGATACCTACTACGTTTAGTTTCAGACGCTTCTTCTGCATGAGAATCTGCTGCTGAGTGCGAATCTGCTCAAGAAGCATACCACCCACAGTACCGATACCACAAAGGAAGATATTGAGTTCCTTGTATTCAGAAAGGAAGAAAGAATCGTGAAGTACGTTGAGAGCCTTGCGAAGAGCCTTACCCTCAACCACGAATGATATGTTTGTTTCAGAAGCTCCCTGTGCACAAGCGATAACTGAGATACCGCTGCGTCCGAGAGTTCCGAAAAGTTTTCCTGCTATACCTGGAGTATGCTTCATGTTTTCACCAACGATAGCGATAGTAGCCAAACCGCTCTCTTCGCTCATTGGGAACATAGCGCCAGTTTCTATTTCCTTTGCAAATTCTGCATTCAGTACTTTGACTGCTTCCTTGGCATCTTCGTCGCGTACACCGATAGAAGTAGAGTTTTCTGATGATGCCTGACTTACCATAAACACAGAAATACCGTTGTCGGCAAGGGCAGAGAAGATACGACGGTTCACACCAATCACACCAACCATCGAAAGACCAGTAACTGTGATGAGTGTAGAACCCATGATGCTGCTGATACCCTTGATTGGTTTCTCATCATCTTCAATCTTAGCCTTGATGAGAGTTCCTGGGTGTTCTGGATTGAAAGTATTCTTTACCTTGATAGGTATGTTCTTTACACAAACCGGATAGATTGTAGGCGGATAGATTACCTTTGCTCCGAAGTTGCAAAGTTCCATAGCCTCAACATAGCTGAGTTCGTTGATAGTGTATGCAGACTGGATAATGCGTGGGTCGGCAGTCATAAATCCGTCCACATCGGTCCAAATCTCCAGCACCTCAGCATTAAGGGCGGCAGCTATTATGGCTGCAGTATAGTCGCTACCACCACGTCCGAGGTTGGTTGTTTCGCAATTATCCTTGTCGCGAGAGATGAAACCAGGAACCACAGCGATGCGTGGCAATGTTTTGAATTGCTGACGAACCAATTGGTTTGTCAGTTCGGAGTCGAGCACATTCTTGCCCCCCTTGCGCTCCGTACGAATGAAGTCGCGAGAGTTCATCCTCACACCCTGTTCGAACATATTTGCAACGATGTTGGAACTCAGACGCTCACCATAACTTACGATGGCATCGAGAGTCTTTTCGCTCAGGTCGTGAATCAGATAGACACCATGATATATACTTTTAAGCTGCTCAAATAGAGAATCGACAGCACGCATCACGTCTGCATGGCGCTCTATATTGCTTACGACGCTGTCGATGAGCTGATGATGACGCTCAACCATAGCATCGAACTCCATGCGATACTGCTTGTTGCCCTCCTGAGCCATGTGAGCGGTGGCAATCAGCTTATCTGTTATGCCAGATAACGCACTGACGACCACTACTACAGGCTGCTTCTGAGCCTCTGCTTCAACAATTTTCTTCAAGCTTAGAATGCTTTCTACGGAACCTACGGATGTTCCGCCAAACTTTAATACTTTCATTGCTTTTCTTTAAATATATTTTTTACGTTTATTCCGAACCAAATTACAGCAACACCAAAGAATGCTGCCATAGCATAGGAAGTAGTGTCGCCCAGGACTGTTGCGAGCCAGATGCTGACTCCTAAACAGACTATCACAAAGAATAGTGACAGACTGAACACTATCTTCTTTACTTTATTCATTTCCATCGCAAGGCTCCAGGTTATTTATTGAGTTTCCAACTATAACCGTCCTTGGTGTCCTTTACCTCGAAACCAAGTTCTGCCAAGCGGTCACGAATCAAGTCGCTGGTTGCCCAGTCTTTATTCTGCTTAGCCTTCATGCGCTGTTCGAGCAACATATCAACTACCTTGCCATAGGCTTCTTCGCGAGCTTCGTTTCCACCCTCGCCATTTCCTTCCTTCAGACCAAGCAGGTCGAAAATAAAGGTGTGCATGAGTGATGTGAGAGCCTCAAGGGCTTCCTTGCCGATAGTTTCTTTCTTGTCGGCAACACTATTTATCAGTTTGCTTGCTTCAAACAAATTGGAGATGACGATAGGAGTGTTGAAATCGTCACACATAGCATCGTAGCACTTCTGACGGATTTCCTCAACAGCGGCAGAAGTAACAGAACCTTCATCGGCTACTGCTTGCAAACCGCCCAAAGCCTTCCATGCATCCATCAGTCGTTCAAGTCCCTTCTCAGCTGCCTGCAATGCTTCGTTCGAGAAATCGACTGTTGAACGATAGTGAGCCTGAAGGATGAAGAAACGGATAGTCATAGGGCTATAAGCCTGCTGGAGTTTCTCGTGCTTTCCGCTGAAGAACTCAGGCAGGGTGATGAAATTGCCAAGCGACTTACCCATCTTCTGACCGTTGATGGTAATCATATTATTGTGAATCCAGTACTTAACCATTTGGTCGCCCTGAGATGCAACAGCCTGAGCTATTTCGCACTCATGATGAGGGAAAACGAGGTCCATTCCGCCTCCATGTATGTCGAAATGGCTACCCAGATATTTTCTGCCCATAGCAGTACATTCACAGTGCCAACCTGGGAAACCTATGCTCCAAGGACTCTTCCATCGCATGATGTGTTCCGGTTGTGCTGCTTTCCATAGGGCAAAGTCAGCCTGATTCTTCTTCTCTCCGACACCAGCCAACTCACGACTCGCATCTTTCACGTTCTCCAACGAACGACCAGAGAGGATTCCGTATTTATGCTGTTTGTTATAACTCTCTACATCAAAATAGATTGAACCGTTGCTTTCGTATGCAAAACCGTTTTTCAGAATCTCCTCAACCAAGTCAATCTGCTCCATGATATGTCCGGTAGCATGTGGTTCGATGCTTGGGCGCAGACATCCGAGTGCATCCATTGCATCGTGGTATCGGTTTGTATAGTACTGAGCCACCTCCATTGGTTCAAGCTGCTCCAGACGAGCCTTCTTGGCAATCTTATCCTCACCCTCATCGGCATCGTGCTCCAAATGGCCTACATCAGTGATGTTGCGCACATACCTCACTTTGTAACCCAGGTGCATCAGAAAACGGAATACCACATCGAAAGTGATAGCAGGACGGGCATGCCCCAGATGGGCGTCTCCATACACAGTAGGACCACATACATACATGCCCACATGACCCTCATTCAGAGGCTTGAACACTTCCTTTCGTCTCGTCAACGTGTTATATACATAAAGAGCTTGTTCCATAATATTTACAATTTCGCGCCGCGAAGGTACGAATTTTCTGCTAATCAGACATAAAATGACAAAGAAAAGTTTTCATATGTATCGCGTGCGCACATGAGAAGACAAAATCATCCAAGTGTGCAAAATTACTTCTTAACGCCAAATGACACATCCGAAATTCATTTTGACCATTTTGACTTTGACCACTTTTTAGTGTTTTCTTGAGAAGAAGAATGTTTTTTTTAAAAAAAAGATGCCAATATGGTACACAATTAAAAATATATTTGTACTTTTGCTCCCAGAACATAAAAGACAAAAATTATGATAGTAGTAACAGGCCGAGACTTTAGAGCAAATACGGCAAGATACGTAGGTGTAGCTCTTCGTGGCGAAGACGTAGTGGTGAAATCACGCATGGGCAGTTTTCGTGTTGTCCCTATCACAGAGGATGACATTATCGTCAACAAGCGTGACCTGAGTGTCGAACTTCGTGGTGCACTCATGGAAGCCAGAGAGTCTATTAATGGTAAACGGAAGTTGAACACACTTGACAATCTAATCAATGAGCTTCGAGATTCAGACCTCTAGTTATTTTGATGCCGAGGCCAAACGGTTAGCCAAGCGCCACAGGAGTTTCATTGATGACCTCTCTGACTTCCGCGATAGCATTTTAGAGAATCCCTATCAAGGCACAGAAATATCGCCAGGTATTCGCAAAATCCGTATGACCATAACCTCGAAGGGACGTGGTCAGTCGGGCGGTGCTCGTGTCATCACGTTCACCTATATGGTTAACGAGCGCGATGGTGTGGTAATCCTCCTCCTGTTGTACGATAAATCTGACGCCAGCAGTTTCAAGATGAATGTGGTGCGCAAAATAATAAAAGACCTTGGCTTCGACCTCCAGTCGTTGCAGGCTGATGGCAAGTTGAAACCTTAGAAGTAAATTATGACCACTTTGACCACTTTTTAGTGTTTTCTTGAGAAGAAACATAAATCTGGAGTGAAACACGTACCTGTCCCTAATGCTCCTGAGAAGACAAAATCATCCAAGTGTGCAATTTTTAAATTGCCCCCTCAAAAACCGTTCATTAATGAATTTCATCGTATTCATTAATGAATTGGATCGATTTCATTAATGAACAGGAAAAAAGGCACTAATCTGAGAAAATGAAATTATAATAGTGTGCAAAAATTACTTCTTAACTTTTCAATAGCAAATAGCTAAGGTAAATAACCAATAATCTATAAACAATAACCATTATAAGCCCTCTTCCTTCTTACATCGTTTCACCTGTCCCGGTGGCATCTTGGAGTTAGGAGTTGGTCTTTCGTAGCTCGTCATAACGATACCAGCTCACCTTGATGAGATGTTCTTTTGCTTTAACTTTAGGTGCCATAAAAATAAAAAATTTAAGGATAAAAAAAACATAACCGCGTTCTTAAAACCTCTTCTTTAATTCGTGTGTTTTTTCTATAACTATGAAATTTTTGTTTCTTAACTATGAAAAAATTGTTTTATAGTTATGTAGCAAAAATGTTGTTTTTTATGAGTTTTGCAGCAACGTTGCGAAGGTGCAAAATTTTAGAGGCGAAGTCAAGTTTTTCAGCAATTATTTTCGAAAAAAACGATAAGTTATTCCAGTTATAAGTCGAATAACCTCTGATGTCATGAACACATTTTTGAAAAAAAATATGATAGATTGAAAAAACTCTATCTTCGCAAGTTGAAAACTAACATCATGACTACACTAAAACATAAGCCTTCATACGTCAAACATCTTACCTCTCTCTCGTCTGTATAATATAATTTTAACCCTTCCGACACCTCTGAGTTAAACCAAAGCATAAGAGGAGCGGAAGAGAAACTTAACAGGAGCGGAACAAAACCTAAGCCGGAACCTGCCAATTGTAATATATCGCTATTGCTCTGCAAATATAATACACGGACAGACCGGAATGCAAATAAATTGCCCGAAAAATTCAATTTTGGAAATATTTGTGAACTTTTTAACACTTCAAAACATGCAAAAAATGATCAAAAACAACATGTTCTTTTTGTCCTTTGTCCTTTTGGGGGTATTTTGCTATGTCGGGATTACAACATTCATTGAAAATGACAAATGACAAAAAAGACGATTTTAACTTTTCACTTGACACCTGAAACTTGATCCATGAATCCTTTAATCATGAACCAGAAGGAGTATCTAGACTGCATAATTGAAAAGGCCACCACCCCTACACAGGGATGGCAGCCCAACGCTCATATAGATTAAACTTATTTTACAAATACCTTCTTGGTTGTTCCGGGACTCATCTTCAGTATATTTATACTTGGCTAAGGTAAATATACACTATAATTGATGCGAACTATATGAAAGAATAAACAATTTGCTACTCTGTTTCTTCTTCGTCTTCTATTATCAACCGATATCCTATACCCGTCATCTCTATTTTAGTTTTACCTTTCACATAGAAGCCTATATTAGAATTTTTTATCTCATAGTTACGTAACGTTGTCAAAGGCAGATTTTGAGACCCCAAATAAAAATCCAATCGTTTTCCTTTCTTTAATAATGTCAATATTATTTTCTTTTTGTTCCCAACCTTGTATAATCCTTCTTTAATAATATTTTCTCTACCATCCTCGTAACTTAATATCTGAAAGTTTTTCTTTCCCATACACAAAGTTTGAAAATTTTTGTCATTTTTAAAGTCATAGATAATGCCAAATGGATGATCATCATCTAAATCAGTTGCGTCAAATTGATAAACAAATATATAATCAGCATTTGATGCATCAAAATCAAGCTCTGTTATAGTATATGCATACGATTTATTATCCTTGCATTTCAACACTAAGGCATTCTTACGGAATTTACATTCAGAATTATCCTTATCATATTGAGTCCATTCAAAATTAGGACTCATGATTTCTTGAATTTCTACAGGATATTTGTCTAAATAATTTTCCTGTGCAATAACGTCTAGAGACGCATATATTAGCAACATTATTATAAATATTCTGTTCATAGTCTTATCTTATATGTATTTACATTTCTTATTATTCTCCTCCACCAACTGTTGTTTGAAGTTCTTGAATCATAGGTTCAAATTTATTCAGAACTCTGTCCCATGCGGTATAACAATCATCACTTGGGCAATCGCTTTCTTTTATCTGACTAGAAATTCTGGCACGATAAGAAACAGTTTCCTCATTCGTAAAAGATATTCTTACTTCCAATCTTGTTCTGACGAGTTGATTTGGAAACTTGGTAATCTTCCAATTGGTTTTAATCCATCCTGCACCTTTATCTCTTACAACTATATTATCAAAATAGCTTGTACTAACATTCATTAAACGTTTCCATATCAAATCTTCAGTCAATCCTTTGCGACAGGTAATATCTAACCATGTGTTGGCTAATGCTGACCCATCTTCACTTCCAAATGATGCTTTCATTGCTTCATCTTCAGGAAGGGTGAATAATACAGATTTTTGTGGATTACTTTTTAAAACCCTGTATTTTTTTGTTATATACCCAGGAGCACTAATGGTTACTACATAAAATTCGTTCCCTTTGTCAAACTTGAGAGTGTAAGTACCCTCACCAACTACAGAACCATCAACCGCTATTTGAGCATTTTCAGGCAGTGTTTTTACAGTAATCTTTTTTGATAAGATGTTATTAGAAATCGCTAATAACAGAAACATAAATACTAATTTTTTCATAAATAAATTGTTTTTTAAAAGTTAATAAAAATGAGTTTTATTTAGTCGTTAGTTTTTTTATAGGCACAAACAAAAAACGTGGACAATTACTTTCGTCTACGTTCTACAGGTATCGCCAAACACCTAACTACCATATCCGAGTAAAAGCCCACGCCTTACAGCGTGAGCATCCATGCTTTCACTCTTGGTAGTTCTAAATTTTGGCGAATTTGTAGAACAAGAACTTAAGCGGACGCTTTTCTATTTATATGTCTTTATGTATGAATTATCTCATAGGCAAGTAGGATAAGTGAATTAATTTATTCATATTATTGTTTTTCCCATTCCTCCCAATTAGTGTCGGAGAGATAACGGGTTATTTGTTCACAAAGAGGGCGAAGGTCGTCTTCCACAACATATTTCACTTCGTTCTTCTCAATCTGATAATAATCGTGTACCAAGACATGACGCATTTTTTCAATCACGCTCCAAGGAGTGTTAGGGTGAGAATCCTTGAAAAGAGGACTCAATTTATAGGCGGCTTCGCCTACAATCTCAATACACTTGACGATGCCATAATACTCAATTGTGGTTTCTGACAAATCGTCCATTGACTTCTCTTTCACAAAATTCAGGACACGTTCTATCGCGGTCTTCATGTGCTCCAAACGTCCTTTATCTCTGACAGGCTCTCTCATATATCAGTATTTTATCACGGTTAGCACTTTCTACAGCAAAAGGCAACAAAGTGCCATCGGTGACCAAGTCAACAGGACGATGCAACTTGTGTTCCAGATCAACAATCATTCCAGCATGCTTCATCAAACTGATACGTGCATTCTTATCAAACTCAACCAACAAATCTACATCGCTATTTGGTGTTTCCTCGCCACGAGCAAAGGAACCAAACAACCATGCTTTCAGTACAGGTTGTGTCTTAAAATAATCAGAAACAGTCTGCTGTATCAACACCTTATTGCTCATAACTTCAATTTTTATTCTGCGCAAAAATACGAGTAAGCGAGCAAAATACAAAATAAATCTTGTTTATTTTTACTTTCGAGCGAGAGTATTTGACTTCGTCGAGCCGTTTGCTTACTTCTTATTGCTTTATGCTCCTCGCAGAGGCAGCTTCGCATAGCAATAACGTCGTCACTGCGCGGGTTTGCGCGAAGCGAACAATACAAACTAATTTCTATACTTCTGCTAAAGTTGAGGGATATTTTTGAATTTAATATCTCTCAAAACTTGGTCATTTTATTATATTTTTTCTCAGTTTTAGAGGGTTTTATCTGTAGTTATTATCAAAAAACAGGGGCTTTAAGTTGGGTGAAAAATATCTCGCCACTCCCCATTTTTACTGGTGTGCACACGAGAAAAATTTCTCTAACGTAAGCGCAAAAAATCATGCATTTTGTGACAATTGTGACAATTGTGACAAAAATTTTCTCTGTTCAGCTTTTTGAGCTCAAAGTTGAAGTTTAGTTTTCGCTAAGGGTTTCGTTATTATAATTATCGGACTTCTTACTTATATAATGATAAGTATATACACATAAGAGTATAGATATAAGGTTATATATACAATATATTTACTATATACATACAATATTATTGATTGATAATATTGATTAATAGTATTGATTATCAGTAAGTATCAGTAGCGGGTGTTCCCTCGGGAGAATCCTGATGGCGTAAAAATCGACTGTCATTTGTCACAATTGTCACAAACCTCCTTTCCTTGCGTAAGACAAAGTTCAATAACGAAAATTTTTCTCTAACTAGAGCGCAAGACATTGCACCATTTCCATTCAACTTTTTTTAGGGTACTACACACCCACATCCCATCATTGTCGTTGCAGCACTCCTCGCTATTCTCTGAGCTCTTTTATTTTCTTTCCAAATAACCAACAGACTGTAATATATAAGACTCCTTTCAATGATTCGCCGAATGAAATTTCCACAAATAACCGAACATAAATTCCACAAATGGTCGAACATAAGAATCTCAAATCACCGAACATAAATTCCACAAACGACCGAACATAAGAATCTCAAATCACCGAAAACATTCAATTTTTCTTTGGCGGTTTGTTATTAAGTCCTGAACGTGCAAGGTTGCTCCTTCGTTCGTATGCAAGGAATATCTCTCAGCAAGTTTCATATGCAACTATTCGGGGAACATAGGGACGGGTTCTGAAGTGAACCCTAAAGTTTGGACGGTTAAACATTACTGCTCATTTGGAGCTGATTCCGATATTGTACAGGACTCATTCCTTTTAATACACCCTATTAAGCCACATTCCCATGAATCGGTCTGACACACTGAAAACCTTTGTCTTCCCCTGGTTATTGTAGGTTAAAAGTTGTTTATCCAATAGAGTTCTGATGGCATACTGAACAGAACTTGGAGATTTTAATGCATGCCTCTTGACAAAGGCAACAGAAGTAACACCACCAACCTTTCCATCTTTAGCAATGGCTATCAGCGTTTCTTTCTGTTGATAGTTCAGCTGATTCATTACAGATGCAAAGCCATGCCCTTTCTCTTCCAAGACATCGTCCAACACCTTGTCAACATCGATCTTCTCAATGAATTTATCAGCATCCAAATATGCAAAAACGTTATGAAGCAAATTGTGAACGTAATAGGTGTGTCCTTCAAAAAGGTCGTAGGCATAAGATATAGCTTCAGGAGCCACTCTTCGCCCAGCATTCGCAAACAGCGCTTCGGCAAAACCAGTATAAACGTCTTTAGGGATACTATCCAAGTATATCTGCTCAGCACTGTTATAGAAGGGCTTTGCAGCTGTGTTGAACATATTCTCTAAAAAATGACGATTACTACCTGCATAAATGAACAAACAGTTATTCATTCGTTGTATATGTGTACGTAGCAATGCTTCCACATTCTTCTCTGGATAATTGGCAATTTGTTGAAACTCGTCAATGGCAAAAACACAGGGCTTATCTGCCTGTTCCAGATAATTGAAAATCTCTTCCAACGTCAGTTCAGGAGAATGGATGTCACCCAACTTGATATTGAAAGTAGGAGTATTTGAAACTGGATCATAACCAAAACTTCCTGTCAGAGAGTGAAGACAAGCCAGAAATTTGTTAAGAACATTCTTCCCTTTAGGCACCAGCACTGAATATATCTCCTTACTGAGAAATAAGACTAACTCGTGCAGGCTGGTAGTAGCATAGATATCCGTATAGAAAGTATAACAACTATCCTTGATGGAGTGCTGTTCAAACAGATGTCTGATAAGTTGCGTTTTACCCATTCTACGCGGTGATGTCAACAATATGTGTGCTTTGTTTTCAAGCGTACGCACCATCCACGTCGTTTCTTTATCTCTATCGCAGAAATAGGACTCCGGTATGATACCAGTAATGTAAAAAGGATTCTCCATACAATATTATTTTTGGTTGCAAAAGTCGGTAAATTATTACAATTATACAAATTCTATTATAGAAATCGTATAATTCCAATCCAAAAACTTTAATTCTACACTTTGAACCATGAACCAGAAGTAACTTCTAATCATTATTTATCATCCATGTGCGCAATTTTTAAATTGCCCCTCAAAAATCGTTCATTAAGAAGAACACCGGGACGGGTTCGTGTTTCACACCTTTTCAACTCACAAACATACGAGTAAGCGAGTAAAGTACAAAATAAATCAAATTCTAAATCAAACTGAGCCAATATTTTTCTCTAACTAGAGCGCAAGTTTTTGTCAATTATTTTGTATCTTCGCACCGCAATGGAAGATTACGTACATTTACACGTTCATAGTCAGTATAGCATCCTTGACGGACAGGCAGCTATAAGCAAAATGGTGGATAAGGCTATTGCCAACGGAATGAAGGGCATGGCACTTACCGACCACGGCAATATGTTTGGCATCAAGGAGTTTTTCAACTATACAAAGAAGGTAAATAAAGGCAGAGAGGAGAAGTTCGTACCCATATTCGGATGCGAGATGTATTGTGCTCGTCGCACTTTGGAACAGAAGGAGAATAATGGTATCGACCCAAGCGGTTGGCACCTGATTCTGCTGGCGAAAAACGAAGTGGGCTATCACAATCTGGTGAAACTGGTGAGCAAGGCATGGGTGGACGGATATTATCACCGTCCAAGAACTGACCATAAGGAGTTGGAGAAATATCACGAAGGGCTGATCGCTTCATCGGCATGTCTGGCAGGAGAACTCCCCTATTACATCCGTCGCGGACAGATGGAGAAGGCTGAGGAAAGCGTACAATGGTTCAAAAACCTTTTTGGCGACGATTTCTATATCGAACTCATGCGCCACGAAGTAAAGAACCCGAACCAAAGAGCCAACCACGAAACTTTCGTTGAACAGAAGAAGGTGGAACCACATCTGATAGAACTGGCACGCAAGTATAACGTAAAACTCATCTGTTCAAACGACTCGCACTTTGTAGATGAAGAGAATGCGGAAGCTCACGACCGCCTGCTCTGCCTGGCAACAGGAAAGGATTTGGACGACCCGAACCGCATGCTTTACTCTAAGCAGGAATGGTTTAAGACGCGCGAGGAGATGAATGAGGTGTTTAGCGATATTCCTGAAGCCCTTTCCAACACTATTGAGATACTGAATAAAATCGAACAGTACGACATAGACCATGCGCCAATCATGCCATTCTTTGAAATTCCAAAGGAGTTTGGCACAGAAGAGGAATACCGCCAACGACTGACTGAGAAAGATTTGTTCGATGAATTCACACAAGACGAGAAGGGAAACGTAGTTTTGAGTCAGGAGGAAGCTGAGAAGAAAATCAAGAAATTGGGCGGTTACGAGAAACTCTATAGAATTAAATTCGAAGCTGACTATCTGAAAAAACTGACCTACGATGGTGCGAAACCACTATATGGAGACCCGATTCCACCGGAGGTAAAGGAGCAGATAGACTTCGAACTTCACGTAATGAAGACAATGGGTTTCCCTGGCTACTTCCTTATCGTGTCGGACTTCATACGTGCTGCTCGCGAAGAACTGGGAGTTTGGGTAGGACCAGGTCGTGGATCAGCCGCAGGAAGTACCGTTGCCTATTGCTTGGGTATCACAAAGATAGACCCAATTAAATACGACCTTCTGTTCGAGCGTTTCCTTAACCCAGACCGTATTTCTCTTCCCGATATCGATACCGACTTCGACGATGACGGACGAGGCAAGGTGCTTCAGTGGGTAACAGAAAAATACGGAGCAGAGAAGGTTGCCCATATCATCACCTATGGCACAATGGCTACAAAATTGGCTATCAAAGACGTAGCCCGCATACAAAAGGTGCCGCTCAGCATTAGCAATGCTCTCTGCAAAGCCATTCCCGACAAATTGCCTGACGGCAAGAAGATGAACCTGCCAAATGCTATTGAATGCATACCGGAACTGAAAGACGCAGCCACATCAACCGACCCGCTGTTACGCGACACTATGCGCTATGCAATAATGCTCGAAAATAATGTCAGAAACACTGGTGTGCATGCATGTGGAACTATCATTTGCCGCGACGCAATCGACGATTGGGTACCAGTCAGCACGGCAGACGACAAGGATACAGGAGAGAAGGTTCGCTGTACACAATACGACGGACACGTAATTGAGGAAACAGGTCTTATCAAGATGGACTTCCTCGGTCTGAAGACACTTAGTATCCTGAAGGAAGCCGTAGAAAATATCAAGGACAGTCTTGGGGTAGAGGTAAACGTAGATGACATCGACATAAACGACCCGGCAACATACCAATTATATTGTGATGGACGAACCATAGGCACGTTCCAGTTTGAATCGACAGGTATGCAACGATACCTGCGTGAACTACAGCCCCATGCTTTCGAGGACCTCATAGCCATGAACGCCCTCTATCGTCCAGGTCCTATGGATTATATCCCCGATTTCATCGACAGAAAACAGGGACGCAAACCAATCGTTTACGACATCCCCTGCATGGAGAAATATCTGAAGGACACGTACGGAATCACAGTTTATCAGGAACAGGTGATGTTGCTTTCGCGACAGTTGGCAAACTTCACTCGAGGTGAAAGTGATGCTCTGCGAAAGGCGATGGGTAAGAAGAAGAAAGACATCGTAGATCAGATGAAACCGAAGTTTATCGAACAAGGTAAACAAAACGGACACGACCCAGAGGTACTGGAAAAGATATGGGCAGACTGGGAGAAATTTGCCAGCTATGCCTTCAACAAGAGTCATGCTACATGTTATTCGTGGGTAGCTTTCCAGACTGCATTCCTGAAAGCCACCTTCCCTGCTCAGTATATGGCAGCCGTCATGAGCCGAAGCCTTGATAACATCAGCGATATACGCAAACTGATGGACGAATGCAAAGCTGTAGGCATCAGCACATTAGGACCAGATGTTAACGAGTCGCGACTGAAGTTCTCTGTAAACAAAGAGGGAGACATACGATTCGGAATGGGAGGTATCAAGGGTGTAGGCGAAAGTGCCGTACTCGCTATAATCGAAGAACGCGAGAAGAACGGAGAATACTCAGACCTATTCGATTTCTTTGAACGAATAAATCTGTCAGCCTGCAACCGCAAGAGCATAGAAGGCCTCATACTTTCAGGCGCTATGGACTGTTTCAAGGAGGTTCCTCGCGAGGGTTATTTCACCCTTACAGGCAAAGGTACAGAAGTCTTTCTCGACGTACTGGTCAGATACGGACAAAAATACCAAGTGGCAAAACAGCAAGCAAGCCAATCACTCTTTGGGGCAATGGACTTCGCAGAAACTGTGGTGCGCCCAGTCTTGCCACGTGATATTGCTTACTGGGGAACATTGGAACGCCTAAACAAAGAGCGCGAACTGGTAGGTATATATCTGTCCGCACACCCATTGGATGATTATTCTTTTATTCTCAACAACGTGTGCAACACCAAATTACCAGAATTAGAAGACAAAACGCAGTTGGCAGCAAAGAAAGAACTAACCTTCGGCGGAATCGTGACTAGCATACGTACTGGAGAAACAAAGCGTGGCAACATGTATGGAATCGTTAAAATGGAAGATTTCGCAGGTAGCGGCGAATTGGCAATGTTCGGCAAAGACTGGCTTGACTTCCACAACTGTTTTATCGAAGGAGCTTCACTGTTCATCAGAGCCTCAATGGTTCCAAGTCAGTGGAAGCCAAATGAATATTCGATGCAGATAAAGAGCGTTGAACTGCTATCGGAAGTAAAAGATAAACTCGTTGAGAAAATTACGCTAACAGTACCACTGGAATCGCTCACTCCTACTTTGGTACAAGACCTTGCAGAAATAGTACAAGAATGTCCAGGGGATGCAGAACTCTACTTCAATGTACACTCTACTGCCGACAATATGTCAACACGCCTTTTCTCACGCAAGACAAAAATAGCAGTTCAGAAACCACTCATCCACTTCTTTGATGCACACAGAGAAATCGAAATAAGCGTGAATACGTAAATAACAATATTTATAAACCTATTAAAATCATTAAGATTATGGAAATTACAGATTCTAACTACGAAGCAATCGTTGCAGAAGGCAAGCCAATGGTTGTTGACTTCTGGGCAACTTGGTGTGGACCATGCAGAATGGTTGGTCCTATCATTGAAGCTCTTGCAGAACAGTATGCAGGCAAAGTTAATGTCGGAAAAGTTGACGTTGACGAAAACGAAGAACTGGCTGCGAAGTTCGGTATCCGCAACATTCCAACTGTTCTTTTCATGAAAGACGGACAGATTGTTGATAAGATTGTTGGTGCTGCAGCAAAACCTGTATTCGAAGAGAAAATCAAAGCATTGCTATGAGCGCAATAGACAACGAAATCCTGTTAGGCGCAGAAGAAGATGCCAAGGAAGTGGCCTTCATCTACAACTATATCGGTCAGGAGAACTGTGAGAAATTCACTGAAGACGATGTCTATTACTGCATTGATGTTGTCCTGGAATATCTCGATTCACTTAGTTCAAAAGCCGACGACGACGGTTTCATCGATATTGACGTAGAAGAAATCGTTCGTTTTATAGAGAAAAAAGCAAAAAAAGAGGGCATGGGACCTTACGATCACGATGCCCTTATGCTAATTGTAGATGCCGAACTGGAATATAACGAACAACAGGCTGAAGAGAATTAAAACTTAATCAGTCTGCTACCATCTGCCTCCTCCTCGATACACACTTTTACAGTGTCTTCGGGGAGGATGCTTTCTATAAGTTCAGGCCACTCCATAAAACACAAGCAACCACTGTCAATATAGTCGTAATAACCGATGTCAAGTGCCTCACCGATATTTTTAATACGATAGAAATCGAAATGATAGATGAGTTCACCACTTCCACTCAAATATTCATTGACTATGGCAAAGGTGGGAGAATTGATAACGTCACGCACGCCCAAAGCCTCACACACAGCACTAATAAACGTTGTTTTACCAGCACCCATTTTTCCGTAAAACGCAAAAATCCTACGTTCACCTATTTGCTTGATAAACTCTTCAGCAGCTGATTGTAAACTACTTAAATTCTCGATTCTTATCTCCATAATGGTATAATATCTTTTTTATTACTTTTTCCGTTTGCTCTGCATAGTGATAATCGGAATAAGCATTTCTTCCATAGAAATACCACCATGCTGGAATGTATTCTTGTAATAACCTACATAATAGTTATAGTTATTAGGATAAGCAAAGAAATCATCGTTCTGTGCGAATATATAGGCAGTGCTAATGTTTGGCGAAGGAAGAAAGGCTGTTGAAGGACGTTTCAACTCATACACCTGCTTCGGATTATAACTGAGATTCTTTCCTAACTTATAACGTAGGTTAGTATTCGTATTCTTATCACCTACTACCTTTATCGGATTGTTCACACGAATACTTCCGTGATCGGTTGTAATGACTATCTTTGCATCGGTCTTTGCGAGTTCCTTGAAAAGATCTTTAACAGGCGAATTATGGAACCATGATGAAGTGATACTACGATAAGCCTTCTCATCACTTGCCAATTCACGCACCATACGTGACTCAGTACGGGCATGACTGAGCATATCAATAAAATTGATGACAAGAACATTCAAGTCGTTGTTCATAAGACTACGGAAACGTTCAACTAACTTCTCGCTATCGTTTGAACCCATCAATTTATAGTATGAGAAAGAATAATGCTTACGATAGCGGTCGAGTTGAGTCTGAATGAGCGGAGCTTCATTCAAATTTTTTCCTTCTTCTTCATCTTCGTCAACCCACAAATCAGGATACATCTCAGCAATCTGCTGAGGCATAAGACCCGAGAAGATAGCATTGCGAGCATATTGCGTAGCCGTAGGAAGTATGCTAAGGTAAAGCTGATCATCAAACGTAAAATCATCTGCCAACTCTTTACTTATCTCTCGCCACTGGTCATAACGGAAGTTGTCAAACACTACAAGAAAGACTTTTTCTCCATCGTTCAGCAAAGGAAAAATCACCTTCTTGAATATGTCAGGCGACATCATGGGACGATTATCTTTATCATTAATCCAATCCAGATAATTCTTACGGATGAAACGAGCGAACTCTTTATTTGCCTCATCTTTCTGCTGCTGCAACATCTCACTCATCTCTGATTCTGTATCAGCCAATTCCAGTTCCCAATGCACAAGACGTTTATACACCTCTTTCCAGTCATCAATAGAATAGGAATCATTTATTTGCATTCCTATTTTCATAAAATTCTGCTGATAAGAGGTATTAACTACCTCCGTTTCTATTTCCTTCTTATGCAAATACTTTTTCAGAGTAAGCAAAATCTGCGATGGATTGACAGGTTTTATAAGATAATCGGCAATTTTGGAGCCAATAGCCTGGTCCATTATATTCTCCTCCTCACTCTTGGTAATCATAACTATCGGAATAGTCGGATGCAACTCTTTGATACGGGAAAGAGTCTCAAGTCCACTCAAGCCCGGCATATTCTCATCAAGAAAGATAAGGTCATATGCTCGCTCATTGCACATATCCAAGGCATCCTGTCCGTTATTGGCAGTATGAACCTCATATTCCTTCTTTTCAAGAAATATAATGTAAGGCGTGAGAAGTTCTATCTCATCATCAACCCAAAGTAGCAAACCATTCATACAGAATCTAGTTTTTAGTTAAAATATAAAGTTTTCTTCATCATCTTCCTCCTCTTCTTCTTCCTCTTCTTGTGGTTCAGGTAATTCAGTCGGTTCGTCCAGCGATGATGGTTCGTCTGGTTGTATCTGCAGATTTCCTATGCGGTCGAAAGTTGCATCGTAGAAGTCGAAATAATCGGCAAAACTCAATCCTCGCATAAGACGTTTCAGATTATCCTCGGCAATGATAAAGCATTTCAGTCCTTCCAATTTGTAAACCATCTCAGCATCATTGAACAAACGATGCATATAGATGTATGCTTCATCGTAATTGAGGAATGTACGAGTCTGTAACATATCAACACCCTGTCCTCTATCGAAACTAAGGTCAAAATTACGAACAGAGAAATTCATAAAGTTATAGCGTGCCATTTCGAACAAAAGTTGATTTTCGTCGATGGAATCACGTTCATATGCTATACAGAACACGAAATCACAATTGCGTTCATCCGTGAATGTAGTATCAGTTGCCAACGAATCATCTTCCATTCCCATACCCATACGACGTTCCCATATAGACCCGCTATTATACTTTCCAGATTGAAGCAAACGTCCCTCCTTAAGACCTTTCACGTAAAGTCCCGCCAACTCACTGACTGTACTCTGTGGAAACTTCTCAACGATAGCCTTCATGCTTGACATGAAGTTGGTATAGTCACCTATTTCCAAATGACTCATAGCATCGAAGAACATGAATCGAGCACGGTTTGCACCATTTGGATATTCCTTCTCGGTATAGGCACTATTACGGAATACGGTATTGTAATCAGACTTAGCAAAGGCATTATAAGCCTCCACATATAATGAGTCTTCAAATTGCTTACCATATCTTGCTTTAAACTCAAAGTTAGGGTCAGCAACGAGTATAGCATGTTCGTCCTCCGGATAACCTTCGATTAGTTTGTTCCTATAAGCTTCTGCCAATGTAGAACGCCCCTGACGTGAATATAATTGAAACAAATTATAGTACACGTCATTATTCTGGGAAAAATCAGGGAATTCATCGATAATACGCTGGAATGTCCGTTCTGCCAAAGGCAAGTTTTCCATACGATCCTTATATATTACTGCCGAACCGAACAAACCGTCAACCAATGCTTTATTGGATTCCTCCATCTGTTCGTCTGTAAACGGAATATCTTTCAGATAGTATTCAGGTCTATGAGGATCCTGTGCATATTCCTCCGCCTTAATGGAATCCTTTTGTTCACGTGTGAGTTTCTTATTATCTTTTTCTTGTTGTGGAACTTCCGCTTGCTCTTTGGGTTGTTCTATAGGTTGCCCAAGGCTATCCGTTAACAAACTGTCAGTTACCGCTTGCTCGTCATTGAAGTCATCGAGCACAGTAGTATTCTTTCGGCGCCAATTATCTACATTTTTTCGTTTTCCCCATTTCTGTTCGAAAGCCTTCTTTCCCGCATCAACCGTTGAAGCGGTATAAAAATAGAAAGACGCCTCATTCCTACCTGTACGATTTGTTGCTGCATTCGCATTCTGCGTCGTTGAATTTCGACGAGGATTTTTAGCAGCCTCTTCTGCTTCTGCAGCCTTTTTTTCTTCCTCTCTTTCTTTCTTTTTTAATTCTTCAATAATCTTGTTAATTACCTGCATTCGCGACAAAGAATCCATGCGCGCAAGAGCTTGCAAACTATCTTGTAATTCTACAGCAGATGCAAAAGGAAACAGTTCTTCAAGAATCTTACTTCGCTCATCTATTGCCTTGTAATCCTCATGATCCTTATCATAAAGACCGAGAGCTTCAGTATAGCACTTATGTGCTTTTACAAACTTCTCGGTATCCCAATAAAGTTGTCCTAGATGTACGAGTAGCACACCTTTTTCTATTCCACTACGTGTGGCCTTCTCTACTCCGTCAGAATATGCTCCTATTGCATGAGCAGTATCCCCATCAGCTAAATAGATATTACCCATAGCATAATAGACTTGGTCAAGATAGTCCTTGTTCTTAGGATTACGAGCCATTGACTTCAACTTACGAATCACCTGTTTGCTATTACCTTTTGACAAAGTCTCAGTACGTGCTATACGAGCATTGAATTCAAGTTCGTAAGGAGGGTTACGTCTTATTACTTTGGTAAAGTATTTATACGCCTCCTCATCTCTACCAATCTTGTGACACAACTGACCAAGTAAGAAATACATACGAGACTTCTGCAGTTTACGGCTTTCTTTTTTTACAGCAATTTGCAGATTCGAAACAGCATCCTCATATCGTTTCTGCCGGATATCAAGATCCGCATTCACCTGTGCCTGCATATACCTGAGGTTGTCTGGGAATGAGTCACGTTTGGCTCTTGAAATAAGATCTTCCGCATCATAAAACCACTCCATCTCCGCATAACATTTTGCCTCAAGCAAACGGGCACGGGCTACCACATTAGGTTTATTCGCATAAAGAAGTTGAAGATAGGCAAATGTAGAAGCTGCTTCCATATATTCTCCCCTTCTGAACTGCGATTCCCCCATAAGAAGCCATGCACGATGCAAAAATGGATTGTATTCTTTTTGCGAAAGCCATCGTTTCTCCTTAGCAGTCTTAGGTCGATTCTTATTCCACTTAGGTTTTGCCGTAATGCTGTGTCGCTTTATTGTTTTCTGACATTTCTCAATTGCTGTTGCATAATTGGAACTACCTAATTTGACAGTTTCTTTATTACCTGTCATATATAATGGGATAAGCTCTGTGAAGTTATCTTTATTTCCTTCTTCCTGCGCTTGGCGACCATCTTTAAACGCGAGAGTTCCGTTGTAATATGTATTGTAACGCGCCTTAAATGCTTGGATACGACGAGTCATCGGCGTATTCTTTGTGTTAGAACACGACAAAAACGACAATATTACTATCAAAAAAAATGTAGTATTTAATATCCTACGCATCAATATATTAAACGCATAATAGAAGCGATTATTTTATATAAGAATGTTTTATTTCTTACAGAAAATCATTCGTTTTGCATTAATAGTATAGTTTCATCCTTCAATTCATCAGGCAATTCCACTCTTCTCAGTTGAAGTGAATGCAACCACCCGGACACTTCGTCTGGACGCATAGTATATAGAATCTCACGAAATTCCGCGATTTCATCGGGCATATACTCATCACTGTGAATACCACGAAAACGATCAAGTTCTTCGTCTTCGTAATATTCAATATCCTCTTTTAGAGCATCAAGAATTAGTTGTTTTTCACAGACTTCATGTTGTCCGCAGCATTCTATATCTATATTTGTCATAATTCAAAGCCTATTTTTTTAAGATCTTCCCAATAACAAGGATAGGACTTAGTAACAACATGGGGATTGTTTATATTTATCCTGCCAATTTTCATGGAAGCTGGTGCAAAAGCCATAGCCATACGATGATCTTCATAAGTATCAATAGCACAATGGTCAGACGACTTACAAAGTTCACCTTGCCATAGAAGTTCAGAGTCATTCCTGTCCTCCAGTACATATCCTAACTTCTTCATCTCTACCTTTAGTGCACTAATTCGATCAGTTTCCTTAATCTTAAGGCTCTGAAGACCTGTAAAATGGAAAGGTATTCCAAGCATACAACATGTTACTACAAATGTTTGTGCTAAATCCGGCATTTCTACGAAATCATACTCGAGACGAGCAATGGACAAGGGAGTTTTTTGGAGAGTTACACCAGTTGAAGTATAACGGGTCTCAACACCCAGTTTGCGAAATAACTCAGCGCCTTTACAATCACCTTGCAAACTATCTTTATACAAATTAGGCAAAGAGATTGTGGCATCTACATTATTAGCCAAAGCTACAATCTCATACCAATAACTAGCAGCACTCCAATCATTTTCCACTATATAATCACCCTGATTGTACCTACCAGGTTTTACAACTATAGTATTATCTGTAGCACATTGAACATCAGCACCAAACGAACGCATGATGGCAATAGTCATATTGATATAAGGTCGACTGATAATATCGCCTTTTAATTGAAGAGTTAATCCCTCTTTCAACGTAGGTCCAATCATTAACATAGCGGAAATGTACTGAGAACTGACATTACCGGGAAGACTGATTGTACCGCCTTCAAGAGATGGATTGCCAACAATACGAAGAGGTGGGAAACCATCATTTTCTACATATTCTATTTTAGCACCAAGTTCCCGAAGGGCATTAACCAAAATTCCTATTGGACGTTTTTTCATACGTTCACTACCAGTTAGTATATGAGTTCCTACTGTTACAGCAAGAAGAGCTGTAGAAAATCTCATAGCAGTACCAGCAGCGCCAATATCAATGGTTGAAGGACGATTATTAAGCCACTGGAGCATCACTCTAGTATCATCACAATCGCTTAAATTGGCGGGAGTATTTGTATTTCCAGCCAACATATTGATGGCAAGTGCACGATTACTGATGCTCTTTGAAGCAGGAAGAAATACTTCTCCATTAATATGGTTAGGTGCAATAATGGAATAAATCATGTAAGACAATAAGAATTTGATTGCAAAGTTAAAAAAAATACATTTTAGGTTTTATAATTTGTATTTAAAATATTAATTTTTGCATAGATGTAAATTATTCTTTAAAGAAATACCGATAACAAAGTAATCTATAATGTAAGAGCATAATGCTTATAAACAAAACAAGAGCCCTCCGTACTATATTGTACAGAGGGCTCTCTCATTAAGAAGGCGGCGACCTACTCTCCCGCATTGCGGTGCAGTACCATCGGCGTGCCCGGGCTTAACTTCTCTGTTCGGGATGGGAAGAGGTGGAACCCCGGGGCCAAAGCCACCA